>Ga0105105_10000741_pt1 | contig 14395 bp, 12 predicted proteins | sample PPLLaktember2015_4_FD_79108 | JGI IMG/M metagenome (GOLD analysis project Ga0105105, IMG submission 79108) | Freshwater sediment microbial communities from Prairie Pothole Lake near Jamestown, North Dakota, USA - PPLs Lake P8 Core (1) Depth... | ecosystem: Environmental > Aquatic > Freshwater >... | reverse complement strand
GCCAGGGGTGCATCATCAACCAGCGCGAGGTCGGTCTCCACACCAAGACCTTCTCCGCCGCCCTGAGGGGCGCCCTGCGCGAGGACCCGGACATCATCCTGGTGGGCGAAATGCGCGACCTCGAGACGATTTCACTCGCGGTCGAAGCGGCCACCACGGGCCACCTCGTGTTCTCGACGCTGCACACCTCCAGCGCGAGCAAGACCGTCGACCGGGTGATCGAGGTCTTCCCCGCCCAGGAGCAGGCCCTGATCCGCTCCACCCTGGCCGAAGGCCTGCGGGCGGTCATCTCCCAGGTGCTCTTCAAGCGCATCGACAAGGTCGGCCGGATCGTGGCCCTGGAGATCATGATCGCCACCCCGGGGGTGCGCAACCTGATCCGCGAAGCCAAGGTCCACCAGATCCCGTCCATGATCCAGACCGGCAAGAAATACGGCATGACGCTGTTGGACGACTCGATCATGGACCTGTTCAAACGCGGCATCATCAGCGCCGACGACGCCTACGCCAAGTCCAACGACAAGGCGCGCTTCCGGCCGCTGCTCAGGGGCGCGCCGGTGGATTTCACGGAAGCATAGTCCCGCGTGATTCCGCATTGCCATGCGGAATCACCATTAAAAAACATCGGCTTGAAACGCGACGCACACCGGCGATCGCAAGTTCTGTGAAACCATCGGCCGGAAGCGTGGAAAGAGGTCGAAGTGAAAAGGCAGGAAATAGACCACATCCTGGTCAAGATGCTCGACTCGCACCGTGAAGTGTCGGACCTGAACTTCACCGTCGGCAAACCCATGCAGGTGGAGAGCGCGGGCGAGCTCGTCCCCGTCGAAATCCGCGGCCACACCAAGCCGCTGACGGCGTTTCAGACCGAGGTGATCGCGCTCAACCTCATCAACCAGGACCGCCGACTGACCGAGGCCATGCTCACGACCGGCTCATGCGATCTTTCCTACACCCTGCCCGGCAAGGCCCGCTTCCGGGTGAACATCTTCTCGCAGAGCGGCAACTTCTCCATCGTCTGCCGCAAGCTGGAGTCCAAGATCCCGACCATCGCGGAACGCGGACTGCCCAAGACCATGTACCAGATCGCCAAGGAAAAAAACGGGATCGTCTTTGTCACCGGGGCCACGGGCTCCGGCAAGACCACCAGCCTGGCCACCATTCTGGACGAGATCAACGAAAGGCGCTCGGTGCACATCGTCACCCTGGAGGACCCGGTCGAGTACCAGCACCCCCACAAAAAGGCCACCTTCAACCAGCGCGAGCTCGGGATGGATTTCGACACCTACGCCCACGGCCTGCGGGCCGCCTTGCGCCAAGCCCCCAAGGTGATCCTCGTGGGCGAAATGCGCGACCGGGAAACGGTGGAGATCGGGCTCTCCGCCGCGGAAACCGGCCACCTGGTGCTGACCACCCTGCACACCACCGACGCCGGCTCCACCATCAACCGCATCCTGGGCATGTTCCCCAATGAGGACGAACAGCAGATCCGCATCCGGCTGGCGGACTCTTTGCGCTATGTCGTCTGCCAGCGGCTGCTGCCCAAGACAGGCGGCGGGCGAGTCGCCACCTTCGAAATTCTGGGCACCAGCCTGCGGGTCAAGGACGCGATCCTCAACGGCGAGGCCGAGGGCAAGACGTTCTACGACATCATGGAAGCCGGCAACGCCTTCGGAATGACCACCTTCGATCAACACATCGTGAGCCTCTATGAGCAGGGTGAGATCACCCAGGAAACCGCCATGGCCTATGCCTCCCACCGCGGAGCGGTGGGCCGGGGGATCGACATGATCAAAAGCGCGCGAGGAGAGGCGACTACCGATATCAGCAAGCTGGAAATCGACCGCACGTACAGCAAGATGATTTAGTCCGGGTTGGGGGAGCAGCACTATGGAAATCAGTTGCAGCAACTGCCAAGGCAAGTTCAAAATCGCCGACGACAAGATCCCGCCGGGCAAGGCGGCGACCTTCCCCTGCCCGAAGTGCCGCACCCCCCTCACGGTCAACAGCGAGGCCCCGTCCCCCCAGGGCAAGGTGTCCTTGAACGAAATCGACACCAGCGCCTACAACCCCATCGACAGGCCGTTTGACTTCATCGAAGAGGAGGGCAAGACGGCGCTGGTCTGCGAGCAGCACCCGTTGCTGCGCAAAGTCATCACCGACACCCTCGAACTGATGGAATACCAGATCACGGTGGCTGACAACGCGCGCGATGCCCTCAAGCGTATGCGCTACCATGTCTACGACATCGTGGTGGTGGATGAGGATTTCGACACCGACAACCCGGACGCCAACGGGGTCCTCATTTACCTGGAACGCCTCGGGATGTCCGTGCGCCGCAACATCTTCGTCGCCATGATCACCAGCCGCCACCGGACGATGGACAACATGACCGCCTTCATGAAAAGCGTCAACCACATCATCAACACGAAGAACATCAACGACTTCGGCAAGATCATGAACCGCGGGCTGACCGACCACCTGTCTTTCTATCGGACCTACCGCGAGAAGCTCAAGGAGACCGGCCGGGGCTGAGTCAAAGAAAGTGCCTATAGTGCCTAAAATGCCTATAGTGCCTAAAATTGAAAGCACGACTAACCATTCCGCAGGACCACACTCCGTACGATTCATTCCTACACGCCGGGTCTCACCACGCAACCGCTTGATAAGTGGTTTGCCCATCTGCTACTATTTCGTCATCCGGATATGGAGGGCATTGAGTTGGGACCCAAAATAAGCGTCGTCGAAGACGGCATTTGCCAGATCACCCTCACTCCGCCGATCGAGGGGTTTGCGGACTTTATCAGCGCCTGGCTCGTCCGGGGGCGGCCGTCGTTTCTCGTGGATGTCGGTCCCGCCTCCACCGCCGATCAGCTTCTCGCCGCGCTGGACACGCTCGGTGTCACGCGGTTGGACTACATTCTTCTGACCCACATTCACCTCGACCACGCCGGGGCGATCGGTCAGGTCTCGGCCAGGTTCCCCCGAGCCCGGATCGTCTGCCACGAAAAGGGCATCCCCCATCTGGTTGACCCGACCCAGCTGTGGGAGGGCACCCGGAAGGTCTTGGGTGCCGTGGCCGACGGTTACGGCCCGCTCGATCCTGTTCCGCCGGAGCGCTTCGTCCCGGCGCAGGGCTTCACCGCGGACGGCATCGCGGCGCTTATCACGCCCGGCCATGCCCCGCATCATGTCAGCTACGTGACCCCGGCCTGCCTGTTTGCCGGCGAGGCCTGCGGCGTGTGGTACCGCTTCGCCGGAGGCCTCGAATACATGCGGCCGGCCACCCCGCCGAGGTTTTTCATGAACGCAGCGCTCGGGAGCATCGACGCCCTCATCGCGCGCACGCCGGAGCGCATGGTGGTGGGCCACTTCGGCATGATCGAAGATGGGGGCAAACTGCTCACCCGTCACCGCGAACAATTGGTGTTCTGGGAGAGATGGATCGAGAACCGCATCGGCGGGACGACCGGGGACGCGGCGGTTCAGCTCTGCATGGAGGGGCTGCTGGCCGAGGACCCGTTGCTGTCAGCCATCGATCAATTCCCGCCACCGGCGCAAAAGCGGGAGAGGTACTTCATGGGCAACAGCATCAATGGGTTTCTGGGGTGGATAAAGAATTCGGAAGAGGGAAGGCGGAAGGGGGAGTAAGGAAAGCGGCGGGCGGAAGGCGGAATAAAAAAAGCGCCGCTGCTCGACGCCGGGATCAACCGTGCTATTTCCGCCTTCCGACTTCCACCCTCCACCTTCCGATTTCCGCCTTCCGCCTTCCCCCCTCCGCCTTCCACCTTCACGAGTTCACAATCGCATCCACCACCTTGCACGTCGCCACGGTAGTTGCCACATCGTGCACGCGCACGATGTGGGCGCCGTTGAGGATTGCCGCCGCCACCGCGGCCTGGGTGCCGATCGCCACCATCGGAGCGTCCGGGGCGATGTCGTTCTCGCCAGGGTTTTTGACGAGCCGGCGGATGAAGGATTTCCGGGAGGGGCCGACCAGGATGGGCATGTCCAGGGCGGCAAACTCAGCCAGGTGATGGATCAACTGCAGGTTGTGCGCCGGGGTTTTTCCGAAACCGATCCCCGGGTCCGCGATGAGCATCGACCGCGGAATTCCCTGCGCATCAGCCGCGGCGGCGGCGGCCTGCAAAAAATCCCGGATCTCGCCGACCAGGTCATCATAGCCGGGGGCGACTTGCATGGTCCGGGGCTCGCCCTGCATGTGCATCAGAAAGAGAGGCGCCCCGAACTCCGCCGCCACGGCCGCCACGGCCGGGTCGCACCGGAGTGCCGAGATGTCGTTCACCATGGCCGCGCCCGCCTCGAGCGCCCGCCGTGCGACGACGCTCTTGGTGGTGTCGATGCTGATGGGCGCCGACACCCGCTGCGCCAGCTCGGCAATCACCGGCACCACACGCCGGATTTCCTCCTCGGCCGTCAGCGGTTCGGAAAAGGGCCGGGTCGACTCCCCGCCGATATCGATGATGTCCGCCCCCTCGCCCGCCAGCCTCACGCCGTGCGCCACAGCCGTCGCCGGGTCCAAAAAGAGACCGCCGTCCGAAAACGAGTCCGGCGTCACGTTCAGGATCCCCATGATGCAGGTCCGGCGGCCCAACTCGAGGACATGTCGGCCCCATTCGAGCCGGTAGGCCTTCCGGGGGAGCATCAGGCTACCCGTCCCGGTTTGGGATCCTCCTGGGGGGGCGGCTCCTGGTGCGCAGGTGGCGGTTCTTCGTCGGCCTCGATCTTCTTTGAGAGCAGCTGGATGCCCGGACGCATGGACAGAATGAGTTCGTCCAACTCCTTGCCCATGAGGGTTTCCTTTTCGAGCAGGATGTCGGCCAGCTTGTGCAGAATGTCCAGGTTCTCCAGGAGTACGCCGCGGGCGCGCTCATAGCAGGCCTTGATCAGCCGGGTGATCTCGTCATCGATCTTCTGGGCCGTGGCATCAGAATAATCGCGGTGCTGGACGATTTCGCGCCCCAGGAAAACCATCTCCTCGCCCTTGGAGTAGTTGAGCGGCCCAAGGGTGTCGCTCATGCCCCAGCGGCGCACCATCTGTTCGGCCAGAGCGGTGGCCATCTTGATGTCGTTGGCCGCGCCGGTGCTGATACGATTGAAGACGACTTCCTCGGCCACGCGGCCGCCGTACGCCACTGACAGTTCGCTTTCGAGCTGGTCGCGGAACTTGAAGTCCCTTTCCTCGGGCAGGAACCATGTGACGCCGGCCGCCCGGCCGCGGGGGATGATGGTCACCTTGTTGACGGCATCGGTTTCCGGCAGGAAGCGCGCCACCAGGGCGTGGCCGCCCTCGTGGTAGGCCGTCACCTTGCGGTCCTCCTCCTTGATCACCTTGGACTTGCGCTCGAGGCCCATGTAGACCTTGTCCTTGGAGTCCTCGAAGTCACACATGTCGACGTGATCTTTTCCGCGCTTGGCGGCCAGCAGGGCCGCCTCGTTCACCAGATTTTCGAGATCGGCCCCGGAAAACCCGGGGGTGCCCTTGGCCAGCGTCAGGGCTCTCACGTCCTGGGAGACGGGTGTCCGGCGCATGTGAACCTTCAGGATCTTCTCGCGGCCTTTGATGTCCGGCAGCGAGACCACGACCTGGCGATCGAACCGCCCGGGACGCATCAGCGCCGGGTCGAGCACGTCGGGGCGGTTGGTGGCCGAGATCAGAATGACGCCCTCGTTGGACTCGAAGCCATCCATTTCGACCAGCAGTTGGTTCAGGGTCTGTTCACGTTCGTCGTGCCCGCCGCCGAGGCCCGCGCCGCGGTGCCGGCCGACAGCGTCGATCTCGTCGATGAAGATGATGCACGGTGCGTTCTTCTTGCCCTGCACGAACAGGTCCCGCACGCGGGAGGCGCCGACGCCGACGAACATCTCCACGAAGTCCGAACCGCTGATGCTGAAGAAGGGCACAGCCGCCTCGCCCGCGATCGCGCGGGCGAGCAGGGTTTTGCCCGTTCCCGGCGGGCCCATCAACAGCACCCCCTTGGGGATCCGGCCGCCCAGGCGAGTGAATTTTTTGGGGTCTTTCAGAAAGTCGACGATCTCCTCCAGCTCCTCCTTGGCCTCATCGATGCCGGCCACGTCGGCGAAGGTGACCTTCTCCGAGGTGTCCGACATCAGCCGGGCGCGGCTTTTGCCGAAGGACATGGCCTTGCCGCCGCCGGACTGCATCTGGCGCATGAAGAAAACCCACACGCCGATCAGCACCAGCATCGGGAACCACGACACCAGCAGCGTCATGTACCAGGGGGAATCGGCTTCGGGCTTGGCGCTGATCACCACCTTTTTCTGCCGCAGCAGGGGCATCAGCTCGGGATCCGGCGGGGCGTAGACCTTGAAGCGGGCGCGGTTGACGTCGGTCACGAGCAGCTCCCGGCCCTGGATGACGACCTCCGCCACCCGGTCATCGTTCACCATGGACAGAAACTGCGAATAATTCATGCCGGATTCGGTGAGGTGCTGCTGGCTGAAGATGTTGTAAAGCATGACCATCATGAGGGTGATGACCAGCCATAACGCCATATTCTTATAGAACGGGTTCAAAACCGATTACCTCCCAACCCGGACACGCCGGAACCAAATTCGAAATTCGAAAAAATTTAAAGCCATTTTGCATAAAATTACATTCATAAGAGACTATCGCCATAGGGCATAACAGGTCGAGTATTTCGTATCTGGCTTAAAAATTCAAGTGCCAAGTTGGGCAACGGCATAGCGCATCCCCTTGCATGTGAGCATCTATAAAAGCCGCACAACGCCGGATCACGGTCTCAGGCGCGGTTTTTCAACACCCTGGCAGGCAGGCGATGGTAATCACTTCCTACCGTTTAGCAAGAAAGAGCTCCGCCTTGAGCACCCGGCGTGTCTGCCGACTCAAGCCGACCCGGTGGTCCAGGCGGTGGCCGGCGATCCACAAGAGTTGGCCGCGGCTGATGAGCAGCGGGCAGCGGCGACGCTCTGCCCGGCGGACCTTGTGGTCGATGAAGTATTTTTTGAGCTTCTGGGTGCCGGCCATGCCCAAGGGCGAAAACCGGTCTCCCGGACGGAAATTGCGGACCGTCACGGGAAATTCGACGGCCGCCATGTCCATATAGGCCGTCTGCGGGCTGCGGCCGACAAGCTCCGGGACCGCGGCGACGGCCACCTCGGACAGGCGGATGCAATCCCCGGTCTCCAGGATCGTCAGGTCACCGCAGCCGGCCAGGTGGTACTCGAAGTCGTGCGGCGTTTCATCCGGCAGTGACCGGCCCCCAGCGCCTTCCGCCCGCGCGAGAATGATCTCGTCCCTCTGGCGACAGACATGGATGCGACCCGGCAGGTGCAGGGGACCGGCGTCGGTTGCGCGCCTCGCCAGCTCGAGCACCTGCTCCACATGGGCGAAGGCGACTCGGCGCAGATCATGCTTGACCTGGATGAGCGCCTTGCGGACGACCCGGCGGGCGGCGGCAATCGGCAACCGGCCGAGCGCGGGCGCCGAGAGGCCGACACGGCCCTCTCCGTCGGCCGTGAGCAGGCTTCCGTAAATCGACTCGACCAAGCTGTCGAGCCACTCTTCCTCGGCCCTCAGGATGAGGGCGGTGCGGCTGAGAATGACCCGCATCCCCGGTTGGTAGTCGCGTTCCAGGTCCGGAATCAGCCGGTGACGGATTCGGTTGCGAAAAAAGGCACCGTCCGTGTTCGTGGGATCACTCACGTACGGAATTTTCCGGGTTTGAAGGTAATCCGCGATGTCGGAGCGGGTGGCGAAGATCAGGGGCCGGATGGTGACCCCGCCGCGGATGGCCGGGATGCCGGCGAGTCCCAGCCGCCCGCTGCCGCGCAGCAGATGCAGCAGCAGTGTCTCGGCATTGTCGTCCGCATGATGGCCAAGGGCGATCTTCGCGTAACCGTTGGCCGCACATACCGCCTCAAAAAATGCGTAACGGACCTGCCGGGCCGCCTCTTCGAGGGAGAGCCGATGACGCACCTGCCAGGCCCGGACGTCGGCCCGGTGCCCATGAAACGGCAGCCCCAGGGCTGCCGCCAGCTGCCGGACGAATTCCTCATCCCGGTCGGCGCCGTCGCGCAGCTGATGGTTGAGATGGGCGATACCAAGATGCAGGCGGCGGGCCGGCGCCCGGTCGAGCAGCAGGTGCAGCAGCGCGACCGAGTCCGGGCCTCCGGAAACCCCGACGAGAACGGAGTCACCTTCCGCGATGAGCCCGAACTTTGTCAGGGCCTCGTCCACGAGACGGTCCAACCGGCCGAAGTTGCTCGATTCCTGCCTGGTCATACTAGATACCTATGTTACCCCCGTTCACAAGTCAACCCGTGCAAAGGTTGCCGGGCGCGCGCACGGCAACCTTTCCCCTTGAAAAAAAGAGCCAATGGAGTATGGTAGTATCGGAAGCTGTGCGTGCAGGCAGCCGACGGCTGCCTGCACGCACAGCTTCAATACCAGGCTCTTACAGACTGCTCATGCCAGGCCAAGGGTCCCAGCAAGGGCTCCCGGAGCCACCCCGGCCGGTCGCCACGCAACAGACGGTCACGAACCTCGTCAGATCCGGAAGGAAGCAGCGATAAGTGACGCAGGCTGTGTCGTGCTCCGTTACCGGTTGCCGGTGTTCCGGGGGCCCTTTCTGGGGCCCTTGGCGTAAGTGAATCCCCCATCGGCGGGATCCCCCATCTCCTCAGTAAACGCCTAATTAATCCGGTAAAAAGCCTGGTCTCTTTTTCTTGACAGACGGGCAGACTGCCTTATGTTTCACGTCAAAATGATGGGTGGAACTGGAGATCGTTCAATCATGCCTGAAACCAAGCGGATCAAAATCGTGACCGAAACGGACGACAACCCGGTGGGTGCTGGTGCGGCACCCGCGGAAGCAGCAGCGGCGGACAATTCTGGAGAGCCCTATGAACTGACCGCCGAAGAAGAACGCATGCGGCAAATGGAAAACAGGCTTGCCGCCAAGGAGAAGGAATACGACGAAACCCACGACAAGCTGCTGCGGGTGTCCGCCGAATTCGAAAACTACCGGAAACGCACGGCTCGGGAGATGGACGATTTCCGCAAGTATGCCGTTCAATCCCTTCTGAAAGAAATGCTTTCGGCTGTGGATCACATCGAGCTCGCTATCCAGGCGGCGGCTTCCAACTCCGCACCGGACAAAAACCTGACCGAAGGCCTGAGCCTGACCCTCAAGGAACTGCTGCGCATCTTCGAGAAATTCAACGTGATGCCCATCGAGGCCGTGGGAAAGCCCTTCAACCCGGAATTCCACGAGGCGATCCTGCGCGAGGAGTCCGGTGAGCTACCGGAAAACACCGTGCTGCGCGAGATGCAGAGGGGATACGTGATCGGCGGCCGGCTGCTGCGGCCGGCGCTGGTGGTGGTGACCGCCCCCCGGGATGCGGCCCGGCAATCAGATTAGCACAACCCGGTTCAGTGGCACCGGTCAAAAAATCGCCAAAATACATTTGAATCGCAAGAATCAAGGAGGGTAAAGGGTATGTCGAAGGTTATCGGAATCGATCTTGGGACCACCAATTCCTGCGTCGCGATCATGGAAGCGGGCGACCCAAAGGTCATCACCAACCCGGAAGGCGGGCGAACCACCCCTTCCGTAGTGGCCTTCACCGAGAACGGGGAGCGTCTCGTCGGACAGATCGCCAAGCGCCAGTCGATCACCAACCCGGAGAACACCGTGTTTGGCGTCAAGCGGCTGATCGGCCGAAAGTTCTCCTCCAAGGAAATACAGTACGACAAGAAAGTGCTGCCCTACCGAATCGACCAGGCGTCCAACGGGGATGCCCACATCTCCATCCGCGGCAAGCAGTTCAGCCCGGCGGAGATCTCCTCGTTCATCCTGGCCTTCATCAAGAAGTACGCCGAGGACTATCTGGGTGAAACGGTGACCGACGCGGTCATTACGGTACCGGCCTACTTCGACGACAGCCAGCGGCAGGCCACCAAGGACGCCGGCAAGATTGCGGGCCTGAACGTGCTGCGGATCATCAACGAGCCGACCGCGGCGGCCCTGGCGTACGGCATGGACAAGAAGCGCGAAGAGAAGATCGCGGTGTTCGACCTGGGCGGCGGCACCTTCGACATCTCGGTGCTCGAAATCGGCGAGGGCGTCTTCGAGGTGAAGGCCACGAACGGCGACACCCACCTGGGCGGCGACGACTTCGACATGCGGCTCATCAGCTACCTGGCGGACGAGTTCAAGAAGGACCAGGGCATCGATCTGCGCAACGACAAGATGGCGCTGCAGCGCCTGAAGGAAGCCGCGGAAAAGGCCAAGATTGAACTGTCCACGTCGATGGAGACCGACATCAACCTGCCGTTCATCACGGCCGACGCGAGCGGTCCCAAACACCTGAACCTGAAGATCACCCGCGCCAAGCTGGAGGGGTTGGTCTCCGAACTGCTGGACAAGCTGGAGGAGCCCTGCCGGACCTGCATGAAGGACGCGGGCTTGAGCCCGCGGGAGATCCACGAGGTGATCCTGGTGGGGGGGATGACACGCATGCCCTCGGTCCAAGAGCGGGTGCGGCGGATCTTCGGCAAGGAACCCCACAAGGGGGTCAACCCCGACGAGGTCGTGGCCGTGGGTGCGGCCATTCAGGGTGCGGTGCTGAAGGGCGACGTCAAGGACGTGCTGCTGCTCGACGTGACGCCGCTGTCCCTCGGCATCGAGACCCTGGGGGGCGTCATGACCAAGCTCATAGAAAAGAACACCACCATCCCCACGCGTAAAAGCCAGGTCTTCTCCACCGCCACGGACAGCCAGCCGGCGGTATCGATCCACGTGCTCCAAGGGGAGCGCGAGATGGCCGCCAACAACAAGACGCTGGGCCGTTTTGAGCTCGTCGGCATCCCCCCGGCGCCGCGGGGGGTCCCGCAGATCGAGGTCACCTTCGACATCGACGCCAACGGCATCGTGAACGTGTCGGCCAAGGACAAGGCCACCAACAAGGAGCAGTCCATTCAGATCACGGCCTCCTCCGGCCTGACCAAGGATGAAATCGATCGGCTGGTCAAGGACGCCGAGGCGCACGCCGAGGACGACCACAAGAAGCGCGAGCTGGTGGATGCGCGCAACCAGGCCGACACCCTCATCTACTCCACGGAGCGCTCCATCAAGGACCTGGGCGAGAAGGTGGATGCGGCCACCAAGACCAAGATCCAGGAGGCTACCGAAAAACTGCGCAAGGCCATGGAGGGCGACGACAAGGACGAAATCCGCCGCTTGAGCGAAGAACTCACCAATGCCTCCCACAAGCTGGCCGAGGCCATGTACCAGCAGGCTTCCCAGGCCGACGGCCAGAAAGCCGGCGCGGGCCCGGGTGCTGCGGAAGGTGCCAAGGCCTCCAAGCCCGAGGAGGACGTGGTGGACGCGGACTTCGAAGAGGTCAAGGATGACAAGAAAAAATAACAGGCGCGCCCGGCCCTGACCATGATCCCGCGGGGGCCTCCCCCGCGGGATTTTTTTTGGGGTGCTGCGTGCAACGACATCACCGGCGGGTCAAACGCCGGGAGGTGCAACGGAGGTGGTACGCCATGAACGACGAGAAGAGCGACCGGGATGATGTGGATGCGCTTTGCAAGGAGTGCGGTCACGCGTTCAAAGTCTTTGTCGACCGGTTGACCCATACCGGTGCCGCGGCATCGGAGGATCGACCCGGTGCCGAGTGCCCGGTCTGCGGCTGCGGCGAGTGCCGGATCGGCAGGTGAGCCGGACGATCGGCCGGGTGAATGCGCCGTGCCTTTACAACGGCAGCGCGATAGTTAGTTTTGATGGCACGGTTAAAAAAATCGCTCACCGCAAAAAGGAGGTCCCCCCATGGAAGTGAATAAGATCCTGTGGCCGACGGATTTTTCCAGCATCGCTGAAAAAGCGTTACCCCACGTCAAGTCGCTCACCGAGCGGTATGGGGCAGAGATCCATGTGCTCTACGTCATCGAGGACGTGGCCCACCACGACGGCTGGTACGGGGCGTTCGAGGAAAAACGCGTGAAGGAACTCATGCAGCACGCCGGCAAAACCGCCACCAAACGCCTTGGCCAGATATGTGAGAAATACCTGGATAGCTGCCCGCTGTACATCAAGCACGTGGCCGTGGGCGACCCGGCTCAGGAAATCCTGAAGCTGATCGCCGCGGAAAAGGTGGACATCGTGGTCATGGCCAGCCACGGCGAGAAAGGCCACTTCCGTTTCGGCAGCGTGACGGAAAAGGTGCTGAAGAACTCGCCCGTGCCCGTGACGATCATCCCGGTGACGCCCGCGAAGTAGGTCCACCATCGGCGCATTCGGCCGGCGAGGGCTCAGGGGGCACGGCGTTTATTCCCACCACGGGGTGGGTACCCCGTCAGGATTAAGACGCAGGGATTGATGCTGGCTGTTTTTATCGCCGGCGTTCAGCCACCGGAGGTTTGGGGAAACGTGGTGTTGGTATAAAGGTATTCCATCTTCTCCTTGTGCTTCAATTCCTCGTTGGCCATTTTAAGCAGCATGTCCCGCACGTCCCCGGCCGGGTGCTGGTTGGCCAACTCGGCATAAAACAGGTGCGAGCGTGCTTCGCGGTGGGCAGCCACGAGGTAAACCTCCGAACTGCTCATGTCCGTTGAAACCGCCGGCTCCGCCTGGTGCTCGGCAATCTTGTAGTACACCACATCGCTCAATCGCAGCTCGCCCTGCCCGTGACCGCCCTCCCGGTACTTGACCAGAAACGCCCGGTGCTTCTGCTCCTCCGCAGCGATCCACTGAATGGCGTCCTTCACCCCGGCGTCCAGTACCCGGCCGTGAATGGCCATGTAAAAGGCATAGGCATCTTCTTCGCGGTGGATGGCCGTGTCGATCAGCGTCAACAGGTTCTTGTCCATGGAGGACCCTCCTTAGGTTGTGTCTTATCTTACGGAATCCGTGACGACTCAGGGTTCAAGGGTTCAGGAACCTACGAGGACAGGCGCCGTAATCCTCGACCTCCTCCGGCATGTAAGAATCGGGATGGCGGCCATCAGACCCCGGCAACTGCTTCTTTCCTGAACCCCGAACCCTTGAACCCTCGCCACCTGAGTGGTTACAAAAATGCACCCGAAAGCTCAGGTTCGATCTAGACGCGCCCGGCGTAATCTGCCGACGATAGCGCCGTAGGCCAGCAGGTAAAGGGTCGCCGCAGCAAAAGCCACAATCGTTCCCCCGTAAATCCCCAGGGACGGGTACAGCTGCGAAACCGCCAGGGCGTAAGCGATCAGGGCACCCAGCCCCAGCGGGAAGTTTTTGATGATCGTATGCACATGGGCTTTATCATAGGTGATGTGCACGATCAATATCAGCGGGAACAGGGCCGTCGGGAAAGCGGCAAAAAGCCCGGCCCAGGCCGGCCCGACCGCCCGGGCCGCTCCGGTGACGGCGAGAATGATGAGTGCTGCCAGGCCGGCGCGCAGCAGCAGCACGCCAAATGTAAACCGGACGCTGCGGGTGATGGCGACATTGCGGATCTTTCGGAACCAGCGGGTGAATATCAAAATGGATGCGACCGGGACCAGGACGGCCGCCGTGGGCGAAAAGGGGATGAAGTGCAGCAGCCAGGCCGCTGCGAAATACCCGCCCAGAGCTGTAAGCGTCGCGGCGGGGATGACGTGACGCTGCAGCGCGGCCGAAGCCCGGTAGTAGCCGTAGACAAACACCTGGGAGGCCACCAGACCGACCAGGGTGTAAACCGCACTTTGGGCCGCAAAATCGGGGCCGATCTCGAGACCCATGAAAAACAGCGCGATCGCCGCCCCCAGCGGGTAGCCGGACAGAAGACCGGCGACCCGCGGACTGACGCGCTCGGCAACCGCGGAAAGCGAAAGCACCATGCCGACGGTTACAATGACTTTGCTGATCAGAACGAGGCTCATGGGCTTTAGGCTTTGAGCGCTTTCACAGCCCCCTGCACGGCGCCGTAAGCCGTGGCGATGGAAAGCCCCGCACCGCATTTCATGCGGATCCAGTCCTGGTGGGCGAGGATCGAACCGGCGGCAAAAAGATGCGCATGCGCCGGGCGGCCCGAGGCTGCGAGCGGCCGGAAGCTATCGTCGATCTCGAGCCCGGCGCGGTTGACGGGGTGTCCCTTCGGGTCGAGAAAATCCTGGCGATGCCAGCCCTCCCGCCCCTCCGGCTGGTGCACCGGCAAATCGAACAGGGTCTCGCGCACGCCGCGGCGATCCGCATGGAGGCCGCCGCCCATGAAACGGCCGGTCACCAGAATGACGGAGGCCGCCGCGATGTGCTGTTCGGCGTCGCTGCGCCCGGCCTCGAGTAGAAATCCGCCGGACGAATCGGCAACGGCACAAAAGACCTTGTTTTCGAGCAGAAGCCTGACCCCGCACGCCGCAAGGCCGTTTTCGAAG
>Ga0105105_10000740_pt1 | contig 14407 bp, 12 predicted proteins | sample PPLLaktember2015_4_FD_79108 | JGI IMG/M metagenome (GOLD analysis project Ga0105105, IMG submission 79108) | Freshwater sediment microbial communities from Prairie Pothole Lake near Jamestown, North Dakota, USA - PPLs Lake P8 Core (1) Depth... | ecosystem: Environmental > Aquatic > Freshwater >... | reverse complement strand
TGTGTGAAATCGGACGAGAGAGTCAGGAAGGAAAACGGCTGGAGATACGTTTTCACGATGAGATTCTCGGTCCGGTTCCTCGCCTCCTCCCTTTTGGCCAGAGACGGGTCAGCGAGAATCTCGTACGTGTTGCCGAGCGGGGGCATGACCTTGCGGTCCACTCCCTTGAGCCAATTGTATATAACCTGAACCGTCTTCGTCTGGCCCCTGCCGTAGCTCATGCCCGCCCGCACAGAGTCGGCCTCGCTTCGCATCGGGCCGAACCGGTTCCCGCCGACGTAGCTCGTCTCGTGTTTTCCGCTCGCGCCGGCTCCCCCCACCACGGTCAGGATATCGCCGAACAGGTATTTCAGCGTTCCGCTCGCGCTCCCGGAATAGGCGCGATCGAATTTGAAGTCGTTCGTTCCCTTGCTGCCGTCCGCCTTAATGGTGATATCCGACGCGGAAGCCCCGAGGAGCGGTTTCAGGAGGGCGAACTCGAGGCTTGCGTTCGTATTGTTGAAAATGATGTCCTGTCCGAACCGGCCGAGCCCGAGCGTCTTCTTCTTGCTGTAGTTCTCGCCCGCCTGCGCGCTCAGCCGGTACAGGCCGGGCCGTACCTTGTCCGCCTGGTTCGAGACGTGCTCCGAGATATCTTCCATGACGCGCTGGCGGTATCGCCTTCGTTCCATGCCGAGGATGTGCGTGAACTTCCATCCTCTGCCGGCATCGATCGTGGCGTTTATGCCGCTTCCGATTGAGATGCTGACGTCGTCGCTCGCGACTCTGGAGGTGCTGACGAGAGCAAATCGGTCGACAGGCGCCTGCGCCGAGTCGGCTGCAGCAGAGTCCGCAGCGGCCGAGTCCGCCGCTGCCGAGTCCACCGCTGCCTTGAGAGAGTCCGCGTTCTGCTGCGTCTGGCCGAGGAGACCCGTGAGGAGAGATTTCGATTGGGAGCTCGAGGAAGTCGAGGCCGGGGCGTTCGTCAGCGTATCGCTTGCGGACGAGGCGGCGCGCGCCGGGGCGCTCCACATGAAATGGAGCACGATACACAGCGAAACGCCCGCGATGCGGATGAGGGTGCTCATCGAAGCCCTTTCACGCGCCGGGAGGCTGCGAAGAGTTCGAACCAGCTTTCGAGCGAAAGCTCTTCCGGGCGCATGCCGAAATCGACGCCCGAGAGTTCGCCCAGCCTGTCCCAATCCTTAGCAGTTTCTACGTCTAGCAATTCTCCCAGGATGTTGCGGAGCTTTTTTCTTCGATGAGAAAAGCACCCTTTCAGAAACTGGAGATACGCCCCTCTGTCCTCGGGCCCCCTCCCCGGCGTGTGCGGCGCGAATCCGAGCACGACGCTCTCGACCTTGGGGGGCGGCATGAACGATCCGGGGCGGACCCTGAGCACCCTATTCATTATAAAGTAAGTCCGGAGAAAAATCGACAAGATACCGCAGTTTCTCTCGCCCGGCTCGGTCAGGATCCGGTCGCCGACCTCCCGCTGAACCATGAGCACGGCCGCGCTCAGCATCCGCCAGCGGGCGAGATCGACGAGGATCGGGGCGGTGAGGTTGTAGGGGATGTTGCCGGCGACCTTGTAGCTCCTCCGGCCGCGCTCGCGGGCCGCCTCGTCGAAGTCCACGTCGCGGATATCGCCGTAGCGAATCTCCACGTTGCTCGAGGCAGCGAATTTCTCTTGGAGGAGATCGACGAGCTCCCCGTCGATCTCGTAAGCGACGACCGAGGCGCCGCTCCGGGCGAGGGGGACGGTGAGCGCCCCGCGCCCGGGCCCGATCTCGAACACGAGGTCCCCCGGCGCGGGAGAGATCGCGTCCGCTATCCGCTTCGCCACCGACTCCGCCGTGAGAAAATTCTGCCCGAGTCTCTTCTTCGCGGGGATCATGGCCCTCATTCCCTGTAATACGTCCTCACGCGGAACTTCGCGCGCGGTATGTCCGAGACGAGCGCCCGGCACGCCTCGACGTCCACGCCGGGATAATCGAGCACGGTCACGGTGCACGCCATCCTCGAAGCCGCGGCCCGCTTGATAAAATCGAGAACGGCGTCGAACGCCTTCTCCCCCGCGTCCGGGCGGCATATCCGCGCGTACGAAGCGCGGTCGTGGGCGTTGAGGCTGACCGAAACGCCGTCGAAAACCTCGGCGAGCTCCGGGACGATATCGCGCCGGTTTATCATATTTCCGTGACCGTTCGTATCGAGCCTGAGGGGCAGCCCGAGCTTCTTGAGGGCGCGGGCAGCCTCGAGCACGTCGGCCGCTCTGCACGTCGGCTCCCCGTAGCCGCAGAAGACGATCTCCCCATAGCGGCCCTCCCGCGAGAGCGCCTTCGCCGCCTCGACCATCTCGTCCGCCGTCGGATCGACCGCGAGGTTGAGATTGTGGCCGTAGAGAGAGTTGTCGCGGCGGCTGCGGAGGCAGAAGGTACAGTTGTTGGTGCAGGCGCGCGTGGCGTTGATATAGATGTTTCCCTTGAGGGCGTATGCGACGGCGCCCGGCTTATTCTTCCGCTTGTGGATCAGCCGCAGGTAGTTCCCCTCGGCGGCGCGCTCGACGTCGGCGGGCTCGACTCCCCGTATCGCGGCGAGCCGGTCGCGCACGATCGCCACGCGCGCGGGCTCGTTGCGCGTGCCGCGGTGCGGCTCGGGCGGAAGATAGGGGCAGTCGGTCTCGAGAACGAACGCCGACGACGGGAGTATCTTCGCGACCTCGGGCAATCTCGAGTTCTTGTACGTGAGCGGGCCGCCGATGCCGATGAGAAATCCGAGCTCGCGCGCCTGACGCGCCTCCTCGATCCCCCCGGGGAAGGCGTGGAAGATTCCTCCGACCTCCGAGGCCCCCTCCTCGCGGAGGATCGCTATCGTGTCGTCGAAGGCCTCGCGCGAATGGACGACGATCGGCTTCTTGAAATAGAGCGCGATCCCGATCTGCCGCCGGAACACCTCGCGCTGCCGCTCCCGCGGCGAGAGATCGCGGTAGTAATCGAGCCCCGTCTCGCCGATTGCGACGATCTTCTTCAGGAGAAGCCCTTCCTTGATCTTCTTCTCGAGGGCCTCGTCCCATTGCTTCGCGTCGTGCGGGTGTATGCCGAGCGCGCCGAACACCTCGTCGTACCGGCGGGTGAGGGCGATCGTATTGTCGACGGACCGCGCGTCGTAGCAGACCTGGAGCATTTCGCCCACGCCGGCCGCGCGGGCGCGCGCGACGACGTCGTCGAGGTCGTCCTTGAACTGGCTCATGTCGAGATGGACGTGGGAGTCGACGAGCATGCGCGCTTCAACCCTTCAGGAGATCGGCGCTGTCCACCTTGATGCGCGGGAAGAGCGGCACGGGCTGCGCGAGGGCGCTCGCGCCCGCCGCTTTCTCCGGAAGATCGTTCATCGTGAGCTTCTCGGCGCCGAGCTGGGCGAGCATCTCGGCCATCTTGCCCGGCATGAAGGGAGAGAGCACGACCCCCGAGGCCCTGAGCACGGCGAGGAGCTCGCGGAACATATCCTCGAGCTCGTGGTACTTCGCGGGATCCTTGGCCAGATCCCAGGGGCGCTTCTCCTCGATGAACCGGTTCGCGCGCTGGATGACCGACCAGTAGGCGCCGAGCGCCCGCGAGAACTCCATGCGGTCCATGTAGCCCCGATACGCTTCGAGCGAACGCGCGAGCTCGGCGTAGAGCTCGTGCTCCGCCCCGAACGGCTGCGGCTCGACCGCGCCGCCGAGATATTTCGAGATCATCGTGACGGTGCGGCTGAAGAGGTTGCCGATGTCGTTCGCGAGATCCGCGTTGTAGCGGTTGAGAAAGACCTCGGCCGTGACGTCGCCGTCGCGGTCGAAGGGCACCTCGCGGAGCAGAAGGTACCGGAGCGCGTCGGAGCCGAAGGCCTCGACCATCCGCATCGGGTCGATGATGTTCCCGCGCGTCTTCGACATCTTCTCGCCGCCGAGCGAGATGAAGCCGTGCGCGAAGACCGAGCGCGGGGGCGCGACCCCTCCCGCCATGAGCATCGCCGGCCATATGACGCAGTGAAAGCGCGTGATGTCCTTGCCGATCACGTGCACGTCGGCGGGCCACCAGCGATCGAACATCTTCGTGTCGGCTCCGCCGAAACCGAGCGCCGAGATATAGTTCGTGAGCGCGTCGAACCAGACGTAGATCACGTGCGTCTCGTCGATCGGGAGCGGTATCCCCCACTCCTTGCCGAAACGCGAGATCGAGACGTCGTCGAGCCCGCCCTTGATGACGTTGATGACCTCGTTGAAGCGGATCTGCGGCCGCACGAATTCGGGATTCTTCTCGAAGAACTCGAGGAGCGGCTGCTGGAACCGCGAGAGGGCGAAGAAATAGTTCTCCTCGCTGATCGTTTTCGGCGGGAGCTTGTGCTTCGGGCAGAGACCGTCGACGAGATCCTTCTCGACGATGAACTCCTCGCACGATTCGCAGTAGAGCCCTTCGTACTTTCCTTTATATATGTAGCCGTTCGCGTGAATCCGCTCGAAGAGCGTGCGCACCGAGAGAACGTGCCGCGCTTCCGTCGTGTGGATGAAGTCGTCGTACGAGATGTCGGTCGCCTTCCACGCGGCCTGGAACTCCGCCGACATCGAGCGGCAGTATTCGCGGGGGTCGAGCCCGCGGCTCCGCGCCTCGCGCTCGACGTTCGTGCTGTGCTCGTCGTTCCCCATGAGGAAATGGACGTCGAAGCCCGAGAGGCGCTTGTAGCGCGCCATTGCGTCGGCGCCGATCTTCTCGTACGCGGTGCCGAGATGCGGCTTCTGGTTCACGTAATCGATCGCCGTCGTTATGTAGAATCGTTTCGTATCCATTTACCGTCCCGGCGGGCGATCCTTCCCGCCGTTTCTGCCGTTCCTGGGATTTCTTCCGCCTCTGTCGTTTCTCTCGTTCTTCTCGCTTTTCTCGACCGCGTCGTTCTTCTCGATCTTCGCGGCTCCCGGCTCCTTGCGCAGCTCCTCCTGCAGAACCTCGAGCTTGACCTCGACCTGGTTCTTCTCCGCGTCGCTCAGGATGACGGTCCGATTGAATATATCGACCTTCTCGATGCGGTGCTCGCCGCCGAAGACCCGTATCTTGCTCCCGATTTTCGGGATGTCCTTCGTGAGATCCTTGTAATACTCGAGCTCGTAATCGAGACAGCACATGAGGCGCCCGCACGCCCCGGAGATCTTGGACGGCGTGAGCGGGAGATTCTGGTCCTTTGCCATCTTGAGGGACACCGGCTCGAAGTCCTTGAGGAACGTCGCGCAGCAGAGGCGCCGCCCGCACATCCCCATCCCGTCGAACCGGCGGGCCTCGTCGCGCACGCCGATCTGCCTGAGATCGATGCGCGTGCGGAACACCCCGGCCAGATCCTTCACGAGCTCGCGGAAATCGATCCTGCCCTCCGAGGTGAAATAGAAGGTGATCTTGTTTCCGTCGAACTGGCATTCGACGTCGACGAGCTTCATCGGCAGCTTGTGCTCGGCGACCTTCTGCTGGCATATCTTGAGCGCTTCGGATTCCTTCGTCCTGATCTCTTTCAGGTGCTCGACGTCCTTCTCGGTCGCGTGGCGGAGGACTTCCTTCATATCGGCTTCGATCTCGCCCGCTTCCGCGCGCGTGAGCGATATGATCTGCCCCATGTCCTCCCCGCGGTCCGCCTGGACGACGCAATAATTGCCGGTCCGGAGGTACAGGGCCTTCGCGTTCCGGAAGAACTCTTTCCGCTGAGCCTTGAATTGAACTTCGATAACTTCCATAGGCCTCAATCTAATACCACGCGTGCGTCAAATCAAGAAACAGATGAGAAAGCGTCAGCTCCAGATCCGCGTTCCGGCGGAGGCTCTCGATCGCGGCTGATATCTTCCGGACGTCGCCCGGGAGGTCCCGCGCGGCCGCCGCCGCGAGCCGCCCGGCCCCGATCGCCTCCGCGAGAACGCCTTTTTCGGTCTCCTGCAGGCGCCCGTCGCGATTCCTGATCAGAAGGCCGAAGAGAATCGTCATCTCCTCGAGGAGCTCCGCGATATCCTCGCGCGAATAGCCCCGGTTGCGTCTCCTCGCCTCGCTGTAGCCCGCGAGCTCTTCCGCCTCCGCGATCAGCTCCTTCGACTTCCCGTCGACGACGAGCGCGACGACCGCCGCGGCGTCCTTCCAGAGCGCGAGGAAACGCTCCTCGAGAAGGTTGATGCCGCGGCGAAGGTTCCCCTGGGCGAGCGCCGCGAGCCGCTTCGCCTCCTCCTTCTCGACCGAATAGAACTCCTCGAGAAAACCGGCGATCGCCCCGGGCGCGAGCGGATCGAAGCGGATCTCGTAACAGCGGGAGCGGATCGTCGAAAGGAGCCTGTCGGGATACTCGGTCACGAGAACGATCGCGGCCGAAGCGGGAGGCTCCTCGAGAAGCTTGAGCAGCGCGTTCTGGGCCTCCGCCGTCGCGAGGTGCGCCTCGAGGATCGCGACGACGCTGCGCTTCCCCTCGAACGGGTGCTTGGAGAGCGCCTCGATGACGAGCCGCACGAGATCGATGCCGATGCTCCGGCCCCGGTTGCCGAACTCCCCGCGCGCGAAAAAGTCCTCGCGCCTGCTTTCGAGAACGAGCGGAAGGCCGGTATCGATCTCGCCGTGGGGGACCGGATAGATGAGATGGAGGTCGGGGTGCTCGAGGGTCCGGATCTTCGAGCAGGCCTCGCATCGCTCGCCCGCGCCGCACGGTCCCTCCGCGCTCCGCCGCACGCAGTTGAGCGCCGCGGCGAGCTTCACGGCCATGAGCTCCTTGCCGGCGCCCTCGGGCCCCGCGAAAACGAGCGACGGGGGCAGCTTCCCCGACGCGGCGAGCCCCTCGATGAGCGGCCCGACGCGCGTCTGCGCGCGCGCGATCGCCTCCGCCGCCGCGAGAATGTCCATGTTCGACGCACCCTTTCGAACGACCGCGCCGGGCGCGGCCCCGCGGTGAGCGCCTATCTCCCGAGCCACTCGGCCGGGTCGAGCGCCTTCTTCGATTTCCGTATCTCGAAATGGAACGCGTTCCCCGTCTCCGACGCCCCTCCCGCCTCCGCGATGACGTCCCCCGCGTTCACCATCGCGTCCTTCTTGACGAATATCTTCGACGTGTGCGCGTAGAGCGTGTAGTACCCCTGGCCGTGCGCGACGATGATGCAGTTGCCGAAGCCGGGCAGCAGGCTCGCGTACTCGATCTTCCCGCGGGCGACCGCGCGCACCGGGGATCCGGCGCGCGCCTCGATGTCGACGCCCGGATTGAACGTCACCGTCCCGAACTCGGGATGCTTCGACTCGCCGAATCCGCGCACGCGCTTCCCCTCGACGGGAGGATTCATGCGTCCCTTGAGCGCGGGGAAATCCTTTCCCGCGGCCGATTCCCAGGCCTCCGGGGCGCCCGCGGTCCGTTCCTTCTCGAACGCCTCGATGATGGCGAGGAGATCCCGCTCCGCGCGCGCGAGCTGCTCGATCCGCTTCTGATGGCTGCTCTTGCTCGTCTTGAGCTCGGCGAGCGATTTCGTGCGCTTCTTCTCGTTCGCCTTGAGCCGCGCGAGCTCCCGCTCCTTCTCGCGCCGCGCGGATGTCGCCTGCGCGAGCGATTCGGTGAGGTTCGCCTCCCGGCGGGCGATCTCGGTCTTCTGCTTGCGCACTTCCTCGACGAGGTTCGCGTCCCGCGCGGCTATCGTCGAGAGAAACTTGTACCGCTGGAGAAGGTCGCCGAAGTCGTTCGCCTGGAGGAGCTCCTGCCACGTGTGCTGCGGCCCGCCCTTGTACATTTCCCGCAGCCGCTTCGCGAGTATGACGCGCCGGCGGTCGAACACCTTCTCGCTGTAATCGAGATCCTGCACGATGCGTCCCATCTGCTGCACGAGCATATCTTCCTTCTCCGAGATGCCGGCGAGGAGGCGTTTCGTGAGCTTCTCCTCCCGGGTGAGCTTGTCGAGATACCCGGCGATGTCCTTTTCCTTCCGCTCGACCTCCTCGATCTTCTTGCGCTCCGCGGCGATTTCCTGGCGGAGCTTCTGAAGCTCCGCGTCCTTCGCCCGCATCCGTTCGTCGAGGGTGCCCCCTCCCTGCTCCTGGGCGGCCGCCGCGGCGGCCAGCGCGCAGAGCAGCGCGGCGAGCGGGACGAGCGTTTTCCGGACATCCTTCCAGAGCATGTTCAGACCGCCGTTCGGCACGGTTACACTTTGAGGAAGCGCCGCATCGCCCCGTAGCTCGCGAGGGCACCGAGCAATGCGCAGAAAACGACGAAACCGAATATCGAATCTCCGCGCAGGAACATCACGCCCGGCAGGAATCGCTGCGCGAACCCGTGGATCACGGCGAGGAGCGCGATCGCGAGGAGCGAGGACACCGCTCCCTGGAACGCTCCCTCCACGAGGAACGGGATGCGGATATACGCGTTCGTCGCCCCGACGAGCTTCGCCACCTCGATGGCCTTCTGCCTCGTGAGCACGGTGAGGCGCACCGTGTTCGCGATGACGAAGATCACCGCAAGAAGGATGATGACGCCGATGCACAGATCGACGACGTAGAATCCCCGCACGAGCTTCTCGCCGCGGCCGAGCCATTTCTCGCCGTAGCGGAACTCCTCGACGCCCTCCCATTTCCCCGCGTCGCCCGCCAGTTTCTCCAGGTATTCGGAGCGGATGTACTCGGGCTTCAGCTTGACGCGGTAGGCGTCGGGAAGCGGGTTGCTCCCGAGCGCGTCGAGCATGTCCTTGCTGTCCCCGAGATCCTTGCGGAACGAGGCGAGCGCCTCCTCCTTCGAAACGAAAACGACTTCCTCGACTCCCTCGAGGCCGAGGAGTTTCATCTGGATTTCGCGCGACGTCGAGGCCGCGACGCCGTCCTCGAGATAGACATAGGCCCGCATCTCCTCGCTCGCCCGGTCGATGACCGACTGCACGTTGAGCGTGAGGAGGATGAACACGACGAGGATGAGGAGGCACAGCCCCATGATCACGATCGAGAAGGCGTTCGCCGCTTTCCGGCGCGCCATCATCGTCGTCGATTCGCCGACCACGTATCGAAACTGGTTCAGATTCACCGGCGATCCCCCCTGTCCCCCGTGATGTCCCGATCCTCGAGACGATCGGCCTTCTCGCTGATCTTCGAGTCGGCGATCCTGTCGCGCAGGTCGCCGACGTAGATCATGTCCTTGTCCTTCACGACCCGGCCCCCGTCGAGGTAGATGATCCTCTGCCCGAAGCTCTTGACGAGGTCGAGGTCGTGCGTCGCCATGAGCACGGCCGTGCCGCCCGCGTTGATCTTGAACAGGAGCTCGAGAATGCTCCGGGTCACGACCGGATCGAGGTTCCCCGTCGGCTCGTCGGCGAGCAGCACCGAGGGTCGGTTGGCGACGGCGCGCGCGATCGCGACCCGCTGCTGCTCCCCGCCCGAAAGCTCGTGCGGAAAATCGTACCGCTTGTGGTAGAGCCCGACGCGCATGAGGATGTCGGTGACCTGGTGCTTGACGTCGCCGATGCCGGCGCCCGCGACCTTGAGCGCGAGGGCGACGTTTTCGAAAACGGTTCGATCGTCGAGGAGGCGGAAGTCCTGGAACACGATGCCGATCTTGCGCCGGAGATTCGGGATCGTGCCCCGCTTCATCTTCGTCGATACGTACGGCCCGACGACCACCTGCCCCGAGCTCGGAACGTCGTCCATGTAGATCATGCGGAGCAGCGTGCTCTTGCCCGCGCCGCTGCGCCCCACGAGGAACACGAACTCCCCGTTCGTGACCTGGAGATTGATATCGTGGAGGCTGAAATGCTTTCCGAAGGTCTTCGAGAGATGGTACACGCCGACGATGATTCTCTGGTCCTGTACCATTTTCACGCTTTCCCGCGGGCCGCGCGACGGCCGCTATCCCCGGCCGCCCGCCCGCCACGCGCGGCGCGCGAGGCAGCATTCGACGGCGAGGGCGAACGCGCTCGCGAGGCTGCCCGTTTCCGCCGTGCCCGTTCCGGCGATGTCCCAGGCCGTGCCGTGACAGACGGACGTCCGCACGACCGGAAGCCCGATCGTCATATTCACGCCCTCCCCGAAGCCTCCCGCCTTGAAGGGAATCATCCCCTGGTCGTGGTAGAGGGCGACGAACGCATCGTACCCTTTCCCCTCCCATTTGTAAAACATTGTGTCCGCGCTCAAGGGGCCGTCGACGAGATGCCCCTCCGCGCGAAGCGCATCGAGGCACGGCCGAATCGTGTCGCGCTCCTCCGTTCCGAGGACCCCGCCGTCTCCGGCATGCGGGTTGAGCGCGGCGACGGCGATCCGCGGGCGCTCGACGCCGAAGAGCTCCCGGAGCGAGCTCTCGGTGACGCGCACGCCCGCCGCGATTCTCTCCGCCGTCACCGCCGAGGGCACGTCCCTGAGCGGGATGTCTCTCGTGAGGATCACGATGCGGAGTCCGCGCGAGACCATCATCATCTGGCACTCGGGCGCGTCGAAGAGGCCGGAGAGAAGCTCGGTGTGGCTCACCCTCGAGTAGCCGGCGAGCGCGAGCGCTTCCTTCGAAATCGGACCCGTGACGATGCCTTCGACGAGCCCCCGCTTCGCGAGCGCGGCGGCGGCTTCGATCGCTCGGCCCGAGGCGCGGCCTCCTTCGGCGGTGGGGCGGCCGCGGCGATAGGCCGTCTCCTCGGCCGTATCTATGTAGAGGGGAAACGAATCGGGGGCCTCGAGCGCGGCAGCTTCCGCGAGCGGAATCACGCGGGCTGCCCCGCACGCGCGTGCCGGGAGCCAGCTCGAAAGCGCCGCGTGCGCGCCGACGACGTACACGTCCGCACCGGAAAGAGCCCGCGTCGCGAGGAGCGACCCCGTTATCTCGGGGCCGACGCCACCTGGGTCCCCGACGGTGAGCGCGAGACGCACCCTGCTCTCAGACATCCCATCCCTCCCCGTCCCCCGTTTCGATCCGGGCTTCCCGGATGACGCGAAAGTATCGCTCGCGGTCTTTCCGCGGCACCTGCCCCGCGGGGATCTCGAGAATCTCGACCGCCGTCACCGCGCGCGGATAGCGGATCTCGACGACGTCGCCCGGCCGGACCTCCGCGCTCGCTTTCGCTTTTTTGCCGTTGATGGAAATGCCGCCCGCCTCGCATCCCTTGTGCGCCTGGCTCCGCGTCTTCACGAGGCACAGAGCCTTGAGGAGCAGGTCGATTCTCACCGGGGTCATTCTCCCTTTATCGCGATGTCGTAGTTCTTCTTGAGTTCCTCCACGTACTCGCCCATCTTCTCCATGATCTTCTTCTCGACGAGGAGCCTCCGCACCTGGTCCTTCGCCTCGTCGTACGTGTATGTTCCCGCCTCGTTCCAGCTCAGGACCTTGACGACGCGAAAGCCTCGCTCCTCCTTCATGACGGGAGAGAGCCCGCCCGCGGGCACGCCCTTGATCGCTTCTTTGAACTGGTCGGGCAGGTTCTTGATCTCGACCGCGCCGAAGACTCCCCCTTTGTCCTTCGTGCCGTAATCGCCCGAGTATTGCGCCGCCGCTTGCGCGAAATCGGCGCCCTGCGCGATTTCCGTCCGAACGCGTTCCGCCAGCTTCGCCGCCGCCTCGACGTCTTCCGGCGCCGCTTCGGCGCGCACGAGAATATGCCGCAGGGTGACCTGGTCGCCTTCGATCTTCTCGATCTTGATGAGATGATACCCGAACTCGGTGAGAACGGGCCCGCTCACCGTTCCCACCGCGACCGTGCGCGCCGCATCGGCGAACGGAGGATTGCCGAGCTCGTCGAGGTTGAGGGTCCCGAGGCTGCCTCCGAATTTGGCGCTCGGGCAATCCGAATACTCCTTCGCCGTCGCCGCGAACTCCGATCCGGCCTTGAGCTTCGCCTCGATCGCCGTGATCTTCTCGAGCGCTTTCGCGAGCACCGCATCGGAGGGTTTCGGCACGACGAGGATGTGCGCGATGGATACGGACGGTTCCTTCTGCGGGAACTCGGAGAGATGCGCCTTGTAATACTCGCGCACCTCAGCCTCCGTCACCTTAACGTCCGGCAGCAGCTTCTGATATATTATCTTCTCTCTCAGGAGAAGGGTCCTGATATTATCGCGGTATCGATCGCGCAGCGCGTCCATCGTGAGCCCTTCCGCCGCGAGCTGCCGTTCGAACGCTTCGTCCCCACCGATCTCCGTCTTTTTCTGCTCTATCCAGCGATCGATTGCCGCCTCCAGATCCTTGTCCTCGACCCTGATATTGTCCCGGTCCGCCTGGATCATGAGCAGCGCCATAGCGATGAGGCTGTTGAGCGCCTCCTGCCGCAGCGTCTTTTCCTCGTCGGGCGGAAGTGACGTTCGCTCCGCCTGCATAAGGAAGTTCCTGATCTCGCTGTCCACCTCGCTCTGGAAGATCGCGCGGTCCTCGACGGTCGCGACGATCCGGTCGACGTAGGTTTTCGCGCTCGTCGTATCGGGGACGCGCCCCTGTGCCGATGCGCCCGCGCCCGTCGAATCGGGGGGGAGCGCCTGAGCGAACGCGCCGGCGCACGGCGTGTGCGTGACTAGTGCGGCCGCGCATATCGCGCAGGCGGCCGCGAGGATCTTCCGGTGATGCATCGTTCCTCCTCTTTCGTTTTCAGGGAGTCCACGCCGTATCGGCGTCCTCGTACGTCCCGGCCGTGTCCGCCTGCGGCCCGCTTTCGGCGGGGCGCAGGTACGATTCGTCCTTGTACGCGATGTCGGCCTTCGCCTTGAGCGATTCGAGGAGCTCGCGATAGGCCCTTTTCCGCTTCTCGAGCATGAGGGTGTTCATGATCTGCTCGCGCACGTCGTCGAGCCCGACCGAAATGAGCGCCTCGCGCACGTCGTCGAGCCTGAAGATATGGTAGCCGAAATCCGATTTGACGACCCCGGTGACCTCGCCCGGTTTCATGGCGAAGACGATCGCCTCGAGCTCGGGAATCATGTTCCCCTTCGTGAGATAGCCGAGATCGCCGCCCCGCTTCGCGCCCGCGTCGATCGAGTAGCGGTTCGCGACCCAGGCCCAGCCCCTCGTCTTGAGGAGCCCCGCCGCCCGGGCGGCGTCTTCGGGGGTGCCCGCGAGAATCTGGCTCACGCGGTACTCGTTCATGTACTCGCGCTCATGGGCGACGTAGTACGCCGCGACCTCCTCCTCGCTCACCTCAGTCCGCTTGCGAAGCTCGGCGAATACGAGGTAGTCGGCGAGAAACTGCTGCTCGAGCTCTTTCAGGCGCGCCTCGACGTACGGATCGGTCTTGAAACCCCGGCGGATCGCCTCCTGCCGGAGAACCTCCATATCGACCCAGCGGCGGACAAAGTCCCGCCGCTCTTCGAATGTCGGTGGAATCTGTTCGTCCTCGGGAACGAGCCTGTTGAGATCGCCGCCGGTGAGCACGGCGTCCCCCACGCGGACGATTTCGCCCGTTTTATCGCCGGCCGCTTTTCCCGGCTCGTTCCCCTTCCCGCACCCGCCGACGGCAAAGAGCACGAGGAGAAAGAGGATTTTCGCCTCCCGTGCCCCGATCATATCGATGCGCCCGCCTTATCGCGGCATCTGCAGCTGCTGTTGCTGTTCCTGCAGTTGCTGCTCCCGAGCCTTTTGCTCGAGCACGGCCTCGCTCGGCCGCGTCCTCGAGAGATCCGTCTTCTTCAGGTTCCGCACGTTGGTCTTGATCGTGAAATCCTCGCGCCACTTCGAGAGCTTCTCCTTGAGGAGCTTCTCTGCCCGGTCTTCCTGCATTTTCGACCTCATGGCCTGCGCGGCGCTCGCGTACGGCATCGGCTGGGGCGCCTCGATCTGCTCGAGCTTGACGACCGCCCATCCTCTCGGCACCTGGAACGGATCGGAGATCTGCCCGGGGGTAAGCGAGAACGCGATCTCGTCGTAGTCGGGGAAATGCCCCTTCGGGACGAGCCCGCCCGTCCCGCCGCCGCTCCGGATCGCTTCGGGATCATCGGAGAACTTCTTCACGAGCTTCGCGAAATCCTCCCCCTTCCGCGCCAGCGCGGCCGCCTGATCGGCCTTCGCCTTGTCGCTCACGAGAATGATCCTGAACTCGCGACGCTCCGGCGAGGAGATATTGGCCTGATTCGCGTTGTAATAATCCTGGACTTCCAGGTCGCTCACGCTGACCTCGTTCTTCACCTGGTCCTCGTAGAACTTCCACGTGAGTATCATTTCTTTCTTCGCCTGGAGCCCCTTCGCGACCTCGGGTATGTCCTGAACCTTGAGCACGTTTTCGACGTAGGCCGGCAGAGCGGCGTCCCAGATGCGCCGGTGTATCGATTCGACGATCTTCGCCTTCCCGAACTTATGGAACTCCCGATCGGGAAGACCCAACTCGCTGTGAATCTTCATGTAATCCCTGAGCGTGTAGGAGCCGTCGGCGTACTGGGCGAGGAGCATATCCTGATACTGCTCCGGGATCTCGAGCTTCGGCGCGTTATCGCGCGTCACCTTGTAGGTGATG
>Ga0105105_10000739_pt1 | contig 14410 bp, 25 predicted proteins | sample PPLLaktember2015_4_FD_79108 | JGI IMG/M metagenome (GOLD analysis project Ga0105105, IMG submission 79108) | Freshwater sediment microbial communities from Prairie Pothole Lake near Jamestown, North Dakota, USA - PPLs Lake P8 Core (1) Depth... | ecosystem: Environmental > Aquatic > Freshwater >... | reverse complement strand
GGTGAACATCTGATAATGACCCGTCAGTATATCTATTATTGTTTTAGTGCATTAGAACCAGGCGAAAAAGTTCCAACGTATGAAGCTATTATACATACAGACAGGGTTGAGTTTCTGGAGGTAAAAGAATGACAGATGATCAGATTCTTGAAATCAAAGTACAAGCTGGAAACTATTGGCGACCGATGACTCTTAGAGTTAAAGGATCAAGAATTTACTGTCATTTTAAATATAATAAAATTCTGATTGAAGAAATCAAGTCAATGGAAGGTGCTAAGTGGCACGGTTATGATGAGGAAAACCCGCGAAAAGTTTGGTCTATAAAAAATAGCCCAAGAAACTGGTTCAATATAAAATATTTAACGGGCGGGAATCCATATGAAAACTATGAGAAGCCTTATATAAATTTTGAAACAGCCCGACCACTCTATGAACATCAAAAGAGGATGACTTCGCACATTTTAACAACTCACTCTGGTATCTGGGCAGCTGAGATGGGTACCGGGAAAACTTTATCATTTATTGAAGTCATTGACTATGTCTATAATATTGAGCGATTTGTTAAATCAAATGACGAAGTCTGGTATGTTGGGCCAAAAGCTGGTGTTAGGGCCGTTGGCCGTGAGCTTATTAAATGGGATTCTAAAATCAGACCAAGGATGTTTTCATATGAAGGAATGACAAAAGAACTTAAAGGTTGGACAAACCTTCGGCCGGTACCAAAGATTGTTTGTTTTGATGAGTCTTCGAAAATCAAGAGTCCAAATGCACAGCGATCCCAGGCAGCTTTGGCACTTTCTAACCATATAAGAGAATTATATAAGAAAGAAGGATATATTATTGAAATGTCCGGAACACCGGCCCCAAAAGATCCAACAGACTGGTGGCATCAATGTGAAGTAGCCTGTCCAGGATTTCTTAAAGAAGGATCTATTGGAGCTTTTAAAAAACGGCTTTGTTTAATTGAGCAAAGAGAATCATTAATAACGGGAGGAAGTTACCCACACGTTGTGACATGGTTTGATAGTGCTGAAAAATGTGCAAAATGTGGACAATTAAAAGACGATGCAATACACTGGGATGACCAAAGTGTTTTTGGAAATAATCCAGAGATTCATAAATTTATTTCGAGTATTAATGAGGTCGCAAAATTATATGAAAGAATGCGCGGATTAGTTATTGTTGTTTTTAAAAAAGATTGTTTAGAATTACCCGATAAAAGATATGAAATTATTAATATTAAACCGACTGTTGATCTTCTTAGAGCCGCGAAATTAGTTAAAAAGATGGCGACAAGAACCGTCGATGCCCTAAATCTTATGAGGGAACTTAGTGATGGATTCCAATATAAACAGAATAAAACTGGAGAAAAACCTTGCTCTTTATGCGGAGGAAAGAAGACAACTCTACAACCAAAAGCTGATGATTCCGAAAATCTATATGAGAAGCCAACAACAAACTTGCCCCCAGAAAATGCTTCCATTGAATTGGAAGAAGGGCCTTGCCCGACATGTGGCGGAACAGGTCTTGAGCCAATATACGAAAGAGAAACCTCAGAAGTCGGAACACCAAAAGATGACGTGTTTATTGATGAACTTGATGCTGTCGAGGACATTGGAAGATATGTTGTATGGGGAGGTTTCCACGGGACTGTTGATCGACTTGTTCGTATAGCTCATCAACAGGGATGGTCTACACTCCGCGTTGATGGGCGTGGATATTTAGGACAGGATGCAGAAAATAATCCATTGGATGCAGATGAACTGCTTTCGGCAATGGATTTGAGCCATAGAGATTTTGAAAATCTTAAAACAAAATATCCGAAAGTTTGTTTTATTGGTCATCCAGAAGCTGGTGGAATGGCTCTGACTCTAACAGCAAGTCCTATTGAATTATTTTTTTCAAATAGCTTTAAAGGAGAAGCCAGAATTCAAGCTGAAGACAGGTGTCATAGAATAGGAATGGATTTAAATAGAGGATTAATTATCAAAGATTTATTCCTGCTTCCCGCAGATGAATATGTCTATAATAATTTAAAAAAGAAGCGAGAACTCCAGTCAGTTTCTCTTGGGGAGTTCAAAGCTGATATTGAAAAACTTGAGAAAAAATACGAGGAGGATCGAAATGGGAAATGACTATATTCTTCTTGTTCAACCCCAGTCTTTACTTGAAATCAAGGCAATTGGTCCACTTTCTTTAGAACAGTTACAAAAAGCCGTTTCCCAATTTGACAAACAGAATATTGTAGTATTGCTACTTAAACCCTATAAGGAGGAATTAGAACATGAATGATGCGATGAACCTGAAAGAATTGTTGATTTCTGAAATCCACGATGATGAGAGTTTCAACTGTCGCGGCAAGATCGCCCCGATTGACGTAGTCGATCTTGCAAAAGACATCAAGGAGAATGGCTTCATCAGCCAATCGTCGTAGCTCTTTACGGTGATGCCAAACAGTCTTCAACCGGAAAGAAATATAGACTTGTTGCTGGTTTCCGAAGACTAATGGCCCACCGTGTCAACGATATCAAAACAATTATGGCAATTATAAAGCCAGAATTGAGTGAGGTTGATGCTCTTAAAATCAATCTTGCAGAGAATATCCAACGGCAAAATCTCAATATTTTGCAGGAAGCAAGTGCAATCAGAAAGATGAAAGAATATGGTCTTTCTGAAGTAGACACTGCAAACACTCTCGGCATGTCCCGCGGATGGGTTCAAATCCGATTTATGCTTCTGAGCCTTCCTACTGAAGTTCAACAGGAAGCCGCAGCAGGATTCCTTTCACAGACAAATATTCGCGATCTCTATACAATTCTTTCCAGAACAGGAGATCTTCAACAGATTTATAATGCTGTCAAGGATTTGAAAGAAGGAAAAATCAAAGCCCAAAATATCCGGGTCACAAAAACAAAGCAACAGGTTTTAAATGAAAAACGGCTTCGAAAACGGCCGGAAATTTTTATGATGATGGATCATATTCAAAGATCCCAAATTGGAAATGGCCTCTGGACAAGATGTATGTCTTGGTGTGCCGGGGAAATTAATACGGGAGAACTTATTATTTCTCTGAAACAACATGCGAGTATTAATAATCTTAATTACTCGGCTCTTGAAATCGAGGAGTCTGGACAACAATGATTTTTTATGACACAGAAACTTGTGGCTTTCATGGCCCTATAGTCCTTCTTCAATATGCTTTTGATGATGGGCCGATCCATCTCCATAGCATATGGAAATCACCTGTTCAAGAAACTATTGAACTTATTGAAGAATTTATGAATCATGAAGATGGAGTCTGTGGATTTAATCTAAGTTTTGATCATTTTCATCTTTGTCAAATTTATACAACCTTATCGTTACTTAAAAATAAAGATAAAGAGCCTATCGACTGCATAGAAGAATATTATAATCTTGAGCCAGTTGCAAGAGATGGATTATGTTTAAAACCAAAACATGCTTTTGATATAATGATGCACGCGAGAAAAGGCCCTTATCAATCCACAATGAATAGGGATGATGTCAGAATCAAGAAAGTTCCTACAGTCTTAGCCTGGAAGCTTGCCGCAGAATTAAATAAAAGAATACCATTAAAAGATATTTACTTTGCACGAAAAGAAGACAAAACAATCAGATGGCAGGTTTTTGACATTGTTGATGATTTAGGAAATCTTGTTCCAACATTCAAAGATCTCGTTTTAAAATTTGCTCCAAGTTCTGCATTAAAGGCTCTCGCGATTGATACTGGTGTCGCAAAAGAAAATAGACTTCTGTATCAAGATATTTCTCTTCCAGATAAAGCAAGGCCCGCAGAAATGGGTTTTGCTCCTTATGCTTTAGCCTTTCTGAATACAAATGATCCAGCTATAAGAAACCTTTGGCCTTATACTTGGCCCTTTAGAATCAAACAACACATCGACTATTGGCATTATAATAGATTAGCACGCGAGTATGCGCATGATGACGTAGCAGATACAAGAGGACTCTATACTTTTTTCGGGAAACCATCAGTCTCAGATGATGACAGTGAATTAACATGCATGGTAGGAGCAGTGCGGTGGAGAGGTTTTAAAATTGACATAGAGGCTCTTGAAGATCTTAAGCAAAAGGCTATAGCTAAGGAAGAAAATATAAGAAAAAGATTTAATTATAATTCTGTAGCGACGGTAAGAAAATATTTAGAAGAAGTTCTTACAGATGCAGAAAAAACTATAATGTCTGTAGATGGAAAGATAACAACAAAGGGGATTATTCTTGAAGAAATTGCACAGTGGAAGATTTCAGAAATCTGTGTAGCCTGCGAAGGAAAAGGCTGTGGACTCTGTGATGATGGTCTTATTCCTGGAAAAGAACCCCATCCAGCGGCCGCACGCGCTGCTGAAGTTATCCAAGCAAGAAAAGCGAAAAAGGAAGTCGAATTATATGATAAGCTTCTTATCGCAGGCAGATTCCATGCTGATCTTGTTGTTATTGGTACCCGCAGTAGTCGCATGGCGGGTGCCGGTGGTCTTAATCCGCAAGGAATCAAAAAATCTAAATATGTTCGAAGTTGCTTTCCTCTTGCTATGGCAGGTTACGTTTTGTGTGGCGGTGATTTTAGTGGTTTTGAAGTGTGCTTGGCCGATGCTGCATATAATGACCCAGATCTACGGACGGATTTAAAATCAGGAAAAAAGATTCATGCTCTATTTGGCGTTTATCTTTTTCCATTTAAAACATATGAGGAGATTTTAAAATCTGATGGAGCGCCTAACTTTTACGAAGATTATTATGGCCGTTCAAAAAACGGAGTTTTCGCTCTCTTGTATGGAGGAGAAGCCTACACACTTTCTAATCGAGTTGGAATCCCTGAGGCGGTTGCTGAAGAAGCATACCGAAGATGGTGTGCTAAGTATATCGTGTGGGGACAAGAAAGAAAAAAGATATTTGATATGTTCTGTTCAATGCGACAGCCTGGTGGTATCGGATCAAAAGTGGAATGGTCGGAACCTGCCGACTATATTGAGTCTTTGCTTGGATTCAGACGTTATTTTACTTTAGAAAATCAAATTGTAAAAGCTTTGTATGATCTTGCAAATGATCCCCCTAAAGAATGGCAAAGTCTAAAGGTGAAAGTTATACGGAGAGATAGAGAACAAACAGCCTCTGGAGCGATTCGAAGCGCCCTTTTTGCATCTGCTTTTGCACAACAAGCAGCAAATATGCGTGCTGCTGCAAATCATGTTATTCAATCTTCTGGGGCCGAAATAACTAAAAAAGTCCAGCGCAGAATTTGGGATATTCAGCCCGGTGGAATAAATCATTGGAGAGTCCAGCCTCTTAACATTCATGATGAAATTTTATCTCCAACGCACCCGCAATATATAGAAGAAGTAAAAAGTATTGTTAATGAGACAGTTAAAAGTTTTGAAGAAAAAGTACCACTAATAAAAATGGAGTGGAAAACAAGATTAAACTCTTGGGCGGATAAAAAGTAGGAGAATATATATGCAAGAATTAAGAAATATCAGATTAAAAATCCACGAAGAAGCAAAAATCCTAAGAAACATCGACTATATTTTAAGTCGTCCAAGTTTTGAGAATCTGTGGGTTTTGTCCTCAGAAGCCCAAAAAGAAGACTTGCAAAAATATATTGTAGAAAGAAGCAAAGATAATATTATTAACTGGTATAAAAATCATAAACTCCTTGACATTGGAGAACAGACCCTTTCACAGTTGCGAGAGACAGCAAAGACTCTTTGTGTCCCAAACTATTCGAGAATGAGTAAGCCAGAGCTTTTGCTTGCTATTAAAATTGTCACAGAGAATCCCGAAATGCCGGATATGACGCCTATTGACATGATTCCTGAAATGCGAAAATTTATTGATACGATGCGTCCTTTGATGATTGAGGCAACAATCCCGGAAGATTATCTTGATTTTCCAGAAGAGGCGGAAGATTTTGATATAAAGATTATTTCAGATGCCTACCTTTGGTTGGAAGAAGTCTATAATAAAGAGTTCAGGGGAGCCAAAAGCATAAAATCATTATTAAGTGAAGAAATGTGGGAACGATATCGAGCATGGGCTGATTTTGGAGATCATCGTGAAGTGTTACTGTTAACCGAGGCTCTCCAATGTTTAAGGAAAAAGATTATGACGGCTCAACGTCCTATTCTTTTTAAAAGGACAATGATGAAAGCCTATATTATTAAACTCAGAAAGGAGAAAAAATGAGAGAAGTATTGATTTGGGAAAAATTGAATAAGATCATTGCTGCTCAAAAGAAACTGGATACTTTTCTTTTTGAGCAAAAACATATTGTCGCGGACATTCTTATCAAGATGGCTTTTATTGAGTCAAAACTGAGTATTAGGGAAGGAGAGTTCAATGACTTCAAAAAAGATTTCGTCGATCGGCTCCAAGAGTATAAAAAAGGTCTTGAGCGAAGCGGCCTTCAATCCAAAAATTCCGGGACCGCTGAAGGCTCTTGTGATGATGACGGATGTATCTTACCTGGAAAACAGAGCCATTGAATACATTTTTGAAGCTCTGGCAGATCGCCAAGCAGATTCTGGAAATCATGAGGGTCATTTAAGAAGAGCAATCCAGTGTCTTGTGCTGGCAATTCTTAAAGGAAGAGAATGAAACCTTTTATTCCTAAGAAGAAACATGGCCCCGAATTCAACATAAGAGAATCAATCATGATTTTTATGCAGTTTCGTGGGTGGTTTGTCAAGATTACACACGGAAATATTTTTTCATCAGGTTTTCCAGATTTATTCTGTACACATATGCGCTATGGACACAGGTGGGTGGAAGTTAAAGACCCAAACAGAAGAGGAGACCCATTTACTGCGGCCCAATTAGAAGTTTTTCCACTGTTGTGTGCAAATGGATCTGGTGTTTGGGTTTTGGTTGCCGCGACTGAGGCCGAATATCAAAAGCTTTTTAAAAAATTTAACTGGTGGCAATATACTGGGGTAAACAGATAAAGGAGGAGATTATGACAGAGTATTATGATGATAATTTTGGACATTGGGAAGACATGGATGATCCTGACATGAGAGATTTTTATAATAAAGTGCAAAAAGAATCAGTATTAAAAACGTGTAGGAGCTGTGGAAGAAAAGTTAAATTGCGTCCTGAGTATGATCTCTGTAACTCGTGTGCGGAGAGGGGCGAATACTAAAGGGTGAATATGATGCCAAAGAAAATTGGTGTATTTGTTGATGTGAGCAATCTGTATTATTGCCTCCGTAAAAAATATAGCGGGAAGAAACTTAATTATAAAAAATATTGGGATTATATTGCTTCTTTAGGGGAAATCTCAATAGCCAATGCCTATGGAGCACAGATTAACAATCAAGCTGAAGGCTTTTTGCGAAGACTGAAGCAGATTGGATTTACTCCAAAATACCAGACTCCAAAATCTTTTATTGGAGATGGGAAGATTACAAAGAAAGCTGATCATGATGTTCGAATAACTGTTGATATACTCGAAGACAGCCACGATCTCGACATTATTGTGATTGGCTCTGCTGACAGTGATTTTGTTCCTGTCGTTAAAAAATTAAAAGAACAAAACAAAAGAGTTATAATTTTTGCTTGTAAAATTTCTTCTGATTTTGAAAATCTTGGGGAGTTGTGTGTAGAGATCCCCGAATCATTTTTGGAGGATAAAAAGAATGTTGCTCCAGACTCAAAAGCGGGGTGAACAAAAATGCCTTATTTATTGTGCAGCAATGCTTCTCAATCTTGATATCTCTGAGATTGAAAAAATCCTAAAGATTGATAGCCAAGAAGTCTGGTGGAAAAACTTTCCATATCCAAAAAACTTAAGGGGTATTCACATACAAGAAATTCAAGATTTATTTTTTGACTTTGGATTCTGTCTTTCTCCGATAGAAAGGTATCCATGTTTGGCACCCGTCCACGATGAAAGACTTATAAAATTAATTGGACCAGCGGCTGAGTGTGATGAAAGATTCACACAAAGGATTAAAAGACGGAGAGGAATTTTTATCTATGCCTCACATGCAAAAGCTTTTGATTTCGATGGTACAATTTATGATCCAGCCGGAAAGATTTCTGAAATCAATAAAGAAGAACTATTTTTAATTAAGGAAGCCTGGATTATGGGATCACTTACATTATAGAAATCAAATCAATTTTGACTTGTTGCTTGACTCAAGGCATATAATAAGGTATGTAACTTTATAGGCCGTCATTCGATTATATAAAAAAGCGAGACTTTTTTACTTATGGAAATCAAATCACGGAGCGATTTTTGATATGGGAGAATGATTTATGGAATCAGCAGAAGAACTTGTTAAAAAATTCCAAAAATTAGCCTATAAAATGGCTTCAAGATTTTATTATAGATTCCCAAAATCAAAAGAAGATATTCAAAGTGCTGCCCTTGAAGGGCTTTGTCAAGGTGTAAGAGATATTATAGATAATAAAAAATATGAATATGCAGGAGCAATCGTATATATAAACATTAGGCAAAAAATATTAGAAGAAATACGGTTACTGCCTCTTATTCCAATCCCAACATCTCTTATAAAAAAGAAGCGACTCGAAAGCTACATAGAGAAACGACCATTTAGAATTAATGAGCTTTATCCAGAAGTATATAATGATCCTGATTTTTCTATAATATCTCAAATTACATACAATGGTTTTGCGTATGTTAATTTTAAAGAAATTATAGAAGAATTAAAATTGACTCAAGAAGAATCTCGGATAATTGAGTTGCGTCTTGAGGAGCAAACCGTCCGTGAGATCGCCCAAGAATTAGGGTGTGGCAAATCAAAGATTCAAAATATTATTGAAGGAATCAGAACAAAATGGAAAAGAAAATTTTCATAGATACAGACGGCATCCTAAGAGATTTTGTTGGGGCTTGTGAAAATAGATTTAAGACAATCTTTGACTGGTCTCAAGGGAACAGTATTCGTAATCATTTAAATATGACTAAAGAAGAATGGGAGAAGGCATTAGATGTAAGAGAATTTTGGACGACAATGCCTCTAATGAAGGACACAACAAAGATTTTACAAATCGTATATAAATATATTCCAAATGAGTCTGTTTATTTTGTAAGCAGCTCCCAACAGACTCCAGGGGCCATGGCCGGCTGCTTAGAATGGTATAAGTTACATTTTCAAAGAGCACTTTCAGATGGTAGAATTATTCTTTGTCAGAAAAAAGAATTATTAGCAGGACACGGAATTGTTCTAATTGATGACCACGCGGAGACTTGCAGAATTTTTCTTAGAAAGGGTGGGTGGTCAATTCTTTATCCAAGACCATGGAATATTCTTAGAAATCAAGGAGACCCATTAGAAACTTTTGAAACAAACCTTAGATCAATTTTAGGAGTCTGGGATGCCGAAGTCTGAATTTCTACACTTAGCACATAAATTTACTCCAGAAAAATATGGGATTGCTGGCTGGTGGTGGAGCGAAAAATTAGATGGTCAACGAGGCTTTTGGGATGGTGGAGTTTCAAGAGGGATTAAGAAAGCAAAGGTTCCGTGGGCAAATACTGACAAAGATTACAGATTTGTAGATCAACAGATTGCAACGGGACTCTGGAGTAGGTATGGAAATGTCATACATGCTCCAGACTGGTTTCTGGACTCACTTCCGAATATGCTCCTCGACGGTGAGCTTTGGTCTGAAGACAAGCTCTTTAGACAGGAAGTTAGTTCAATAATAAAAAGAATTATTCCAGATGATCTTGACTGGAGAAAAATAGTTTTTAAAGTTTTTGACAGTCCAGCAAAACAGCATGTTTTCATGACACGATATATTAAGACTATAAATTTTACTAAGCGGATAAATTTTGAAGACTGTAGAAAATTCTATGGAAACTTTCCATTAAAGTGGGAAGCCTTAGATACCACGGTCTTTAGAAGAACATATTTCAGAATTAAAGAAAAGTATCAAGAACCTGTTATTCAGAATGAATTTGAGTTCTCTACTCGGATGGCAAATTTGCAGGTCGAAGCTCAATTAGAAAGAATAACAAATAGTGGTGGGGAAGGATTGATTTTGAGAAATCCTGACTCAGTATGGATGCCCTGGAGGACGCATACCATGCTGAAAGTAAAAAAGCTCGATGATGCAGAGGGAATAGTTATTGGCTATGTAGCAGGAAAAGAAACAGATCTTGGTTCAAAGCATCTCGGATATATTGGTGCTCTCATACTGGATTTTGAAGGCAAAAGACTTGAATTAGCAGGTCTAAATGCCGAAGAAAGAATATTAAGTCCGGGCGGCTTTGAATGGGCACAGGATCATCCTGGTCAAGAAATACCATTAGAGTACAATGGGGTCAAGATTCCAAGAGGAACAAAAGTAACATTCAAATTTAGGGGAAAAAGTAAAGATGGAATCCCACAAGAAGCAAGATACTGGAGAGAAAGGATTGACTAAGAAACAGATTTTAGCTTGTTTGGAGGCAAGCAAAAAAATCTCAGAACAGTGGGCAGAAGGAGGGAGTGATGGTAGATAGATACGCATTTATGGTTGCTCGTTGTGTTCCTGATCCTGAAGACTACGAAAACCAAAGCGCGTATGTCAAATACGCCGACTACGCAGCCCTTGAGCAGCGTTTCAAGAAGCTGGAGGCCGAGCGGGACCTACTGAAGGAAAAATTTGAGTTTCTTGAGGCAGATATACAGGCAGAAAATGATAATCTGTCATTGAAAGCATTTAACAAACTCAAGCAACATCTTCAACTTGAATGTGACAGAATAGTACAAGCATACAGAATAGAGTTTGAGTCAGAGAAAGAACTCCGCGCCGAGAACGAGCGGCTAAAACAAAAATTTCCGCCAGAATGCAACAAAAGTACAAACTCTCCTTGTGAATGGAGTGGTACTCCCCATTCACAGGACACTTGCATAAAGTGTGGAACTAAATTCCCAACCTGGGGTTAATGACAGGAGATAGGCATGAAAATCACAAATCTTAGATTTTATCAAACCTACGATAAGAATGGTGTTGATTCAGAAATCGAACTTCAATACCAGACAGACGATAACGAAGACTGGGAAACTGTTCCATTTGTCAGGGTACGGGAAGTAAAGGTTGATGATGATGGAGGTGCGGAATGAAGGCATACAAAATTAAACGCGTGGTTGAGGGCAACGCGATTTGGCATTTGCCCGAGGATAAGGATATGCCGTCTGGGGAGTACTACCCCGCCGCCAAGGTGCGGGCGCTGGTGGAGGCGGCAGAAGCACTTTTAGAGTTTACGGATTCAGATGGCGATGGGCCATTAGTCATAAACGACTATCTTGACAAACTCAAAGCCGCTTTAAAGGAGACTAAATGATCCTAACGGAAAAATGTTTCGGAAAACAGAAAATTATTTCTGGACAAAGAGAAGCAGCAGAGCAGCTTGTGTCTGTGGCTATAGACAAAATAGACCCAAAGCTGATTTGGCTCTATTCAGATGCTGCACACATCTACAATGGGTTTCCTTTTCCGAACGACTCAAGAGGAATGGCTGGAGCAATCATTCCTTTTACAACCATAGATGGAAAAATTATACTTCTTTTTGGACCCTGGCACTCGAATACAGATACTCTTTATGCCAGAACGGGAGTTGATCTCAGAGATCAGCACATTACTCGGGGTCTGGTAGCCTTAAAACGAGACTGGACTCAGAATGATTTTGAGTATTCTGGGATACTTTATCTTGACAAGGAGGGAACAGCAGGAAAGTATCACAGGATTTTGGAAATCGGAAAAAGGTTTGCACAGGAACTCGGTGAAACTGTCTTTGTATTTACCCAAACAAATGGAGGATCATGCCATGTCGTTGTGGAAAGATAGTGTAATCAAGGAAATAGAGCGGGAACGGTTAGAGAAAATCGAAAAAATTGACAAGTATGAGTCACTTGTTGATGCTTTCGAGGATTCTGAGACTTTTATCCTTCGGTATGTTGATTATTCTGGCGTTGTGATTCGTCCGAAGGATAAAGCAATCACACAAAAACAGTTGGCGATTGACCTCGACGAAATTCTTTTTGGCTTTGATTTTGAAATCGATCGAGAGGATACAACTTCAAATGGACTCCTTATTTATTTGGGACACTATTGTACAAGTTTCTGTATTGAAGTTTTCTTAAAAGAGTCTTTAAACTGTAAGATGGTTCTTATCGAAAAAAGATTGAAGTATACGTCATATGAGGTAAGAGCCTACAGGATTGCTTGCGAGGGGCCATGAAAGGGATAACTATAGAAGGAGTCCCGATTGAGGTTTTTATTAAAGAAAAAAGAGAAGAGAATCCAGAAATTTACAAAATTATAAAAACAGCTCAACGAGCAATCTCCAATATAAAAACAAAAGTCAAGTTTGAATCCCGTGCAGAACGCTGCGGGAAAGTTAAAATTTATTCTAAAAAGGAGATTAAGATTCTTATGTCTCACACACTGGCTCGACAGGTCATCATTAAAGCACTAAAGGAGAATGATTCCATCACATCAATGGAGATCATCCGAAATAATCCGACGCTGAAGCCTGCTGAAGTATACCAGACTTTGGCACGAATCGAAAAAAGATTTTCCTGTGTTTCTAAGGAAAAAATCGAAGGGAAGCTTGAGTATTTTCTGGATGCCACATACAAAAATAAAGAAGTCGATGAGTGGCCGACTGGAAAGGAGGAAAAGAAAAAGAAAGATATAGATAGGGATCAGGAAGACTGTGCGCAGATTTTACAGACTTTTGTCAACAATGTTCTAAATAAAAGACTGGAGGTAACAAACTTAGAGACCCACTATGATCAGGTGGCGGATACTAAGGAATTGATTATTGTATTCAAAAACCGGAGGTAGTATGGATAACGCTATCATCACTGGAATACAGGCTCTCAAGGATGAACTTGCTGAAATGCAAATCGACCTTGAGGTGGCTCAGGAAAATGCTGCCAGATACAAGATCAAGGCAGCAAGAGTCCCGAAGCTTGAAGCAGAATTAAAGATTCTTCGAGCCGAGAATCTTTCACTTCTAACAGCAAGGGAGAAAATTCTTAAAACTCTATAAGTTATACATGAGGCAAGGAGTGAGTCTGGCCTCCTTAGCTGATTCCCGGAATCGGAAAATAACGGTGTCTCTCAGGGCCTTAGGCTCAGACGCTGTTAGAGTAGTCACTGATGAGTGACTACTCAATAGAGCGTCTAAAAAAGGAGGAGCCATGAAAGATTATCTTGGAGACAGTGTCTATGCTGAGGATGAAGGTGGAGTAATAATTCTAACAACAGAGAATGGGTTTGGGCCAAGCAACACAATTGTTCTTGAGCCTGAAGTCCTGGAAGCTCTTAAAAGATTTGCAGAAAGGATGAAAAAATGAAAACTTGCGATTACTGTGGCAAAGTCGGAGAAATGCCAACTTTTATAGGTGGTGACACTTGTTGCGGGAGTTGTTTATTGACTTTTGCTCCAGGAAATACTGAAACACGCAGGCGTGAGCACCAACTTAAGATGCGGATTGCAAAAATCGAGGGTGTCATTGAGCAGATTATGGTAAATAATCTTGCTTTTAAACCCTCTTGTTCTCACTGTATGGAGACTATTAAACTGATCCATGGAGTAGTAAAATGACTTTTTATAATGAAGATGGAAAACTGAATAAGTGGACGATGAATCATTTAAATAATTGGCTAAATAATAATATTCCTTCGGAGGAAAGGAATATTATTAAAAAGAAAATTATTTTGTTTCTTTATGAAAATCCCGAACTCTTGGAGCAGGGTTTTGGCTGGACGGCAATCAAAAAGCTCGCTGAGAAAAGACTCAAAAATTGTTATATTATAAAACTTTCGCCAGTGAATATCGCGATAGCAGATTTAACAGACTATTTTGAAAAGGGGATGATAATAACAAGGATAAATGTCCCAAAAGAATTTAGAGGAAAGGGTTTTGGAAGAGATTTGTTAAATCAAATTCTAACAGATGCTGACAAAGATGGTGTAACGCTCTATTTAGAAATTCTTGCATCCGGCGAAATGTCTTACATGGATTTAGAAGCTTGGTATATGCGGCATGGATTTAAATCCTGGAATGGGATTTTAAGGAGAAAGAGTCATGCGGTATGATATTGCGGCAATTTGTTTGACAATTCTTTTAGTCTTATCAACTATAACAATTCTCTATGGATGGATCTTTCGCTGAGGGACTATGGGAGATATTGCAGACGATATTATTGGAGATATTTTAGATCCAGAAACATACTTCGAGGAGGAACGGGAGGATTACGGAGTAAAATGTAAGTATTGCAGGCGGGGTTCATTTGTCTGGAAGAAAGATTTCTTTGGAGACTGGAGATTATACACAGAAAAAGGGCATCTTCATAGATGCCGAGGAGGGATGGAAAATTAGAAAGAGCATCTTGGGGCGAGGAGAGCATCTTGT
>Ga0105105_10000738_pt1 | contig 14410 bp, 11 predicted proteins | sample PPLLaktember2015_4_FD_79108 | JGI IMG/M metagenome (GOLD analysis project Ga0105105, IMG submission 79108) | Freshwater sediment microbial communities from Prairie Pothole Lake near Jamestown, North Dakota, USA - PPLs Lake P8 Core (1) Depth... | ecosystem: Environmental > Aquatic > Freshwater >... | reverse complement strand
ACTACATCATTAGGATTAAGTGTAATAACATCTGTGCTTTCATTGATTTCTACTCTTGTTCCATTGCTTTTACCAACTTTTAGAACATCAGTATCAAAATCAAAAATTCTATAACTAGTTGTAGTAATGTAAATAGTATTATTTGTTTGATTCATTCCTAGTTGTACGTTACCACTATTACCAATAAATTGTTCACTAGCTTGTAAACCCAAAATTTGTACTTGATTACTTACATTATCAACATAAATATCAAGTCCGCCACCAGAAGCTGTTGACATATCAATTCTAGATCCTAATCCTCCTCCTGCTCTACCAATTCTAATCCATTCTGAACCAACTGGATCAATATCTAAATATTTATTGCTATTAACATTCGCTTTAACTGTAGTATCTGTAATGCTTAGGTTTGTTGCAGCTTTACCAACTCTTTGAGTTGATGCTAAAACATCAAAGTATGCAACTTGAACATTATCAGCTACAATTTGAATGAAACCAGGAGCAGTCCCATCATCAATAACTTCAACCTTAGAATCATCTTGCCAAATCTTATTTGGATTTAGACCGCCAATCTGTGAATCAACATATGCCTTAACTGCATGTTCTGTTGGAATAGAAGCGCTTGAATCATCTACTAGTGTAGTATCATTTGAAATATCATTTACAGCTACACCACTTGCTAATGTAAAGTTACCAGTATTAACATCTAAACCACCATTAAATGTAATTAACCCTGTAAATGGTCTAGTTCCACTTAGTCTTGCATATTGTAAATGATCATCGTCCCCAAGACCTGATAGTGAACCGTGGTCTGTTACCTGACCAGGAACTGAAGAAATTTTAGCATATCTCCAATCAGCATAATATCCACCTTGTGCTGGTCTGGCAGCTGTTTTTACAGAGTTTGTAAATGAATCACTTGTTTGATATAGAACAGAACCAATGGCTACAAATTCTACAAACGGCATTCCTTGAAGAACCATTTCATTAATTTGGTTTGCTTGTTCTTGAGCAGTTGTTAAATCAGAATATTGTGTTTGCCCAAGAATACCAATAATTTGACGAGTGTTATCGTAGTCGTTAGTAGCAAAATAGTGAACATAAACATAGTAATCATTTGTTGCTTCAGTTAGCTGCCAAGTTGTACCGCCAGCCTTTTCGTTCCATGCCATACGCCCTGAACCAGTAGTAACCAATGGGAAGGTGTTAGCAGTACTACTTCTCCAATCATTTCCAGATCCACTTCTATAGAAAATAGGAATGTTAGCAGGAGCCGCTTTAATTGGAATACTTGTGGTAATATCTTCATCAACAATACTACCTGCTGAAACTGATAGTTGTGCTTCAGTATTAAGAGAACCAGTTCCATCAGTTATAAGATCAGCAATTCCTAAACCATCAAGATACACTGTTCCTCTTGAATTATGTAAGTTCCAGTGTGTAGCACCATCCATAATAATTCCATGTCTTTCATCACCAATATAGATGGCCTTATCGTTTGTAGCATCCCAATAAATAACTGCAACATATGGGAGTGTATAAATAAAATCAATACTAAATGTAGTAGATTGTTGTAAAACTCCATTAGCATCAAAATAAATATAATGTAATCCTTCTACATCAGTAATTTCAACTGAAGTTGAAGAATCAATTACATATCTTTGACCTCTAATGAAAATATTATATGAAGCACTGGTTGGAACAATACTAAAAACTCTACTTGTACTATCAAATGAAATAGTAGAGTCATTTCTTTGTTCAATACCCGTAGGATCTCTCATTGCATTATGGATGCCATCAATGTACCCTCTGACAGCTTTTTCTGATGCAACTATTGCATCTGATCCTGTAGCACCATTATAACCACCTAGTGTTGCATCATTAGAAAACTTATTAACTGTAACACCAGTAGCTAATGTTAGACCACTAGCATTAATTTGAGCAACTGTAGCATTTGCTGATTTAAATGAAATAATATCTAGGGCTTGATCTAAACTAATAGCTGTATCAGTGCCAACTCCTAATACTTGAGTTGCTGTTGCTAGATTCAATACTTCTGTTGCTCCTGATTTAACTGATACAACATCTGTATTGGTGTTAAGATCAATTCTTGTATCACCGCTTGGCCCAAGTCTTAGAACTGTTGCAGAACCAGTATCTTCCATTCTTGCAACTTCATTATTATTCAATACGAAGGTTATATATTGAGTTGCTTCGGCTGTTGAGTCTTGAACTTCAACTTTTGAATCATTTTCATGAATGATGTTTCTAGGAACATTACCAGTTTGTTGATCAATGTATGTCTTAGCTGCGTGTTCAGTTAAGAGATGAACACTTGAATCACCTACTAGTGTAGTATCATTTGAAATACCTTCCATTACTTCGGAAGCCCCACCAAATGAAAATGTGATGGTGTCAAGTAATCCGCTTACATTTAATCCTTTCCCAAAAGTAGCTGACTTACCTCTAACTCCAAGGAATTTAACATTTGTATCAATGAATAGACAATAGAAATTACCATCATTTGAAACCCCAGGAATTATTGAATTAGCTGAAGTGAAAGTCCCAGTAAAAGCAGTTTCATCAAAACCTACAACCTTAAAATAAATAGCAGTACTAGTCCCATAAGTCATTGCGACCGAGTTATTTGGAAGTGTGCATACTCCACCAAAACTCAATGATGTGGCGTTGCTAATATCTGCTGCGGCTAAAACAATATTTCCATCTTGATCTACAAGGCCATAACCTACTTTTCCAGTTCCTGTTGTTATAAACCCAATAACAACTTGTCCATTAGGAAGTAGAGCAAGTGGTTTACTTAAAAGAGTTTTAGAACTAGCAAATGAAGTTGGTGCAATTATACGAACACCTTGGCGATTATAAATAGCAAAATATAAAGTACCTGAGCTTGCTAACCCAACCATGAAATTGCCATTTTTTAAACCAATTACTTCAACTCTATCAAAAAGAGAAGTTGTAATAATGGTCTCGCCTTTAATTATATCACCATCAATATCAAAAATCCTAAATGCAGCTTTAGTTGCAGAATCTGTATAAGCAATAACAAAATTTCCATCTGCTAACGCTGTCACTTTTGTTTGACTAAATCCTGTGGTGCCAGAAATTAAAGTTTCTGGTACTACAACATTCAATCTTTCATCATATATAATATATGCAAGATTTCCTGATGCGGCATCAACAAAAGTAACAACTACATTTCCATTTGAAAGAGTTGCTACTTTAATTACATCCCCAGCTACTATTCCGCTACCAAAAACAACGGGTGATACTACAGATGCACCAGAGGCTGTACGAATTGCAGCATAATAACTACTGCCAGCTTCATATGCTACAAAGATATTTCCACTTTTTAATGGTGTAGTGTCAAGTCCAATAACACCATTAGAAGCAATAGTTCGTGATCCAAATGCTTCCCATTCTCCAACATTTAGACCTAAACTTCCAGTCAGAGAATATACATCGTTAATGTCTCCACCTTTCAATGAAGAAAGGGGAAGTTGATTTAACCATCTTGGGTCGAAAGTCATATTAATTTCCTCCAATTATAATAACAAATAATCAATAAGTTATTCATATATTTGTTCCAAAAATATCAATAGATTAAAACTTACTGTATTAAACAATAAATATATTTGCACCATTACTAATCATAGTTGTTGACTTGAGTAGTGTATGGTTTATATACAATGACTCATAATCAATTGTACCAAAGGTTGGTATCATAGTAACTCTGTGACTTGTTAGATTCTTAATTACGTATTTTCCATCAGATTTTGGTATAATGTGGATAACAATATCCCCTGTACCATCTACTAGTATTGCTTCTCCCGAAACTGCAGTAGAATCTTGTGTAACTGTCCTTACTCTCATTAAATCTAAATGCTGAACTATGTTATCAATATATGTTCTTATGGCTCTCTCAGTTGGAATCGCAGAGTCTGAGTTTCCAACTAGTGTTCCATCAGAAGAAAACTTATTTATTCTTACTCCATATTCTAAAATTAATCCTGCTTTATCAAAATTAGCAACTTCTTTACTTCCAGTGATTAACCCTTGATTTGCATATGTAACTCTTATTCCAACTAATCTAACTCTTTCATAATCAGTTGGACTTCCACCAGGAGCTCCAATTCTAACTTTAACTTTTGAACCAAGATTAATTAAATCTTGCCACGTCCAATCTAGTGGAGCTTGTGTATCATGAGTAATATCATAGTATAACCAGTTACCAACTCCTCCAGAGAAATTTAAAGGAGTTCCTTCATTACTTCCACCAAATAAAGGATATAATAAAGCTTCCTGAATATTACCACCAGTACCTGGCTGATAATATAATCCAAGCTCAACTTTTATAATTGAACCAATAGTTCCGGTTGAATCAGCAATTGTGTTGCTGTTATTTATTTGAGTATAAGTTCCAGACGCAGTCCCTGCTTGTGCATATGTTAGAAGACTAGGCGGGTCAACCATATTTTGTGGATTAGTCCAGTTTGATGTTGAATATCCATTAAAATAAAATGTGGTTGTAATTGTTCCAGTCGCATCACCTAACATCAAATCTCTAGTCTTAAAAACTATACCACTAAATCCAGTACTATCTATGTTATCAAATGCTTGAGCACTAGTTAGTCCTTTAAATATTCTATCTGTAGAAACTTGAATTGAATCCACATATGCTTTAACAGCTTTTTCAGTTGGGACAGCTAAATCTGAATCCCCTGCTAATGTTCCATCAGTTGAAATTTCATTTATAGTTGGACCAGTTTGAAGTTTTAATGTAAACGAATTTAATGAAGTTGTATCAACAGAGATTGCTTCAAGACTTCCTTCAAATTTTACTTTTGAAGTTGCTCCTGCTACATAAATTGAATAGTCTGGTACACTTGAAGTTGAATCAACTCCAACATATAATCCATATGAAGTTCCAATCACACAATGTGGTGAAATACTTGTAAGTTTAATTCCATATGTATCACCAGAGATAACACTTAATGGAGGAGCTCCACCAGTTGACATATCAACATTAATACCAACCACGTCTTGTGCTACAGTAGAAGCTCCAATAAATCCTGTTACTTTTAATGCAGTTAACCCTGCTGCAATATATGAAGGATTTGCTATAATATTTATATCTTGCCCAATAATTTCATTTGGTGTTCCATTATAATCAAATACTTCTAGTTTTGACCCAGTTATATTTCCAGTATTAGTATATGAACTATTTACTACACTAGTATAATTTCCAAGTATACTACTGCTAGATAAACTTTTAGATACAGAAGTTATATTTCCTATAACATCAGCAGTACTATCAGCAGTTATAGAATTATTTACACCAATATATGATGCAATAGAAGGATCAGTTAAAGTTTTATTTATAGCTAATCCAATAAGCTTACCTAATGATTCAATTGGATATGCATCATCTCCAATTGACATGTTTCCTTTAACATTTAAACTTTTTACAGAATCATTCCAATAAAAATTTACTTTATCAACATCAAGACCACCAGTTGAATCAATATAGACTATTGATTTAGAATCAGTCGCATCAAAAATTACGCCATGAAGTTGTGATTCTACAAATAATTTAACAGCTCTTTCAGTAGGAACATTAGAATCACTACTTCCTGCCAAAGTCGGATCAGTAGTAAATTCACTTATTGTTGCGCCAGCAGATAGGGTTAAATTTGTAAATTCTGCAGTGTCAGGATTTGCATTACCAAGTGGACCTGGTGAACCCATCAATTGACCAAATGTAACTTGTTTGGTTTCTGGTGTACCAGGGCCTACATCAACTATTGCAAATCTATCACCACTAGCTGCAGCACCTAAAAGTGCGGTTAGTTGTGTTATCTTTTTATCAGCCATTAGTTAATATCCTTACAGTTATACTCTATTTTAGTCGAATAGAACACTAGATCCTGATTTATCATCATATAATTTTTGTAATTTGCTTCCCTTTAAAATTTTATCAGATTCTTCAACATATCTTTTCAGAAATCCCTCTAGCAGTTTCAACTTTTCTAATGTCTGATACGCCGAATCTACAATTTGCATTTCAATAGGATCAGGGTCTTCCTTGTTTTCAAGGAACTCTAAAAGATACCCCAATGACTGAAAAGTCTCTTGAACTTCCCCCGAGTTGAGTTCCCTCAAAAACTTTAGTATTAATCTGTCTGAGGTTTTTGGCATAGTCTATATTGCTCCTAAGTTTTATCTAATTACCCTTTAATTTGTTTTACAGGATCTGGTGGTGATAGTATATTTTTGATATGTCTTTTTAACATATCTAAATGTTCTGGTTGATTAACACCAACATCAACCAAAGTTTTTAATGCCATCATATTTTTAGCGTCCCCAACCTCTTGTTGCAAACTTATAGTTCTACCATGCATAACTTCAATATTATCTACTGCAATATTTATAGCACATTCTTCAAATGGAATAGGTTCAAGAGAACCTTCTTTAAATCTCATTCCTTTTCGATAAAGAACACATTGATCACTACAAGGTTTTAGTTCTCTAAATGGGCATTTTCCTCTTTCATTCTTTTTCGTCAGCATTCCTCATTTTTCCTTTCTTAGATTCTTTGTTGTAAAGTAAACGAATAACCAAATGGTCTCCACCCTATATTTGTAGCATTACCGCCTGTAGCTGATGGTCCCCCAATTCCAGTATATGTAGCGGAAGGGGCTCCAGTATTTCCACCTACGGCAGCAGAAAAATTTGTGGTAAAAGAATGATTATGTCCTGTAGCCAGATTCATTCCCCCAGAATCAGGTTCACAAGAGTAATGAATTAGGTATAGATTTTCTGGAGTTGAGGTTGTTCCTGTATGTTGATGTGCAGGTAAAGTAAACCCGTGATAGTGTCCCGCCATATCATGTTGGTGTGTTGTTACAGTATGCGCGTGATCTGGTTGCCCCCATTGACTATCTGTTTTAAAAGCACCACCAGGATGAGGACTACCAGCAGCACTTCCTTTTGTAATATATACTAATGCATCATTGATAGCAGTAATTAGTGACCACCCAACAATAGCAACATCTGAATAAAACAACATTTTTGATCCAGATGGAATTGAATTTAAAGTTGTAAATTCAGAGTGAGTGTGATTTCCTCTAGAAACTTGAACTGCTCCAGTACCAACCGAACCATTCGCATTTAAATTAGTATAATTTACACCTGTAGCTGTAATGAATGTTTGTGAATGATGGGTATTATCATGTGGACTCGGAGAAAATCCAATATGCCCGGATGTTGCGTAAGTAAGATTTGTTAAGAGGTTGTGATCTGTTACAATGCCTCCACCACCACCTCCGCCGCCTCCACTAATATCTCCACCGCCGGATACAACAAAATTAATAACAGATGTATTATCATTATAAAAAATTCTTAGGGTTTGACTTATTAGTTGAACTCTTGGAGGGTCTATTTTTATTTTTGTTGAGTCATCAAAAAAGTTACAAAGAATTGCCGCTTGTGCTCCTATAACCGAAACATCAAGATCATGATAATATGGTGGGGTTGTTCCGCTTGGAGTCCATGTTGTAATTTGTCCTTCATATGATTCTTGCAACATAATATCTGGATCAAAAATCATTTTTACAGGAGTAGTTACACTTGCATTTTCTAAAGCTCTTCCTACTAGTTGAAACATTGGAATTGTTTTAATATTTGTAACTCTTCCAGGTTCTGTATTAGATAAATATAATAAATCCCCTTTACTAATTAAAACTCCTGACTGAACTAAAACATAATTCACAACTCCAGATGTAATACCTTTTCCCTCAAGGGCATCAACTTTAGTACAAACTAAATCTGCTTGATTTCCAAAAGCATCAGCCATTGTTGCCACGGCAAATCCAGTTGAATCAATTCTACAAACTTCACCTTGTAAAGTAAGAGATGTATTTATATTTTCTACTTCAGTCCCGCCTGCTCCACCAGCTTCTCCCCATCTATCAAGATATCCAAACCAGAATTTATTAGTTTTTGCATCATAAACAATTCTGCTTTGATCGCCATTGTTAAATGTAAGTCTATCTAATTCTGTTTCTGTTCCAGCAATTCTTTTAGCATATATTCTTTTCTTACTTGGATCATCTGGATCAGAATCAAATAATGAAATAATTTCAAAACTTGGGCTAATAAATTCTACATAAACTATTTGTAATAAGACCCATCTATCACTAAATTCAAATAGTGATCTTTGACTTGGTTTAAGAATTACTATTTTAGCTTGAGGGGCTGGACGGGATTTTTCATATAAATATTCTAAAATAACATAATAATATCCTTCTTCATTAAATCCAGCACCAAAGTTTACATAAAAATCTTCATCTTCAAAATCTATAATAGTACTCTCAGGCATTTCTATTCTAACATCATCTTTATAAACAACACCTGGAGATAATATTGCTATAGTTTTTGTTGTTCCATCTAAAGGTAAAGAGCATCTTAAAGAACTATATTCTTCAAGAACATTTTGCCCAAATGTAGACATTCGCGTTAATTTATTTACAGTATCACTGTTGTATGTTGCAAAAGGATCAACAGTTCTTCTTTGTACTGGGTATTGTGACATTATAGATCTCCTTTATATTATCCTCTAAAAAATTCTGCAAAAGGGGCAAACCATACTTACATATTTTTGTTCTAAATTAAATATCTGGTTGGTTGCGAAAAAATACATTTGAGTTATAAGACATAATCTATATATATTAATAACTGAATGAATATATACAGTTATTTTTTGCAGGTTTCGGAAGGTAGAAAGGTGGGGATCACGCTTCTGGTGATCCCCGTAATCTAATCGTTAATTAATTACTAATTGAATAGTAATTTGTATAAGTATTTGTTCTAAAATTATTACAAGGTTAGAAGGTATTTGTCGATCATTTCATTTGATGGATTAGCGGTTGGTATCTCAATGACCTTCCACCCATAAGATTCCAACTTTAATTTTTTATTGAGGTCTAACAATAAATCTATATTATGCCAGAAAGTATCTGGAAACTGAAAAACCACCTTCAATACTGGATCACAAAAATCAGTTATAAACTCAAATTTTAATCTCTTATCCGGACCAAATTGACTAATAGTATAATTTTGTCTAACATTAGCATAATGAACTCTTAGAATATCCATAATTCTATTTTTCATAGCTTGAATTGGATTTTTTTCTATTTCTTTTTGCATTAACTTTTCTATATCTAATTCTTCAATTTCAGGATTGATATCTGGTTTTATTGGATCCTTGTCTTCTTGATCCATAAAAATTTCTTTATTTTTTCCATGTTTTGATCTTGCATTAAATTCAGCATTTGAGATAGGAGCATTAGGAAATCTTTTAGTATAATCCTCAAAAGTAATATTATGTTTCTTCAAATGCATTGGGCTTATTACTAAAAAGCTTTTTCCACATATTTGGCAAATTAATTTTCCTTTACTATCAAATTCTGGATAAGGTAGTTTAGCAAATGGCATATTCGTCTCCTTCGGGGTTCAATTTTAATTTTGTTCTAAAGGAGTTAGAAGATCATGACAGAACTTTTTGATATTAAAGCTGATGAAAAATTACCTCATCATTATATAATTGCCGTTGGAGTATATGATCAGATTAAAAATGAAAAATGTGGGCAATTCTATTTAAAGTATAAACCTATTCATTTTGTTCATCAGGATATTCTAAATATTAGAGATGCAGTTATGTTAAGTAAAGATAAAGTATTTAAGACTAGCACAAAAGAAGCTATAAATCTGTATGAATGTGATGGAATAATATCAACTATTGGTTCTATTAAATTTGCTTGTTTAGCAAATAAATTATCGCTTCATCATTTTTCTTCTTCAGAAGAAATAGATGAAGAATGGTTTTTATTTCTAGTTGAAAACGCTCATAAGATTGAAAGTTTAAAAACTTTACTTAAGGAGTCTATCATGAGATGAAAATTTATAGGTTTGTAAATGAATACGAATTTTTAAGCAACTTCTACCCAGCAGTAATCATCTTTGAAGGAGTTATGTATCAAACTCTTGAGCACGCTTTTGCAGCGTCAAAAACTTTCGACAAAGCATTTAGAAAAAGAATTGCTAAGCTTCCTGCTAAAGATGCAGGATTAGCTAAGTCGATGGGTAGAAAATGTAAATTAAGATCTGGTTGGGATGAAATTAAAATCCGTATGATGAAAGATTTTTTAACTCAGAAATTCAATCAAGAACCATTTAGAACCAAGTTACTTGAGACAGGAGATCAAGAACTTATTGAAGGTAACTATTGGCATGATAATTTTTGGGGAGATTGTCTATGTGAAAAATGTGACGAAAATATTCCTGGAGAAAATAACTTAGGTAAACTTTTAATGGAAATCAGACAAAAACTGAAAGGAAATAAAACCAATGTTTCTACTGTTTGTTATACTGCTCATGATTGCGGCGGGAGTGTTTCTCCCGAGATACATTCCGGACACTTACGAGAAGAGAAGTCGTGAAGGGACTTTTCAAATATCTCTTGGATGGGTTAAATGGTCTATCCGTGGTATTTGTGCTCTTATCGCTTTTCTATGTGTTGCCTCAACCAGCTGTGTCATTGTTGGATCCGAAGAAGTTGGACATCTAAAAAGAGTTTATATGGGGTCAGAAATGCCTCAAGGAAGAATCATAGCTCTTCCTTGGGAGAAAGGTCCTCAGGCCAGAGTTCTCACTCCTGGATTTCATTTCATTCCTCTTGTTCGTATCTTTCAAGAAGTTGAGATGTTGAAAATTGTAAACATCGAGCAAGGAAAATATGGATTCCTGGTTGCAAGAGATGGTAAGCCAATGCCTCAGGGGCAATTTATGGCAGATGAATTTGAATCCCCTGATAAAATGATTGACGCCCTTTATTTTATGGGATTTGCTGAAGATGATAAAGATTTAAAAGGACCAAGAGGATTCAAAGGTCCTCAATTGACAGTCCTCCCTCCTGGTCAATATCGAATCAATAGATATCTATTTGAAATTTATCAAGGAGCTTCTACTGCAATTCCTGCTGGTAGTGTTGGCGTTGTTAAATCAAACGTGGGGCAAACATATACAGGGCCTCCAATTCTTCCAGAGGGTGTAAAGTCAACTGATCTTTCAGTTCCCATTGTTCCTAAAGGTTATCGTGGGGTTTGGAAGGATGTTCTTGATCCTGGTGAATATTATATAAATGAAAAAGCATATCATGTAACCCCAATTGATACCAGAGTTCAGACTTGGGATTATTCAGGTGGTTATAAGCGTCGCTGGATTGATCTTAAGATTACTGATGAAGGCAAGATTGAGCAATCAATCCGAGATGAAAGTATTCCAGTTCCTAAGGAAGCTGCTGATAGTGCAGTTGTTCTTCGTATTGAGGGATGGGATATCTTTTTAGATTCCAGACTTCAAGTTCAAGTAGATCCTGAAAACGCCCCGTTCGTTGTTGCAGCGGTTGGTGGGATTCACGAAATTGAAAATAAAATTATTTCCCCTCTTTATCGTTCAATGCTTCGGAACGTTGCATCGCAGGATATTCTTATTACTGAACCTGTGGTAGATAAAGAAGGAAAACCAATTATGGCGTATGATAATAAACCAAAGATGGAAACTAAGGTAAGACCAAGAAAGGTTCTTGATCTTCTATATCACAGAGAAGAACTGGAGAGAGAAGTTTTCAATAAGCTTTATCCAGAGGGACGCAAAACTGGTCTTTCATTACAAGGTGTTCGTTTTGGTGATCCTGCTGTTCCACCTGAGCTTCTGGTTCCTGCCAAGAGAAAACAATTGGCCCAACAGTTAGAAGAAACATATGCTCAAGAGAAGCAAGCGCAAACTGCTCGTGTTCAAACTGAAAAAGAACGAGCAAAGGCTGATCAACAAGCTGGGCTTATGAAGTCTGAAATTGGTAAAGAGATTGCTGATAACGTAGCAGTCGCTCGCCAGAAGGCAGGTAAAGGCGAGGAAGATTATTTGAAGGCAATTGCAAGAGGGCAAGAAGCTCAAGCGAATGTTCTTGGTAAAGATAAAGCATTCGAACTTGCATATATTAAAGAAGTTCTAGCTGCAATTAAAGAGCATCCTGAAATGATCAAAGTTCCTAACACTTTGGTTCTTGGTTCAGGAAGTCATCTTGAAGGTGCCGCAGCTATTCTAGGGCCTAGCAATATTGGTCTTGGAATTGGGCAGGGTGCAAAATCTCAACCTGCTAATAAGTAGATAATCCAAAGAGAGGGGATTGAGAAATCAGTCCCCTCTCAAGGAGAAATAAAAAAATGTACAAAGCATTTTTTGATGGATCAGCTCAACCTAATCCTGGAAAGAAAAAGATTGGTGGAGCAATATATACACCAAATGGAAATTTATTATTTGATTTTACTGAAGAGACTGGTTTTGGAACTAATAACGAAGCAGAGTATGAAGCTCTTGTAAAAGTTTGTGAGTTTATAAAAAATAATAACATATGGAAAATTGATATTAAAGGGGATTCAATGTTAGTAGTTAACCAAGTTAATGGAAAATGGAAATGTAATAAACCAGCTTTATATAATTTAAAAAATCAGGTATTGAAACTATTAAAAGGAATTACTTTTACACTAACACATGTTCCGCGAGAACAAAACACTGAAGCAGATATGCTTTCAAAGAAAGGATCTTAACTTGAAAATTCATTTGTTGATCATCGATCCACAATCTGATTTCTGCAAACCACCGAATAAAGATGGCAAAAATGCTGGTGCTCTTTATGTTGCTGGTGCAGAGATGGACATGCATCGACTTGCTAAGATGGTTAACCGTCTTAAAGACAAGTTAGATGATATCCATGTCACGTTAGACAGTCACCATTTGGTGGACATTGCCCATCCGATTTTTTGGGTTGATTCAAAAGGGCAGCATCCGAATCCTTTTACTCTTATTTTTGAAGATGATGTTAAAAATGGTTTATGGAGAGCTACAAATCCCAACCATCAGAAAAGAGCTTTGGAGTATGTTCAGTCTCTTAAGGCTAACAACAGATATGTTCTTTGTATCTGGCCTCCTCACTGTCTGATTGGTAGCGATGGCTACAAAATTTACAATGGACCAGATGATGGTAAATTTCCTGCTGATGAGAGACTTTATGATGCTCTTCTGAAATGGGAAAATGATTTTGCTATGGTTGATTATGTAACGAAAGGGTCAAACCTTTGGACTGAGCATTATTCAGCTGTTCAAGCTGACGTTCCTGACCCGATGGATCCTGACACTCAATTGAACATGCGCCTTATTAAAACCTTACAGGATCCTGATATTGTTCTTCTCGCAGGTGAAGCTCTTTCTCACTGCGTGTTGAATACAGTTACAGATATTGCCAACAACTTTGGTGAAGAAAACATAAAGAAGTTGGTTCTTCTTACCGATGCCACTTCTCCTGTTCCTAATCCTCCTTTCCCGGGCGCCCCTGATTTTGTTGGTATGGGGCAGAAGTTTATTAAAGATATGAAAGCTCGCGGAATGCAGGTTTCAACAACCACCGAATTTTTGAAGTAAGGGGGTAAATTACAGATGCCAAGACTTATGGCTACCGACGACACCCAGGTTCTTGCGGTAACTGGGCCAGGTAATTTTCAATTTTCCGCTGTTCGTATTGAAGATCTTGGTGCAACAGAATACACCTTGGTCACAGTTATTTGTGATATTTCTGGCAGCGTTGAATCATTCAAAAGCGATCTTCTTAAACTTGTTAAAACTGTTTTCGAAGCCTGCAAGAAAAGTCCAAGATCAGAAAATCTCTTGGTTCGTTATTTGACTTTCAACGACAAGATCAATGAAATTCATGGATTCAAAGAGTTGGCGAATATCAATCCCGCCGATTATAAAGAGTTGGAGCCAGATGGGTTTACAGCTCTTTTTGATGCATCATATGATGGTGTTGGTGCAACTCTTGAGTTTGCCAAACAACTCATTGATCAAGATTTCAACTGCAATGGTGCAGTATATATCATCACCGACGGAATGAATAACAGAGGGAGAATGACTCCTTCTGCTATCAAGAAGAAAGTCGATGATGCTTTAGCTAATGAAAAGATTGAGTCTTTGATTACAATCCTTATTGGTTTGCATGATCCGAAACAAGGAACATGGCAGCAAGATGTAAGAGCTCATTTGGAAGCCTTCAAAAGTGAAGCCAACTTAACCCAGTTTGTTGATTGTGGGGCAGCCACTCCGCAACGCCTTGCGAAACTGACCAATTGGGTTAGTCAGAGTGTGAGTAGCCAATCTCAGGCTCTTGGCACTGGTGCTCCAAGTCAGACCTTGCAGTTCTAAGAGAAAAGGGTGGGGTCTTCGGACCTCACCCTAACTACTTTTATGGGAAAACCAGAATTATGTAAAAGTTGTTTAAGGT
>Ga0105105_10000737_pt1 | contig 14425 bp, 13 predicted proteins | sample PPLLaktember2015_4_FD_79108 | JGI IMG/M metagenome (GOLD analysis project Ga0105105, IMG submission 79108) | Freshwater sediment microbial communities from Prairie Pothole Lake near Jamestown, North Dakota, USA - PPLs Lake P8 Core (1) Depth... | ecosystem: Environmental > Aquatic > Freshwater >... | reverse complement strand
CGCTGCCCTTCAGGCCGTTGCGCACCGACTGGGCCGCACCGGCTCGCGCAGGTGTCCGGCGGGCATCTGCCGGCGCAGCCGGCAGATAGGCAAAAACTGTTTGAGGTCGGCCGCAGGCCGGCCGAGTTTTTTTGCCGGCCCGTCGGGCGCCTGCGCGAGACGGGGACCCCGGGCGCAGCCCGGGGTGCGGGCCTCGGAGGAAGCAACGGCCTGAAGGGCAGCGACGCCGCGCGCCAACCGTCGAATGAAGGTACTCGAATCCGATCGACCGATCGACCGATCGACCCTCGCCCTCAGAGCACCCGGAACGCCAGGATCGCCACGATCGTCGGCGGTGTCGCCGCGACCAGCAGACCGAGCGGCGAGATCGCGCCGTCCTCGAAATGCCCGCGCAGGATCGCGAATCCCGCCGGGTTGGGCGCGTTGGCGATCACCGTCAGCCCGCCGCCCGTCACCGCGCCCGCCACCAGCGCCTGCTTGAACGGCTCCGACAGCCCCTCCACCTGCGAGCCCAGGTAGGTCAGCGCCGCGTTGTCCGTGATCGCCGTCAGCGCCGTCGCGCCGAAGTAGACCGTGGTCTCGTTCATGCTGTGCAGCAGCGGCTCGAGCCACCACTGCTGCTGGCCGCCGAGCACCACCAGGCCGGCCAGGAAGAAGGCCACCAGCAGGCCTTCGCGCAGGATCAGCCGGTCCTGGTACTGCGGGTAGGCCGTGGCGATGCCCATGAACAGCAGCAGCAGGCCCATGAAGGCGGCCGGATGGTGGGCGAGCGCGACGACGCCGAACAGCAGCAGCGCGTGCACCGCGCCGACCCAGAACGGCACCGCGTCGCCGCTCGCCTCCACCTTGCGCGGCAACCGCGCGAGCTCCTCGCGGAAGATCGTCGCGACCACCAGCGCATTGACGCCGACCGCGACCGCCGCCTTCCAGCCGAAGTGCGACAGCATGTAGAGCGAGTCCCACTGCCACTTGGCGGCGACCATCAGCACCGGCGGCGCGGCGAACGAGGTCAGGGTGCCGCCGATCGAGACGTTGACGAACAGCGCGCCGATCGTCGCGTACTTGAGCCGGTTCGACACGCCGGCCGCGAACACCCGGTCGCGCAGCATCAGCGCGGCGAGCGTCATCGCCGCAGGCTCGGTGATCAGCGAGCCGAGCAGCGGCACCACCGCCAGCGTCGTGAAGTAGAAGCCGACCGCCCCGGGCATCGGCACGAAGCGCGCGATGGCGACCACGCCCGCTCGCGACCACTGCAGGATCGAGCGGGTGCCGGCGATCACCATGATCGCGAACACGAACATCGGCTCGGTGAAGTTGCGGGAGTCGAGGTAGTCGGTCGCCTGGGTCGAGCTGCCGACGATCGCGATCGCCGCGATCAGCACCATCGCCCAGAAGCCGAAGACGATCTCGACTTCGCCGAGCAGGTGCCACACGCCCGCGTGGTTCGGCTGGCTGTGCGCGAGCCGCTCGAAGAACTTGGTGGAAAAGGTATGCACGAGCGCGATCGCGAAGATCGCCGCGCTCACCCACTGGATGGTCGTCACGGCTGCAGCGTCCCCCGGGGTCGGCCGCGCCGAGCGCGCCGGGGGATACCGCCCCGGTCTCTCCCGGCGCCGAGTCTAGCAGCAGCGCCGCTGCGCGCGGCTATGCGGCGGCCGCTGCCGTGCCGAACTCGAAGCCCTTGCCGGGCGCGGCCTCGAACAGCGCCTTGGTGTACTCGTGGCGCGGCTCGCGGAACACCTGGGCGGCCGGGCCGTACTCCACGACGCGGCCCTGGGACATCACCACCACGTCGTCGCAGACCTGCGCGGCGACGCGCAGGTCGTGGGTGATGAACAGCATCGCGAGGTTCAGCCGCTCGCGGATGTCGGCCAGCAGCCGCAGCACCTGGGCCTGGACCGACACGTCGAGTGCCGAGACCGCCTCGTCGGCGATCAGCAGCTGCGGCTCCATCGCGAGTGCGCGGGCGATGCAGATCCGCTGGCGCTGGCCGCCCGAGAACTGGTGCGGATACCGGTCGAGCGCGGAAGCGTCCATCCTGACCAGATCGAGCAGGGAGCGGGCGCGCGCCATCGCGTCGGCGTGCGACACGCCGTAGTTCATCGGCCCCTCGATCATCGCCTCGGCGACGGTGCGCCGCGGGTTCATCGACCGGTACGGGTCCTGGAACACGATCTGCACCTTGTCGCGCAGCGAGCGCAGCGCGCCGTGCGGGGTCCTGGCGATGTCGGTGCCCGACAGCAGCACCTGGCCGCCACTGGGGTCGATCAGCCGCACGACGCAGCGCGCGACGGTCGACTTGCCGGACCCGGACTCCCCGACGATGCCGAGCGTGCGGCCGCGGCGGATCTCGAACGACACGTCCTGCGCGGCATGCACGATGCGACGCTTGCCGAACCACGACTTCGAGTCGTAGGTCTTGGACAGGCCGGCGACCTTGAGCACCACGGGCGCGGCGTCGTCGAGCGTGCGGTGCGGCACGTTCAGTGTCGGCACCGACGCCATCAGCATCTTCGTGTAGTCGTGCGTCGGCCGCTTGAGCACCTGCTCCTTCGGACCGATCTCGGCCATGTCGCCGAGCCGCAGCACCGCCACGCGGTGCGCGACCTCGGCGACCACGCCGAAGTCGTGGGTGATGAACAGCACGCCCGTGCCGTGCCGGGCCTGCAGCTCGAGCACCAGCTTCAGGATCTGCGCCTGGGTGGTCACGTCGAGCGCGGTGGTCGGCTCGTCGGCGATCAGCAGCACGGGGTCGAGCACCAGCGCCATCGCGATGACGATCCGCTGGCGCTGGCCGCCCGACAGCTGGTGCGGATAGCTGGCGACGATGCGCTCCGGATCGGGCAGCAGCACCTCGCGGATGATGTCGAGCACCTTCTTCCGGCGGTCGGCGGCCGACAGGTCGGTGTGCTCGGAGAGCACCTCGTCGATCTGGTCGCCGCAGGTCATGACCGGATTCAGCGCGGTCATCGGCTCCTGGAAGATCATCGACATCCGGGTCGCGCGCAGCTCGCGCAGCCGCGCGTTGCTCGCCCGCGTGACGTCCTCGCCCTGCAGCAGGATCGTGCCGGCCTCGACCGGCAGCTGCTTGGGCAGCAGGCCCATCACCGCCTGCGCGATCACGGACTTGCCCGAGCCGGACTCGCCGACCAGGCACAGCGTCTCGCCACGCCCGACGGTGAAGCTCACGTTGCGCACGGCCGCCTTGCGGTCGGCGCCGCCCGGCAGCGCCACCGTCAGGTTGCGGATCTCGAGGATCGGCCCGTCCCCGGTCGCGCCGCTGCGGTCCTTGCCGGGTCCGCCGCTCATGACCGCTTCGCCATCTTCGGGTCGAGCGTGTCGCGCAGCCCGTCGCCCAGGATGTTGACCGCGAGCACCGTGATCGCCAGGAAGATGCCGGGGAACAGGATGTTGTGCGGGAACTCGTTGAACTGCGAGCGGCCCTCGGCCATCACGTTGCCCCAGGTCGGGATGTCCGGCGGCAGGCCGACGCCCAGGAACGACAGGATCGCCTCGACCAGGATGCCGGAGGCGGCGATGAACGTGCCCTGCACGATCAGCGGTGCGATCGTGTTCGGCAGGATGTGACGCAGCATGATCTTCCAGGTCGGGGTGCCCAGCGAGATCGCGGCCTCGACGTAGGGCTCCTCGCGCACGGTGAGCACCAGCGAGCGCACCAGCCGCGTGACGCGCGGTATCTCCGGGATCGCGATGGCGATCACGACGGTGAGCAGGCTGCCCCGCCAGAGCGCGACCAGCGCGATCGCGATCAGGATCGCCGGGATCGACATGATCCCGTCCATCACGCGCATCAGCGGGCCGTCGAGCCAGCGCAGGTAGCCCGCGCACAGCCCGAGCAGCACGCCGAAGACGACCGCGACGACCGCGGTCGCCAGCCCCACGACGAGGGACACCCGCGTGCCGTAGATCACGCGGCTGTAGATGTCGCGTCCGAAGCTGTCGGAGCCGAAGCGGAACGTGTGCTCGAAGGTGTTGCCGTCCAGGTCGGTGATCTCGCCGGCCTTGCCCGGCAGCAGGTCCCGGCTCGCCGGATCGAACAGCGACGGATCGACCGTCCCCATCCAGGGCGCGGCGAGCGCGATCAGCACCAGGATCGCGAGCGCGATGCCGCCGATGCGCACCGAGCCGTTGCGCTTGACCCGTTGCCAGGTCGACGGCCGTTCGACGACGGTCGCGGCCTCGACGGAGAGGGACGGATCGTCCTGGGGGAGCGGGGTCGCCATGGTCTCAGTACCGGATGCGCGGGTCGAAGAACACGTAGGACAGGTCCACCAGCAGGTTGACCAACACGTACACGAAGGAGAAGAACAGGATGATCCCCTGGATGGTCGGGAAGTCGCGCGCGAGCACGGCGTCGACCGTCAGTCGACCGAGCCCCGGAATCGCGTAGACCGACTCGGTGACCACCACGCCGCCGATCAGCAGCGCGATGCCGATGCCGATCACGGTGATGATCGGCACCGCTGCGTTGGCGAGCGCATGACGCAGCAGCACCTTCGCCTCGGGCAGTCCCTTGGCGCGCGCGGTGCGGATGTAGTCCTCGCCGAGCGTCTCGAGCACCGCGGCGCGGGTCACTCGCGCGATCAGCGCGATGTAGATCACGGACAGCGTGATCGAAGGCAGCAGCAGCTGGTACAGCCAGGGACCGACGCCGTTCGACAGCCGCACGTAGCCCTGCACCGGCAGCCAGCCCAGGCGCATCGACAGCAGCCAGATCAGCAGGTAGGCGAGCACGAACACCGGAATCGAGAAGCCGAGCACGGAGAACGCCATCAGGCCCCGGTCGAGCCATCCGCCGTGCCGCCAGGCGGCGAGCACGCCGAGCGGGACGGACACCAGCACCGCCACCACGATGGTGATCAGCGCGAGCGACAGCGTCGGCTCGATCCGCTGGCCGATCAGCGTGACGACCTCGGTCTTGTAATAGAACGACTGGCCGAGGTCGCCCTGCAGCATGTGCCCCAGCCAGATGAGGTACTGCGCGGGAATCGACCGGTTCAGACCGAGATTCTCTCGGATCTGCGCGATCTGCTCGGTGGTGGCCTGGTCCCCGGCGAGGATCGCCGCGGGGTCGCCCGGCGTCAGCCTGAGCAGCAGGAAGACCAGCACCGAGACGATCAGGAGAACGGGAATCGTCGCCAGCAGTCGGCGCCCAAGGAACGCGAGCATCACACATCCACGAAAAGACGCGGGGCCGGTCGTGCCGGCCCCGCTGGGGTTTCAGTGCGGACTCAATCCTTCTTGAGGTTCCAGTAGATGTTGCCGTTGTGGATGAAGAAGCCGCTGATGTTCTTGCGTGCGGCCATCGGCTGCTGGTACTCGCCGATCGCGACGTGCGTGCCGATCTCGAAGGCCCGCGTGTGGATCGCGTCGGCGAGCTTCTTCTTGGTCGGCTCGTCGGTGGCGCGCATGAACTGGTCGCGCAGCGCCGGCAGCTTGTCGTCCGTCGCCCAGCCGAACCACACCGACTTCTCGCCGCGGGTGTCCATCGTCGGGTTCGAGATCGGGCTCCAGATGTCGTGCGCGGTCCAGGCCGTCAGGAACATGTGCCAGCCGCCCTTGTCCGGCGCGTCCTTCTTCGCGCGGCGTCCGACCAGCGTCTGCCAGTCCATCGCCTGCAGGTCGACCTTGAAGCCGGCCTGGCGCAGCAGCTGCGCGGCCACGTCGGGCAGCTTCTGGATCGATGCGAGGTCGGTGGGCTTCATGACCACGATCGGCGTACCGTCGTACCCGGACGCCTTGAGCAGTTCCTGCGCCTTGCGCATGCCGCCCTTGGACTGGAGCTCGCTGCCCGCAGTCGAGCCGTACGGCGTGTTGCAGTAGAACATCGAGTAGCAGGGCTTGTAGAGCTCCTTGACGCCGACCTGCGCGCGCAGGAACGGCTCCTGGGCGAACGCGGCGATGACCGCCTGGCGCACCTTGGGATTGTCGAACGGCTTGTGCAGGTGGTTGAAGCGGGCCATGTACTGCAGGCCGATGTTCGAGTACGTCGGGATCTGGATCGAGGTGTCCTTCTTGGCCGCCTCGTAGAAGTCGAACCCGAGTGCCTCGATGATGTCGACCTCGCCCTTCTGCAGCGCCGCGAGCTGGGCCTGCGCGTCGCGCAGCGCGAGGTTCCACTCGACGCGGTCGACGAACACGCGCTTGCCGCCCGTGGTGCCCGACGGCGGCTCGCTGCGCGGCACGTACTTGTCGAACTTGGTGTAGACCGCCTTGTCGCCCGGCTTGAACTCGTCGCGCTTGAAGACGTACGGGCCCGAGCCGGTGTAGTCCTCGATCTGCTTGAACGGATCGGTGTCGGCCACGCGCTTGGGCATCATGAACGGCACCGAGGAGCCCGGCTTGCCGAGCGCCTCGAGCACGAAGCCGCAGGCCTCGCCGAGGAAGATCCGGAAGGTGTCGGGCGCGGGCGAGTCCATGCGCGAGACGAACTGCATCAGCGCCGAGCCCATCGCGTCGCGCTTGCCCCAGCGGCCGATCGAGGCGATCACGTCTTCACCGGTGACGGGCGTGCCGTCGTGCCACAGCAGGCCCTTGCGCAGCTTGAACGTGTAGAGGCGGTTGTCCGGGCTGATGGTCCAGGTGTCGACCATCTGGGGCTTGATCTGCCCTTTCTCGTCGGTGCCGAACAGCGTGTCGTAGATCATGTAGCCGTGGTTGCGGCTCATGTACGCGGTCGTCCAGATCGGATCGAGCACCGCGAGATTCGAGTGCGGCACGACCCGCAGCACGTTCGACTGGGCGTGCGCCGGCACGGCGGCGACGATCGCCGCGGCGGCGGCGAGGCCCAGCGCACCGCGCTTGAACAGCGTGGAGAGGGACACGGTGTGGCTCCTTGAACGAAGTGGACTCGGCGTCCGAGGGGACACCGCAAAGCGCGACGTTAGATCATTGACGCCTGCCCGTGCAAGTACGCGGATCGCGCACCGGCTCGACCGCGGCCGGTCCGCGGCGTATAAGCGACCGTGTCCGATGTCCTCGCCGCGCCGTGCGCGCGGCCGTTCCCATGATCCCCGCGTCCCGGTCCGAAGCGGTGCTGCAGCCCGCGCGCTCGAGCGATGTCGACGAGCATGCGCGACGGCTGGTCGGCTGGCGGCAGGACTACAGCCAGCTCTCGCCGGGCCGCTTCGACGGCACCGTGCTGCAGGCCTCGCTCGGCTCGGTCGCGCTGCTGCAGGAGCGCACCAACCAGAGGCTTCGGGAACGCTTCGTGGTGCCCGCCGGCGAGCTGGTGGTCGCCGTGCCGATCGAGCTGTCGGGGCCCGCGCACTGGGGTGACGCGCGGCTCGATGCGGACGCCATCGCGGTCTGCCGCGGCGGCGAGCCGACCGATCTGCTGACGCCGAACGTGTTCGGCATCGTCGGCTTCGCGATCCCGGCGACGGGCCCGGCGGTCGACGCGCTGGAGCCCGGCGTGCCGCGCGTGCTGCGCGACCGGGGGTGCGCCGACGCGATGCGCGCGCTGTTCGCGCAGGGCCTCGCGGCCGCGCGTCGCGGCAGCGCGCGCGACGGTCGAGTCGAAGTGGGGCATGGCCAGGACCACGGCGACGGCGATGGCGATCCGGTGCGGGCGCGGTTCGCGGGCCTGCTCGCCGACGAGGTCGGCGGGGTCGCCGCACGGATCGCCTCGGGCGGCGAGGGCACCGTCGAGGTGCCGGCGCTCGCGCGGCGCCTGTCGCTGGTGCGCCGCGCCGAGGCCTTCGTGGAGGCGCACGGCGATGCACACGATCCGGCGGCGCCGACGGTGGCCGAGCTGTGCCGTGCGACCGGCGCCTGCCGCCGGACGCTGCAGGCCTCGTTCGTCGATGTGCTGGGCATCGGACCGTCGCGCTACCTGCGGGCGCTGCGCCTGAACCGCGTTCGGGCCGACCTCAAGCGCGACGCGGCGAGCGTGTCGGAGGTCGCGGTGCGCTGGGGGTTCTGGCACCTCGGGCGGTTCTCGGCCGACTACCGGGCGATGTTCGGCGAGCTGCCCTCCGAGACGCGGGCCCGCGCCCGGGGGCCCGGGCCGCAGTCGCGGGCTGCCGATTTCGGATAGCGCGCACACGGGCGAGCCGCTACGGTCGAGCCACCGCCCCGAACCGATCGTGCCGATGCCCTCCCGTCGTCAGTCCGCCGCCGCAGTCGTGTTCGTGCTCGCCGCGGCCGTCGGCGCGGGCCCCGGCGCCGCGCAGACGGCCGGACAGCCCGCGGCCGAGAGCCCCGCCATGACGCCGGCCACGAAAGCGCCGCCGAAGGCCGCCGCGGCAGCGAAGCCGGCGGCCGCCCGCAAGCCCGCGCCGCGCCCCGCGCCGCTGCCCCTCGAGACGCTGACGGTGCAGCCGCTCGAGCCGGCCGGCCCGAAGCGGCTCTACCTGTCCGACGTGGCGCTGCCCCACATCGTCGACGGCAAGCTGCACGTGATCGACGGCGACACGATGCGCTATCGCGGCCTCGTCGCCACCGGCTATGCGGGCCAGGCCACGCTGTCGGCGGACCGGCGCACCCTCTACGTCGCCACCAGCTACTACACCCGCCTGAGCCGCGGCGAGCGCACCGACGTCGTCGACGTGTACGACGCGGGCACGCTGGCCCACAGCCACGAGATCGTCGTGCCTCCGAAGCACGCGCAGGCGCTGAACTACAAGGGCCTGATCGCGGCCTCGGCCGACGACCGCTGGGTGTTCGTGCAGAACGCGACCCCCGCGGTGTCGGTCAGCATCGTGGATGCGCGCGCGAAGACCTTCGTGCAGGAGGTGGACACGCCCGGCTGCTGGACCGTGCAGCCGGTGCGCAGCCGCCCGAACGCGTTCGCCACGCTGTGCGGCGACGGCACCATGCTGACGGTGACGCTCTCCGACGACGGCAAGACCGCGACGCTGGCGCGCTCGGAGAAGCTCTTCGACCTGGAGCGCGATCCGCTCTTCGTGCACGCCGAGGCCGACGGCGACACGCTCTGGTACGTGTCGTTCGCGGGCGTGCTCCACGCCGTCGACCTCTCGGGCCCGGTCGCGACCGCGCGCGCCTGGCCGCTGGTCCGCGGCGAACGGGTGCGCGAGGGCTGGCGTCCCGGCGGCTACCAGGTGACGGCCCTGCATCGTTCGAGCGGCCGGCTGTACATCGGCATGCACCGCAAGGGCGGCGAGGGCTCGCACAAGAATCCTGCAGACCAGATCTGGACCGTCGACACCACGACGCGCCGCGTGCTCGCCCGCACGCCGGCCTCGGCGGCGATCTCGCTCGCGGTCAGCCAGGACGCGCGGCCGCTGCTCTTCGTCATCGACGGCCTGAAGAACGAGCTGGTGTCGCTGGACCCGGCGGCCGGCATGAAGGTCGTCAGGCGGATGCCGCAGGTCATGGAGACCGCGGTGATGCTGGAGACGCACTGACGTGGGTACGCTCGATCCGCTGCTGCATGCAGTGCTCGTCGCTGCGCTCGCGGCGCTCTGGCTGCACGCCGGCATCGCCAAGCTGCGCGACCTCGCGCGGCTCGAGGGCGTGATCGCCGACTACCGACTGCTGCCGGAGGCGCTCGTGCGGCCGGCCTCGCTGGCCCTGCCGGCGGCCGAGCTCGCGGTCGCGGCGGGGCTGGTCGCCTGGCCGGAACGCGGTGCGGCCGCGATCGCGTCGGCGGCGCTGCTCGCGCTCTACGCGGTGGCGGTCGCGGTCAACCTGCGGCGCGGCCGGCGCGCGATCGACTGCGGCTGCGGCGATGCGCCGCGGCCGATCCACCGCTGGCTGGTCGGGCGCAACGCGGTGCTGGCCGTGCTCTCCCTGGCGCTGCTCGTGCCGGTCGGGGCGCGCGCGCTCGGCTGGCTCGACGCGGTCAATGCGGCGATGGCGCTGGCCGCGGTGGTCGGTCTCTACGCGACGCTCGAGCAGTGGCAGCACAATCGGCAGGCGATGCAGGCCGCGACCCGGATGGAGGAAGGCTGAATGGAGCAGGCACTGGTCGTCTCGAACATCGTGCTGTGGATCGCGGTGCTCGTGCTGGTGGCGGTGGTGTTCGCGCTGGTTCGGCAGATCGGCGTGCTGCACGAGCGGATCGCGCCGATGGGTGCGCTGGTGATGGACCACGGGCCCGCGGTCGGCGATCTGGCACCGGTGGTGGCGGCGCGCGCGCTCGACGGACGTACGCTGCAGGTCGGCGCGCCGGACGCGCGCCAGACCCTGCTGTTCTTCCTGTCGCCGTCCTGTCCGGTGTGCAAGAAGCTGCTGCCGGCGATCGAATCGATGGCGCGCACCGAGGCCGCGCGGCTGCAGGTGGTGCTCGCCAGCGACGGCGACGACGCCGACACGCACCGCCGCTTCGTCGAGCGACATGCGCTCCAGGCCTTCCCCTACCTGCTGTCGCAGCCGCTGGGCATGGCCTGGCGGGTCGGCAAGCTGCCGCACGCGGTGCTGATCGGCGCCGACGGTCGCGTCGCCGCCAAGGGGCTGGTCAACAGCCGCGAGCAGCTCGAGAGCCTGCTGCTCGCCGACGACCTCGGCGTCGCCTCCGTGCAGGAGTACGTCGCGCGCCGCGGCGCGGCGCCCGCCGCCGGCGAGGTGCGCGCATGAGGTGGCTCGACCGGCTCTTCGAACGCTCGGCGCGCGGCCTCGCCACGCGCAGCTCGCGCCGTGGCGCGCTCGCGCGCATCGGCCGCACGGCCATCGGCGGCGCGATGCTGTTCCCGGTGCTGCCCTTCGACCGGACCGCGCCGCACGCGCACGCCGCCGGCCCCGCCGACGGCGACACCACGAAGTGCGACTACTGGCGCTACTGCGCGTTCGACGGCTACCTGTGCTCGTGCTGCGGCGGCTCGCCCACCACCTGCCCGCCCGGCACGGAGGCATCGACGGTCGCGTGGATCGGCACCTGCCGCAATCCGCGCGACGGCCGCGACTACCTGATCTCGTACAACGACTGCTGCGGCAAGACCTCCTGCGGGCGCTGCTTCTGCAACACCAACCACGGCGAGCGCCCCGGCTACGCGATGGGCATCCACAACGACGTCAACTGGTGCATGGCGAACACGACGTCGCAGATGTTCCACTGCACGACGGCGGTGGTGGTCGGGATCGCGCAGAAGGGATAGCGCGGTGACGCTCGCGGCCCGGCTCGCCTGCGCGGCCGTGCTCGCCTCGGCCCTGGGCATGGCCGGCGCGGCCGGCCTCGCCCCCTCCCCCGGCCCGCGCGTCGTGCCCGATACGCCCAACGTCGTCGCGGCCCGACCCGGCACCGTGCCCGGTGACGGCCACTGGCAGACGCTCTTCGTGCTCCACTGCTCGGGCTGCCACGGCGCCGACGGGGCGGGGCATGCCGGGTCGGTGCCCGACCTGCGCGACAACCTCGGCCGGTTCGTGTCGACGCCGGAGGGGCGTCGCTTCGTGCTGCAGGTGCCCGGCGTCGCGCAGGCCCGGATCGCCGATGGCGAGGTGGCCGAGCTGACCAACTGGATGCTGCGGCGGTTCTCGCCGTCGACCGTGCCGGCCGGGTTCCGGCCCTACGAGGCCGCCGAGGTGCGCGAGGCGCGCCGTGCCCGGCTCGCCGACGTGTCGGGCGAGCGGCGACGGATCGTGGCGGCGCTGCAGGCGCAGGGGATCGACGCGCGCTGACGGCGTCGGCGCCTGCCGATCACTCCCAGATCCGAAGCACCCACGCGCTCTCGTGCGCGAGGCCGCGCACGAGGTCGCCGGGCCGCATGCCGATGTGGCGGCGGAATTCGCGGCAGAGATGGGCCTGGTCGGAGAATCCGTTCGCGGCGGCCAGGTCCGACCAGCGGATTCGGCGTGCGCCGTCGCTCCGGTTGGCGCCGATCAGCGCCGATTCCATGCGGGCCAGTCCGCGCAGTTGCCGAGAGGTCTGGCCGGTCCATGCCCTGATCCGCCGCGCACCCTGCCGCTCGCCGACCTCGCCGTCGCGCGTCGGCGCACGCTCGAGCACCGAACCCACCCACTGCTCGATCCGGGGTGAGCCGTCGGCGGTCGAGACACCGATGCGCGAGGAGGGGGGCGTGCCGCAGCCGCGGGCCTGCACGGTCTCCCAGCGTGGTCGGAGGAACGCCTCGATCGACCGGACCCGCGCCCGGTCGTCCTCTGCGTCGATCACCTCACGCGCCATCCGCTGCCAATCCAGGTCGAACAGGTCCGCGAACGGGCTGTAGCGATCGACATGCGGACCGATCGCGAGGCCGGTGAGCGCCTGCACCGCGTCCGGGTACATCAGCATCGTGAAGAAATGCACCGGACCGGGGTTCCGGCTGGAGGAGGCACGCGTGTGAGGACCCGAGAACACCACGGGCAGCCGATCCGTGCGTTCGGACGAGGCCGATCCGGACTCGGGCACACGGGAGTCGTGTCCGCGCAGGACCCATACGACCACGCAGGTCGGGGTGGGCGGAAACCGGTTGCACCGCTCGTCGGGCGTCAGTCGGGCCGCCCCGGTGATCGTGCGCGACAGGTAGGCGCGCACGCATCCCGACAGCACCGGATCGGGCGCATAGAGCGCGGCGTGCGTGGTGCCGGCCGCGCCGTGCAGCTCCTTCAGGGGTCGGATCGGATGCGACATTCGACGCGGGCCGCGCGGTGGGTGTCCGAAACGTTCAAGACGGGCCGGCGCATCGGATCTACGGTCGGGCTCCCGTCACCCGCGCGCGCCAAGCGCCCCCGACATGATGCCGAGCTTCCGAACGGTCTGCACGGGTGCCAGTGTGCTGTGCCTCGGGCTGTCGCTGACCTGGCTGGTGGCGCCCGAGCTGCTGCCGTCGCTGTGGAGCGTGCCGGCCTCGGCGTCCGCAGACACCGTCGGGCGTCGGCTCGCGGCGCCGTTCCTCGGGCTCGGCATCATGCTGGCCCGGATCCGTGATCTGCCTGCTTCGCCCGGTCGCAGCGCCGTCGCGGATGGCGTCGCGCTCGTCTGCGTGGCCCTCGCAGCGATCGGGCTGACACAATGGGTCGTCGGTCAGGTCGGGCCCGGCATGGCGCCTGCAGTGCTCGTCGAGCTCGGTACAGCCTGGGCACTGGTCGTCGGCGTCCGCGCGCCCCAGCCCAGGGACGGCCGCCCCTGGGCGTCGGAGCCTCCCTCGCGCAGCGAGATCGCATCGCACATCGAGGGTGCCCACTTCCGGGATGCATGGTCCGTGATCGCGGCCCGCCCGGACCTGGATGCGCTCGAACAGTTCCTGCGCGTGGCCCGCCGGACCCCGGCCTGGATCGAGGGGCTGATGGCGTTGCGCAACGCGGCGGCGGCCCGGCTCGGACTGAAGGATCTCGGCGCGATGTCCCGGATCGACGCGACGAAGCCGGGCCGCGACTACGGGATCGGCGATCGAGTGGGACTGTTCACGCTGATCTCGAACTCGGCGGACGAGGTGCTGCTGGGCGACCGGGACGCGCACCTGGATGTCGTCGTGTCGGTCCATCGACTCGTCGCGCCCGAAGGCGGGTCGACGATCGTGACGGTCACGACCGTGGTGCACGTCCACAACCTGCTCGGGCGTCTCTACATGGTGCCGGTCCGTCCGATGCATCGCGTCATCGCGCGGGCGATGGTGCGCGCGGTCGGGCACGAGGGCAGCGCGTGACGACCGCTCAGCGCCCTCCGTCCCCCGGCAGCAGCAGCACCCCCGCCAGCGACACCGCCGCCATCGCGACGAACCCGCTCGACAGCCCCAGCGCGCCACCGGCCGCGGCGAACGCGAGCGGCCCGACCACCAGGCCCATGAACAGCGGCACCATCGCCGCCGCCGAGGTCGAGGCGATCTCGGCCGGGTCCGCGCGGGTGGCGACCTCGGCGAGGAAGACGCCGTTCCAGCCGCTCGCGCTCAGCCCGTAGCAGGCCGCCAGCGGGGCGAGCAGGGCCATCGGCCAGTGCGCGCCGAACACCCCGAGCAGCAGCCCGCAGGCGGCCATCACCAGGCCGAGGGCGCGCAGCACGACGCGCGCGTCACCGGCGCGCGAGGCGACCCAGCCCCACAGCGGGCGCGCGAGCAGGCCCGCGCCCTGCGCGGTCGCCGCCAGCAGGCCCGCGCCCGCGAGGTCGAGGCCGCGTTCGAGCACCGCCCAGGTCACGAAGAAGCTGTTCACGCAGACCTGGGTCGCACCGAAGGCGGCGGCCGCGAGCGACAGCCGCATCAGCCCGGGACGGCGCCGCAGCGGGCGCGCCCAGCCGAGCAGCGCGCGCAGGCCGGAGGGGGCGCTGCGCGGCGCATCGGGCACCGGGTAACGCCGCGCGGGCACGCCGAGCGTCGAGGCGAACGCGAGCAGCGCGACGATCACGACGAGCAGCGCCGCGCGCCAGCCCCAGACGAGCGCGATCGCCGGCAGCCCGAGCGAGGCGAGCACGGCGCCGACCTGCACGCCCGACTGCTTGAGCGAGAAGTAGAGCGGGCGCTTGAGGATCGGCACGTGGTGGCCGAGCAGCTGCGACGAGGGCGGCGTCTCG
>Ga0105105_10000735_pt1 | contig 14516 bp, 10 predicted proteins | sample PPLLaktember2015_4_FD_79108 | JGI IMG/M metagenome (GOLD analysis project Ga0105105, IMG submission 79108) | Freshwater sediment microbial communities from Prairie Pothole Lake near Jamestown, North Dakota, USA - PPLs Lake P8 Core (1) Depth... | ecosystem: Environmental > Aquatic > Freshwater >... | reverse complement strand
GTTGCGCAGCGCGTGGCGCAGCACCACCACGCGCTCGTGCAGGCCCTTGGCACGCGCGGTGCGCACGTAGTCGGCGCTCATCGCCTGCAGCATCGCCGAGCGCATGTGGCGCATCAGCACCGCCGCGATCGCGTTGCCCAGCACGAAGGCCGGCATGACGGTGGCGGCGAGCGACTGGCCGAGGTCCTCGAAGGGGCTCACGTAGCCCGAGGCCGGCAGCCAGCCGAGCTGCACCGAGAACAGGAAGATCATCATGATGCCGAGCCAGAAGTTCGGCGTGGACAGGCCCCACAGCGCGAACACGTTCGCGCCGACGTCCCAGGCCGTGCCCTTCTTCACCGCCGACAGCACGCCCGCGGGAATGCCGATCAGCAGCGCGAAGGTCATCGCCATCGTGGCGAGCTGCAGCGTCACCGGCAGCTTCTCGGCGATGAGCTGCGAGACGGGCTGGCGGATCCGCATCGACTCGCCGAGGTCGCCCTGCAGCACGCCGCCGATCCAGTACACGTACTGCATCGGCAGCGGCTGGTCGAGCCGGTACTGCTTGCGGATCTGCTCGATGACCTCGGGATCCTTCTCCTCGCCGGCCATCACCAGCGCCGGATCGCCGGGCAGCAGCTGCTGCAGCCCGAAGATCAGCACCGACACCAGGAACAGGGTCGGGATGAGCTGCAGCAGACGGCGGGGAAGAAAGCTCAGCACGGGATCACTTCAGCTTCAGGTCCGTCACGCGGATCAGGCCGTCGGGCATGACCTTGAAGCCCTCCAGACGCGTGGAGTGCGCGAACAGCAGCGCCCGGTGGTAGAGGTACAGCACCGAGCCCTCGGTGAGCCACTTGGCGGCGACCTGCTCGTACAGCGCCTTGCGCTCGGCGGCCGAGGTCACGGTGCGCGCCTTGTCGAGCAGGCCGTCGACGGCGGCGTCGCAGTACTTGCCGTAGTTCAGCGGCCCCTTGCACGAGGCGAACGAGTAGATGTTGCCGTCCGGATCGGTGCGGCCGCTCCACGCGAGCATGTAGAGCTGGAAGTTGCCCTTCTCGGCCTCGTTCAGCGAGGTCGCGAACTCGGTGACGCGGATCTTCAGGTCGAAGCCGGCCTCGGCCGCCATCGACTGGATCACCTCGGCGACGGCGCGCGTCTCGGGGTTGTTCGGCACCATGAAGTCGAGCTGCAGCGGGCCGGTGACGCCGGCCTCCTTGAGCAGCGCCTTGGCCCGCGCGACGTCGCGCTTCGGAGTCGGGAACTTCGGCTGGTAGTACGGGTTCTGCGGGCTGACCCACTGGTTGTTCGGGCTCTGCACGCCGTTGAACACCACCTGGTCGATCGCCTCGCGGTCGATGGCGAGCTCGAGGGCGCGGCGCACCCGGGCGTCCTTGCCGAGCGGGCTGTTGGCCTTCTCGCCGTTGGCCAGGTTCATCGTGATGCCCTGGTAGCCGAGCTCGAAGCCGGTGGCGAGCCGCAGCTTGCCGTCCTTCTTCACCTCGCCGATGTCGGTGGCCAGCAGGCGCTCGAGCAGGTCGAGCTGGCCGGACTTCAGGTTCGCCAGCCGCACGGTGGAGTCCTGGATCGGACGGTAGACGATGCGGTCGATCGTCACTTTCGACTTGTCCCAGTAGTCCGGGAAGCGGTCGACGACGATGCGGTCCTGCGCGACGCGCTCGGTGAACTTGTACGGGCCCGCGCAGACCGGTGCGGTGCCGAACTTGTCGCCCAGCGCGGCGACGGCCTTGGGCGAGACCATCATGCCGGCCCGGTCGGTGAGCTGGGCGATCAGCGGCGCGAACGGCGTCTTGAGGGCGAGGCGGATGGTCGTCGGATCGACGACGCTCACGGTGTCGATCTGGGCGATCTCGGCGCGCCGGAACGAGCCCTGCATCGTCAGGTGGCGATCGAGGCTGAACTTGGCGGCGGCGGCGTCGAAGGGCTCGCCGTCGTGGAACTTCACGCCGGGGCGCAGCTTGATGGTGACGGTCTTGCCGTCGGCCGAGGTCTCGTGCGAGAGCGCGAGCTGCGGGACGATGTTGAGCTTGTCGTCGATGTCGAAGAGCTTGTCGCAGATCGACGAGAAGACGATCCGGCCGACGTAGGTGCGGGCGGTGCTCGGATCGAGCGCGTCGGGGTCCTCGGCGAGGCCGATGCGCAGCGTGGTCTGCGCGCCGGCCGTGCCGGCGAGCGCGAGCGCGAGCGCCGCGGCGGCGGCCTTCAGGGCATGGGTCGGGGTCATCGTGGGTCCTCCTGGGGTCTCGGTTGTCGGTGTCGGAGCGGTGTCGGTGGGTCAGCGCACGAACGCGGCCTGCAGCCGCGCGAGTGCATCGTCGGGTCGGGTCGCGCGGGCGCGCGTCGAGGCGGGCGGCACGATCGTGCGCCAGTGCCAGCAGGCGACCGACACGCCGTCGCCGGCCGCCTCGAGCGCCGGCGCCTCGGTGCGGCAGCGTTGGTCCGCGTGCGGGCAGCGGGTGTGGAAGGTGCAGCCCGAGGGCGGATCGAGCGGGCTCGGCACGTCGCCGCCGATGGCCGGCTCGCGGCCGCGCGCGGCCGGGTCGGGGATCGGCACGGCCGACAGCAGCGCGCGGGTGTACGGATGGCGCGGCGCCTCGAACACCGCGGGCGCCGGGCCGGTCTCGACGAGGCGGCCGAGGTACATCACGCCGAGGTCGGTCGCGATCTGGCGGACCACGGCGAGGTCGTGCGAGATGAACACGTAGCCCAGCCCGAGCCGGCGCTGCAGGTCGCCGAGCAGGTTCAGGATCTGCGCCTGGATCGACACGTCGAGCGCGGACACCGGCTCGTCGCAGACGATGACCTTCGGTCCCGCGGCCAGCGCCCGCGCGATCGCCAGCCGCTGGCGCTGGCCGCCGGAGAACTCGTGCGGATAGCGGCGCGCGGCATCGGCCCGCAGCCCGACCTGGGTGAGCAGCTCGGCCACGCGCTCGGCGCGCGCGGCGGGTTCGGTGGTGCCGTGCAGCAGCAGCGGCTCGGCGAGCATGGCGCCGGCGGTCATCCGCGGGTTCAGCGAGCCGTAGGGGTCCTGGAAGACGAGCTGGATGCGGCCGCGCAGGCGCCGCAGCGACGCCGCGTCCGCCGCGAGCAGGTCGTCGCCGCCCAGCGTGACCCGCCCCGCATCGGGTTCGATCAGGCGCAGCAGCAGGCGCGCCACGGTGGACTTGCCGCAGCCCGACTCGCCGACGATCGCGAAGGTGCGCCCGGCCTCGACCTCGAAGGACACCCCGTCGACCGCGCGCACGTGCGCGGTGGCGCGACCGAACAGGCCGGTGCGCACCGGGAAGTGCTTGACGAGCCCCTCGGCCTTGAGCGCGACGCTCATCGCGCCCCCCCGCGTCGACGACCGGCGGCGGCGCTCACGAGGCCGTCTCCAGTGCGGGCAGCGAGGCCGCGAGCACCTCGAGCGGCGCCTTCCAGCAGCGCGACAGGTGGCCCGGGCTCACCTCGGCGAGCGGCGGCGCCTCGTCGCGGCAGCGCGCGTCGGCGAACGGGCAGCGCGCGGCGAAGCGGCAGCCCGCGGGCATCGCGGTGGCGGCCGGCACCATGCCGTCGATGGCGGCCAGCCGTTCGCGCGGGGCGTCGATCGACGGGATCGCGCCCATCAGGCCGACGGTGTAGGGATGCTGCGGCATCGCGAACAGCTCGCCGACCGGCGCCTGCTCGACCACCTGCCCCGCGTACATCACGACCACGCGGTCGGCCATCTCGGCCACCACGCCGAGGTCGTGCGTGATCAGGACGATGGACGTGCCGGTCTCGTCGCGCAGCCCGCGCATCAGCTGCAGCACCTGCGCCTGGATGGTCACGTCGAGCGCGGTGGTCGGCTCGTCGGCGATCAGCAGCGCGGGCGCGCACAGCAGCGCCATCGCGATCATCACGCGCTGGCGCATGCCGCCCGACATCCGGTGCGGATACTCGTCGACGCGGCGCTCGGGCGCGGGGATCCGCACGCGGCGCAGCATCTCGATGGTCGCGGCACGGGCCGCGGCCGCGTCCAGGCCGCGGTGCCGGACGAGCACCTCGGCGAGCTGCGCGCCGACGGTGAACGCCGGGTTCAGCGAGGTCATCGGCTCCTGGAAGATCATCGCGAGCCGGTCGCCGCGCAGGTCCGAGAGCTCGGCGCGCGACAGGCCGACCAGGTCCCGGCCTTCGAAGCGGATGCGACCCGAGACGCGCGCCGGCGGCATCGGCACCAGCCCCATGATCGACAGCGCGGTGACCGACTTGCCGCAGCCCGACTCGCCGACGATGCACAGCGTCTCGCCGGTCTGCAGCGAGAAGTCGACGCCGTCGACCGCATGCGCGGTGCCGCGCGGCGTGTCGAACGACACGTGCAGCCCCTCGACCTGGAGCAGCGCGCTCACCGGGGCGGGTCCTGCGCCAGCGCGGCGAGGGCGGCGTCGATCACCGCGCGGTCCCAGGTGCCGCCCGGATTCGCGCGGGTCGCGAAGAAGGTCGCGAAGTGCACGAAGCGCTCGCGGCTGACCGCCTCGAGGCGCTCGAGCTCGGCAAGGGGGTCGGCGTGGTCGTCGACCCGCAGGTCGAGCGCCGGGTACTCCTCGGAGGTGTGGATGCGCAGCGCGGCCGACTGCTTGCCGCGCTTGTCGCCGCCCGCCGCCTCGCCGGCCTTGAGCGCCCCGATGAGCCGCCGCGCGAACGGCAGCGCAGCGCCCGACTCGTAGGCCCGCGCGGTCTCCTCGATCACCTCGGGCCCGGCCAGCATGTTGCCCGCCACCGAGAAGCCGTCGCGCACGAGGTGGCCGCACCACGGCACGCAGTCGGCGCCGGTGTGGGCGGCGATGCCGCCGCGCGCGTCCTGCAGGTGGAGCTGGCGCGAGCCCCGGCCCGGGTCGGCCGCGATCAGCGCGTCGACCACGGTCGATGCGTGCAGCCCCTCGCGCAGCAGGCGCAGGCCGCGCGGACCGAACGTGGGGTTGATGAGCGCCTGCGTGGCGAGCGCGCCGATGCCGCCGTCGGCATGGCTGCACAGCGCACCCACTGCGAAGAAGCGCGTCGCGACCGCGACACCGAAGGCGCCGCTGGCGGGGTCGCGCGCGACGATCGACCAGGTCATGGAAAGGCAGGGGGCCAGGAAGGAACGTAGGCCGCGAGGATACGCCCGCGGCGCGCTCCGGCGGCGATCATCCGAGTCCGATCGCGGTGTTTCGAACCGGCGTGCCCGACGACGGGGCGCGGCGGCCGGACGGCGCCTCGGGCGGGTGCGCGGTGCACCGGAGGTGGTCCGCGCTCAGCGCCCCGTGAAGACCGGGCGCCGCTTCTGCATGAAGGCGCGCGCGCCCTCCAGATGGTCCTCGCTCGCGAAGCACGCGGCGATCGCGGCCTGCACGGCGGCGAGATCGCGCCCGGCCGGCTCGCGCAGGAGCTGCGCCGTCGTCAGCTTGAGCGCGCGCAGCGTCAGCGGCGCGTTGTCGGCCACCATCGCGCACCAGGCGTCGACCTCGCGGTCGAACGACCCGAGCGGCTCCGCGCGCGTCACGAAGCCCATGCGCAGCGCATCGGCAGCGTCGAAGACGCGGGCCGACAGGAACACGTCGAGCGTGTTCTGCAGCCCGAGCACCTGCAGGAAGCGCTCGACGCCGGCCACGCCGTAGCCCAGGCCGAGCCGCGCGGCGGGCATCCGGAAGCGCGCGTCGTCGGTACAGAAGCGCAGGTCGCAGGCCGCGGCGAGCCCGAGTCCGCCGCCCATGCAGATGCCGCGGATCTTCGCGATCACCGGCTTGCCGCAGCGGCCCGGCGCGAGGTAGGCGGCCTCGACCGCGCCGTCGTAGCGCGCGCGGGCCTCGGCGGCGCCGAACTGCGACTCGAATTCCGAGATGTCGCCGCCGGAGACGAAGGCGCGCTCGCCCTCGCCCTCGATGACGATGAGGCGCACGGCGGGGTCGGCGTCGAGCTCCGCCAGCCGGAGGGGCAGCGCCTCCCACATCGCGAGGTTCATCGCGTTGAGCTTCTCGGGATGGGCGATGACGACGCGACCGATCGGTCCGTCGCGGCGTGCGGTGACTTCGGGCATCGGGGGCTCCGGCGGTTCGCGGACCGTCCGGCCGGCCCGCGCGGCGCGGAGCATACCGCGCCCCGCCCGCCCCGGTTACCATGGACCGGACCACTTTCCGCGCCCTGCCTGCGCGCCTGCCGCAGCGTGCCCCCGTGCCCCTCCCCGCGCCCACCGACCCCGTTCCCGCTCCCGAACACCTCGACGTGCTGATCGTCGGCGCAGGCATCTCCGGGCTGAGCGCGGGCTGGCACCTGCGCAGCCGCTGCCCCGGCAAGTCCTTCGCGATCCTCGAGGCCCGGCACGAGCTGGGCGGCACCTGGAGCCTGTTCCGCTATCCCGGAATCCGCTCCGATTCGGACATGTACACCTTCGGCTTCGGCTTCCGGCCGTGGCCCGGCGCGCGCTCGATCGCCGACGGCGACTCGATCATGCGCTACCTGCGCGACACGGCGCGCGAGTCGGGGCTCGATGCGCGGATCCGCTACGGGCACCGGGTCATCGGTCTCGCCTGGTCGAGTGCCGACGCGCGCTGGACGGTCGAGGTCGAGCGCGCCGGCGGCGAACGCGCCGTGCTCACCGCGGGCTTCGTCGTCATGGCCAGCGGCTACTACGACTACGCGCGCGGCCACGACCCCGCGTTCCCCGGCCGAGAGTCCTTCGGCGGTCGCATCGTGCATCCGCAGCTCTGGCCGGCCGACCTCGACTGGACCGGCAAGCGGGTCGTGGTCATCGGCAGCGGCGCGACCGCGGTCACGCTGGTGCCGGCGATGGCGAAGGCCGCCGCGCACGTGACGATGCTGCAGCGCTCGCCGACCTGGATCATGGCGCTGCCCGGCGAGGACGCCTTCGCACGCGTGCTCGGCCGCGTGCTGCCGACCCGTCTGCGGTACGCGGTGGTGCGCGCCAAGAACGTGCTGGCCGCGCGCGTGCTGTTCGCCGCGTGCCGCCGCTGGCCCGACCGGGTCGGCGCGAAGCTGCTCGACTGGGCACGTCGCCAGCTTCCGCCGGGCTACGACGTCGAGCGCCACTTCAGGCCCCGCTACCGTCCGTGGGAGCAGCGCCTGTGCGTCGTGCCCGACGGCGACTTCTTCACGGCGATCCGCGCAGGCCGCGCCTCGGTGGCGACCGACCACGTCGAGGCCTTCGACGCGACCGGCATCCGCCTGCGCTCGGGCGAGCACCTCGACGCCGACGTGATCGTCACCGCCACCGGCCTCGAACTGCAGCTGCTCTCCGGCGTGGTGCCGACCGTCGACGGCCGACCGGTCGCGCTCGCGGCGCACCTGCCCTACAAGGGCATCATGCTGTCGGACGTGCCGAACCTGGCGATGGTCTTCGGCTACACGAACGCGTCGTGGACGCTGCGGGCGGACCTGGTGGCCGGCTGGGTGTGCCGGGTGCTGAACCACATGGACCGGGTCGGCGCACGCCGCTGCGTGCCCCGGCCACGGCCGGACGACGTCGCGACCGATCCGTTCGTGGACTTCTCGTCCGGCTACTTCCAGCGCGCCGCCGACCGGCTCCCTAAGCAGGGGGCCCGGGCACCGTGGCGCGCCGACCAGGACTACCTGCTCGAGCGCCGGACCCTCGGCCGCGACCGGCTCGACGACGGCGTGCTGCGCTTCGAGCGGGACTGAGGCGGCGGCCCCCGAGGGATTACCCGTATCCGCCGCAAGCACGGCCGCAGGGCTCCGCTAGAGTGGTCGGCTGCGAGTGCAGCCGTTCGCCGGACGGCCTTGCGCAGGCCTTCGGCCAGGCTCGAGGGACCGTCCCCAGCGCGATCGATGCCGTACCGCAGCCCACCCGCCCTCTCCGCGCCGGTCTCCGTATGCCTGATCCTGGCGGCGCTGGTGGCCACCAGCGTCTGGGCCGAGCGCAATGCCGGCCCCGGACTGCTGCCCCACGGCTTCTGCTTCACCTGGCTGCCGTCGCTGCTCTGGCTGCACGTCGTCAGCGACGGCCTGACCGCACTGGCGTACTTCTCGATCCCGATCGGCCTGTGGCGCCTCGCGCGTCGGCGCGCCGACCTGCCGTTCCACTGGATGTTCCTGCTGTTCGGCACGTTCATCGTCGCCTGCGGCACCACCCACCTGCTGGGCATCTGGAACGTCTGGGTGCCCGACTACTGGCTCTCGGGCGCGGTGAAGGCGATCACCGCGGCCGCCTCGGTGCCCACCGCGATCGCGCTGTTCATCCTGCTGCCGCGCGCGATCGAGCTGCCGAGCACCGCCCAGCTCCACGAGGCCAACGACGCGCTGCGCCGCGAGGTCGCGATGCGGCGTGCCGCCGAAGCCGATCTGCTCGCGGCCCGGGCCGGGCTCGAGGCGCGCGTCGAGGCCCGCACCCGCGAGCTGGCCGAGGCGACCGACCGCGCCCGGCTCGCGACGGCGCAGGCCGAGTCGGCGAACCGCTCGAAGGACGAGTTCATCGCGATGCTGAGCCACGAGCTGCGCAACCCGATGGCGCCCATCGCCAACGCGCACCGGCTCATCGAACGCACGCAGCGCCTCGACGAGACCGGCCGCGCGGCGCTCGCGATGGCGGTGCGCCAGGGCACGCAGCTGCGTCGGCTGGTCGACGACCTGCTCGACGCGACCCGGATCGCGCAGGGCAAGTTCGCGCTCCAGCCGATCGCGGTCGACGTCGCCGATGCGGTCATGCAGGTCGTCCAGGGCATGCAGCCCCTCGCCCGCGAGCGCAGCCAGCCCTTCGAGGTGTCGGTCGCAGCGGACGTCGGGGCGGTCCGCGCGGATCCGGCGCGGCTGCAGCAGGTGCTGGAGAACCTGCTGTCGAACGCCTTCAAGTTCACCGATCCGAAGGACGCGGTGCGCCTGCGCGTCGACAGCGATGCGCACGCGGTGCGGATCGAGGTCGGCGACGACGGCATCGGCATCGACGCGGCGAGCCTGCCCCGGGTGTTCGACCTGTTCGTGCAGGGCGACACGACGATCGACCGCAGCCGCGGCGGCCTGGGCATCGGACTGGCGTGGGTCAAGGCGATCGTCGAGGTGCACGGCGGCACGGTGAGCGTGCACAGCGCCGGCCGGGGTCGAGGCACCACCTTCACCGTGACGCTGCCGCGCGGCGGACCGGGCACGCCACCCGCGGCCTGAGGCGGCGTACGATCCGGCCTGCGTCCCGGGTCCGGGCCCACCCCGCCCGACCCGGCCCTACCTGCCGTCCACCGACCTCCACTGCCTTCGTCGGCCCCCCGGCCGTCGCGACGCCATGCCCGCGCCCACCGTCCTCGACCCCGCTTCCCTCGACCTCGCCCGCTGGATCCGCCCGGGCGACACCGTCTTCGTCGGCCAGGGCTGCGGCGAACCGCTCGCGCTGTCGCAGGCACTCGTCGCTCAGCGCCATCGGCTCGCCGGCGCGACCGTGCTGCTGTTCACGGTGATGTCGGACACCTTCCGGCCCGAGCACGCGGACGCGCTGCGCTTTCGCGCGACCGCGGTCACCGCCGGCACGCGCGCGCTGGCCGCCGCCGGCTCGATCGACGTGATCCCGGCGCATTACGGCGACCTGGACCGCCTGTGCGCCGACGGCGACGTGCGCGCCGACGTGGTGCTGGTGCAGGTCAGCCCGCCCGATGCCGACGGCCGCGTGACGCTCGGCGCCTCGCACGACGCGGCGCTCTCGCTGATCCCCCGGGCGCGCACCGTGATCGCCGAGATCAACCGGCACGCGCCGCGCGTGCGCGCGGAGGTCACGCTCGCCCTCGAGGACTTCGACGCGGTGCTCGAGTCCGACCGGCCGCTGGTGCAGACCCGCTGGCCCGAGCCCGCCGAGGTGGAGGCGCGGATCGGCGAGCACGTGGCCGCGCTCGTGCCCGAGCGGGCGACGCTGCAGCTCGGCATCGGGGCGATCCCGGATGCGGTGCTGGCGCGGCTGACCGGCCGTCGCGGCCTGGGCTTCCACTCCGGGATGATGAGCGACCGGGTGGTCGACCTGATCGAATGCGGCGCGATCGACGACGCGCACAAGGGCATCGACGAGGGCTGCGCGGTGACCGGCCTGCTGCTCGGGACCGAGCGGCTGTTCCGCTTCGTCCACGAGAACCCGCGCGTCGCGGTCCGACGGCCCGCCTACACGCACGGCGCGCTGGTGCTCGCGCGGGTGAGGCGGCTGTTCTCGATCAACTCGGCGCTCGAGGTGGACCTCTCCGGACAGGTCAACGCCGAGGCCCATGGCGGACGCTACATCGGCACGATCGGCGGGCAGGTGGAGTTCGTGCGCGGCACGCGGCTCTCGGAGGGCGGCGTGTCGGTGATCGCACTGCCCGCGACGCAGGGCGAGGCGCGACGCTCGCGGATCGTCGCGTCGCTGGGCGGTCCGGTCACGACGCCGCGCAGCGACGTCGACCATGTGGTGACCGAGTTCGGTTCGGCGCGGCTGCGCGGACTGTCGCTCGCCGAGCGCGCACGGGCGCTGATCGCGATCGCGGACCCGGCGCACCGCGAGACGCTCGAGCGCGCGGCGGCGCTCAGCCCCGGTCGCGCGCCAGGCGCAGCCCGCTGAACTGCCAGCGCGCGTCCGGCGGGAAGAAGTTGCGGTAGGTGAGCCGGGCGTGCGCGCGCGGCGTCGCGCACGATGCGCCACGCAGCACGTACTGGCCGGACATGAACTTCGCGTTGTACTCGCCGACGGCGCCCGTCCAGGGCCTGAAGCCCGGGTACGGCGCGTAGTCGCTGCGGGTCCACTGCCAGACGTCGCCGAAAGCCTGCAGCAGGCCCTCGCCCGCCGGCGCGGGCAGCGGCCGCAGTGCATCGGCCTCGGCGAAGCGACCCGACGCGAGCGCGGCCGCGGCGTCCTGCGCGACCGCATGCTCCCACTCGGCCTCGAGCGGCAGGCGCGGCGGCGGCTCGCCCGGGCGCTGCGCGCCGAGCCAGCGCGCGTAGGCTTCGGCCTCGTACCAGCTCACGTGCGCCACCGGCGCCGTGGGCTCGAGCGGACGCTCGCCGCGCAGGGTGAACACCGACCAGCCCGCGTCACCGCGCCGCCAGTGCATCGGCGCCTCCCAGCCACGGGCCCGGGCCGCGTCGAGCCCAGCGGACTGCCACCAGCGGGCATCGCGGTAACCGCCTTCCTCGACGAAGGCGAGCCAGTCGCCCTGCGTGACCAGCCGATCCGCGAGCGCGTACGGTCGCAGGAACACCCGGTGGCGGGGCGACTCGTTGTCGAACGCGAAGCCGGCGTCCGCGTCATGCCCAGGGTCGTGGCCGATCTCCACCAGGCCGCCGTCGAAATCGATCCAGCGCGGCGCGCCCGCGGTCGGCGGTGTCGCAGCCGCGGCGGCCCTGTCCGTCGCGATCGCGAGCCGCACCGCACCCGGTGCGACCGCGCCCGTGCCGTCTGACGGCCGGTAGGCCGGGGCCAGCGGATTGCACGAGAACGCGTGCAGCAGGTCCGTCAGCAGCAGTTCCTGGTGCTGCTGCTCGTGCTGCAGGCCCAGCTCGACGAACGCCGCGACGCCCGGCGGCGGCTCGCGCAGCAGCGCCGCGATCCGCGCGTCGACGTCGGCGCGCCAGGCGCGCACCTCGGCCAGCGAGGGCCGCGTCACCAGCCCGCGCTCGGGCCGCGGGTGACGGGGCCCGACACCCTCGTAGTAGCTGTTGTAGAGCACCCGGTAGGCGGGATGGAAGGGCGCGAAGGCGGGCTCGAAGCGCTCGAGCACGAAGGTCTCGAAGAACCAGGTCACATGCGCGAGATGCCACTTGGCCGGGCTCGCGTCGGGCATCGACTGCACCTGCGCGTCGGCCTCCGACAGCGGCTCGGCGAGCGCGAGCGTCCGGGCGCGCACCTCGGCGTAGCGGTGGGCCAGCGACCACTCTGACCGCGGCAGGTCGGCCGTGATTCGGTTGACGCTCGGGTTCATCGGCAGGGTCTCCGGACGAGGGGGTCAGGGCGATGCAGCAGGATGCAGGCCCGCGGCGGCACGGCATGCGGTTGACGCGGGCCTGCCGCCCGGCGAGCATCCGTGCCCATCATGACGGCGCATCGAGCGCCGCGCGAGGAGACCCCACCGTGAACCGCCCCCATCTGCTCGACCGGATCATCGGTCCCGACTGGCCCGACCTCTCGGGGCCCGAGGCCGTGCGCGCCTTCGAGGCGACGCCGTACGCGGACCGCATCGCTGCCCGCAGCACCTACGACGCGCTGCGCATCGGCGCGAGCGTGAACCCGGACGCGCCGGCGCTGCGCTTCCTGCCGAACGCCGATCCGGCGGAGGCGCCGGTGGTCTTCGGGCACGCCCAGTTCCTCGGCCGGGTCACGCAGGCGGCCAACGCGTTCGGCGCCATCGGCGTCGGCAGCCAGGACGTGGTGAGCCTGCTGCTGCCGCTGGTGCCGCAGGCGTTCTTCACGCTGTACGGTGCGGAGGCCGCGGGCATCGCCAACCCGGTGAATCCGCTGCTCGAGGTCTACCAGCTCGTCGAGATCCTGCGCGCGGCGGACACCCGCGTGCTGGTCGCGCTCGGCCCGATGCCGGGCGTCGACATCTGGGAAAAGGTGCTGCGGATCCGCGCCGAGCTGCCGTCGCTCGCGGCCATCGTCGTGGTCGGCGGCGCCTCGGTCGCGACGGCGCAGCCGGTGGCCGCGGGGCAGCCGGTGCCGGCCACCGCCGACGGCCTCGCGCCGATCTACGACTTCGACGCACTGCTCGCGGTGCAGCGCCCGGACGCGCTCGCGAGCGGCCGGCGCATCGATGCCGAGGACACCGCGGCGTACTTCCACACCGGCGGCACCACCGGCACGCCCAAGCTCGTGCGTCACACCCACGCCAACCAGGTCTACCAGGCCTGGGTGTGCGGGCTGATGCTGCGCATCGGGCGCGGCGAGACGGTGCTGTTCGGACTGCCACTGTTCCACGTCGGCGGCGCCCTCACGCAGGGGCTGGCCTGGCTGGCGGCGGGCGGCTGCCTGACGGTGCTGTCCGCCTCGGGCTGGCGCAGCGCCGCCGCGCAGCGCAACGTCTGGGCGCTCGTCGAGACCTACCGGCCCGCCACCTTCTCCGGCGTGCCCACCGTGCTCACCGCCGCGCTGAACGCGCCGATGCAGGATGTCGACGTCTCGAGCGTGAAGCGCGTGTCGGCGGGCGGCTCGGCGATCCCGGTCGCGGTCGGTCGCGCGTACACCGAGCGCTTCGGCTGGCCGGTGCTCGAGGTCTACGGCATGACCGAGACCTCGAGCGTGCACACCATCGCCTACGCGGACCGTCCGATCCGCCTGGGGTCCGTCGGCCACCCCGTGCCGTACAGCCGCGTGCGGATCGTCAAGCTCGACGCGCAGGGACGCGCGGCGGGCGACTGCGCGACCGACGAGATCGGCGTGGTCGCGATGGCCGGCCCCGGCGCCTTCTCCGGCTACCGCAGCGACAAGCACAACCGCGACGCCTTCGTCGAGCCGGGCTGGGTCAACTCGGGCGACCTCGGCCGCCTGGATGCCGACGGCTACCTGTGGATCACCGGCCGCGCCAAGGACCTGGTGATCCGCGGCGGCCACAACATCGACCCGCAGCCGATCGAGGAGATCCTGTTCTCGCATCCGGCGGTCGCGCTCGCCGCGATGGTCGGCCAGCCCGACACCTATGCGGGCGAGCTGCCCGTGGCCTACGTCCAGCTCAAGCCGGGCGCCACGGTCGAGACGGCCGCACTGGTCGATTTCGTGCGCGAGCGCTCGCCCGAGCGGGCGGCGGTGCCGGTGTCCATCCACGTCGTCGACCCGATGCCGCTGACCGGCGTGGGCAAGGTGTTCAAGCCCGCACTGCGCTGGGACGCCGCGCAGCGCGTCGTCGAGCGGATGCTGGCCGACCTCGCGCTGCCGGGTCTGCAGGTGACGGTCGGCGCGCATCCGGTGCACGGCAGCCTGATCACCGTGTCGCTCGAGGGCGTCGAACCCGCGCGGCAGGCCGCCGTGAGCGCGGACGTGCAGGCGCGCATCGGTCCGCTGACCACGCGCCACGAGACCGTCTTCCGCTGATCCCTTCTTTCGACCCCCACCAGGATTCCCACCGATGAAAGCCGTCCGTTTCTCCCGCTTCGGCCCCGCCCACGAGGTCGCCGAACTCGTCGACGTCGACGAGCCCGGCGCGCCCGGCCCGGGCGAGGTGCTGCTCGAGATCGAGCGCTCGTCCATCAACCCCGCCGACCTGCTGCAGTTCGAGGGGCGCTACGGCGCGGCCCCGCCGAAGCTGCCGGTCTGGGCCGGCGGCGAGGCGGTCGCGCGCGTGATCGAGGCGGGTGCGGGCGTCACGCACCTGAAGGCCGGTGATCGCGTGCTCGCGCTGCTGGCCGCGCGCGGCAACTGGCGCCCTCGAACCAAGGCCCCGGCCGCGCGGCTCTTCGCGCTGCCCGAGGCCGACATCGAGCAGCTCGCCATGCTCGGCGTGAACCCGCCCACGGCATGGCTGATGCTGCACGACTTCGTGCAGCTCGCGCCCGGCGACTGGGTGATCCAGAACGCCGGCAATTCCGGCGTCGGCCAGGCGGTGATCCAGTTC
>Ga0105105_10000733_pt1 | contig 14548 bp, 12 predicted proteins | sample PPLLaktember2015_4_FD_79108 | JGI IMG/M metagenome (GOLD analysis project Ga0105105, IMG submission 79108) | Freshwater sediment microbial communities from Prairie Pothole Lake near Jamestown, North Dakota, USA - PPLs Lake P8 Core (1) Depth... | ecosystem: Environmental > Aquatic > Freshwater >... | reverse complement strand
TAACCAGGTGGCCAAGGGTTCGAATCCCTTCAGGCCCGCCTTTCCTACCAAGGAACGTAGGAGGAATGTAGTATCGCAGCCCCCCCAAAAAAATATTACGATATCTTAGGACATAAGCTGGTTCCAGAACATACTATTTTATCAGATAAAGAGAAAAAGGAATTGTTGGAGAAATACCATATTAAACCTGATCAATTGCCACGTATTATGGCAAACGACCCCGCTGTGATTTCTGCAGGAGCGAAACCTGGTCAGATAGTAAAAATTATTAGAAAAAGCCCGACAGCAAAATATGCGACTGCCTATCGGTTAGTTGTTGAAAGTGATACCTCTGAGAGTTTTATCTTCGCTGAGCCATCTGAGGAATTCAGTACAGCAAGTGAAGAAATCTAAAAAAAAGGGGATTATGAGGAATATTTATGAGAGAACTTGTTGATGCGTTTTATAAAGAACGAAGTATTGTCAACCATCAGATCGCTTCCTACGATGATTTCTTACGACATCGTCTGCAGCGAATTGTCGATGGAACAATCATCGGCCAGGAAGAAGAAGGAATGAAAAGAGGGTACATCTACCCTGAGATAGAAGGATATAAGATTAAATTTGGTAAAATCAAGGTCGGTCTCCCACAGGTCAAAGAGGCAGATGGAACAGAACGACCATTGACACCAATGGAAGCACGGTTACGAGATCTGACCTATGAGGCACCCATCGAACTTGAGTTCATCCCTGTGAAGAACGAGGTGGAGTACGAACCTGAGACGGTCCGTGTTGGTGAACTCCCCATCATGGTAAAATCCCTGCGATGTAACATTTCTCAAAAGGTCTTAGAAGAAAAATTGGATCGCCCCTTTTCTGAAGAGGATTATCGAAAAGAACTGCAGCAACTGCAGGAAGACCCGTTAGACCCCGGTGGGTATTTTATCAGTAATGGAACGGAACGTGTGTTAATCACGGTTGAAGACCTTGCCCCCAACCGGGTGCTTGTCGAGCGATCGAGCAGATACGGGACTGACGTTGAAGTTGCAAAAGTGTTCTCCCAGCGGGAAGGATACCGAGCCTTAACCGTGGTGGAAAAACGAAAGGACGGCATGCTCATGGTGAGTTTGCCAACCACCTATGGCCAAATACCACTCATTGTTCTGCTTAGATCACTTGGGATGGAGAACGACAAAGAAATCGTCGACGTCATCTGCGTGGATCCGAAGATGGAGCCATACGTGCTTGCAAACATCGAGGAATGCGCCAAGGAATACAGTATAGCAACAAAGGAAGAAGCAGTGGCATATCTTGGGAAGAAATTTGCTGGCGGGCAGGCTAAAGAATACCGGGTCAAACGGGTCGAAACCATCATGGACCGACATCTCCTTGCCCATCTTGGCAATGACCCCGAGGATCGTCTGAAAAAAGCTATCTTCGTAGCTCGCATGGGGATGGCAGTCTTAGAGCTTGCATTGGGGAAACGAGAGCAGGATGACAAGGATCATTACGCAAACAAACGCCTGAAGCTTGCCGGGGATCTTATGGAGGATCTCTTCCGGGTCGCATTTACCGCACTGTGCAAGGATTTAAAATATCAGATTGAACGTATCCATGCGAAAGGAAAAGAAATCAAAATCGCATCCTCATTGCGTTCTGATGTCCTGAGCCAACGCATACATCACGCGCTAGCCACCGGGAACTGGGTCGGCGGTCGTGCCGGAGTCTCCCAGCTGCTTGATCGAACCAGTAACCTTGCCGTTCTCAGTCATCTGAGACGGGTGACTTCGCCGTTAACAAGATCGCAACCACATTTCGAGGCTCGAGATTTACATTCGACACAATGGGGACGTCTCTGCCCTAACGAAACACCAGAAGGACCGAACTGTGGTCTTGTCAAAAACCTTGCACTGACCGTAGAAATATCAGAAGGATTCGTAGAAAAAGAAGTAGAAACTGTCTTACGTGAACTTGGAATCAAAGAATTGACAAAACATGTCACCGGCGCTCGGGTCTATCTCAACGGGGATCTCATTGGGATGCATCCGAACGGATCAGATCTTGTGAAGAAATTGCGAGAACGACGGCGGAAAGGACTTTTGAGTAATGAGATTAATGTTACCTACGATATCGAAGGAAACGATGTGATTGTCAACTGTGATTGTGGTCGTTTACGCCGACCATTGCTTGTCGCTGAAAACGGTAAACTTCTCGTGAACCAAAAAACACTCGCTGATCTTCTAGAAGGAAAGAAAAAATGGACTGACCTGATCAACGATGGGGCTGTTGAATACATTGATGCTGAAGAGGAAGAAAACGCATTGATCGCATTACGATTCGAGAATCTCACCCCCGACCATACCCATATGGAGCTTGACCCGATGTGCATCCTTGGGATCGGGGCTTCACTTGTTCCGTACCCTGAGCATAATTCATCACCAAGAATCACGATGGGCGCAGGGATGGGAAAACAATCTCTTGGGTTTGGTACATCAAACTACCGGATCAGGCCAGATACTCGTGGTCATCTGCTTCACTATCCACAAATGCCGTTGGTACAGACACATCCGATTCGTTACATTAAATTCCGGGAGCGTCCTGCAGGGCAGAATTACATTGTGGCGGTCGCCTCATTCCAAGGATATAATATGGAAGATGCATTGATCATGAGTAAATCAGCAATTGAACGTGGCCTTGGCCGAAGCACCTTTGTCCGAACCTATAACAGCGAAGAGAAACGATATCCTGGTGGACAGGAGGATCATTTTGAGATTCCGAACCCGGATTGTCGAGGTGTTCGGACTGAAGATGCGTATAACAATCTTGGTGAAGATGGGTTGATCTCCCCGGAATGTAGTGCAGATGGCGGAGATGTGCTCATCGGTAAAACATCACCACCGCGTTTCCTTGAGGAACCCACTGATTTTCTCACACCACAAAAACGAAGGGAAACATCTGTGACCGTACAACATGGTGAAGGCGGTGTTGTCGACAAGGTGATGTTATCAGAGTCAGTGAATGGATCACGTATGGTCAAGATAAAAGTCAGAGAGCAGCGAATCCCTGAACTGGGGGATAAGTTCGCATCCAAACATGGTCAGAAGGGTGTCATCGGATATGTCGTATCCGCAGAAAACATGCCATTCACCGAAGAAGGTATGTCCCCGGACTTAATCATCAATCCCCATGCCATCCCATCAAGAATGACAGTCGCGCATGTCCTTGAGATGATCGGCGGAAAGGTCGGATCACTTGAGGGACGAATCGTCGATGGGACAGCTTTTAGCGGGGAAACAGAAGATCAACTCCGGACGGCTCTACTGAACAACGGGTTTAACCATGCGGGAAAAGAAATCTTCTATGATGGACTTACGGGACGACCATTGGAATGCGATGTGTTTGTCGGATGTATCTACTATCAAAAGCTGCATCATATGGTTGCAGGCAAAATCCATGCGAGATCACGAGGACCGGTGCAGATCCTCACCAGACAACCAACTGAAGGTCGAGCCAGAGAAGGTGGTCTTCGATTCGGAGAAATGGAACGAGACTGTCTCATTGGTCATGGTGCCTCAATGGTCATTAAAGACCGATTGCTGGATGAATCAGATATCACGATGAAATACGTTTGTAACACCTGCGGTCATATCGCAATGATTGACCGTCATGGTCGGCTCCATTGCTCCATTTGTGGGGACAAGGCAGATATCCACCCGGTGGAGATGAGCTATGCGTTCAAACTCTTGATTGATGAGCTAAAATCACTTGTGGTTGTACCACGTATTAAATTAGAATCGCTGGTGTAGGGGGTAAAAGAAATGGCTGGACGAAATATCACAAAAAAAATTGGGGCGCTTGAATTTTCAGTACTTTCACCAAATGAAATCCGTAAGATGAGTGCGACAAAGGTCATCACTGCAGATACCTATGATGATGATGGATTCCCTATCACCATGGGGTTGATGGATCAACGTTTAAGCGTCATTGAACCGGGGTTACGATGTAAGACCTGCGGGTTGAAAGTCGGCAAAGACAAATGCCCTGGGCATTTTGGACATATCGACCTTGCGATGCCTGTTATCCATGTCGGGTTTGTCAAGACAATTCGGAATTCTCTCCGGGCGACCTGTCGGAAATGCGGACGGATCCTCCTCACAGATAGAGAATTGGAGGAACATCGGAAAACAATCATAAAGAACAACGCAGAGGGACGAGACAATGCCTATGTGTTTAAGATGATCATCAGCACTGCGACAAAAACAGAAGGATGCCCACGATGCGGAACGCAGAGCGGCAAAATCGATCTGGATAAGCCAACCTCATTTCGTGAGAACGGCAAGAAACTCACTCCAACTGAGATTCGTGAATGGCTTGAGAAAATCCCTGACGAGGATCTTCCTTTACTTGACATTAATGTGAAATCTGCACGACCAGAATGGATGGTCCTGACCGTGTTACCAGTACCACCCGTCACCGTACGACCATCGGTGACGCTTGAGTCAGGGGAACGGTCAGAAGATGACCTGACCCATAAACTTGTTGATGTCATCAGAATCAATCAACGGTTACAGGAGAATCGAGACGCGGGGGCGCCTCAGTTAATCGTCGAAGACCTCTGGGAGCTTCTTCAATATCATGTGACCACCTATCTTGATAACCAAACCTCAGGGATTCCACCCGCGCGGCACCGGTCAGGCAGACCGTTGAAAACCCTTGCGCAACGGTTGAAAGGAAAAGAAGGAAGGTTCCGGAGTAATCTGTCAGGAAAACGAGTGAATTTCTCCGCAAGAACCGTTATTTCCCCTGATCCAAATCTGAGTATCAATGAGATAGGGGTTCCTGCTGAAATCGCAAGAGAACTTACCGTTCCTGTTCGCGTCACCACCCAGAACCTGGACTGGTGCAAGAACCTCATTAAACAAACAGCGGCAGCTGAAAAACCTGGTGAGAACTACCGACCTCGTGTGAATTATGTGAAACGATTCCGTGAGGGCGTCGAACAACGAATGAAGGTTACGGAGAAGAACGCAGATGATATTTCAGAGAAACTTGAGCTTGGTTTCATCATCGAACGACAGCTCATGGACGGGGATATCGCCTTGTTTAACCGTCAGCCGTCTTTACATCGGATGTCGATGATGGCACATCGGATCAAGGTCATGCCAAACCGATCGTTCCGTTTTAACCTCTCGGTCTGTCCACCATATAACGCTGATTTTGATGGTGATGAGATGAACCTGCATCTTCTGCAAGGGGAAGAAGCGAAAGCTGAGGCAGAGATTCTTATGAAAGTGCAGGAGAACCTTATGTCCCCACGTTTTGGAGGAATCATCATTGGCGGGTTACATGATCATATCTCAGGTTGTTTCCTTCTCACCTATAAGGATAAAATGTTTTCAAAAGAAAAAACCTCAGAGATACTGGCGACGTTTAAATACAAAGGGAAATTCCCGGAGATTCATGAGAAAAACGGTGAAAGTCTCATCTATGGAAGAGACATCTTTAGTGTATTACTGCCTAAGGATCTCAACATTGAGTATAAAGCAAAAGCATGTTTCCATTGTGAAGTCTGTGAGGCTGCCAATTGTCCCCATGGCGCTTATGTGGTTGTGAAAAACGGGAAACTGAAACAAGGGATCGTTGATGAAAACAGCATCGGATCTTTCAAAGGAAGAATCGTTGAGCGCATCATCAGAGACCATGGGACAGCCGCGGGTAGAATCTTTATTGATGATGTCACGCGAATGGGGATTGCAGTCGTGACCATCATTGGGTTTACCACCAGCATTGATGATGAGGATATCCCAACTGAGGCAAAACGACAAATCGGAGAAGGATTGCAGAAAGCACAAAACAAGATTAACACCCTTGTCACCGCCTATGAACATGGTGAACTGGAATCCCTACCGGGGCGAAGTCTCGAGGAAACCCTTGAGATGGAGATTATGCGAGTCACGGGTCGGGCAAGAGACATGGCTGGTGAAATCGCAAGTAAGTACCTTGGGTTGAACAACAGTGCTGTTATCATGGCAAAATCAGGGGCTCGAGGTTCCATGCTGAACCTGTCTCAGATGTCAGGGTGTGTCGGGCAGCAGGCGGTCAGAGGAGAACGCATCTCAAGAGGATATAAGTACCGGACATTGCCTCATTTCAAAAAAGGTGATCTTGGGGCAAGTGCAAAAGGATTTGTCGCGAACAGTTACAAAAGCGGATTGAACCCAACAGAGTATTTCTTCCATTCAATGGGAGGAAGAGAGGGGCTTGTTGATACCGCAGTTCGGACCTCCCGTTCAGGATATATGCAGCGACGTCTTGTTAACGCACTGGAAGACCTCAAAGTCGAAAGCGATGGAACAGTACGTCATACCGGCGGGGAGATCATCCAATTCATGTATGGGGATGATGGGGTTGACCCCACAAGAAGTACGACGGGGAAGGCAGTGGATCTTGACCGTATCATCTATGATGTGAAACAGGAGGGATGATCACATGGCAAAAACCGTTTCTAAAAAGAAAACCACTCCAAAAAAAACCGAGAAGAAGAAACCTGTTGCACCGAAAGTCATCCCGAGCAAAACAAAAAAACCTGCAACGAAGACAGAACCAAAAAGTAAAGCTGTACCAATAAAAAAGAAAATAAAGGAAACTAAAAACGCTGCAGCAGCAAAGAAAAAACCAAGCGAAGGGAAAAAGGAGTCTGTTGTCGCTGAGAAAAAAACAGAGAAGAAAAAAGAACCGGAACGGACGTTCGTTCCCCCACCGACAAAAAAAGAAGAAGAACCCAAGGAATATAAGACGATACGAACCGAAATACACAAACTAATGAAAAATCAGTATCTCCCTATTTCTATCATCGATGGTATAATGGAGCGTGCTGCAAAAGATAAAAAAATCGAAGCGAAACTAAAAAACATCGTTGAAAAAGCTTTGGAGGAATACGCGAAAAATCGTATCGACCCAACCGAGGCATGCGGCATAATCAGCGCACAGAGCATCGGGGAACCAGGCACCCAGATGACGATGAGGACATTCCACTACGCTGGTGTTGCAGAAATTAACGTTACCCTGGGTTTACCCCGGTTAATCGAAATCGTCGATGCCCGGTCCACACCCTCAACACCAATGATGAACATCTACCTACGCGACGAATATCGGGTAAACCCTGATTTAGCAAAAGAAATCGCTAATAAAATTGAGATCACTAGACTGACCGATGTTGGTGATATTGAAATGGATCTTGTCAACATTTTCATCTCCATTAAACCCAATAAAAAAACTATGGAGAAAAAAGGGATCACCATCGAAGACATCTTAGAGCGCGTTCAATCGGTTCGAAAGTTATCTGCAAAAATCGAAAGAGAAAACGTCAAAGTCACATTGGATGAACCAGGATATAAAGTGCTTCAGAACACGAACGAGACATTGAAGAATCTGAAAATCAAGGGAATAGACGGAATCAAACGAGTCATTATCCGAAAAGAACCAAATGAAGGATATGTGATTTACAGTGAAGGAAGCAACCTAAAAGAAGTGCTTGATATCGAAGGCGTTGACCCCTACCGGACTACTACCAATGATATCCATGCAATCGCTAGAGAACTCGGTATCGAAGCAGCACGAAATATGATCATCCAAGAAGCATATTCCACACTATCCGAACAAGGGTTAAACGTAGATTTGAGACATATCATGCTTGTTGCTGATGTGATGACCGCTGACGGGACCGTACGGGCAATCGGCCGTCATGGTGTCAGTGGTGAGAAAAGCTCCGTGCTATCACGGGCAGCATTTGAAATCACCGTCAACCATCTCCTGCTCGCCAGCCAACGAGGAGAATCAGACGAGTTGAATGGTGTTGCCGAGAACATCATCGTTGGACAACCTGTGAACCTTGGGACAGGTGCGATTGAACTTGTGATGAATCCAAAAAAACCAAAACAGAAGGGAAAGTAAATGGTAGATGTAAATAAAGCATTAAAAGATGTATCAAAGAAAGGCACAATACTTCTTGGGGAAAAACAGACGAAATCAGCGATTCAGAAAGGCACAGCAAAGCTGGTGGTAATGGCAAATAACTGCCCGTCCGCAAAAACCATTACCTCCCTAACTAACGATAAAAAAGTACCATTGTTTACCTATGCTTTCACTGGTGTGGAGCTTGGGTATAGTTGCGGGAAGAACTACGCGGTATCCTGCTTTGCAGTCCTGGACGAAGGGGAATCAAATATCTTGCAGCTTGTCAAAAAAAGGAATTAATCAGAATGGCAGAGATAGTTCTTTCAAACGAGACCGTTCAATATATCAACCTTGCATCTCAGTATACCGGTGCAGGCATCAGAGACTGTGTTGTCGAGGATGACCGAGTCATATTCATTGTCGAGAAAGGACAACTTGGTATTGCGATTGGAAGCAAAGCAAAGAATCTAGAAAAACTACGGATGCTTTTTAAGAAAATCGTGAAGTTTGTTGAATTCGACGAGGATAAAACCAAGTTTGTACAGAATCTTTGCAAACCGTATAATGTGACAAAAGTGAGCTTTGAGGAAAACGACGGCAAAAGTGTCGCACGAATAGAGGTCAACCCACAGGATAAGTCAAAGCTGATCGGCAAGGGTGGACGAAACATCAACATGATCCGAAAAATGGCACAGCGTCATCATCAAATAAAGGATGTCCAGATTATTTAGAATAATTTTCTTCTAGGAAATACTTAAAAAAGGTAGTATATTGCAGCATGATAGGAGGCACAGCGTGCGAATACGGTCCCATCCGATCATTGATTTTAAGAAACGAAAGGAACTTCCGTTTTACTTTCAAAAAAAGAAGATGGTCGGCGAGGAGGGGGACACCATTGCTTCTGCGCTTCATGCGGCAGGCGTCCGAACATTAACAACCAGTTTAAAATACGAAAGCCCTCGTGGTTTTTTTTGTGGAATCGGGAAATGTTCCTCCTGTCTGATGCGAGTCAATGGTATTCCGAATGTACGGACCTGTATCGCTCCTTTAAAAGAAGGGATTTCCGTTGAGATGCAGGATAAACTAGGATTGTTACCTGAGGCAGCTTTCTTTGGGGAACCTACAAAAACACTACATGTCGATGTCTTAGTTGTTGGGGCGGGTCCTGCTGGGTTGTGTGCTGCTTTAGAGAGTGCGAAACAAGGTGCGTCGGTGTTACTGGTTGATGAAAACCAATGTGTTGGGGGTCAATTGATTAAACAGACCCATAAATTCTTTGGTTCGAAACAAGAACGTGCAGGAACCCGTGGTATCGATATTGCAAAGGAATTGGAAACCGATGTCTGGAACCTTCAAAAACAAGGGAAAATACAGGTGATGGCTGATTCGACGGTCATCGGGTATTATGAAAGTGATAAGAAGCATCGTTTTGGTGTCGTGCAACGTTGCGAGTATCAAAGTATATTGTATGATGTTCGTTGTGACACAGCTATTCTTGCATGTGGTGCTATGGAAAACATGTTGTTGTTCCCAGGTAATGACCTTCCGGGTGTGTATGGGGCTGGCGCGGTTCAGACTCTGATGAATGTGTATGGGGTGAAGCCCGGCGACCGGGTACTTATGGTGGGTGCTGGGAACGTCGGTTTGATCGTCTCGTATCAGTTATTACAGGCGGGAATAGAGGTGGACCGTGTCGTAGAGGCAGCACCCGTCATCGGGGGATATAATGTGCATGCAGCAAAATTGCGTCGCTGTGGCGTACCAATAATGACGTCTCATTCTATTAAAGAAGTATGTGGCAAGGACAAAGTGGAAGCTGCTGTGGTGGTACGACTTGACGAGAATTGGAAACCAATCAAAGACTCGGAGGAATATATCAAATGTGATACGATTTGTCTTGCGGTTGGTTTGACCCCTTCGACCCGGTTGCTTTCACAGATCGGCGTTCAATATGAATTTATCCCGGAGGCAGGAGGGTACGTCGCAGTCCACGATGACACAATGCAGACCTCAGTCAAAGGCATATACGTAGCCGGTGATGCATCAGGTATCGAAGAAGCATCCACTGCCATGATCGAAGGGAAAATCGCAGGTCTTGCAGCAGCCATCCAACTCAGACGTTCAAAGAACAAAAAACTCTTAAAACAGTATCGCGAAGAACTTTCTACGCTCCGTGCAGGCCCCTTTGGTGAAAAACCAAGGATCGCGAAACAAAAAATAGCGAAAATGAAGGAGAAACACCATGCATCAGTATGAGAAAACCGGCGTCCTTTCCGCTAAGGATTTACCGGTCCCTTCAGAAAAACAGCTGCAGAAAGGAGTCGCTATCCTTGAATGTGTGCAGGAGATTCCTTGTAACCCCTGTGTAGAATCCTGTCCAGTACACGCAATCTCTATGAAAGATATCAACGCACCACCAGTGAATGATTTTGAGAAATGCATCGGATGTACCAAATGTGTCGGGGTCTGCCCCGGGTTAGCGATTTTTGTCGTAAAAGTAACAGGGAAGAAAGCATTGGTAACACTCCCCTATGAATTTGTTCCGATCCCCCGTGTAGGAGATAGCGTAAAAGCATTAGACCGGACAGGTGCTGTTCGAAGTAATGCTTTGGTGAAAAAAGTCATCAAATTAGGAAAAACCATGGTCATTACCATAGAAATAGACAGCCACCTTGCCATGGATATCAGAAACATACGGGTCTAACCTATGAAGCGAAGTATCGTGTGTCGCTGTGAAGATATCAGCGAAGAGGACGTGATTCAAGCAATTGACCAAGGATACACCGATATCGAGGAACTCCGCAAGAAACTCAGAATAGGCATGGGGCCCTGTCAAGGACGAGTCTGTATACAGCTCGTGGCACGTATCCTTGAAAAGAAAACAGGCAAGAAGGTGGCAAACATACCGCTTCCGACGGTACGGCCTCCGTTGATTCCTGTAGCCCTTGGGACTTTGGCAAGTGAGAAAGATGAAAAGTAAAGCAGATGTTGTCATCATAGGCGGGGGCGTGAACGGTTGTTCTCTTGCCTACAAGCTGTCAAAAAAAGGCTTAGACGTTGTCGTTGTGGAAAAAAAATACCTTTCCGCTGGTGCGACCGGTGCGTGTGGTGCAGGGATCCGCCAGCAATGGTCAACACGTGAGAATGCCTCACTCGCGATCCAAAGTGTCAAGATGTTTGAACAGTTAAGTCGTGAGCTTGGTCAGGATATCGAGTTTCGCCAGGGCGGATATCTGATAGCCGTCCATGATGAAAAAGAGATGAACCAAGCAGAAAAGAACGTTGCGATGCAACGCTCGTTAGGTTTAAAGGTCGATATCTTAAAACCCGAGGAAATAAATGATGTCGTCCCCATCCTGGACGTACAGGGTATGAAGGCGATCGGGGCGACGTTCTGCCCAACAGACGGCCATGCGAATCCCTTCAGAACCACTTTTGCCTATGCCGATGCTGCACGGAACCTTGGTGCTGAAATCAACACGCATACTACGGTTGTGAACCTGAAAACATCAAAAAAAGTAATACATAGCGTGATAACTGATAAAGGACCTATCCAGACCGATGTTGTGGTAAACGCAGCAGGGATTGACTCCAAAGCTATTGCAGAACTGGTACACATTACACTGCCGCTCGCCCCGTTTCGTAAAGAAATCATGGCAACAGAACGACTCCAACCATTGTTTGAAGCGATGGTCATTTCCTTTAAAGACGGTATCTATTTTAGTCAGCAGAAAGAAGGACAGATCGTCGGCGGCATCCCCATCCCAGAAGAGAAAGGAGGATACAAAACCATGCCGACGTTAGCATTTCTCCAGCACATGGCGAGTACCTTGACTCGATATGCACCCACGTTGAAACATGTGAATCTGCTACGACATTGGACCGGGTTTTATGATGTAACCCCTGATGCAAGACCAATCCTTGGGGAGATCAAAGAAATAAAAGGCTTCCTCCAATGTAACGGGTTCAGCGGTCATGGATTCATGATATCCCCTATGGTGTCTGAGCTGCTCACCAAGCTTATTGTTGAAGAGAAAACATCCGAAGTACTCGAAAGTCTGACTCTTGATCGTTTCAAAGGCAAAAACATCGAAAAAGAACTCTCCGTGGTCGGCTGAACAAGGGAACCTACACAAACCATTCCTTTTGCTAATAACCTCAGGGCAATATGTACGTTATTTCGTCATAAACTCAAACCACCGGACATTCCCATTCTCTAGAATGTTCTTAATTCGTTCCTGTTCTTTTGTACAAGGGACATTGCCTTCTTTAAAGCAGACGAACAAGACTGAATCATCCTCAAATTGAATCCCATCCACAGGTCCACCAAGGAACCGGAATCGTTCAGGATCATATGGATAGTATTTCATTTTTTCATGATACTGCTGGTCTTGAGAGGTGAGTTGTTCGACCGTATGTCGCATGGGGGTGACCGCGGTTCTATAGGAGAGCATGACACCAAAAATGACTCCGATAATACATCCGATAAAAAACACCCAGACGGTCATCAACGGATCCATAGTACTATCTCCACGAAATAGGATGGAAAAGCACCTTGAATACCTTTTCCGTTCACTGATTCTTTGAAGGATTAACCCGTTTAACAAAAAGGAATCTGAGGTTCTTTATCCCATCCTTGAAGCTTTCCAGCTTCACTTGACCTTCCCTTGCTGATAGAGTCGATGGGATTTCTTTTGCCTTAACCTGTTTGTTGGTGAACATCTCTATTTTGATTTCCTCAGAAAAAGGCATCCCGTCATTGAAGCTTTCCAAGGGTTGAATTTTGGTTAGAGCGTCTCGTTTGAAAATCCACATGCCTGACTGTGAATCCCTTATATTGACTAAGAACAGGATGCGAAGCGTCCAAGCTAAGGTCAGGTTCCCAAACCGATGTTTCAGAGACATCGAACCATGTTTGAGGGCTGCGAAACGATCCGTGGTCAGAAAATCATACTGCTGGTCAAGCAGCATCTGGATGTATTCATGGATACGATGAAACGGATAAGTCGCATCAGCATCACCAGTAACAATGATATCCCCAGTTGCGCGGGAAAAACCCGCTTTATAGGCTCTCCCGTATCCCTTCCGTGTCTCAAGGATGACTACTGCTCCTTTGCTTGTGGCGATATCTCTTGTTTTATCCTTTGAATTTCCATCGATGATGAGAATCTCAAGATCCCAGCGTTTGCTGTTGAAATAGTCTTTGTTGACTGCATCTATGGTTTTCCCGATGCCTCGTTCTTCATTGATAGCCGGTATAACGATACTGATCTTCAGAATCACTCACTCCCGGGAAGAGTATAAAAACAAGGGGGTTAAAAGGGTTTTGAAAAAAACATTAAAAAAAAGAGAGAAAAAAGGGGTGTAACCCCTTTGTGTTCGTGTTTAGTTCCGTCTGCGTCTGAGGAGCAGGAATGCTACTCCGATTGCTGCGATGAGCGTCAGAAGCTCAAAACCAGGTATTCCACCGCCTTCCAAGATTTTCACTGTTTCGGATTTTGGTTCATATCCTGGGAAGGTTGCTGTGACGATATAGTCGCCTGCTGCTGAAGGTGCTGTGATCTCTACAGTTCCACCCGCTCCAGTCGTGTAGGTTTTCCCTTCAAAGGTGACGGTTGCTCCAATGACGGCGCTACCGGTATCGTCTGCGACGGTGAGACTGAAGGTTTGTCCAGCTTTTACCTCACCACTGACAGCGACGATGAGCTTGGGTATGTTCAAGATCATGACGATTGCGCCTGATGCAGGTATATACCCTTCAGCTGTTGCTGAGATTGAATAGGCCATAGACGTTGCAACTGCCGGAGAAGTAAGGGTTGCGACACCAGTGGTGGTCGGCCAGGTTTGTCCGTCGAAGGTAAACGTCACAGTGGCATCGGTGATAAGGACACCATTGGATTTTGCTTCAACAGTGAAGGTGTTTCCTTCGTCGACTGATGGGTTGAGGCTGATGGTCATTGGTTTTCGGGCTGTTGCGGTGATGACGAATTCATTGTCAGGATCGGTTTCATTTTCGATGTAGATGATAACGTCACCGCTTGCATCTGCAGTAATTGAGAACTGAGCTATTCCGGCTGCGTCTGTGTAAAGGTCTGATGGTAATTTTGAGAGGATTGTTTCATTGAGTGACAGCCCATGGTCAAGTCCAACTCGGACGTCTTCTAAGGGTGCTCCTGTAGCTGGATGTGTTATTGTTATTGTCACGATGGTTGCCTCACCAAGGTAGATGGTTGCTGGGTTTGGTGTTGCTGTTGCTGTTGTGACTCTGAGAAGTCCTTCTGCAGATCGGTAGTCTCCTCCCAAAGGTTCGAACTCGTAGGTGACATTTCCGAGGGTCGTGGCGTTTATCTCATCTAGGACACCGGTTCCATTATCAATGTCAACAAAGGTTTCGCTGCCTAGCGAGGATCCATTTATGCTTGTCATGTTCAGGAGTTTTAATGTCCCATCGACGGCTGGTGATACTTGGAACGTGATATTGGTTGCAGTATCAATTAACCAAGCTAGAACGGAAGGTGAAGAGCTGACCGTGTAGCTGCTTATGGTGAGAGTCGCGTTGTATCCTTGGCTGTCATGGGTGTCGTTGTAAGCATACAGATAGTATGTGCCGGCT
>Ga0105105_10000732_pt1 | contig 14551 bp, 24 predicted proteins | sample PPLLaktember2015_4_FD_79108 | JGI IMG/M metagenome (GOLD analysis project Ga0105105, IMG submission 79108) | Freshwater sediment microbial communities from Prairie Pothole Lake near Jamestown, North Dakota, USA - PPLs Lake P8 Core (1) Depth... | ecosystem: Environmental > Aquatic > Freshwater >... | reverse complement strand
TGAGCTGCTGGGGGAAGTTGTCTTCAGCGTAGATGAAGACATTTACATAGTAGTTTACTGTGAAATCTATCGTGTCATTGTTTTCTTTTCCGTTTGTTAGGTTGGCGAAAACTCTTAATGAATTGAAACCACTCTGTCCTATTGTAGTTAGGTTGTTGCATGATGGCAGGTTTACATTGCTTTGTCCATTTAGGGAATACCAGCATTTGTCAATCTTGGAGGTGCTGTTGAGAACTATGAAGTTTAATGGTACGTTTGTCTGGTATGTTGTGTTTGTAGGTGATGATATGTTTACGATTATTTCTTCGTTTAACTGCACTTCATAGATTGCACCTGTTTTCGTGCCTACTTCGTTGGTATTGTTGAATACTACTCTGATGTATCTGATGCTTCTTTGCACGTTGCTTGTGTCTGTTACTGTGAATGCACCAGTCCTGTAAAAGACATTATTCCAGTCAAGGTTGTTGTTCGATACCTGCACTGCTGATGCTTGTGCATCTATGCTGCTCCATTTTACAGTTATGTTTCCTATATTTTTATTTTCACCTAAATCCCAGCCGAGTCCGTATGCTACGTTGGCTGATGGTGTTGTTACGTCAGCTTTGGTGTCAAAGTCACTGTCGGTTGCATAGCAGGGATTTGTTATTGAACCACCACTGCCTACTGTGTAGCCACAACTTATTTCTATAATGACAGTATGGTCACCGATTTGTAATCGTGAACCGATTTCATTGAAGTCTGCTGTAAATGAACCAGATTCTTTTGTGAGGTCTATTGTTGGAACAGGTGACACAGAACCTTTTGTTGCTGTGACTGGTATTTTATCAAGTGATTTTATGTCTGCTTCGAAGTTTTCTTTGGTTGTTTCATCATCTGAAAGTATTTCTGTTTTCAGTTTTGCATAGTCGCATTCTTCATCTTTGATGCATGTATTCAGTTTGTCGAGTATTGCTTTATTGAATGTCCAGTCTATTCTCCATGTATTGCTGTCAATTCTTGTGAATGTGAAATCCATGTATTTGTGTATGTAATCCTGTTTTATGATATGTGGTGATGGCTGGGAATTGATGTCATAATTCATTGCATGGACTGAGCTGAGGCTAAACAGAAGTAATAAAATAATTATAAGTTTTACTGGTGCTTTCATGTTGTTACTCCTTAATTGTGACTCACTCACCATCTGAAAGGTTTCTTCTTCTTGCCGAGTATTCTGTTGGTGTCGAACAAATGACCGTAATTGCCATACTGTTTGGAACTCATTTCTATTGGTTTTATCTCGAACAGGTGACCGAACATGTTTCCGTTTTGTTGTTGAGGTGCTGGTGTTCCGACTGGGATTGCTTTCTTGTTTCGGATGACGTAGGTTTGTCCTCTTACGTTTATCTGATTACGGTTGCTGCTTTGTGCTGATGTTCGTGTTGTTTGTCTTTGACCCATCTGGCTGTTGTATCGCATCAGGTTGTTGAAGCCTCTGCCTATATTTGATGCAACTGGTGCTGCTCGCTGGGCGAGGGTTGGTTGTGGTGCTTTTGGTGTTGGGAAGTAGGTTTCCCGTACTCGCATCTTTTCCCTTTCCTTGACGGCTTCGATGGCTGCTTGCCTTCGTGCATCGTTTCTTGCTTTTACTACTTCTGGGTCGGCTTCGACTTCAGCTTGGTACTTGGCTTTTTCAAGTGCTTCGCTTCGTGCTTGTTCCTTTTCGTCCTGCTTGGTTATCTTCTTTCTGATTGAGTCTGCTATTGTGTCGTTTTCTGCCATAGTTATCTCCTCTTTTTTGGTGGTGCTGTTGGTGCTGGATAACCTGTTGAACTATCATAATAGTTCACTGGTAATCCCATCATTCTTATTTTCTTTGGTTTTGCCATGTTGTTCACTTCCCTCTGAAATACTTTGCTGTGCCGATTGCCTGTTCTCCTTTTCCAACTATCGCTGGAACTTCTTGTTTGTTCATTTCTGATTCCTCCTTTGATATATCAAAACTGCCATAATGTTCCTTGCATAACTTTAAGCTGTACTTGTGTTCTTTGTTTTTGTAGGTGTATGTTAATCTGCATTTCTTGCATTTCATGTTATCACTTTTTCCTATGCTTGAAATATTGTATCTGCACTTCACGTTTCTTTGCTGCACTTAGTGTTCGGAATTGTCCGAGTAGGTTGCCTGTGTGGATTGAATAAAGATAATACTTGCCTGCATGCTTTTTTATCATGGTTGTTCACTTTGTTCACTTTCATATTATTCCATATTATAACCTGTGACCCCCTCACTCACTGTCCTCCCCATGCACCTGCTGGTCTTCTTCCGAGTGCATAGTTGAATATGCCTACTATCATTGCGATAAAGAATGCAGCAGGCACTATCGCTATCAGTGATGCTGATAGTGGGTCGAGGTCTGTTGCAGCAAGCACTGTTGATTGTATCAACGGATAGAAGCCGACTACATAGATTACGAAGGCTAAGACATATCCAGTTATTGTCATGAAGCTGATTTGTCCTTTTGTTTTTGTTATTTGCATTATAAATCACTTTCCATTATGAATTCGTGCCAGTTTCCTTGTGGGCATTCATTGACCTTGTACATGGGAGCCATGATAAATATTCCTCCACATTTCTGACATCTCCATTTCATAATTCATACCTCTCTATCAGGCATTCAAGTTCGTGGTGTTCTCCACAGATGGGACACTTGAAAGCCCAGATTTTGCTAACTTGTATCTTGCGTGTCTGTGACACTTTATTCTTGCTGCTTCTGTTCTGTGGTTGTGGCTGCAGTATCTTGGTGTTACGATACACATTAATTCACTTCCTTATCTTCATTTTTGGAATCCGTATTGGTGTCATAAATATTGAACGTGCTTCCTTTGTTGGTACTCCTGCGTAGGAGTAACGTGCTATGTCTTTTGTTATCTTTGGTGCTGTTGCTTTGCCTATGTTGTACTTGGAGATTCCAGATGATATTACGTCTGGAATGTAATTCATTCCTGATTGTCTTCTTGCTGTGGGAAATGATAAAGGCTGCATGATGAATGGTGCTCTCTTCTTCTGCTTGAAGAGAGGCTTGTTGGTAGGGAAAGGAATTATAACTGGAGTGAACGGCTTGAATGTTTGTGCTGGTACTCTTGGTGTTATTGATTGATAATTTTGTGTTGTGACTTGTTGTGTTATCTGTTTTGTGACTGGTTCTGTTATTTGTATTGGAGTTTGCAGTTGCACTTGACCTGCACCTGTGTCTTGTATGTCGGATGGAGTTGTTTTCGGTGTGTTGATTAATATCTGGTCAAGTGGTTCTTTGGTCACGAATATTCCCTTGCCTTGCTGCTGGACTATGTCGTATCCACTTCTTGTAGATTGGTCAAGTGAGCCGAACTGGTTTGTATTTGGGAAGCCTGATTGCGTTGGTGCTGTTATTGCTTCAACTCCGATTGCTGTACTTCCGTAATAGAGTTGTGTTGCTATGCTTTCAGGAGGAGATGTTATTCCGTATGTGCCTGCAAGTCGTGTTGCTTCATTCAGTGCAACTTGACTTGATAGTTTAACTGCAAGTATGTTTTCTACTGCTGGTGTTGTTATGACTTTTGTTTCAAGTGGTTTCAGTATTTGTGGACTTGCGACTCCTTGTACTGGTACACTTGGAGTACCCACACCATATAGTTTGTCTTGTTGTGCTTTCATTGATGCTGTAAATGCATCGATGTCGTATTGTTTCATTACATCAATATCTGTTTTGGTCGGTGTGTATATCTCCTTTGGCTGTCGGATTACAGTCATTGCTTTTGTTCTTTCCATTATGAGCATGTCTGGAAGTTTTACGTTGGCTGCTGTTGTGTCAGATGTTTGATAGGTTGCTTTCGGTGTTATCTTGGAAGCTTGCTTTTCTATTATGACATTGACAGCACCTGTTGTTCGTTTGCCTGCGATGTCTGTTTCAGAGTAGACGTAACCTGTTGGTGTTTTCTTGACATCGATTGTATAGATGCCTTGTTCGATTGAACGTGGGAATACTTCTGATTTCATCAAACCTATTGATGATGCACCTTCTCCTTTTGGTATTGTAAGTGACTTTGGAACTGTTATCCGAAATGGGACGACCTGCTGTTCGGATGCTACACCTGTTGTCTTTCCGATTGCTGTTCCGAGTGTCTTGTGCTGTGTTGTGAATTCTGTTAATCGAGTTGCTGGTGAAGCTATGCTTCCTTCGTATAGTGTTTTTCCTTTTAGGTCTGTTTCTGATATTATTCTGTAGTTTTTTGCAGAACCTTCCATTCTTGTCATTGATGGTGCAACTTGCTTATTGAGATAACCTTGTGTTGCTTGTCCTGCTTTGGAAATGCCATAACCAACACCTGCACTTATTGCTACTGATGTTGCAAGTGAGCCGAGTGCTGCAAGTGGTTCTTCAGAAATCATTCTTTGTCCTTCTGCTTCCTGAAGCTTGATGTTTTTCTGTTCTTTTTCTGATGGTACGAATGTGACTACATCTCTTGTTCCGACTGGTGTCTGGATTGTTTTTACTTCGAATGTTGCTGTGCCTTCTGATATATCACGGACATTCTTGAGTGTGCCTACAGCCATCGCTGGATAACCAGCAACGAAGTTTCCTAATCCTTCAACAACACCAAACTGGTCGGATGCTCTTGTTGATGATACTTGTCGTTGTTCTGTTACTCCCATCGGCTGACCAGCTATCTGTCTGCTTTCGATTGTTACTTCTCTTTGTGGTGTGAATGGCTGTCTGAGATATGATACGAATTGTTCACCAGATTCGATTACTGGATTAAGTATATTTTGTTTTGGCTGAGGATAAGATGGTACACCTTGCTTGTATGGTGTTGGCTGCAATGGCTGCTGTTGTTCTCTTGTAAATTGTGAAAATTGTTGAGGAGATTTTTGTGGTGCTTGTATTACTTGTGTTGGTTGTGATGCTTGTGTTGGTTGTGATGTGATTACTTTTTCTTGTGGCTGTACTGAACTGTATGTTCCTGTTGATGGTGCATTACCTGTACTTGTAAGATTCTGTGGTGTTATGTATTGTGCGTAACTTGTTCCTTTGTATAAAGTAGGATTAGCATTTATTGCTGCTATTGTTGCTGGCGATGGTTGTGTCATGGCAGCACTCTCGTTATGTTGTTTATTTCTGGATTAGTCCATATTCCAACATTGCCGAATATGTCCACAGAAGAATTAACAAGGTTTCCACAATACTTTACAATTTCATTGTGAGTGTTCATTGCATTCCACGACCCTAATACAAATGAAAAGACAACAAGCATAAATATGACACCCCAGAATCCGATGATACGGAGGTACTCAGTTTTTGTTATCCTTTCTGACTCGCTCACAAGTGTATTATTTGTTGTCCATTGTTTAAATACGTTTAGTCAAAATAAAACGGTGTTATAATTCTGTAACGACTGAATGGGAGATACAACAATGTTATAGTTACTGGTTGGTTACATGAGAAGGCTTATTGTAAGTTATAAATATAGACCGAGTGCATATAGAGGAATAATGTTGTGTCGTCACTACAGCCCTCAGGTGCGCTACTATACATATGCCATATATGTATATATACGCAGTAGAGGCATGTAGTGTATACACAACATTTCGGGTGATTTGTTGATAGGAACAAGCAAGATTGAAGACCTTGTCAGATACGTTTTACTCTCAGGATACGTTAAAAGGGACACTGCACCCCTTTCTTTGATACTTATCGCAAACCCAGAACATAACAAGACATCGATTCTGAAAGAGTTTGAGAATTCAAAAAGTGTCATGTATACAACGGATTTATCCCCAAAACCATTGATAGAATTCCTCAAAAAGGCTGCAAAAGAGCATTATTTTCACCTAATTGTGCCTGATTTCATCAAAGTTGTGCTGCATAATAAGATAACTGCAGGGTCTACGGTCACTACCTTGAATGGCATGATTGAAGAAGGTATACAGAATAACATGTATTATGGTCAGGAGATAAGGCTTGATACAAATGTCAAGTGTGGACTGATAACAGGCATCACTCCAGAACTGTTCAAGCAGCAGTTCAAGGCATGGAGTGAAATGGGATTTCTTTCAAGGTTGTTACCAGTTAGTTATCAATATAGTGATGAAACAAGACACAAGATACACAGCCTGATTTCAGGCATGACAATTCAGGATATAGAAGAAAAGTTCAGGAAAGTCAAGAAGATGGGACAAAAGGAGATAACAATAAACAGCGACATATCTGCAGGCATACAGATGTACACTGATGAACTGAAGAAGAAGCTGAACAGCTATCAGGTGACTGTGTGGAATGGTTCAATACGTTATAACACCAAGATGAACCTTGAAGGATTCAGGCTGCACAGGCAGTTAAGATTGCTGGCTCAGTCGATTGCACTTGACAGGGGATTGACTGCAGTCAATTATGAATGTCTTGCAGAGTTGAAACTGATTGGTGATTACATCAGGACACCTAATGACATGAAGTTGATTTGATATTGCATTGAGGGAATATTATGAAGCAAACACAAGTGAATCCAGATGAATGCGAGTTTTGTCAGGGACTGTTCAAGGTCTCCGAGCTTACGAAAGAAACTGTGATAGAATTTGATAATACCAAGAAGCACAAGATATGCAAGGTTCATGTCGATGAGATAATGGAACTGATTGCGAAGGGAATACTATGAGCAGACGTTCTTTAATCTCAGTTCATTTGTTACTGACGTATAGTAATACCCATAGGTAACCCTATATGATGTGTTTAAATACTTATCATTACAAGTAATGAGTATGACAAACAGCAAAGATGAAATTGAAACATCATATATTGAAGTGATAAAGTTGAGATGCAATCACAAATGGATTCAGAGTTTCACTAAGCCTGACCGTTATGTTTGCATCAAGTGTGGTTCGATAAAAAGTGATTGATATGAAACTGATACGATGCTCGAAGTGTAATTTTGTCAACCAGCCGAAAGGGCTGAAGATGAGGAACGGCAAGTGTGGAAGTTGTGGAAAGGAGATGAATTGATTATGAACTCAGAAATAGACAGTACCTGTCATGCACTGGAACAGGTAGGGCTGAAGTTTGTTTGGAGTGTTGCAGAGAACAGCAAGATAGTTGCAGTGTTCGATGCATCATCTCTCAAGCATGAAGAACTGAAAGAAATAGCACAGGCACTGTGCGAGAAAGAAGCTACAATAAACGTTGGTGTGAAACCGAATAACGGGAAGCCTATCTTGGTGTGGGTGGTCAGAGTATGAAACTACTAACAGAAAAACAATGGCATAAACTTATACAAAAGACCTGCTTGAAGTGTGGACACAGATGGCTGCCGAGACAAGTTGAAGTACGCATGTGTCCAAAGTGCAAGTCGGTGTGGTGGGATAAGAAATGAAACATGATACAAAGATAAGTATTTTATCTGTTATTTTCGTTTTAGTTTTTGAAGTATTATTGTTTCTTACTGTCAGCAATGATTATAATAGCAATGTCAACAATGATTATAATAGCAAGATGAATTTCTGCAATCAGAATGGATTTGACGTGTATCAAAGTACAGGTGGTTATGCGAACAGGAATTTTTGTGTGAATACAACATCACACGAAACTAAAGAGTTCATTATTACTAATGGAGGTTTTGGAGGTTGGGTGAAATGAAAGCAACAAAGACAGCAAGTGAGTTCTGGATTGAAGACGTGCCTTTATGCAGCAGGTGCAAGGTGCTGAAAGTTTCAGAACCAATAACAGACAACATAGGCATCAGGAGTCACTTTGCAGTGTTCAAGATATACAGAGACGTGAAAAAGAAAGACGGAACAACAGCAAAGAAAGAAAGAATCGTCTGCGAGAACTGCTACAACAAAGTAATGGCAAAGCTGGAACACGATGACACAGGAAGGGATGAATAGAATGGATGAAACAGTATTATGGTTTGGGATTCTTAATTTATTTATAGCTATAAGTTTTAGTTGGAATCCTATTTTTCCTTTGAACTTATTTTCTGGACTTCTTTGTATTTATGGAACTTTTGAAAGTATGAAAAGGGATGAATAGAATGACTAAATATTGTCAAGATTCGTTGAATAAGTGATGGATATGAAAAAAAAGCACTCACCACCTTGGAACACAGATTCAACAAGATACATTTTTGCTGTTATTGAATCACAAAGAAAGAAAAGGAAGCGATGATTATGAAAGCCGTACAAACTCAGCTATTATTTTTAGCCGTCAATGATAAAGCTACAGAAGAAGGAAGATTGTGATGGATTTGTTAATATGGATTGCTTACGAGAAGCTGTTTTGAGTTCTGGATATGCAAATGGACATAAAGATGGTTTTATTGATGGATATGTAAAAGGCAAAGAACAAGCCAAACTCGAAGGCAGGAAAGAGGCGTTGGAAGAAGTAAGAGGTGCAAGTTTTATTGTCATAGAACAAACATTATGTACTTGTAAACATTTCGCAGGGGATAAGATTGAACATGATAAAGATTGTGAATTTCGTGCATGGTTAGAATATATTGATGAAAAGCTAAGGAGATGAAGGATGGCAGTCGTCTGGATAAACCCAGCGACTGACCAAAAAATAGGAGATGGTAAAGATGGCAGAACAATGGGAAGAAAGAACTGGTGGAGTATTTTGGAAACCACAGAATGACGGGGATTCTATCGAAGGTACTTTGATAAAAGTACGTTCAGGTCAGTATGGAGACGTATATGACTTGGAAACACATTCTGGTGTCCAGACTGTTCCATCTTCAGCAGTGCTTGCAAACAGGCTATCTGCATCCGATGAAGGCAAGTTTATAAGAATAACTTTTGACGGACTGCAGCAGTCAAAGATAAAAGGAAGAAACCCGACAAAATTATTCAAGGTTTTCTTCAGAAAGTAAATCGAGTGTGTCATGGGTGAAAATCCCATGCACATTATTTAATATTTAAACTACCAAGTTCAGATAGTAACGGGGGGGAACTATTTGCGTATCGGGAATCATCTTGTTGAAATAAAAGTGAAGCACCACAATCTTGTTCCGAATACAGTCGGCATACGTTCCACCTGCAACGATGGCAGCCATGTTCTCTTCCTTGACTTTGACAAAAAGAATCTTGACACAGTGAAAGAAAGTCTTCGTGCAATACAAAGGAAATACGATGCAGGAATATTTTACATACTACGAAGTAGTAACAGACACTACCATGCTATTTCTATTCGCAAGTTCCTGTTCGGTGAAGTGTGCGAGATACAGCACAAGCTGAAGATGGACAAGTACATTTCTTTTTCTGCAAGACGAGGCTACTGGGTTCTTCGTGTATCAAAGAAAGACGACAAGCCTGAACCGAAGCTTGTTTCTATATTGGGTTCTGAATCCAAGCGAAGTGGTTCCTACGCACACTGGAAATGGCTGTTCATGCTGTTCCAGATACCTGTTGAACTGCATATCGGAGGAGCAGCAACAGTGCAGTTTGATATTTATGTAACGGAGATAGTGAAATGACCGATTCAATAGACCAGAATGCGATTGAGAGAGTGACTGTTGCTTGGGACTTGGACAAGGCAAAGAACAAAGGTGAATTATGGCAATACATAAAAAAACAGAAATCACCAAAGCCATTCAAGGATTTTATTTATGACAAGCTGAAGCAGAAGATACCGACATCAGATGAGTTCACTTTCATCAAGTCTATCCTGAAAGGCAACAGGCAGATACTGAAGATGGACAGGATACAGACCTTCAAGTGGAGAGGCTTTGATGCAGTTGCTCTTCGTGGAGAGAAGGGAAGGTTCAAGACATGGGGAATCATGCCGAAGAAAGATAAAACTACTTCTAAGTAACAACTTTATATGCCGAGGTACATTATATATATAGACCTCGTGCATACAATAAATATCTTGTAACAACAATAGTGTACAATGTTGTGGTTGCAATATAAAGATAAACTGTGAAAACCATGAAAAAAGGATTTGCTGGAATCATAATCCTATTCGTTGGAATAACGATAGCTGTGATTCTGGTTGCGAATGTAGTTTTGCCCACTGTCAGTGAGGCAAACAAGACTGGCTGGGACTCAGGTACTACAGCAATTTGGGGCGTACTTGGAGTTTCTTTAGTCGCAGTTTTGCTACTCATGATATTCGGTGGCAAAGCTTAGACTGTCAGCTTGAGTGAGTTATTCAACCCAAAGGAGAATAAAACATGAAAGGTCAATTCGTACCGATGATAACATTGTTCATCGGAATAGCAATCGCTGCCATATTGGTATCAGGAGTCGTATTACCAGCAGCATTCTCTCCAGTAATAGAAAACACAGGTTCAGTTGCAGATACAGCAAAACTGACAAATGTTTCCTACAGCAACGGAAACCAAAGCTATGTTTTAACAACCACAACTGCGAAAGGTGGTGCAACAGGAACACTTGTTGTAACATACGAATCAGCAGCAAAAAGAACAAACATAACTTATGGCACATCTGGAACAACAATATGTGAACTTGACGGAACATCTCCAGACACCTGCACAAGCGTAACAGTAACAGACGGAGCAAACAGGTTCAACTTCACATCACCAGAAACAACAAACTATCGTGCAAACATAACAGGTCTGACACTGTCATACACACAACAAAACCTGCAGACATCGCAAGGATGGGATTCTGGAACCACAGCATTGTGGACAGTTCTCGGAATAGCAATCGTAGCAGGATTTCTGTTATTTGTATTCAAGGGGAGAGACTGAAGGATGAGTGAGTGAGCATGGAACTAATAACCATGATAGTTATAATGTTCTTTGCAAGTCTACCAGTAGCAATCAATCCAACATGGATAATGAGAGCCATACTGTGCTTCGTTCCACTTGTTCTTGGTCTTTTCGTAATGATTGAAGGAGTAACCTACAACACAACAACACTCATAACAGCAGGTGCAAACCCAACTGCAATATTAGTGTTCACGATAATGACACTCGGAAGTATCGTGACAATGTACAGCACCTCAGTCGGAAAAGACGATAATAATGGAAAACAATCCTGAACAGGAAACAGTCACTGTTCGCAAAGACGAGCTTGATGCTCTTATTGTACGCTTGCAGCAATCCGAACAATTAAACGAAGTACAGGAAGAATCATCCGACTGGGACAGACTAAACAAGATGTCTGGTTCACCAATACTATTATCAGACTTCGAGCATAAAGCACATCTCGTCAATCCATCCAAGCTCAACCGTGCAATGACAGACCCAGAAGATGCACTCATACAGGACATCGCACTGTCCGTGCTTGACAAAGAACTTGCTTATATTTACGGCATCAAGCAAACCTGCAGCGAAGAATGGCTCAACTTAGGTTTTGCTAATCTTGCCATGCGAAGAAAAGTGCATGTGCAAATCAAGACAGGAATATTCCGTTCAGTAAACGGTATAGAAAGAATACTTCAGACAGCCAATGCAAACATATCTCCAGAAATGTCCATGATAGCACAGGGAATGAAACCTGAAGATGCAGCCAAACAAAGAACAGGCTTGTCAATGGACGGAATGAAGAAATGGTTTAAGTAATATTAAGGTGAGTGTATGAGTGAAATATCCTTCAGAGCAAAAGAACAAATACCACTGGAAACATTCAGGCAAATAATCGAAGAAGTGAAAGAAGGAAACTATGAATCAAGAAAGCAGTGGAAGAAAGTATCAAAACGATTCAGCATGCGTGTGATAAAATACACAGTCGGCTTGACCACATTCGGAAAGTTCATCGCAATGAATGCAACCTACTTCTCAGACAACGACACAATTGACGATGTAATCGTAACTGGCAAGACCATAACTTTTCGTGTAAACGATTCCTTCATGGAAATGCTTGACATGGGTTCTGCAATTGGTGTCGACAAACTAATGCAGTCATTATTATTCATAGCAAACCATTCTGGAATAAAGATGGATTACAACATGTACAACAAAGAAGGATTCATCACCTACCTGAAGAATGAATTAGAAGAAAAGGGAGTTGAAATTGATGGTTAACATGCTTGAAGTCGTTGCATTATTCATGCTCATAGGTGCAGCAGCAGCAACAGGATTCGCTTACTTCATCTTCAACCCATATCGTCTTATTGTACTGAAAAGAAGAATGACAGGAAAGAACTACGGCATCGTCCAGTTCGTAACAAAAGGACAAGCCATGTTCCCTGTAACAAAGAACTTCGACAAGGACATAATTCGTGCCAAGAAAGGAATCTGGTTCTTCCAAGCTGGCAAGATATACAAGCAGGTAAGTGCAGAAGGCAAGGGAGGTCTCACAAAGAGACAAGCAGAAACAGAACTGATAAAAGACATGGTCATCTCAAGCGAAGAAGAAACTGCACAAGGAATCGCACCAATGATGATTGAAACAAGAGAACGTGGAAGATTTGGTCTTCCATCAAGACAAAACTATTACGAAACAAAAGTAGTGCAGCACTACACCTTCAAGCCTGAAGACATCCAGTTCCGTTCTGGTGTGCCGATGGTATTCCTTGATGTTGATGACATGCTTCCGCTGAAACTGAAATCAGAAGAACTTGTCAACGAACCAAAGTCCCGAAACCCATATCAAATCGAAGCCGTACTCGGAAAAGAAGTTGCAGCAGCCGAGCTTGAAGCAATCAAGATGACAAAAAAGAACATCCAGCTATTGCTGATAGTAGCCTGTGTGCTTGTCATCATTTCCATCATAGTCGGTTTCCTCACATGGGATAACACCAACAAGATAGGTGGAATGATTTACAACCTGACACAACGAGTTCCAGACGTGGTGAGTGGATGAATTTAGACATATACATCGGAACTGATATTGAAATAGAAGCAGAGTTCAAAGACCCGAAGACACTTAGACCAATCATCTTATTCTATCACGGCAAACTCCAATCCTGCGACAGTGATTCTGCTGTCATAAAAGATTTCAAGCTGGGTGATATAACGGTGAATAAAACAAACATCAAGAAAGTCAAGCGAATGTCTCCAACCGAAGCAAACCTCACTGCAAACAAGTTCAACACCATCGGTGATGCACTAAGAATAAATCCAGACATAAAGAAAGACGTTGACATGCTTGACAGAAAACTGAAACAATTCCAAAAGAAGTTGAAGTGAATGGAAGTAACAAAGGGCTATGAAACAATCCCACCATACGACCAAGTGAAACTCGAAGTGATACGAAGACTTGTCATACTCTCAGACGAAGCAGCAAAGACACAGGCACTCATCTACATCGGAAGAAATGACCCGATGACTTTATTCCAATTCTTATCAGACACACTCAACTTCTACCAGTTCCTCAGACCAAAGATGGCAGAATACGTGAACAGCAAAGGTGACAAGCACTTCCTGAACTTCATGAAAATGATGGACAACTTCTCCATGCATCCTCTCAAGTTCACTCCCAAGCAGGCAATCATGGCTTATATCAACATCAATGACTTTTGCGAAAAGTACAAGCTGACATCAACAACCATGTACACAGGCTTCGCATCAAGAAGCATCGATGTCTACAGTGCGTGATTAACATGAAACAATCGAAAGGATACAGCAAGATGGGAATGACCGAAGCCGAAGAAGAACTCATCAACCAGTTCGAGTCAACCTACGAAATGCCTCAGATGAATTTCATCCCACCAACACGAAGACTGCTTGACCCTTTCATAATCAAGAAACTTGAAAACATATACGCAAAGCAGCAGGACAAGAAAGACGGAGGACTCGAATGCGACTGGTGGACAGCCATCATCGGAGGCGAAGGCACAGGCAAGTCCACATTCGCAGCCAACTACATCTGGGAATACTGCAAGCTTGCAAACAAGGACTATGTCAACGGAGTGAAAGACGGAGTAGCATTCGATGAGTTCGACATGGTTCGCATGATAAGCAAGATAGACCCCAACGTCCTCTACAACTTCATCTGGGCTGACGAAGGAGCCAATGTATTCTTCAACCGTGATAGTGCTACCATTGCACGAAAATGGTCTATCAAGTTCGCCAACTCAATGCGATTTCTTCGTTACTTCGTAGTGGTATGTTCCGTAGAACTGAAGCAGCTTGATACAATTATTCGTGACCACCGAATCAAATCACTAATCAGGATTCAAGAACACGGAATATATCACTACTACAACCACGAACAAACAGTCCGTCTCCTCGCAAGGAACCACAACAACCGAGACGCTGGATTCAACTGGCGAGTAAGCGAACCAGAACATGTAGGCTCATTCCAGTTCAGCGAAGAAACAAAAAAGATAGTCGACATCCTCAAGAAAAACTATCTCATCCGATTCGGAATGGAAGCCAAGCAGGAATACACCTACATGCTCAGAAAAAAGTTATTTAAACTTGAGAACACAAAGGATAAGAAGAAAGACACAAACAGATGGAAATGGAATTCATAGGAGTGATAAGTCATGACAAAACAAGTTCTTTATCTGATTGCAGGTTTGTTAATCGCAGTAACAGGTCTATCATACGCTGCTGGAAGCGGTATGTTATCCGAATATGCCAAGATATACGGTAGTGATAACGAAGAACTGGATTTCTACAATTACACCAATTA
>Ga0105105_10000731_pt1 | contig 14557 bp, 13 predicted proteins | sample PPLLaktember2015_4_FD_79108 | JGI IMG/M metagenome (GOLD analysis project Ga0105105, IMG submission 79108) | Freshwater sediment microbial communities from Prairie Pothole Lake near Jamestown, North Dakota, USA - PPLs Lake P8 Core (1) Depth... | ecosystem: Environmental > Aquatic > Freshwater >... | reverse complement strand
TCCTCGTCGTCGTCGCCGCCATCGAGCTGGGCGTCGGCGACCAGCCGCATCACCGGATCGAGCGCGTCGGCGAAATCCTCCTCCTCCTCGAGCGCCAGCCAGGCCTCGGGCCGCATCGACATGCCGCGCGCGAACCCGATCGCCCAGGCGTTGCCCCAGGCGTCGCCGTTCTCGTCGTAGGCGAGGACGGGGGCGAAGCCCTTGCCCTCGTAGAGCATCGTGGCGACGGCGGCCCGGTGACGCTCGACGAGCTTGAGCAGCGACGCGTCGTCGCCTTCGCCGAGCAGCGCCTCGCGGGCCCGCGGCGAGTCGCCGAGGACCATCGGCAGCCACTCCTCGCGCGCCACCGGCTCGGGGCAGCAGGACAGCGCGGCGAAGAAGCCGTCGAGTTCCTCGACCGCCATGGAGTCGTCGGGGTCGATTGCGGCGAGGCGCGTCTCGAGCGTCTCGATCTCGGCGTCTGTCAGGGGCCGATCCTGGCTGGGGGCATTCATCCCGCGTATCGTACAGGCCCGTCGAGGAGGAGCGTTCCGATGTCCAACGAGAAGATGCCCGCCGTGATCGGCGGCGACCCGACCCGTGCGGCCGGCCGGCTTGCCGGCAAGCGCGCCATCGTCACCGGCGCGGGCAGCGGCATCGGCCGCGCCGCGGCCCGGCTGTTCGCCGCCGAAGGGGCCGCGGTGCTCGCGGTGGACCGCAGCGCCGACGGGGTCGAGCAGACCGCGGCGATGATCCGGGCCGAGGGCGGCGTGGCGATCGCGCAGGCGGCCGACGCCGGCAGCGACGCCGACGTGCAGGCCTTCGTGCAGCGCGCCATCCGCGAGCTCGGCGGCCTGGAGGTGCTCTATGCGAATGCCGGCGTGAGCGGCGGCGACGTGCCGATCCACGAGCAGACGGTCGCGCTGTGGGAGGAGGTGCTGCGGGTGAACCTCATCGGTCCGTTCCTCGCGGTCAAGCATGCCGGCGCGCACATGGTGGCGCAGGGACACGGCGCGATCGTCTGCACCGCATCGGTCGCCGGGCTGCGCGCGAACGCGGGCGGCAACCCGTACAGCGCGAGCAAGGCCGGCGTGGTGAGCCTGGTGCAGACGGCGGCCAACTCGTTCTGGGGCACGGGCGTGCGCATCAACGCGATCTGCCCGGGGCTGATCGAGACCGGCATGACCCGGCCGATCTTCGACCACGCCCGGGCCGCCGGTCACGAGGACAAGCTCGGCCAGATCAACCCGCTGCAGCGCTACGGCCTGCCGCAGGAGATCGCCGCCGCCGCGCTGTTCCTGGCGAGCGACGAGGCCTCGTACGTCAACGGCCAGGCGCTGCCGGTGGACGGCGGCCTGAGCAGCACCCTGCCCTTCAAGCGCCGCGTGCGCTGACACAAGGGTCGGCGCCGGGGTCGACTCCGGGTCGGCTCCGGGGTCGGCCACGGTGGCCGGACCCGAACGTGTCGTCGACCGACACGTTCGGATGGGTGACGCGACATCGGTCACGCCGTGGGCAGGCGGCCCATGCGAAGCTTGCCTCGTGAACTCGAGCCTCCTCCCGCATCCGCCCCGCATCGCGACCGCCGCGACGCTGGGCGACGCGCGAGGGGCCCTCGGGCCCATGCCCGGACCCGCGGACGATCCCGAGGGCGACAGCGCCTCGCGGATCGCGCTGCGCCTGTCCGCCCTCGTCGATGCCGACGCGCTGTGCGAGCGCCTCGCCGGCATCTGGCGCGACGCGCTGCGACGCCCGCGCGGCGCCTCGGGCGTCGAGCTCTCGGTGGTGGAGATCTGCGGCCGCACGCGCGGCGATCGCGAGCGCGACGCACTCAGGCTGCTGCGCACCGAGACCGCGCCGACCGCCTGCGCGCTGCGCGCCACCCTGGTCAGCCTCGATCCGCACGAGCACCTGCTGATGCTCACCGCCGCCGCGCACCCGGCGGTCGTCGGGCCGCTGGCCGCGCTCGCGGCCGAACTCGGCCGCCAGTACCCCACCCAATCGATCTCGCTGAGCTGAGCTGAGCTGAGCCGAGCCGAGGCGAGCGCAGGGCCTCGGCTCAGGCGCCTTCGTCGAGCCGCGTGCCGCGCCACCAGGTCGGCGTCACGTTCACGCCATCGCCGTCGGCGACGCCCCCGATCCAGACCTGCCCGTCCTGCACCGTGCACGAGAGCTTCATCGAGCGGGCCGCGAGCCGACCGAGCGCGGCCGTCGCCTCGGGATCGACGGCCACCACCGACAGGTTGCCGAAGCGCTCCAGCAGCGACTGCTGCTGGCGCCACCAGACCTCGGCGCGATGCCCGCCGTAGGCGAGCACCACGACCCTGTCGGCCCGGCCGCAGGCCTTCTTCACCCACTTGTCGTCCGGCAGGCCGACCTCGATCCACAGGCGGATCAGCCCGGTGTCGTCGCGCAGCACCACGTCCGGCTCCTCCTCGGCCGACAGCCCGCGCCCGAAGGCCAGCGCGTCGTCGGCGAAGAGCGCGAACGCGAGCACGCGCAGCATCATCCGCTCCTCGGTCTCGGAGGGATGGAGCGCGAGGGTGAGCGCGTGGTCGGCGTACCGGCCGCGATCCATGTCGGCGATCGTCAGCTCGGCCTTGTAGATGGTGGAACGCAGGGCCATGGGGCGCGATTGTAGGCGCGCGCGGCACCGACGCGTTCCGTGGCAGGATGGCCGGCTGCGCGACGCGCGCCCGCGCCGGGCCGCGCGCGGCCACGGAGACGAGCGATGAAGGCAGCCTGGTACGAACGAAAGGGACCCGCCCGCGAGGTGCTGCGGGTCGGCGAGCGCCCCACCCCCGACCCGGCGCCCGGCGAGGTGAGGGTGCGCGTGCACCGCTCGGCGGTGAACCCGTCCGACACCAAGAACCGCGGCGGCGCGCGCGGCAACGTCGCGATGCCGTTCCCGTACATCGTCCCCCACCAGGACGGCGCGGGCGTGATCGACGCGGTCGGGGCGGGCGTCGACGCCGCCCGCATCGGCGAGCGCGTCTGGGTCTACGAAGCGACCCAGGGCCGCTACCAGGGCACCGCCGCTCAGTGGTCGGTGGTGCCCGCGCACAAGGCGGTGCGGCTTCCCGACGGCGCGGGCTTCGATGCCGGCGCCTGCATGGGCATCCCGGCGATGACGGCGCACCGCTGCGTGATGGCGGACGGCCCGGTGGCCGGCCGGACGGTGCTGGTGCAGGGCGGCGCGGGCGCGGTCGGCTACTACGCGGTGCAGATCGCGCGGCTCGAGGGTGCCCGCGTGATCGCGACCGTGAGCCGGCCCGAGCAGGCCGAGCGTGCCCGCGAGGCCGGCGCGCACGAGGTGATCGACCGGCGCACCGAGGACGTCGCCGCCCGGGTCCGCGCGATCACCGGGGCCGACGCCGGCCTGGACCGCGTGATCGAGGTCGCGTTCGGCGCGAACCTCGCCACCGACGTCGCGCTGCTGAAGGCCGGCGGCGTGATCGCCTCCTACGCGTCGGACGCGGTGCCGGAGCCGACGCTGCCGTTCTGGCCGATGCTGGCCAAGGACCTGACCGCACGCTTCGTGCTGGTCTACGCGATGTCGCGCGAGGCGCACGACGAGGCGGCGCGCTGGATCACCGACGCGCTCGCGCGGGATGCGCTCAGGCACCAGGTGTTCCGCACCTTCGCGCTCGACGAGATCGTCGCCGCGCACGAGGCCACCGAGGCGATGGCCAACGTCGGCAAGGTGCTCGTCGCGGTGGAGTGAGGGCCGGCAGGCGCCCCGGGGCCCTCAGCCCGGAGCGGCCTTCCGGTACCGCCGCGCCGACTTCGCCAGCCGCTGCGCGATCCGCTCGCGCAGCTCGGGCGGCCCGACGACCTCGACCTCCTCGCCGTGCCGCAGGATGTCCATCTCGAGCTCCGGGCTCGCCGAGTACGGCAGCCGGAGCTCCCAGCCGCCGTCCGGCAGATCCTGCGCCTCCTGCCTCGGATGCCAGACTTCGGCGCGGACCCAGCGCGCGGCCTCGGCCGAGAAGCGCAGGACCGCCCAGCTGCGCGGCCGGCCGCGGAAGATGCCGTAGCCCGTCCCCAGCACGCGATCGACCTCGGCGAGCGAGACCTCGAGCGCCCGGCGATCGAGCAGCCGCGCCTCCTCCACCGCGTCGAGCGCGAACACGCGCAGCGCCTCGGCCCGGTGGCAGAAGGCGTCGAGGTACCACGCATTGCGCCAGTGCACGAGCCGCTGCGGCGACACCTCCCGGCGGCCGCGCTCGTCGCGACCGCGCGAGTGGTAGGCGATCTCCAGGCGCTGGCGCCCGACCAGCGCGCTGCCCACCAGCTCGAAGAAGCGCGGCGCCACCGGCCGGTTCTGCGCCGGGATGATCCGCACCCGCTCGCGCACCGCCCGCGCGCCGCCCGCGCCCTGCCCGAGCAGGCCCTCGAGCCGCTCGACCAGCGGCGCGACCTGGTCGCCGAGCAGGCCGCCCGAGCCGAGGTCCTCGAGCATCCGGTGCATGGTCAGCAGCGCGAGGATCTCGCGGTCGCTGAACCACAGGCCGGGCAGCTCGTACTGCGGCCCGAACCCGGCGTCGGCCAGCACGTAGCCGCCGCGGTCGCGATCGAAGACGATCGGCGCGTTGAACCGGTCGCGCAGCGCGGCGAGGTCGCGCGTGAGCGTCGCCCGCGAGACCTCGAGCGCGGCCTGCAGCTCCTTGAAGGCGATCGCGCCGCGCGATCGGATCAGCTGGTCGATGCGGTAGTAGCGCTCGGTCTGTCGCATGTCGGGTCGGGACGTCCTCAGAACATCGCGCGGATCTTCGCGCCGACGTCGACCGGCGCGGCCCGGCCCGGCCCGCCCGCGGCCTGCGCGGGCGCGGGCGGCGGACCGATGCGGCGCAGCTGGCGCAGCACGGAACCGGTCATGAACCGGCTGCGGGCCGCATGCACGTACGCCGGCCCGAGACGCGGCTGCTGGACGACCGCATGGCGCAGGGGCTCGATCAGGTGCAGGGTGTCCTTGGCCCGGGTCATCGCCACGTAGAGGAGCCGCCGCTCCTCGTCGATGCCCGCGTCGCTGCCCGTCTGGTACTCGTTCGGGAAGTTGCCGTCGGTCACGTCGATCACGTACACCGCATCCCATTCCTGGCCCTTGGCCGAGTGCACGGTCGACAGCACCAGCCAGTCCTCGTCGCGCAGCGGATCGCCGGCGAGGTCGCCGCTGGCCGACGGCGGATCGAGGGTCATCTCGGTGAGGAACCGCTCGCGCGAGCCCTCGCGCGCGGCGACCACCGCGAGCATGTCGAGGTCGGCGGCGCGCACCGCGGCGTCGTCGAAGCGCTGCTCGAGCAGCGGGCGGTACCACGCCGAGACCGCGTCGACCTGCCCGGGCCAGGGCGTGGACGGGTCGGCGAGCGACGCCATCAGCGCGGCGAACGCCGGCCAGCCGTCGCGGGCCGCCGCCGGCGGCACGAAGCCGACCAGCGCGGCGAGCGCACCGCCCGCCCCGGCCACGTGATCGATCGCCCGCCGGGCATTGGCGGGCCCCATGCCGGGCAGCAGCTGCAGCACCCGGAACGCGGCGATGCCGTGGCGCGGCGTGTCGGCCCAGCGCAGCACCGCGAGCAGGTCCTTGACGTGCGCCGCCTCGAGGAACTTGAGGCCGCCGTGCTTGACGTAGGGGATGTTGCGCCGGGTGAGCTCGACCTCGAGCAGGTCGCTGTGGTGGCTGCTGCGGAACAGCACCGCCTGGCGCTTCATCGGCACGCCGGCCTCGCGCTGCGCGAGCACCTGCGCGATCACCCAGTCGGCCTGCTCGCGGGTGTCGGCGACGGTCACCAGCGCCGGCGTCTCGCCGCCGCTGCGCGCGGCGCGCAGGCGCTTCGGATACTGGCGCCGGCCCTCCGCGATCAGCGCGCCGGCGGCGTCGAGCACGGGCTGCACCGAGCGGTAGTTGGTCTCGAGCGCGATGCGCGCGGCGGGCGGCTCGAACTGGTCGGGGAAGTCGAGGATGTTGCCGACGTCGGCCGCGCGGAACGCGTAGATCGACTGCGCGTCGTCGCCCACCACGGTCAGGCCCCGGCCGTCGGGGCGCAGCGCGCGCAGCACCCGCGCCTGCAGCGCGTTGGTGTCCTGGTACTCGTCGACCAGCACGTGGTCGAAGCCCGCGGCGATCTCGGCGGCGAGCGCCGCGTCGGACATCGCGGCGTCCCACCACAGCAGCAGGTCGTCGTAGTCGAGCACGCCGTTGGACTGCTTGCGCGCCACGTAGTCGCGGAACAGCCCGCCGAGCTCGTCGGCGAACTCGACGCACCACGGATGCACCTCGCGCAGCACGCGCTCCAGCGGCCAGCCGGTGTTCACGCGGTGCGAGTAGATCGCCAGGCACGCGTCCTTGCGCGGAAAGCGCTTCGCCTTGCCCGACAGCCCGAGCTCGTGGCGCGCGACGTCCATCAGGTCGGCGGCGTCGCCCCGGTCGAGGATGCCGAACGACTCCTCCAGGCCGACCTGCGCGGCATGCGCGCGCAGCAGCCGCGCGCCGATCGCATGGAAGGTGCCGGCCCACGGCAGGCGCAGTCGGGGCGCGTCCTCGCCCGCGGCCGGCCGGCGACCGGCGCGCTGCGACAGCGCCTGCGCCGCCAGCCGCTCGGCGCGCCGGGTCATCTCCTGGGCGGCCCTGCGGCTGAAGGTCAGCAGCAGGATGCGCGCCGGATCGACGCCCTCGGCCACCAGATGCGCCACCCGGTGCGCGAGCGTGGCGGTCTTGCCGGTGCCGGCCCCGGCGATCACCAGCAGCGGGCCGCTGGCGAAGCGGCCATCGGGATCGCGGGCGCCGAACGTCGCAGCGAGGCGCTGCTCGGGGTTGAGCGCGTCGAGCCAGGCGGCGGCGGTCGTGGCGGCGTCGGAGCCGGCTGCGGCTTCGGGGGCCGCAGCGGGGGCCGCGGTGGCCGTCGATCCGGCGATCGGAGCGGGAGGGCGCATCGTCGTGCCTACTGGAAGGCCACCTCGGCGAAGCTGCGCAGCTTGCGGCTGTGCAGCCGGTTGTTGCCGGCCCGGCGCAGCAGCTCGACCGCCCGCATGCCGATCCGCAGATGCTGGTCGACGCTCGCCCGATAGAATCGGTTGGCCATGCCCGGCAGCTTGATCTCGCCGTGCAGCGGCTTGTCGGACACGCACAGCAGCGTGCCGTACGGCACCCGGAAGCGAAAGCCGTTGGCGGCGATCGTCGCGCTCTCCATGTCGAGCGCGATCGCGCGGCTCTGCGAGAAGCGGCGCGTCGGACCGTGGTGCGGCAGCAGCTCCCAGTTGCGGTTGTCGGTCGAGGCGACCGTGCCGGTCCGCATGATCCGCTTGAGCTCGTAGCCCTCGAGCTGGGTGACGTCGGCGACCGCCGCCTCGAGCGCGACCTGGATCTCGGCGAGCGCCGGCACCGGCACCCACAGCGGCAGCTCCTCGTCGAGCACGTGGTCCTCCCGGACGTAGCCGTGCGCGAGCACGTAGTCGCCGAGCCGCTGGGTGGCGTGCAGGCCCGCGCAGTGCCCGAGCATGATCCAGGCGTGCGGACGCAGCACCGCGACGTGGTCGGTGATGGTCTTGGCGTTCGACGGCCCGACGCCGATGTTGATCATCGTGATGCCGGTGCCGTCCTCGCGCACCAGGTGGTAGGCGGGCATCTGCGGCAGCCGCGCCGGCTGCGGCGCCTCGGCGGGCTCCTCGTCGCCGACCGCCGCGCCGACCGGGCCCGCGGATCCGGGCGCGCCGTCGGTGGGCGCGGACGTGCTGCGCGGGTGCACGCGGTCGCCCGGCTCGACGAAGGCGACGTAGCCGTCTGCGCCCGCCGGCATCGACATCAGCTGCCGTCCGAGCCGCACGAACTCGTCGATGTAGAACTGGTAGTTGGTGAACAGCACGAAGTTCTGGAAGTGCGCCGGCGCGGTGCCGGTGTAGTGGCGCAGCCGATGCAGCGAGTAGTCGACCCGGGGCGCGGTGAACAGCGCCAGCGGCTGCGGGTCGCCGGCCCGCGGCTCGTGCGTGCCGTTGGCGATGCCGTCGTCCATCGAGGCGAGGTCGGGCAGGTCGAACAGGTCGCGCATGCGCAGCAGTCGGGTCGCGTCGAGCTCGGCCTCGACGTGGGCCCCCTCGGCGAACGCGAAGTGCACCGGGATCGGCTGGTGGCTGGTGCCGACCGTGAGCGCGATGCCATGGTTCGCGACGAGCAGCCGGAACTGCTCGGCGTAGTACTGGCCGAACACGTCGGGTCGCGTGAGCGTCGTCTCGAAGGTACCGGGGCCCGCGACGAAGCCGTAGGCCAGCCGCGAGTCGGCCCGGGCGACGGTGTCGGTCTCGACCCGCACGAACGGATAGCAGGCGCGCACGCGGCCGATGCCGTCGTCGCCGGCGACGTAGCGGCGCAGCGCGTCGCGCAGGTGGGCGACACCGGCATCGTAGATCTCGCGGACGCGCGCGAGGGCGGCGTCGGGGTCGTCGAAGCGCTGCGGGGCGAAGAACGGCGCGTTCATGGGCAGAGCCGGGGGAGCCCGGGAAAGATGGAACCGTCCGATTCTACGGCCCGCCTAGAATGGACCGACGGCGCCGGCACGGCGCGCGGGGAGACCCATGGAAGGCGGCAGGTCTGGGCCGGGCGCAGGCGCCTGGCCGAACATCGTGGTGTTCGGGGCGGGCGCCGTCGGCTGCCACTACGGCGCGAAGCTCGCGATCGCGGGTGCGCCGGTGACGCTGATCGGGCGGGGACCGCACGTCGAGGCCGTGCGCGAGCGCGGCCTGTGGTTCGACAGCGGCGGCACGCGCACGGTGGTGAGGCTGGCGGCCGACACCGGCAGCGGGCCGGTGGCTGCGGCCGACCTGGTGCTGCTGTGCGTGAAATCGGCCGATACGGCCGCGGCGGCCCGCGAGATCGCGGCCGGCCTGCGCCCGGGCGCCACGGTGGTGTCGATGCAGAACGGCGTCGACAACGTCGAGCGCGCCCGCGCGGCGGCGCCCGGCCTCGATCCGCTGGCCGCGGTCGTCTACGTCGGCGCATCGATGGGCGGGCCCGGCCACGTCGTGCACGCCGGCCGGGGCGAGCTGGTGCTGGGCGCCTACCCCGGCGGTCCCGGCGCCGCCGATCCGGCGCGCATCGCGGCGATCGCGGCGGTGTTCGAGCGCGCCGGCGTGCCCTGCCCCGTCTCGGAGGACGTGCGGGCGGCGCTCTGGACCAAGCTCGTCATGAACGCCACCTTCAACGCCCTGTCGGCGCTGACCCGCGGCCGCTACGGCCCGATCGTGGCCGACCCCGGGCTCGCCGCCACCGCCCGCGTGGTCATCGACGAGTGCGTGGCGGTGGCCCGCGCCGACGGCGTCGCGATCGCCGACGGGGAGGCGCTGCACGCCGCCGCGCTGGCGCTCGGCGCGGCGATGGCCACGGCCACCTCCTCGACGGAGCAGGACCTGGGGCGCGGTCGCCCGACGGAGATCGACTCGCTCAACGGCTACGTCGTGGCGCGCGGCGACGCGCTCGGCGTGCCGGTCCCGATGAACCGGGCGCTGCACGCGCTGGTGCGCCTGCTCGAGCGCGAGCGCGCCGCCCGCGCATGAGCGCCGACGCCCTGCCGCCCGGCTGCGACGCGGTGGCGGCGGCGCTCGCCCGGCTCGATGCCCGACCCCGCGTGGTGCTGCGCGCCGAGGTCGCCGCCGGCCGACCGGCCGACGGTGTGCACAGCCTGGCCCTGCACCGGGACGGCCCGACCCAGCGCTGGGTCCTCGACGGCCGCGCACTGCGCACGATGCCTTCGGAGGGCCGGGCGAGCGACGCGCTGCGCCTCGCGCCCGAAGGCGGGTGCGAGTCGGACGCCGCGACCGGCGACCCGCGGACGGTGGTGATGCGCTACGACGCCTGGGCCGAGCGCGGGCAGAGCCGCGTGACGCTGCGCGTCGACGCGGCGAGCGGCCTGCCGCGCGATGCACTGCGCGACGGCCCGGAGCTCGCCTGGGGCCGCGCCCTCTCCCGCCCGACCAAGCCGCCGCAGGCGGCGCTGCGCCCGACCGGCGGCCGCCTGATCGAGCGGATCGATTTCGACTACCCCCCGCCGCCGCCGAGCGGCCCCGATACCGGAGACTCCCGATGAGCACGACGATCGCCTTCACCGGCCTGGGCGCGATGGGCGCGCCGATGGCCGAGAACCTGCTGGCCGCAGGCTTCACGCTGCGCGTGTGGAACCGCGGCCCGGGCCGCGCCGAGCCGTTCGCCGCCCGCGGCGCCACCGTCTGCGCGACGCCTGCGCAGGCGGTGCAGGGCGCGGAGTTCGTCGTGTCCATGGTCGCCGACGACGAGGCGACCCGCCAGGTGATGCTGGGTGCGGACGGCGTGGTCGGCGCGGCCGCCCCGGGCACGACGATCGTCGACAGCAGCACCAACACGCCGGCGATGGTGCGCGAGGTGGCGCGGGCGGCGGCGGCCCGGGGCGTGCATCACCTCGACGCGCCGGTGTCGGGCAGCATCGCGCAGGCGCGCGGCCGCGAGCTGGTGTTCATGGTCGGCGGGCCGCAGGCATCGTTCGACGCGGCGCAGCCGCTGTTCGCGGCGATGGGTCGGATGTCGCGCCGCATGGGCGACTCCGGCACCGGCGCGACGATCAAGCTGGTCAACAACATGCTGTCGGGCACGATGAACGCGGCGCTCGCCGAGGCGATGTCGGTGGCGCTCGCCGCCGGGCTCGACCCCGAGGCGACCCGCGAGCTGCTCGGCGAGGGCGCCGCCGGCTCGCGGCTGGTGAAGACCAAGATCCCGAAGATGGCGTCGGGCGACTTCTCGCCGCAGTTCCAGCTCGGGCTGATGGAAAAGGACCTGCGCTACTTCCTCGGCCTGGCCCAGGAGCTCGACCGCCCGGCCCCGGTGGCGGCGCTCGTGCGCAGCCAGATGCAGTCCGCGCGCCGTGCCGGACTGGGGGGGCAGGACGTCTCGGCGCTGTTCGCGCACATCGCCGGACCGCGCTGACGCCCGTCGGGCGAGATCACAGGCCCGAGGTCACGGGCCCGAGATCACGGGCCCGAGGTCTCGAGCCGGAGCACCTGGGCCCGGGGCCCCGCGCCCGGCGCCCGTTCGGGCCGGGCTCAGCCGACGACGCGTGCCACGTGCGCGAGCAGTTCGCGCATCCCGCCCACGCGAGCCTTGGTCACGACGCCGCGGATCTGCGTGCGGACGGTGGCGATGCCGACCTCGTGCCGGCGCGCGATGCCGGCCGGCGACTCGCCGTCGACCAGCGCCTCGAGGACGCGCGTCTCCTGGGCGGACAGCTCGATCGCGTGCGCATAGGCCCACAGCCGGCGCAGCCGCGCGGTGGCGTCGTCACCGACCCGCACCAGCACCGGGGCGCCCGGACCGCCCGGCTGCAGCGACAGCGCCCGGGCGCCGGCCTCGCGCGACCACAGCAGCCGGCGCCGACCGACGCGGGCCTCGTCGAGCGCCGCGCGCCAGGTCATGCGCAGGACCGGGTCGGCCGGCACGACGCGGCCGCGATCCACGACCAGCGTGTCGCCGAGCTGGAGGAGGCCCCGCGCGGCACGGTTCGCTCCCAGCAGTCCGCCGTCCGCCGACAGCACCAGCCAGGCATCGTCGATGAGGTCGGAGAGGCCGGGGAACGACGGCACGGGCGGCGGCGACCGGTGCACCTGCGGCACGGCCTCCACCGAGGCGGACGACGAAGGGGCTTCGGAAGAGACAGGACTGAGCATGACGGACTCCCGGTGTGACCGACGGCGAGTCCACAGTCTTGCTGAGCGTTCGCGCTCGGACCATCCGTCGCACGACCAGTCCGGGCGCCCCGAGCACTGGCCGATCGGCCAACGCGGACCTGCCCGCTCACTCGGGCAGCGGGTCGACCGGTTCGGGCGGATCGTCGGGATGCGGCGGACCCGGCATCGGACGCTCGGGCGCCGCCGGATCGAGCGGATCGGGCCGATGGCGGCACGGGTCGAGCCGGTTCATCGACCGCGCACCACGAGCCGGTTGTCGACCGCGGAGACGCCGAGGACTTCGGCGACGCGGGTTTCGACGCGTTCGCGTGCCGCGGGATCGGTGACCTCGCCGTCCAGCGTCACCCGACCGTCGTCGACGGCGATGCGGATCGAGGACAGGTCGAGGTCGCCGAAACCGTGCAGCCGCTCCTGCAAGGCGTCGGCGAGGTCACTGTCGTCACGTCCCTTGGGCTGGGGCTGCGCCGAGGTGTCCTCCCCGCGATAGCCCCCATAGCTGCTCTGCCCGGGGTCGGCGCTGCGACTGGGCGGCTGGCGGGCCAGAGGATCGGTGGAGTCGGGCCTCGGCCCGCCGCCGGCAGGCGGCGGATCGACGTGGGAAGGGCACATGGGCGGACCTCGCTCTGACTTCGGATGGCCGGTCGCCGGTCGCACGTCATGCGGCGACACACGACGACACACGACGACACACTTAGTGCCACAGCATGACCCGTGCCCGCCAGGGGCGCGTTGCGACACGGGTGCGGCTGCGGTTAACCTCGGCCGGTACGCGCGACAAGAACCTCCCGAAGCGTGCGCCGGAGACCTTTCCTGATCCCCTACCGCTCCCCGATCGGCCCCGATTCGGACGAGACCGACCGCCTCGCCGCGGCACGATCGGTCCGGCTGCGGGCCACGCAGTCGATCCACACCGGACCGATCGTCGCCGGGGTCGCGCTCGTCGTCGGCGCGCTGCTCGCCTGGATGGGCGGCGGCTGGCCGAGCCTCGCATGGGGCGCGATCGTCGCCGCCGCCGCGATCGTCAACCAGCGCGAGTGCGCGCCCCTCGCGGCGATGCCCGAGGAGGCCCCACCGGCCCGCGTCGCGCGCGCCGAGGAGCGGCTGTGGTGGCTGACCGTGATGAACACCGTCACGGTCGGCTCGGGCCTATGGCTCCACTCGACGCGCGGCGAGGACCCGCCGCTGCTGTTCCTCGTGACCATGCTGCTGGCGCTCTACTCGCTCGGCGCGCTGATCAATGCATCGACACACCCGCCGACCTTCGTGACCGGTGCGTGGATCAACATCGGCTCGTCGATCGTCTACTGGGCGACCCACGGCGAGACCGGCTGGGCACCGGCACTCACGCTGGCGGCGCTGCTGCTGCTGATGACGCGGTTCTCGATGCGCATCCGCCAGGACTTCGTCGACTCGGTCCGGATCGGTCGCGAGAAGGACGTCCTGCTCGAGCGCCTGCGTGCCGAGAGCGACGCCGCCCAGCAGGCCCGCCGCGCCGCCGAGGAGGCGAGCCTGTCGAAGTCGCGATTCCTGGCCGCCGCCAGTCACGACCTGCGCCAGCCGCTGCACACGCTGATGCTGTTCTCGTCCCTGCTCGAGCGCGGCAGCGCCGAGAACCGCCAGCAGTTCGTCCAGCACATCCAGTCCGCGGCGGCGTCGCTCGACAAGCTGTTCTCCGGCCTGCTCGACCTCTCCAAGCTCGACGCCGGCGCGGTCAGCGCATCGGTGAGCGAGGTCGGGATCCGCACGCTGGTCGAGCCGGTGGTCGCCGAACTGTCGGTCGCGGCGGAGCAGAAGGGGCTCGCCCTGCACCTGCGGATCGACGAGGGTCTCGTCGTGCGGACCGATCCGTTCCTCTTCGAGCGCGTGCTGCGCAACCTGATCGACAACGCGATCAAGTACACCGATCGCGGCGAGGTCGAGGTGTCGACGGCCCTGGACGGCACGCGGGTGCTGCTGTCGGTGCGCGATACCGGCAGCGGGATCCCCGCGGCCGACCGCGAGCGCGTCTTCGACGAATTCCACCAGCTCCGCAATCCCAACCGCGCCCCCGAGCGCGGCTCGGGCCTGGGTCTGGCGATCGTGCGCCGGCTCTGCGAGCTGCTCGGCCACCGGATCGAGCTGCAGTCCGCCGAGGGCGTGGGAAGCACCTTCGTGATCGGCCTGGAGCTCGCCGCCGGAGCGGCCGCCGCTTCGGGTCCGGTCCCGGCCGAGCCCGCTGCGGGAGCGCCCGATGCGGTCGCCCCCGACTCCCTCGACGTCCTCGTCCTCGACGACGACCCGCGGGTGCGGGTCGCGATGACCGAGATGCTGCGCGCCTGGCGCTGCCGGCCGCATGCGTTCGAGTCGACCGAAGCGCTGCTCGCCGCGCTGGATGGCTGGGCGGGCGATCGGCCTGCCGCCTTGATCGCCGACTACCGGCTGGGTGGCCGCGGCGATGGCTTCGATGCGATCGCACGGGCCCGCGAGCGATGCCCGGGCCTGCCGGCCGCGATCGTGACCGGCGACATCGAGACCGCGGACGGCGGGGTCGGTCGTGCGGCCGACGTCGCGGTGTATCGCAAGCCGGTGTCGGAGCAGACGCTGGCCGCGTGGCTGCGGCGCAGCGTCAGCGAGCGTGCGCCAGGGGACGTGCCGGGACGGTGACGCCGAGCCGCGCGGTGGCGTAGACCGCATCGGTCCGGTCGGCGACGCCGAGCGCGCGCAGCCCGATCGCCAGCTCGCTCGCGACGACGCTCTCGGGCAGGTCGAGCTCGCTCGCGATGGTCGCGCAGCGCATGCCCTTGAGCGCGAGCCCGAGCACCTCCGCCTGCTGGACCGTCAGGCCGTCGACGACCGCGGCGAGCGGGCGCGGCACGCCTGGCGTCTGCGACCGCTG
>Ga0105105_10000730_pt1 | contig 14578 bp, 10 predicted proteins | sample PPLLaktember2015_4_FD_79108 | JGI IMG/M metagenome (GOLD analysis project Ga0105105, IMG submission 79108) | Freshwater sediment microbial communities from Prairie Pothole Lake near Jamestown, North Dakota, USA - PPLs Lake P8 Core (1) Depth... | ecosystem: Environmental > Aquatic > Freshwater >... | reverse complement strand
CGACAGAATCCGTCAGATTCTGAACAATCTGGTGGGCAACGCCATAAAATTCACGCATGAAGGGGAGGTCGCCGTTTATGTGACGCTGCAGAGCGAAACGGAAGGGGAAGCCCTGCTGCGTTTTTCGGTAAAGGATACCGGTATAGGAGTTCCCCCGGAGAAGCTCGACAAACTCTTCAGAAGCTTCACCCAGGTTGACGCATCCACGACCCGGAAATACGGCGGGACAGGTCTGGGACTTGCAATCAGCCGTCAGCTCGTCGAGCTTATGGGCGGAAAGATAGGGGTAAAGAGTGAGACGGGTGGCGGTTCGGAATTCTGGTTTACCCTCCCGCTGAAGAAAAACGTGTTTTCGGCTGAGGGTGACCCCTCCATCCAGTGCACGATTTCAGGCACCCGCATTCTTGTCGTCGATGATAACGATGCGAATCGCAGGATGCTGAGCCTGTTGCTTGCATCCTGGGGAATCAGGGTATCCGATGTCGCTTCGGCAGCGGAGGCTCTCGATGTGCTTGTCAATGCCGCCGCCGGAGACGATCCCTTCAGGGTGGCGCTCATTGACAGGGCAATGCCCGAAATCGACGGATTCATGCTGGCCGGTTCAATTGCCGGAGACAGCCGGCTTGGTGATACCGCTCTTTTCCTGATGGAGTCGCAGGGGAGTCGTAGCGATGAGGGCGAACTTCAGAAGGCGGGATTTTCCGCATCAGTGACAAAACCGATACGGCAGTCGGAGCTCTTCGATGCCGTCGCCGAACTGCTGTTTACAGGCGAGCGGGTTTCAGGACTCATAAAGCCGTCGAAAAATGTCCGTTCTGGCGAAGCCGGGCCTTTTCCTGAAGCTGAAGTTTCCAGGGCGGATAACGCAGCGGTACGGATTCTGCTTGCAGAGGACAGCAGCGTCAACCAGATGGTTGTGCTGGGGATTCTCGGCAAAATCGGCTATGCCGTCGATGTGGTCTCCAACGGGCTTGAGGCTCTTGAGCGGCTTCGAACGGTAACCTACGATCTTGTCATCATGGATGTTCAGATGCCGGAAATGGACGGTATGGAGGCGACAAGGGTGATCAGGGATCCGGATTCGGATGTCGCCGATCATGCCATTCCGGTGATAGCCCTTACGGCACACGCCATGCGGGGTGACCGCGAACTCTGCCTTCAGTCCGGCATGAACGATTACATCACCAAACCGGTCGATCCGCATGCCATGGAGGAAACAATAAAAAAATGGATATAGGCGTTGACGCAGCAGCTCTTCTTATGAAACCGCCTTTTCCCATTCGGCAAAAAGCCGGTCGAGTTCGCTTCCTATGCCGTGATACTCGTCAAGGGTTTTTTTTGTTTCCTCCGGCGATTTTCTGTAATACTCTTCGGAGGCCATGACGCTTTCCAGAGCCTCTTTCTTCTGTTCGAGCGCCTGAATGCTTTTTTCGATCGACTCGATTTTACGGTGGTTCTTTTTTGGCGGGGTCGCGGGTTTCGCCTGCGGGATTTCCCGGTTCTTTGCTGCCGCCGCCTGCGTTTTCTGGCGGGCGCTCTCCCTCAGGCGCTCCTCTTCAAGGGCTTTTTCGGCCTTTTCGAGATATTCGGCGTAGGTCCCGTGATAGAGCTGCAATCCGCCGTTCTTTATTTCGATGACCTTGTTGACCAGGCTGTCGAGGAAGTACCGGTCGTGGCTGACCAGAAGAAGCGTGCCGTCATAGTTTTCAAGCGCGTCGATCAGCATCTCCTTGGAGCGCATGTCGAGGTGGTTGGTGGGTTCGTCCATGATCAGCAGGTTCGATGCCTGAAGCAGGATGCGGGCCAGGGCGACGCGTGATTTTTCGCCTCCCGACAGCACCCCGATTTTTTTTTCGATATCCGAACCGCTGAAGAGAAAGCAGCCGAGGATGTCCCGTATTTTTTTCTGGGCTTCCGAGGTCGGGGCGGCGTCGAGCATCTCCGTGTAGACGCTTTTTTCCGGATCGAGGTTTTCGGTCTGATGCTGGGCGAAATAGTTCAGGCTGACGTTGTGTCCGGTCGAAAGCTTCCCTTCGAAATCGATCTCTCCGGCCAGGATTTTGCAGAAGGTTGTTTTTCCCGCGCCGTTCGATCCCACTATGGCGATACGGTCGCCGCGCAGGACTTCGAGATCGATGTTGCGGAGCACCTCTTTGGGGGTGCCGTCCGCCAGGCTGTAGGTTTTGCCGATACCTTCGAGCCGCATCACTTCATGGCCGGAGGGATTGGCTTTCGGAAACCTGAAGGATATCTGCGAGAGATCCTCTTCCGGCGCCTGCAGCCCCTGTTCGAGTTTTTCAAGCTGGCGGAGCCGGCTCTGGGCCTGCCGTGCCTTGGTGGCCTTGTAGCGGAACCGGTCGACGAACGCCTTCAGGTCGGCCATCTTTTTCTTGTCGTTTGCGTACCGGCTCATCATAAGCTCGTAACGGGCGGCTTTTTCCTTCTCGTAATAGGAGTAGTTTCCCTTGTACTCCTCGATGCGCTGAAAGGCGATTTCAAGGGTTCTCGATGTCAGCTTGTCGAGGAAGAACCGGTCGTGGGAGACGATGATGCAGCTGTGTTCATAGTTCTGCAGATAGTTTTCCAGCCAGCGCAGCGAATCGATATCGAGATGGTTTGTCGGCTCGTCGAGCAGCAGCAGGGTAGGGTTCTGCAGAAGGAGTCGCGTGATGAGGAGGCGCATCTGCCATCCTCCGGAAAACGCCTTTACTTTTTTATGGAAATCCGCTTCGCTGAAGCCGAGTCCCGAAAGCATCTTTTCGGCCTGGGCGCGCATGGTGTAGCCTCCGTGGTGCTCGAAATCGTGCATGGCGTCGGTAAAGCGTTCGATCAGCCGGTGGTAGGCCTCGCCGGCATGATCCTGATCAGGCAGCGCAAGCTCATGTTCGAGTTTCGCTATGGTTTCCGAAAGTTCGAACAGACGGATGTTGGCGTGCATGGCATACTGCAGGGCGGTTTTTTCCAGATCCCGGTCGAAGGATATCTCCTGGGGCAGGTAGCCGATGCTCGTATCCGCGGATTTCAGAAACTGTCCCCCGGTGACCATCGTGCTTTCGGAGGAGGAGCCGCTGATGAGTTTCAGGAGGGTTGACTTGCCGGTTCCGTTCATGCCGACCAGCGAAACGCGGTCGCGGTCGCCGATGCGGAATGATGAATCGCCGAGCAGCTCCTTGGTGCCGACGCTGAGAGAGAGATTTCGGGCTTCGAACATACGGGAAAAGATCTTTTTTGCAGTCGTTATGGTTCATGCCGATGATGCGTCGGCATGATGGTGAAGATACGATATTTCATCTATCGGCCATGCTTTTCGGACAAGGGAGGGTAAATCGCCGTCGGACGTTGCCCGGAGTACGAATAGGGCAGGGTTTTGACGGACAGGTGTTTATATTCCTGACGTGGTTGCAGTTTTCGATCTTTTTGCGTCATTTTCTGCAACTGTACGTTTCCACCGGAAAAGAGGAGTCATGACAAGGCCATCCGAACTGCTCGTTATCGTCGCGTACGGCTTGTTTTTAGCCGGCTCCGCCCGTTCTTTCAGAACCGGGGGAGACCGCTCTTCCCGTCTGATCATGACGGCTGCCGTGCTGCTCGACATGCTGGCCGCCTTCCTGCCTTCGATCGGTTTGCAGGCGCCGCTGCCGCTTGCCGAAGAACGCAAACCTCTCGTCGCCGCAGCGGTGCTGACCGGTGTTATGGTGTGGGTGCTTTTCGGCACCTGCCTTGCCCTCTATTTTGCGAAGCGTCCCGGATGGTATCACGCGCTTGTCCTGGTCATCGAAATCGTGTGGTTCATCGATGTCATGATGTTCATGTACGGCGCCTACGCATAGGGGGCGGTAAGATACCGGTGCGACGCCGCTCAGGCGGATTTCCGTGCTGGAGGCAGGATTGTTTTTCGGGCGAGGGCACAGGTGAATGCAAGAATTTCAACGAGTTGCCGTCATACGGATGAAAAGCCTCCGGAGAGAACCGGGAGGCGAAATAGGGATTGTTATGAACAGAATCTTTACTGCTGCCGTGTTCGGCATCATTTCGCTGTTGACGCTGCTTTTTTTTTCTGTGCCGCGCTCGCTGCAGGCCGCCGAAGTGCTGACCTGGCAGCAGTGCGTCGGCGAAGCCCGCAAAGCCCATCCCGATCTCTATTCGGCTCTTGCTGCAATGCAGCAGGCCGAAGCCGACAGGCGCATCACCAAAGGACAGCTTCTTCCGCAGCTCAGCGCCGGTTTGAATGCCGCGCAGAGCGGCAGTTCCGAAAAAAACATCGCCTCCTTCTCGGCACTTTCCTGGTCGCTGAATGCAAAGCAGCTGCTCTATGACGGGCGGAAAACCTCCAGGCAGGTCGCAGCCTACAAAGAGTCCGAAAAGGCGGCCGGCCACAACTATAGTGCGGTCTCCGCCGATGTGCGTTTCGCACTCCGTTCGGCGTTTACCGACCTGCTTAAAGCCCAGGAGCTGGTCGGCCTTTCAGGGGAGATTGCCGAACGCAGAAAAAAGAACGTCCGGCTCATCGCTCTGCGTTACCAGGCAGGCAGGGAGCATATCGGTTCGCTGCGCAAGGCCGAGGCCGATCTCGGCGAGTCGGAGTTCGAGGTTTCACGGGCCCAGAGAGGTCTCGTGCTTGCCCAGTCAAGACTCGCTTCGGCTCTCGGGCGCGACGAGCATAGCCCGATCAGGGTAAAGGGCTCGTTCACTGCCTCCGATCTTTCAGCTGTAAAGCCGAATCTCGCCCTGCTCGCCAAAAACACTCCGCTGGTCCGGCAGCTCGAAGCCAGGCGAAAAGCAGCCCGTTACGATCTCGATGCCGCAAAAGGGGCGTTCTCTCCCGAACTCTACCTGACCTCGTCCATCGGCCGAAGTTCTTTTGACAGCCTGCCTCCCGACGAGGTCGACTGGAATGCCGGGGTCGAACTCTCCCTGCCGATTTATGGCGGCGGCACGGGCCGGGCCAGGGTGCAGAGGGCCATGGCGGTTGTGAGCCAGCAGAATGCCGAAGAGAAAAGCGGCTATCTCCAGGTGTTCGATACGCTCGAAGAGAGCTGGAAGAACTTTGTGGATGCCCGCCAGTATGTTGCCGTGCAGCGGAAATTTCTCGATGCGGCCGTTGAACGCGCTTCGATAGCCAATGCCCAGTATTCGAACGGTCTTGTCTCGTTCGACGACTGGGTGATTATCGAAGACAATCTTGTGAGTGCAAAAAAACAGTTTCTCGATGCCGGCGCGGATCTTTTGATCGCCGAAGCCGGATGGATACAGGCAAAAGGAGGAGGACTCGATGATCAGTAGAAACAGGATGGTTCTTGCTGGAGCGATAACGATGCTCGTTCTGGGCGTTGGAGCATTTTTCCTTTTCAGGGGTTCCGGGACTCCGAAAGAGAGTTACCGGGAGATCCGCACCGTAAAAGGTCTCATACGATCCTCTGTATCGACGACGGGCGTTGTCGAGCCCCGCAACCGGCTGAAAATCCAGTCATCCATCGCAGGGCGGATCGAGGAGATCCGTGTCGATGAAGGACAGATGGTGCACAAAGGCCAGGTGCTTGCCCTCCTCAGCTCCACCGAACGGGCCGCGCTGCTCGACGCGGCGAAGCTGCAGGGGGACAAGGAGCGCTCCTACTGGAACAGCGTCTACCGGGAAACGACCGTCATCGCACCGATCGACGGGCAGGTTATCGTGCGAAGCATCGAGCCGGGCCAGACGGTAACCACCAGCGATTCGCTGTTCGTGCTCTCCGACCGGCTTATCGTCAAGGCATACGTCGATGAAACCGACATCGGCAGGGTCAAAATCGGCCAGAGTGCGGTGATCGGTCTCGACGCCTATCCTGAAATAAAGGTGAACGGCGTGGTTGAACACATCTACTATGAATCCCATCTGCAGAACAACGTCAACATCTACTATGTCGATGTGATTCCCGAAACCATTCCCGAAGTGTTCCGTTCGGGCATGAGCGCCAATATCGACATTATCGTCAGTGAAAAAGAGCAGGCTCTGCTTCTGCCTGTCGGCGCCGTGCAGACCAGGAACGGTAAAACCGTGGTACGGCAGAAAAGCGGGGGAGCCAAAGATGGCATGACCTACAGGACGGTAAGAACCGGCATGCAGGACGACGTCAATATCGAGATTCTCGATGGACTGGGGGAGAACTCCCTGGTGCTGCTTCCGGATACATCGTTTTCCCTTCCTGCAAAAAGCGGCGGCTCAAATCCCTTCCTGCCGCAGCGAAACAGGACGAAAAAATGAGGCCGATGCTTGAACTTCTGGATGTTCACCGTACCTACCTGATCGGCGAAAGCACCGTTCAGGCGCTGCGCGGCGTATCGGTGACTATCGAACGTGGCGAGTTTATTGCCATCATGGGAGCATCAGGGTCAGGCAAATCCTCCCTGCTCCAGATTCTCGGCCTGCTCGACAATCCCGATAAAGGCGACTACCTCATTTTCGGCAAGAATGTCAATACCCTCTCCGAAGATGAGCAGGCAGGCGTGCGCAATAATGTTGCCGGGTTTGTGTTTCAGCAGTTTCATCTGCTCAAGCGCATGAGCATTCTTGAAAACGTTCGCCTGCCGCATATCTACAGCGGTCTCAAAGGTGATTTTCATGAGGAGGCCATTGAACGGCTTCGGCAGGTCGGCCTTGCAGAACGAATGGATCATACGCCGAACCAGCTCTCGGGCGGCGAACAGCAGCGGGTTGCGATAGCCAGGGCGCTGATCCGTGATCCGCTGATCATTTTCGCCGACGAGCCGACCGGCAATCTCGACACGAAAAATTCGGCCGAAATCATGAAAATCTTCAAAAGACTTCATGAACAGGGCAAAACCGTCATCATGGTCACGCATGAACATGATATTGCCGCATATGCCGGTCGAGTCATCACCATGAGGGACGGCGTCATCGTCACCGATGAACGCCGCGCAGTCGCTCATGCTGCAGCAGCCGGAGCTGTCGGGGAGAGCGGCTTTGACCTGCATGGCGGCGGAACGGGATCAGTATGGCAGGACGGCCGCTTTATCGGATTTATGGCCCAGGCCTTTCAGGCCATTCTCGCCAACAAGATGCGCTCTTTTCTCTCCATTCTCGGCATTCTTGTCGGTGTTGCATCGGTCATAGCCATGATGGCGCTCGGCGAAGGCGCCAAAGTCGCCATGCAGGAGCAGCTCAAGTCCATGGGCTCCAATCTGCTCTCCATCAGGGGAGGCTCCGCCACCATCCGGGGCGCCTCGCAGGGCGCCGGTGCCGTTGCCCGCTTTACGGACAAGGATGTGAAGGATATCGCTTCGCTGAACGCTCTGGTAAAACAGGCTACCGGGGTCGTCAGCGGAAGCGCTCGCATTGTGTACGGCAACAACAACTGGAGTTCGAGCCTTGACGGGGTCGGTTATGACTACGGCGTGATGCGTTCGGCGGTACCGACGCTCGGCAGGTGGTTTACGCCCGATGAGATGCAGCAGCGGGCGAAGGTCGCCATTATCGGCATGACGATTGTCAAGGAGCTGTTCGGCAGCAGCAACCCCATCGGCAAAACCATCAAGATCAACCGGATCAATTTCAAGGTTATCGGCATTGCTCCTGCCAAAGGCTTTTCGGGCCCCCGTGATGAAGATGACGTGGTGATCATTCCGGTTACAACAGCCATGTACCGGGTGCTTGGCAAAGAATATCTGAGCAGCATCTTTGTTGAGGTACGCCAGCCATCGCTGATTGAAAAAGCAAAAACCGCGATCAGCGCCCTGATTGTCAAAAGACACCGATTGCAGGCCGATGACGAATCGTTCAACATCCGTGATATGACCGAAATGCAGAAGATGCTGAGCAGCACCACCGAGACCATGAGCCTGCTGCTCGGTTCCATTGCCGCCATCTCTCTTTTGGTCGGCGGTATCGGCATTATGAACATCATGCTTGTCTCCGTTACCGAAAGAACCAGGGAGATTGGCCTGCGCAAGGCCATAGGGGCGAGAAAAAACGATATCATGCTGCAGTTTCTTGTCGAGTCGGTCGGTTTGACCATCAGCGGGGGATTCATCGGGGTACTTGCCGGCATCGGTATTTCCCTTATGCTCGCCTTTTTTGCCGGCTGGGCGGTAAAAACCTCTATGGTATCGGTTGTTCTTGCAACGGTCTTTTCAGCGCTTATCGGCATTTTTTTCGGTCTGTGGCCAGCCAGAAAAGCGGCGGAACTCAAGCCGCTGGAAGCTCTTCGCTACGAGTAGAAAAACGTATCGTTGCCGATCATCCTGCTCATATCGCCTTTGCGCAAGTTCTTGACGGCGCGGGCAAAAAAAACAAAAAAAGATTTTTTTTTGTGCAAGGTTCCGGAAGTAATGCCGTCCTACTCTATGAAGACGCGATAAAACGGTTTCGTGTTTTCACCCTTGGGTTAGTTGTGTGTGGTTTGTGTTAGGTGTGGTGTGGTTCGGAGTTTCGGTAATCAGTCAGGTTTTTTTATGTGTTGTTGTGGTTACGAAGATGAACGGAACAAAGGCGCCTCTTTTACTCAGTAGTTCAAGGTAGGAGCGGGGCCCTGAAGGTAGGCGATGTTAGGTTAAAAACCAGGCTGATTACCGATTGAAACAGCGAAGAGCTTGAGTAGGGCTCTTCGCTGTTTTTTTTATGGGCGAAATATCGTCCGGTATTCGATGCGGCGGGCCGTAAAACCGGAAAACCCTGCATGAAACGATTCATGCAGGGTTTTCCGGTTTTATCCACTGGCTGAGCTCTGTGAACTCCGGTTTCCTCAGGAGGCGGCCAGCGCCTGGTTGACCTTTGCGGCCGCATCGTGCAGGCCGTTGGCGGCAATCAGGTTCAGCCCGGATTCATCGAGCATTTTCTGGGCGATTGCGGCGTTCGTGCCCTCGAGCCGGACAATGACCGGAAGGTTGAGACCGATTTTCTCGGCGGCCTGGATAATGCCGCCGGCAACACGGTCGCAACGCACGATTCCGCCGAAGATGTTGACGAGAATGGCCCTGACATTCTTGTCGCTCAAAATGATTTTGAAGCCTTCCTCAACGGTCTCGGGGCTCGCTCCACCGCCTACATCGAGGAAGTTTGCAGGTCTTCCGCCCGCAAGCTGGATCATGTCCATGGTCGCCATGGCAAGACCGGCTCCGTTGACCATGCAGCCGACATTGCCGTCGAGACGGACGTAGTTGAGGTTCGATTTCGACGCTTCCACTTCAAATGGGTCCTCTTCGTTGGTATCGCGCAGTTCGAGAAAATCCTTGTGGCGGAAGAGTGCGTTGCCGTCGAAATTGATTTTGGCATCGAGGGCGAGTACCCGGCCCTCTTTGGTGACGACAAGCGGATTGATTTCGGCCAGCGATGCGTCGATGCTCATGTAGGCGTTGTAGAGCGCGGTGATGAACGATACGGCGTTTCTGAACTGCTCGCCTTCGAGGCCGAGGAAAAATGCCGCCTGGCGCGCCTGAAAGGCCTGGAGGCCGTAAAGCGGGTCTACCTGAATCTTCAGAAGCTTGTCGGGGGTTTCTTCGGCGACCTTCTCGATTTCCATACCGCCTTCGGTCGAGACCATCAGCACATTTCTGGAGGTCGAGCGGTCGAGGGTGATGCCTACGTAGAACTCGCGGTCGATGTTCATGCCCTCTTCCACCAGCAGCCGGCTTACCTGTTTTCCTTCAGGGCCGGTCTGATGAGTCACCAGGGTTGCCCCAAGCATCTGGGCGGCTATGTCGCGTGCTTCATCGGGCGACTTTGCAAGTTTTACTCCTCCGGCTTTTCCGCGTCCTCCGGCATGAATCTGTGCCTTGACAACCACAACAGGGCTTCCCTGTTCTTCAAAAAGCTGCATGGCGGCCTGCTTTGCCTCTTCAGGCGAAAATGCAACGATGCCCTTGGGCACGCTGACCCCGAATTTTTTCAGGATATCTTTGCCTTGATATTCATGAATGTTCATATTACTCAGGTAACGGTTGTAAGGTTAATACTTCGCCGGCTGCGAGAGCCGGGAAAACGGGGCAAGGAAAACTTAAGTATACTGAATTTTACCCTTTTACTAAAGCTTTGAAGCTGCACATATGCACAATTTGAACTTTTATATGGAATATGCCGTCAGGGAGGCCCTGAAAGCATACGAGAAAAAAGAGGTGCCGGTAGGGGCTGTCGTTTTCGACGGCAACGGCAATATTGCCGGAAAAGGATACAACCAGGTTGAAGCACTCTCCGACGCCACGGCTCATGCCGAGATGATCGCACTGACCTCGGCCATGGCCACGCTCGGGAGCAAGTACCTCGAGGAGTGCACATTGGTCGTAACCATGGAGCCATGCCCCATGTGTGCGGGCGCGATCGTCAACGCCAAGGTGGGGCGCCTCATTTTCGGGGCTTACGATCCGAAGATGGGAGCATCGGGCACGGTTCTGAACATCACCGGCTGCAGGGAGCTCAACCATCAGCCGGAAGTGATCGGCGGCATCATGGAAAACCGGTGTTCGGAGCTGCTCCGCGATTTTTTTGCGGAACTTCGCCGAAAACAACGCTTTGATTCGTGAAGTAATAGTGTTACTATGTAAAAAATAGTACGTATATACTTACTGTCGTTTTTTGCCTGAATACGCTGAGTATCCTTCAGGCTATGCTTTTTTTCTGTCGCTGTCGATTATAACCACACTAACGAAGGAGGGTTATATGGGCGAGCCGTGCAGAACGGTATTAGAGTTGGAAGACACGGTATACCGTATCGCGCTGTGGATGACCGGTTCTAAAATACTGGCCAGGGAGCTTGTGATCTGGACCTACCGCGACGTCGGTGTCGAGACCACCCTGAACGAGCTGTTCAAACGGTTCAGGGCATACTATTTCAGCAACTTCAGCATCGATCTCTTTTCCTGCTTTATGGATACGGGGTGCAGAAGGGTGCACGACCTGCAGGACGATCCGACCGGCCGCTACTACGACGACATCAAGCTTGCGGTGCTGTTTGCCGACATGTTCGGCCTTACCTTCAACGAGATAGCCGAAATCAACGGCACCGACATCGATACCCTGAAAATATGGCTCTGGTGGGGCCGGAAAACCTTCGTCCTGCAGCTTCCCGAGTATTGACCGCCGACCCTCCGCAAGGAGGACTCCCTTTCTTTTTTTCTGCTCTCCTCACTCCGAACTCTTTTTCTCAGGGTTTATCGTGCCGCTGTGCGTGGATTGCCAGCGTCAGGCTCCCGTGGTGCGCATGTTTGTGTTGTGTATCCGCAGCCCTTACTCGTCGTTCTTCTCGACCGAGATGTTCTCGCGGATGATGCTTTTGAGGGAGCTGGCCAGGTGGGAGACGATGTCCTGGGCGATGTTGCTGCCGACCGACGGCACCTGGACGGTGTCGAGGCTTTCGATGCCGGCTTTCTTGACCGCGTTGCTGATGGTGACCGAGAGCACGGGGTTGCACTCCCTGACGATCTCCTTGAGCATGAAGGATGCCTCGAACAGGCTCTGCTGGGTGATCTCCCTGCGGTCCTCTTCGGAGAGCATCTGGCAGTGCCGTATGGCGATCATGCCGGAAAGGCAGGTGAGATAGGTGTTGGTGGCTCCCGCGAGGAAGAGGTTCATGAAGAAAGGCGTGAGCAGGTTGCCTCCGGGCAGGAGCGAGGAAAGGGTGTTGCTGAAGGAGGACTGGATGATCGGCTTGATATGGGCGGGAATGTCCTCGCGCCTGAAGTCCGAGAGCGGCAGGCAGCGGTATACCGAGCGCACCAGCCCGACGAACTCCAGGGCGTTATGGGTGCGGTGGTGGATCTTGTAGATGTTCCACACCGTCTTGAGGATGTTCTTGAGCGAGGTGGTGGTGCCGTAGGAGGTGTTCTGCGCGAACGCTCCCACGAAAAAGTTCTTGGTGGCGATCTGCTTGGTTTTGTTGAGCGCGTCGACCTCGAGCAGTTTGAGGTTGGCGCGCAGCCAGCGAAGATCCTTCTCCTTGCGCAGCGGTTCCGGATGCATGGGATGGGCCGGAACTGTTCTGCAGAGAAAGGCCACCCAGGCCGGAAAGTTTTTTGCGGTTTCGTCGGAGGGCAGCGTCGGGTGCGAAGGCCTGCTGAAGAACCGTAATCCCGAAACGATCGCAAAAAGCATGAGGGCGCCGGATAAAGCAAGAAACGCGTAGCCGGCATAGGGGTGCAGCGTCGAGAGCAGAGCGCCGAAGGCGAGAAGCTGGTTCAGGGCGAAAACACCGGACAGCAGCAGCAGTGCCGCAAGGGCGGAACCCAGAAAGATGAGGGCTTTTCTTTTCATACCGAAAGCCTGATGATCGTGGATGGACGGCTCTGTTTCAGGTACTTCTTTCAGATAATGTAAAGAAAAAAACCTTTATACGTTTTGCTTCGGTTCCGGAAGCCGTATCTGTTGATCCCTGCTGAACTGGTAGTCGAGAAAGATGTCCTCGGCAGCTGGAAGATGCCATGAGCCGTCCGGCAGACGGATCGTGGTGTCCTTGAGCCGGTAGGTCAGGTGCCCGCAGGTCCAGCAGTCGTAGTTTGCCATGCCGGAGCAGAGGCAGGTTTTTTCGGACGGCGTTATCGGCAGGCCGGATTTTTTTTCTTCGAGGGCCTTGTAGTAGGCGTCGATATAGGAGCATTTCCCGCCGTTATCCAGCAGATAGCCGAGCCCCTGGCAGTTGGGCTTCATACGGTAGGCGAGTGTCGGGGAGTTGGAGAGCATGCGCATCGGGTAGCCGGTTGTCGAGGCCATGTTTACCACGATATCCTTCTCTTCGGCGTTGATGTAGTGCTGTTTAACCTTTGCAGGTAGACCGGCCTCCCTTGAAATGGTGAAACGGGTGGCGACCTGCACCGCTGAGGCTCCCTTTTGGAGGTAGCTTGCCGCGTCGGTTCCGGTGAAGATTCCGCCTGCCGGAATGACCGGAATCGGAAGGTTCTCTTTTTTCAGGAAGTCGAGCACTTCCTTGACGATGGTGTTCAAATCGAAGGTGTGCCAGTCGAGCGGTCCGAATCCGAGATGGCCGCCGGCAAGAGGGCCCTCGACGATTATGTAGTCGGGAAGCCGGTCGAGACGGACGGCGCGTTTCAGGAAAATGGCCAGCGCCCTGACCGAAGAGATGATGATGCCTATCTGTGCGTCGCGGAAGCGGGGATGATCCTGAATAAGGTCGAGGGTGCGCAAGTTGAGGCCGGCGGCAAGGGTGAGGCCGTCGATACCGGCATCCAGTGCTGCCGAAAGTCTTACCTTGAGTGTTTCCGACGCATTGTTCATGGAGAGTTTTTCCATGCAGTTCAGAAAAATCGCACCCTTGCCGGTTTTTTGGGAAACCGTGTACTCGATGTATTTTTTCTGGGCTTCGGCAACCTCCTCAAGGTCGAAGAGCACTGCCGATTTGTCGGGGTTGTCGGTGTAGGCCGCGTACTTCCTGCGTTTGCGCGAAACGTACGAGGTACTGAAAATCTGATCACAGACGTAGCAGACTTCGGCATCTGAAATATGGCCTATGCCGCCAAGTTTCTCAGCCGCCAGAGCAAGTTCGGTTGTTGATATGTTGACGCCCATTCCGCCGATAACGATTGGGACATACTCTTTTCCTCCTAACGGTAACCTGAAATTGTCTACGATCATTGTCTGTGTATTCCGATGTAAAAGCATTTTCCGGCCTCCGGCGGATCCGGAGGCCGGCTGGGTTGTCGCTGTTATTGCCGGTAGCGGCCCCCTCCGGCGTCAAAAATTAAAATTATTTAAGATAGAATATTTCGTTCTATAAATCTACAGGCAAAACGTACAAAACGCTATGCCGTCGTGAACCGACAATTTTACCGGTGTCAATAGCAATGGCTGTTTGAGAAAAGGAGGAGAGAATAGTAAATTGACAGGCCTGATGAAAACGCGGGGGAGCGCAATCGGCCGCCCGTCAAGAAAAACCGATCAAGTAACAAAGGGGAACCGTTATGATAAAGCTCGTCTTGCTGCGCCACGGCGAAAGCCAGTGGAACCTGGAAAACCGTTTTACCGGATGGCACGACATCGATCTGACGGACAACGGGAGGCTTGAAGCCTCAAGGGCAGGAAAGACCATGAAAGAGGCGGGCCTGACATTCGATATGGCCTATACCTCGGTGCTGAAACGGGCCATAAGGACACTCTGGAACGCCCTCGACAGTATGGATCTCATGTGGCTTCCCGTCATCAAAAGCTGGCGGCTCAACGAACGCCACTACGGAGCGCTGCAGGGCCTGAACAAGTCCGAAACGTCCCGCAAGTACGGCGAGGAGCAGGTGCTGGTATGGAGAAGAAGCTACGATACCCCTCCGCCGCCGCTCGATCGCGACGACGAGCGTTTTCCCGGACTCGACCGCCGTTACGCCGGACTGGGCGAAACGGAACTGCCGCTTTCGGAGTGCCTGAAGGATACCGTCGAGCGTTTTCTGCCGATCTGGCACGACACCATAGCGCCCCGTATCCGCGAGGGCCGGCGTGTGCTTATTGTCGCGCACGGCAATTCGCTGCGTGCGCTGGTCAAGTATCTCGACAACATTTCCGAGGAGGATATCGTCGGTCTGAACATCCCGACGGGCATCCCTCTCGTCTATGAACTCGACGACGATCTCAGGCCTCTGAAAAGCTACT
>Ga0105105_10000728_pt1 | contig 14583 bp, 15 predicted proteins | sample PPLLaktember2015_4_FD_79108 | JGI IMG/M metagenome (GOLD analysis project Ga0105105, IMG submission 79108) | Freshwater sediment microbial communities from Prairie Pothole Lake near Jamestown, North Dakota, USA - PPLs Lake P8 Core (1) Depth... | ecosystem: Environmental > Aquatic > Freshwater >... | reverse complement strand
GCCGTTACGGTTGCGCCTTATATGGGCTTCGACTCCCTTGAACCCTTTTTTTCCTATACCGAAAAGCTTGTTTTCGTGCTCTGCCTCACTTCGAACGAGGGCTCCCGCGATTTCGAGGAGCAGCGGCTGCACGACGGCATGGCGCTTTATGAAGCCGTGCTCGATAAGGTCGGGCAGTGGCAGCAGGAGGGCAACGCCGGCGTGGTGGTCGGCGCCACCAAAAGCGGTCTGCTTGGCGAGCTGCGCCGTCGTGCGCCCGGTCTTTTTTTTCTGATTCCCGGGGTCGGAGCGCAGGGAGGTTCGCTTGAGGATGCCGTGCGCGAAGGCGTCGACGCAAACCGAGAGAGCGCCGTTATCAACGTGAGCCGAAGCCTCATCTATCCTGCCGGATCTTTCGCCTCGATCGATGAGTATGAAGCCGCTGTCGCCCTCGAGGCGCGAAGCATGCACGAGGCCATGAAAAGCGCTCTGGGGTAAAACGGACGATAAGGATTGCGTATTCCTTATATTGCTTATATTGATATTACATTTTTTCTTTCGCCCGGCAGCCCTTATCGCCTGACGGAAACACCCGGGCTGTCTTCTATCTATAAACTGGATTTTTATGTGCGGAATCGTTGGTTATATCGGCAAAAGAGAGGCTGCGCCTCTGCTGTTGAACGGACTGCGGCGTCTGGAATACCGGGGCTATGATTCGGCGGGCATTGCCGTGCTCAACGGCAGGCTCTCTGTCGTCAAACAGAAAGGAAGCGTAGGGGACCTTGAAATCGCGCTGCAGGAAAGCGGCGATTTGCTCAGCGGAGCGACGGTGGGCATCGCGCACACCCGGTGGGCGACCCACGGCGATCCCAGCGACCGCAACGCCCATCCCCATCTCAACAATGCCGGCGATATCGCGCTGATCCATAACGGCATTATCGAAAACCACGCGGCTCTTCGCCTTGAGTTGTCCTCTCACGGCTACACCTTCAACAGTGCAACCGATACGGAGGTGCTGGTGCATCTTATCGACCGCATGTGGAAGGAGGAGCCGTCACTGAGCCTCGAAGGGGCGGTGCGCCGCGCGCTGCGTCATGTCGAAGGAGCATACGGGATCTGCGTGATTTCGTCCCGCGAGCCGGGAACGCTGGTGGTTGCCCGCAAGGGAAGTCCGCTGGTGCTCGGGCTTGGCGACGGCGAGTTTTTTGTGGCTTCCGATGCCGCCCCGATCGTCGAGCATACCCGCAAGGTTGTTTACCTCGGCGACGGGGAGATGGCGGTCGTGACGGCCGAGGGATATATGGTCAAGACCATCGAGAACATCGAGACCGAGAAGCTCATCACCGAACTCGATTTCGAGCTTGGCGAGATAGAAAAAGGCGGCTTCGAGCATTTCATGCTCAAGGAGATATTCGAGCAGCCCGACGTTATGCACGATGTCATGAGGGGCCGCGTGCGTCTTGAGGAGGGACGGGTACGGCTCGGGGGAATCGAGGACTATCTCGATCGCCTCAAGCAGGCCAGGCGTATTGTCATCTGCGCCTGCGGCACCAGCTGGCATGCCGCTCTTATCGGCGAATATCTTATCGAGGAGTTCGCCCGCATTCCCGTGGAGGTCGATTATGCTTCCGAATTCCGGTACCGCAATCCCATCGTAGGCACCGACGACGTGGTTATTCTCATCTCCCAGTCGGGAGAAACTGCAGACACGCTTGCCGCGCTTCGAGCAGCGAAAGAGAAAGGAGCTCTTGTCATGGGCATCTGCAATGTCGTGGGTTCAACCATCGCCCGCGAGACCCTTTGCGGCATGTATACCCATGCGGGTCCCGAAGTCGGCGTCGCCTCCACCAAGGCCTTTACCGCCCAGGTGATCGTGCTCTATATGCTTGCCCTTGCCCTCAGCAAGGGACGGACCATTTCGCACGACGAGATCGCCCTGAACCTCAGGGAGCTGACGCGCGTACCTGAAAAAGCATCACGGATTCTTGAACTCGACAGCCAGATCAAATCGATAGCCGAAATTTTCAAGGATGCGAAAAACTTTCTGTATCTCGGCCGCGGCTACAATTTTCCTGTAGCGCTCGAAGGCGCCCTGAAGCTCAAGGAGATTTCCTATATCCATGCCGAAGGTTATCCCGCGGCTGAGATGAAGCATGGCCCGATCGCGCTGATCGACGAGGACATGCCGGTAATTTTCATCGCCACCAGAGACAGCACCTATACCAAGATTCTCAGCAATATCGAAGAGGTGCGAAGCCGCAAGGGACGGGTTATAGCCATCGCCAACGACGGAGACCAGGAAATCAGCAGTCTTGCCGAACACGTCATCTACATCCCGCAGGCGACCGGGCCGATCATGCCGCTTCTGACGGTTATTCCGCTGCAGCTGCTCGCATACCATATCGCGACCCTCAGGGGATGCAACGTCGATCGTCCCCGCAATCTTGCCAAATCGGTTACGGTGGAATAGCCGGAAAGGAGCAAACGCATGGATATGTATCAGGACGCCCGTTTTGCGGGCGTACTTTCCGACCTTGAGCGCATTGCCCGCGAGCTGGTCGATACGGGCAGGCTGGCTGCCGTCGCCGGAACCCTCGGAAGCGAAGTCGCTATCGAATTCGGCATGTACCCGGAGGGCAAAAAGGCGGAGCCGTGCATTCTCATCAACATCACCTCTCAGGAAGAGTTCGAGGGCGACGAATGCCTGCTGGACGATTTCGAGGATTATGTGATCAGCCGCCTCGAGGTCGCCTCCCGAGACTGGTCGCAGGAAGTGACCGGCATTCTGGGTGACGACCGGCCGGTGATTCTGCTTATAAATGGCGAAGAGTACTGATATTCCGGTGCCCTGCCGTTTATTTCCCGTCTCCGCTGAAATTTCTTTTTTCCGTTCCCCTTTTCCTGGCCGCGACGGGAATTATTACCGGTAATTGACAGTTTAAAAAGCTTTTAAGGCCGGGCTTTTAAGGCCGGTCTAATCCGCCCGTCAGGAATGACGGACTTCACAAAATCCGAATTGCGCTATGGATGGTCATATTGTCATTACCGGGGCTACCGGGGTAATCGGAGCCGAGCTTGCCCGCAGGCTCTGCGCCCGAGGGGAAAAGGTCGTTCTGCTTGTCCGTTCGACGGCTTCCGCGGAGGAGAAGGTTCCAGGTGCGGCGGCTTACGTGCACTGGGATGCAGACCTGGCTTCGGGGGACTGGGTTTCCTTTGTTGACGGTGCCAGAGCGGTCATTCATCTTGCCGGGAAACCGCTGCTTGATGCCCGCTGGACCGAGGAACACAAGAAAGAGTGCTACGATTCCCGCATTGAGAGCACTAAACACATGGTTGCGGCGATTGCCCTGGCGAAGCGGAAACCGGAAGTATTCATTTCGGCTTCGGCCATCGGCTATTACGGTTCGTTCGAACAGTGTTCCGATACGGCCGAACTCGACGAATCGGGCCCTCAAGGCCTTGATTTTCTGGCGGAAATCTGCATAGACTGGGAAAAAGCCGCGATTCCGGCTGCCGGATACGGTGTCCGCCTTGTTCTGCTCCGCACCGGCATCGTACTGACCACGAAAGGCGGCATGCTGCAGAAAATGATCGCCCCGTTCAGCTTCTTTGTCGGCGGTCCGGTCGGTTCCGGCCGCCAGTGCCTCTCCTGGATACATCTCGATGACGAAATAAACTGTATTCTGGCCATTCTCGACGACTCCCGTTATGAGGGCGCCGTCAATGCCGTGGCTCCGCTGCCGGCGACCATGAACGATTTCGCGCGGGAGCTTGGCCAGGTAATGGGACGCCCTTCGCTCATTCCGGTGCCGAAAATCGCCGTGCAGCTCCTGATGGGCGAGGGTGCCGATTATGCCGTCAAAGGCCAGAGGGTCGTGCCCCGGGCTCTTGAAGGCAACGGCTTCGTTTTCCGGTACCCCGATCTCGGTCCTGCGCTCGGGGATCTTGTTTCCAATGACAAGTAGCGGGACTTTTCATCGATCCGTTTTCCGGAGCCTGATACCGACCGTATGCAGCAGACTTGCGGCGGTCATGAAACGTCAACACAAAACAACAGTAACAAGGAGCGAATTATGGGAACCAGTGGTCGTGCGATTGTAGGGGAACATCTTCCCCGCGTACTTGAACTGCTCAACAAGGCGTTTGCCGACGAATGGCTGGCCTACTACCAGTACTGGCTGGGCTCGAAGGTCGTGCAGGGGCCGATGAAGGATGCGGTTATCGCCGAGCTTCTGCAGCATGCCGCCGACGAGCTGCGCCATGCCGACATGGTGACCACGAGGATCATCCAGCTCGGAGGCACGCCGGTAACCAGTCCGAAGGAATGGTTCACCTGGTCGAACTGCGGCTACGACGCTCCGGACGATCCGTTCGTGAAAAAAATTCTCGAGCAGAACATTGCCGGAGAGCAGTGCGCCATAAATGTCTATAACAGTATTATTCAGGAGATAGGCATGAAGGACCCGGTGACCTACAATCTTGCGGTTCAGATTCTGCAGGATGAGGTGGAGCATGAAGAGGACCTTCAGTCGCTTCTCGAGGATGTCGGCATTATCCTCGGCAGGTAACTTCTCCGGTTGTGCAGAAAAAAAACAGCCGGGCAGCAGAAACTGTCCGGCTTACGGTAAAAACCCTCTGAAGGATAGATCAATAACGGTCTCTTCTCACCGGGCGCTCTTCGCGGGGCCTGGCTTCGTTGACCTTTATGGTGCGGCCTTTAAGATCCTTGTCGTTCATGGATTCGATAGCTTCGCGAGCTTCGCTGTCATTCGGCATGTCAACAAACCCAAACCCTTTCGAGCGGCCTGAAAACTTGTCGGTGATGATGTTAGCGCTGTCGACCTGTCCGAACTGGGAAAATACATCACGCAGATCGTCTTCGGTAACGGAGTAGGGTAAATTGCCAATGTAGATATTCATTGTTAGTCTCAGTAAACATGTGCATTGATAGAAAAGAAACGCAGACAAATAACCAAGGCACAAATTATTTGAACGCGATCAGCCAACCATTGGCTAATTAATGCTCTAATTTACCGCAATTAGCAATGGTTTTCAAAAATAAAAACGCCTGCGGTATGCGGAAATTCGAGTATTAACAGGCAGAAAAGGCTTTTGTTCTGTTTTTTTTGTGAAAAAAAACGCACGCTTTTCCTTTTTCCTGTCAGTTTTTTCTTTTTCCCGCTCTTCCGCACTCCTCTTTTTTCTCCTCTTTCCCGCTTTCACGGCTTCGGATTGCTCATTTTCTACTTTTTTGTTATAAAATTCGATGAATTCTTGTTTAGAGTTTAAATATTTACTACTATCGTGTAGTAAAGTTTAAATATTAAGGCTCCAAACAATCCTAAACCATCAGGTTATGATGAAGAAGTTTTCGTATCCATTGCTGCTGCTTGCAGCGGCAATGACGTTCAGCGGCACGGCATGGGGTGCTGAAGAGGTCGTCACCGACAGCGGCACCACCTCATGGATGCTTACCTCCACGGCGCTGGTTCTGCTCATGGTTCCGGGACTGGCCATGTTCTACGGCGGTCTGGTGCGCACCAAAAACGTCATCGGCACCATGATGCACAGTTTCGCCGCCATGGTCATCATCGGCGTGCTCTGGCCGACCCTCGGCTATGCCCTCAGTTTCGGACCCGGCATTCTCGGCGGTTTCGTCGGCTGGGACAGCAAATACTTTCTGCTTCAGGGCATCGATGACACCATCATGTCCACCCAGATTCCCGAATATGTCTTCGCCATGTTCCAGGGCAAGTTCGCCATCATCACGCCCGCACTGATTGCCGGCGCATTCGCCGAGAGGGTGAACTTCAAAGGCTATGCGATCTTCATCGCGCTCTGGAGCCTCATCGTCTACAGTCCGATCTGCCACTGGGTATGGGCTGCCGACGGTTTCCTCTTCAACCTCGGCGCCATGGGAGCCATCGACTTTGCCGGCGGAACCGTCGTGCACATCTCCTCCGGTGTTACGGCGCTGGTCGCCGCACTCTATCTCGGCAAACGCAGGGGATATCCGAGAAACGTCATGCATCCCAACAACCTGGTGATGACGCTCATGGGCGCAGGTCTGCTCTGGGTAGGATGGTTCGGATTCAACGCAGGCAGTGCCATTGCAAGCAACCTGGCGACGGCTCGAGCTCTTACCGTTACCCAGATGGCCGCCGCCGCCGGCGCCTTTACCTGGATGATTATCGAAATGTTCCAGCACGGCAAGGCGACCAGCCTCGGCGTTGCCTCGGGTATTCTTGCAGGTCTTGTCGCCATCACTCCGGCTGCCGGTGTGGTTCAGCCTTCCGGAGCGCTTGCACTCGGAGCGCTTGCCGCGGTGTTCTGCTACCTGGCCATCGTGCTCAAGAACAAGCTCGGTTATGACGACAGTCTCGATGCCTTCGGCATCCACGGAGTCGGCGGTATTGTCGGCGCTCTCGCCCTGACCTTCTTCATCCGTCCGTCGTGGATGGCCGATGCGGCGGCAAAAGTGGGCGGAAGCTGGACCGTCTGGCAGCAGTTCGGCGTACAGGCGACCGCAGTCGGCGTCACCATCGCCTATGCCGCCGTCGTGTCGCTTGTGCTGCTTTTCATTGTCGAGAAGACCATAGGCCTGCGCATCAGCGAAGACGAGGAGATGTCGGGTCTCGATCACAGCATGCACGGCGAGCAGGGATACGGCCTTATTAACTTAAACTGAGTTTTTTACGATGAAACTGATTACAGCGATCATTCAGCCGGACAGGCTCGACCATGTGCGGGAGGCCCTTATCCAGGCTGATATAACCAGAATAACCGTAAGCCGTGTAACCGGACATGGCCGGCAGGAGGATATCGAGATCTACAGGGGCCAGAAAATCGCACCGAACCTTATCCCCAAGATCCGCCTCGATATCGCCGTCAACGAAGAGTTTGTCGATGTCACCCTCGATACGATCCTTGATGCGGCGCGCCACGGGGTGGGAGAGGTCGGCGACGGCAAGATATTCATCACTCCGCTTGAAGAGTGCATCAGAATCCGTACCCGCGAGAAAGGAGGCAAGGCTATCTGACGACCGGTAGCGCATAAAAGCAAAAAGAGAAGGCTGCTCCGATGGGCGGCCTTCTCTTTTTTGTGAGGTATTGAATCCGCAACCAGGCTTCAATTTGCCGGGACCGGCAGAGGAAGAACCGCCACGGGTTGTTTCCATGAGGGATAGTAGGTGTTCAGCCACTGTTCGGCATTGACGTCACCCAGTCTTGCCGCTGCCCTGAAATCCTCGATGCGTCCGAAGGCGTCGCCGGTACTGCCTTTGGCGATGCCCCGGTGGAAGAAGGCCGTCGCCATTTTTCCGTCGAGGTTCAGCGCTGCGCTGAAGTCCGCAATGGCCCCGAAAAAGTCCCCTGCCATGTTCTTGGCGACCCCCCGGTTGTAGTACCCCACAGCAAGGAAATGCGGTTCTCCGAAAGCGATAACCATGGAAAAGTCATTGATGGCCTTGTCGAAAACTTTCATCCGCTGCCAGGCTGCGCCTCTCATCTGATAGGCCATGGCAAAACGGGGATTTTTTTCGATAGCTTTCGTATAGTCCCTGATGGCGGTTTTCAGGTCCCCCTGAAGGTGTTTTTCGTATCCGCTGTTGAAATAGTCATTTTCCTGGCCGGCAAACGCGGGACTCGTGAAAATGAACAACAGCAGCAGAACGACAGGGAACACCGGGGCACTGTTTTTCATGGTCATCGTCTAAAAAAAGTCATAGGTACAAAAGAGTGCTTTATTCCGGCTGCGGGATAGAGGTAAACGCACTATAGCAATGCTGTTCATGGGGCTTAAAGTTTCCCGCGCCGGGTTCCTCCTATAGTAAGATTTCAACGGGTTATTTTTACGTAATCAGGCGGTTTTTTTTCTATCTTGCTACAATTAACAGTATAACTGTTCCCCGTACGTCAATGTTCAGGATCACTCTTGAAGAATTTGAAGGGCCGCTCGACCTCCTGTTATTCTTTATCAGGCGTGATGAACTTGATATCTACAATATTCCCATCTCGAAAATCACCGCTGATTTTATTTCCTACATCAGCGGCGTGCGCCAGATGAAGCTCGAGGTTGCCGCCGAATTCATCTATATGGCGTCGATGCTGATGAGCATCAAGGCGAAAATGCTGCTCCCCCGACCCACTCCGGATGGCGGAGAACTCGATGAGTTCGATCCCCGCTCCGAACTCGTGCAGAAGCTTCTGGAATACCGGCAGATGAAAGAAGCGTCGGAAAAACTCGGGGAACTGGCTGCTGCCAGGGCACGGCTTTTTGCGAAGGGGTTTTCCGAATCGTTCGGGCAGAACGTTATCGACCAGCTCGACCTGGAGCTGCACCGCCCTACGCTCTACCATCTCATAACGGCATACCGCTCCGTACTGGAAAACATTCCCAAACCCATGACCCGCAACGTCACGGAGGCTCCGGTAACGGTCGAGGAGCAGAGCGCGCTGATACTTGCAAGGCTCAGGGAGCGGGTGCAGGTATCGTTCCGTTCGGTGATGGAGGGTGTAGGGGAGAGCATCATCGTGGTCGTAACCTTTCTGGCCGTGCTCGAACTGTGCCGCAACCGGAAAATTCTGGTTGTCATCAAGGAGGGCTATGACGATTTCTGGATATCGGCACGCGACGCCGCGTGAGGGATGCCGGTCGTCAGCGGGGGCAGGAAATAACGGGTGAAGCGCCGGACGGGTTCAGGCATTTGTGAGTACTGCCGGGAACCGCCCGGTTTTTTTTATCTTACAGGTCAGCAAAGTCAGGGCCTTATTGAATAGAACAGTATAAATCCAACCTCATGCCGGAAATCCAGCCCTTCAGGGCCATACGCTACAATCCCGAAACTGCGGGAGATGCCGCAAAACTGATCTGCCCGCCCTACGACGTGATCTCAAGGGAGCTGCAGCAGCAGCTGAACGACTCTTCGCCTTTCAACGCCGTCCGGCTCGAATTGCCTCTCGAAGCCGATCCCTACGCGGCTTCGGCCGAACGGCTGCACGAGTGGCTGCAGAACGGCGAACTTCTGCGGGACGAGGAGCCGGCCTTCTACCCCTACAGCCAGACCTTTACCGACCAGGAGGGAAATACCCATACCCGGTGCGGCTTTTTTGCCGCGATGCGCCTGCACGAGTTCGCCGAAAAAAAGGTGCTGCCGCACGAGAGAACCCTTTCCGGCCCCAAGGCCGACCGCCTGAACCTGTTCAGGAAAACCCGGACCAACATCAGCTCGATTTTCGGCCTCTACGCCGACGAGGAGGGTGCGGCCGACCGCATTGCAGCCGGCTATGCCGAAACCCGAGAGCCGCTGGTCGATGCAGTGTTTCAGGGCGTGCGCAACCGGCTGTGGCGTATCGTCGATCCGGAGCTTGTGGACGGGATCCGGCAGGCGCTGGCCGAAAAAAGCGTCTATATTGCCGACGGCCATCACCGGTACGAAACCGGCCTGAACTACCGCAGGGAGCGCGCGGAAGCCAATCCTGAACATACCGGAAACGAACCGTACAATTTTATCCTTGTGTATCTGAACAATATTTATGATAAAGGACTGGTGGTTTTTCCCATACACCGTCTTGTGCACAGCCTTGAGGATTTCGACGTTTCGCGGCTCAGGGAGCGGCTCGAAGAGCATTTTGCCGTAACGGATCTTGACGGACGGGCCGGACTGAAGGCATATCTCGAAGCCGCCTCGTCGAGTTATGCCTACGGGGTGGTCACCCGGAACTCCGTTCTGGGGATTACGCTGCAAAGCGATCCGGCAGATCTCATCGACGCCGCCATCGCTCCTGCCCTGCGCCGGCTCGGGCTTGTCGTGCTGCACGAAGTGGTGCTTGCCCGTCTGCTCGGCATAGGCCAGGAGGCCATGGCAAGGCAGACCAATCTGGTGTATGTGAAAGACGACGGCGAGGTGTTCGATGCGGTTGCGTCCGGCAGGGTCCAGGCCGGCTTTGTCGTCAAGCCGGCCACGGTGCAGCAGGTGCTTGCCGTTTCGGAGTCCGGAGGAGTGATGCCGCAGAAATCGACGTTTTTTTATCCGAAAATCATGACCGGACTGGTTTTCAACCCGCTCGACTGATATGGCCATGACCGAAGAATTTTTTTCCCGATCCGCCGAAGATACCCGGGCATACGCACGGCAGTTCGCTTCCACGCTGCAGTCCGGCGACAGGATATGCCTGAGCGGTCAGCTCGGTGCGGGGAAAACCGAGTTCATGAAGGGCATTGCGGAGTGTTTCAACTGCGCGGGAGAGCTTTCCAGCCCCACGTTCGCCCTCTTCAACATCTATCACGGGTCTTTTCGCGGGAAGCCGCTCGATCTGCACCATTTCGATCTGTACCGGATCGAACGGGAGGAGGAGCTCGATGAGATCGGATTCGAGGAGTATCTGTTCGGGCCGCATATCGCCGTTGTGGAGTGGGGCGACCGGTTCGAGCGCTTCCGGTCGTGTTATACCGCTACGGTTCGCCTCCAGCATGGCGGCGGCGACTCGCGGAGAATAGTCATAACCCGATAGACTGCCGATGAATATTCTGGCTATAGAGTGCACTCATGTTTCGCTCAGCGTCGCACTCATGAGCGGTGGCGAGGTAACCCTGCTTTCCGGCGGCGAGTGGAACCGGGCGGCCGAGTCCGTTATGCCGCTCGTTGAGCAGGCGCTCGAGAGCAGCCGGACCGGCAGAGGGCGGCTTGACGCGATTGCCGTCTCTTCGGGGCCCGGCTCCTTTACCGCTCTGCGCATCGGGATGTCTGCCGCCAAAGGTATTGCCTACGGCCTCGGCATTCCCCTTGTCCCGGTTCCCACCCTTCCGGCCATGGCTGTCGCAGCACTGCCCTTTACTTCCGCGGAGGTGATCGTTCCGGTGGTTCCGTCGCGCAGGGGCGAGTATTACTACTGCTGTTACCGGCGCGCCGCCCTCGAACAGGGTCTCGCGGGAGAAGAAACCGCAAGGGGCTCCATGGATGATGTGCTGCGGGCGGCCGGCGCCGCGGAGCTCGACGCCGTGGTTACGGCCCGACTGACCGGCGATTTTCCCGTTCCGGGGGATGGCGCGGCGGCAGGTTTTCTCGATGCGGCTTTTTTTTCCGCCGCTTCACTGCTTTCCGAAGCATCGAGGCTTTTCCGGCTCGGCTCCGCGCTCCCGCCGGCAGAGGTGTTTCCGGATTACCGGCAAATGTTTGTGCCGGGAGGAAGAAAAGAATGAATCATTACTATTTTAAAGGAAATGGCCGCCGGGCTGTTTTATTTACCATTGATTGAAATATAACGGAGGTTTATGACCAGTTCTGAGCATGATGAAAAACGCAGCGACCAGCAGCCGGAAGAGGTATCCTACAGCGGACTTCTGGCCAGAAGGGCTGCAGAGCTCGCTCTTGAAAAAAAGTGCGAGCAGGTCAGGATTCTCGACCTGAATGGGTTGACATCGGTTACGGATTATTTTGTTATCGTCACGGCTGACTCCGAGAGGAAGGCCAAAGCCGCCGCCGAACATATTATCGAGGAACTGAAGGCGGACGATGAGCGCCCGATGCATGTGGAGGGCATGGATTCCATGCACTGGATACTTCTCGATTACGTCGATGTGGTGGTTCATATCTTCATGCCCGACGAGCGGAGCTTCTACGATCTCGAGTCGCTCTGGTCGGATGCCCCGGTTACCACGGTGACCTGATTTTCTTTTGCCGGGCTGCCGGCGCTCCGCCTTCTCCCCCGTTTTAAGATGTTGGCGGGATTTTATACATTACGCCCTTAAGCGGTTTACTATTAATTTTTTACACGGAAAAAACCTATGCAGCGCGAAAGGATATTGCCGATCAGTATTGAAGAGGAAATGCGGGATTCCTATCTCGATTATTCCATGTCGGTTATCGTCAGCCGCGCGCTTCCGGATGTTCGCGACGGCCTGAAGCCGGTGCACCGGAGAGTGCTTTTCGGTATGCATGAACTCGGTCTCCAGGCGGGAAAACCGCACAAGAAATCGGCGCGTATCGTCGGTGAAGTGCTCGGTAAATTCCATCCTCACGGAGACAGTGCCGTGTATGACAGTCTTGTGCGTCTGGTGCAGGATTTCTCGCTGCGCTACCCGCTCATCGACGGCCAGGGCAACTTCGGCTCCATCGACGGCGACTCCCCTGCCGCCATGCGTTATACCGAGGTGCGCATGAAGCCCATCGCCGGAGAAATGCTCAAGGACCTCGATAAAGAGACCGTCGACTTTTCCCTGAACTTCGACGACTCGCTCGAAGAGCCGACCGTGCTTCCTTCGGCGATTCCCAATCTTCTGGTTAACGGAGCCTCCGGCATTGCCGTCGGCATGGCGACCAACATTCCGCCGCAGAACCTGCGCGAGGTTGTCGACGGCATCATCGCCGTGATCGAAAATCCCGAGATAGAGATAGCGGACATCATGAAGCATGTGATCGCCCCCGATTTTCCGACCGGCGGCATCATCTACGGCTACGAAGGGGTTCGCCAGGCCTATCTGACCGGGCGGGGCAAGGTGGTTATTCGCGCAAGGGCGCTCGTCGAGGTGACCCAGAAGAACGGCCGGGAGTCCATCATCGTCACCGAACTTCCCTACCAGGTCAACAAGGTCCGCCTGATCGAGAAAATCGTCGAGCTGGTTCACGACAAGAAACTGGAAGGTATTGCCGATATCCGCGACGAGTCCGACCGCGACGGTATGCGGCTCGTGATCGAGCTGAAGCGTGATGCGGTAGCCAAGGTGGTACTGAACAATCTCTACAAGCATACGCCCATGCAGGAGACCTTCGGGGTGATCATGCTTGCCCTGGTCGACGGCGTGCCGAGGGTGCTCAATCTCAAGGAGATGATGCACTACTACATCAAGCACCGGAACGAAATCGTGCAGCGCCGTACGAAGTACGACCTTACCGCCGCCGAAAAGCGGGCCCATATTCTCGAGGGGCTGAAAATCTGTCTCGACAACCTCGACGAGGTGATCACCACCATCCGCGAGTCGCCCGATACATCCACGGCCCAGGACCGGCTCATGCAGCGCTTCGGTCTTTCCGAGGTACAGGCAAAAGCCATTCTTGAAATGCGCCTGCAGCGCCTGACCGGCATGGAGCGCCAGAAAATCGACACCGAGTACAGGGATACGCTCGCCATCATCGAAGAGCTGCGTTCCATTCTCGCCAGTCCCGAAAAGCAGCTGCAGATTATCCGCGACGAGCTGATGAAGGTTCGCGAAGTCTACGGCGACGAACGCCGGACCGAGATCGTGCCCCAGGAGGGCGATTTCTCCATCGAGGACATGATCGCCCAGGAGGACGTGGTCATCACCATCACCCACGACGGCTTCATCAAGCGCTTTCCGGTTTCCGGATACCGTCGTCAGGCAAGGGGGGGCAAGGGAGTTACCGGCGCTCAGGCCAAGCACGACGATTTTGTCGAGCACATGTTCATCGCCTCGACACACAACTACATTCTGTTCTTTACCAACACCGGCCGGTGCTACTGGCTCAAGGTTTACGAAATCCCTGAAGCCGGCAGGGCCGCGCGCGGGCGCTCCCTGGCCAATATCATGGAGCTGCGGCCCGGCGAGCAGATCAAGGCCTACATCAATATCCGCAACTTCGACGATCCGGGTTTCATCGTGATGGCCACGACCAGGGGCATCGTAAAGAAAACCCCGCTCGACGATTTCTCGAATCCGCGCAGGACCGGCATTGCCGCCATCACCATTGAGGAGGGCGACGAACTGCTCGACGCCCGTCTGACCGACGGCGATCATCAGATCATCCTGGCCAAAAGCTCGGCTTACGCGGTGCGCTTCCCTGAAAACGAGATCCGTTCCATGGGCAGAACCGCCATGGGCGTCAAGGGCATAACCCTCGACAAGGACGAGAAGTGCATTTCGATGGTCACCACCAAACGCACCGACATGGCCCTGCTTGCCGTTACCGACAACGGATTCGGCAAACGCAGCCGCGTTGAGGACTACCGCCTCACCAAGCGAGGCGCCCGCGGCGTGATAACCCTCAAGGCGCATGAAAAGATCGGCGCGCTGGTCGGCCTTATCGACGTCAATGACGACGATGATCTCATCATCATCACCGCCCACGGCATCGTGAACCGCCAGCATGTATCCGATGTCAGGATGACCGGCAGGAACACCTCCGGCGTCAGGCTGATCCGCCTTATGGCCGGCGACAAAATTTCCGCGCTTGCGCGGGTTCCGAAGAGCGACGAGGAGGTAGACGACACTGATTCGATTATCGAGGATGCCGACGGGCAGATCGATCTTTTTTAAACAGCTGAAAGATTCTGCAGAGACACCCGAACAGGGAGGCAATCATGGAACCCAACAGGCCGTTCATCGTTACAGGGCAGCCGGGCACGAAATATTACTGCGCCTGCGCCAAATCCCGTAACAGGCACTGGTGCGACGGTTCGCACAAAGGCAGCAGCCTGCATCCCTGCAAAGTCGAAATCGAGGTCGAAAAGAGCGTCGCCATCTGCAATTGCGCGCTTTCGGCCAACATGCCTTTCTGCGACGGTGCTCACAGGAGTCTCGGGTGAGCGGCGGGTTCCGGTAAACCGGGATCGATTTTTTACAAAACAACGAGAGAGAAACCTATGGCG
>Ga0105105_10000727_pt1 | contig 14627 bp, 12 predicted proteins | sample PPLLaktember2015_4_FD_79108 | JGI IMG/M metagenome (GOLD analysis project Ga0105105, IMG submission 79108) | Freshwater sediment microbial communities from Prairie Pothole Lake near Jamestown, North Dakota, USA - PPLs Lake P8 Core (1) Depth... | ecosystem: Environmental > Aquatic > Freshwater >... | reverse complement strand
GGCGTGCCGATCGGCATGCTCGCCGGCTACGTCGGCGGCTGGCTCGATGCGGTGATCGGCCGCCTGACCGACGCGATGCTCGCCGTGCCGTTCCTGATCCTGGCGATCGCGCTCGCCGCGTTCCTCGGGCCCTCGCTCGGCAACGCGATGATCGCGATCGGCGTGACCGCCACGCCGATCTTCGTGCGGCTGGCGCGCGGGCAGGTGCTCGCCGCCCGCGCCGAGGACTGGGTCGAGGCCGCGCGTGCCGTCGGCAACCCGCCGGCGCGCATCCTGCTGCGCCACATCCTGCCGAACATCCTGCCGCCGGTGATGGTGCAGGCCACGCTCGCGGTGGCCGCCGCGATCATCGCCGAGGCGAGCCTGTCGTTCCTCGGCCTGGGTCAGCAGCCGCCGGCGCCGAGCTGGGGCTCGATGCTCAACACCGCCCAGCGTTTCCTGACGCAGGCGCCTTGGATGGCGGTGTTCCCGGGCATCGCGATCTTCCTGACGGTGCTGGCGTTCAACCTGTTCGGCGACGGGCTGCGGGACGCGCTGGACCCGAAGAAGTAACGCGCGTCTCAGGCGAAGCCCAGGAAGAGTGCGATGGCGCGGTTCACGCGCAGCATCGTGTCGTCGGCGAGGCGTCCGATCGGCTCGCCGACCTTGTCGCGCGGCACGCTCTGGGGCTTGTCGATCATGACGTCGGACGGCGCGCGAAGCCCGTTTCCCGACGTCGGTTCGACCCGGATGCGAAACAGCGGCGCGTCACGCAGTTCGCTCGTGACCGGCAGCACGGCGATCGACGGATGCGCGTCGAACAGATCCGACTGGATGACGAGCGCGGGCCGAGGCTTGCCATAGGCGCCCTGCAGCGCGATGGTCACCAGGTCGCCACGCCTCATGGCCACCCGTCAGCGCCAGCCGTCGTCGTCGGCCACCGACTGCAGCCACTCGAGCGTGTCCCGTTCCTGCCCGTCGTCGGCGAGCAGGGCGGATTGCCGGCGGCATTCCTCGGCGAAGCCGGGCCGACGGGTGTCGGGAACCCAGAGCTGGATCGGGCGCAGGCCCGCACGGCGAAGACGCTCGCGATGCTGCTGGACGCGTTCGGAGGTGACAGCCATGGGGCGGCCTGTTCGAATGTTACATGTAACGCTACCCGGCCGCCCGGGCGGCGTCAATGCCGCCGGGTGGACGGCAGCCCGAGCGCGGCGTTGCGGGCGACTGTCGCCAGTCTGCGCGCGCCGTGCATCGCCGACATCCGCCCAGGGACCTACGACTCCCGGGTGATCGGGGCCACGCCCTCACCGCGCCTGGTGGCACGCCATGCACGAATACGCCGAGCGGCCCATCATCGGCGTGCCGGTGCCCGCCCGGAACGCGGCGACGTTGGCGTCGGCGCTCGTCATGCGCTGCTCGAGCACCGCGCGGTACGGCCAGCTCGAGTAGGTCGGCGACAGCTTCGCGTTCGCGTACACCTTGCGCGCCGTCGCCGGGTCGCCGGCCTTCACCAGCATGTCGCCCATGTTCATGAAGAAGCCCTCGAAGTTGTACGGGGCGATCGTCGAGTTCCAGCACACCCGCTTCTCGCCCACGGTGGTGGCCCGCGCCATCACGCCCGAGAAGTCCGGGTTCGCCCGGTCGACCGGCTGGCCGGCGCACCGGTCGAGGGTGCGCCACTGCCAGTCGAGCGCCTCGCGGTAGCCCGAGGAGTCGGCCGGCAGCCGCGACATCACGTAGCCCGCGGTGAACAGGTTGAACTCGGGCCAGGCGTCGATCGAGTCGCGCAGCGTGTAGTAGCCCTGGCGGATCTGCTTCTCGTCGCGGTGGATGGTGCCCTCGGTCACTTGCAGCGCGCCCAGGAAGCCGGCGTAGCGGGCTTCGTTCGGCGCGAGCCGCGCGGCCTCCTCGAAGTACTTGCGCGACAGCGTCGCGTCGTTGGTGATCGTCGCCGGCAGCGTCGCCAGCCGGGCCGATTCGGACAGCCGCCAGATGTGCAGCCAGCCGGCACGCGCCGCGGTCACCGCGTCGTTCGGGTTCTCCAGGTAGGCGGCGGTCTGCACCTCGAGCGCGCGGCCGATGTCGTCGTAGCGGCCGTTGTGCAGGGTCGCCCAGAAGAGGGCGTCGGCCTTGCGGGCGAGTTCGGTGCGGTCGGCCGAGGGCGCCTTGGCGGGGGCGGTCTGCACGGCGAGGAAGGAGCAGCCGGCGAGGGCGGTGAAGGTCGCGGCGGCGGCGGCGGCGAGGGCGGATCGGCGAAGCGGGGTCATGGTCGGTCTCCGGTAAGGCGCACCGGCGCAGTGTGTGCGGTACCGGGCCGCCCTTCAGCCGCGTTGCGACGAACCCCTCGCCGGCGGACGCGAAACGACGCCGCCGTGGCGTGAGCGATCGCGCCGACGCCGTCGGGGCGACACGCCGGCGTCACCCGCCGTCCGTATACTTGCCGAAGAGCGGTCGCCGCACGACGGCGACTCCGATCCCCTCCCGTCATACCCCGAGCCTTCCATGCGCACCGTCGTGTTCAACCAGAAGGGCGGCGTGGGCAAGTCCACGATCACCGTCAACCTCGCCGCCGTCGGCGCCAGCCGCGGCCGCCGCACGCTCGTCGTCGACCTCGACCCCCAGGGCAACGCCAGCCGCTACCTGCTCGGCACCGAGGCCGACACCGAGCGCGCCGGGGCCGCGGACCTCTTCGAGCAGTCGCTGAAGTTCTCGGTGCGCGCCCGGCCGGCGACCGACTACGTGGCGAACACCCCGTTCGAGTCGCTGGACCTGGTCGCCGCCGACGCGCGGCTCGACGAGATGCACGCCAAGCTCGAGTCGCGCTACAAGATCTACAAGCTGCGCGAGGCGCTCGACGAGCTCGCCGAGGTCTACGACGACATCTGGATCGACACGCCGCCGGCGCTGAACTTCTACAGCCGCTCGGCCCTGATCGCCGCGCAGACCTGCGTGATCCCGTTCGACTGCGACGAGTTCTCGCGCCGTGCGCTCTACGGGCTGATGGCCTCGATCGACGAGATCCGCGCCGACCACAACGCGGCGCTCGAGCTCGGCGGCATCGTCGTCAACCAGTTCCAGCCGCGCGCGAACCTGCCGCAGCGCACCGTCCAGGAGCTCATCGACGAGGGCCTGCCGGTGCTCGAGCCGTACCTGAGCGCAAGCGTGAAGATCCGCGAGTCCCACGAGCACGCCACGCCGATGGCCTGGCTCGATCCGCGCCACAAGCTCGCCGAGGAGTTCGCCGGGCTGTTCGACGCGCTGGTCGCGGCTCCGGCGCGAAAGGCGAAGCCGAAGCGCTGAGCCGGGACGTCGGCCGGGGCCGACGTCCCGGTGGTGGCCGCCCTCTCGGTGTGTGCCCGGTCGGTGTCTGCCCGGTCAGCGGCCGCTGTCCTCACCCGGCCGCGAGCGTCTTCCAGGCGTCGTCCAGCACCTGCGCCGACCGTGCGAGCGCCGCGCGCTCGGTCTCGTCCAGCGCCGGTTCCAGCACCTGCGTGCCGCCGTCGCGCCCGACCACGGTCGGCAGCGACAGCGCGACGCCCTGCAGCCCGAGCGCGCCCGCCTGGACGCGCGAGACGTCGAGCACGCGCCGCTCGTCGCGCAGCAGCGCGCGCAGCAGGTTCGCGGTCACCAGCCCGATCGCATGGTTGGTCGCGCCCTTGCGGCGGATGATCTCGTAGGCCGCGACGCGCACGTCGCGCGCGATGCGGGTCTCGTCCTCGGCCGTCCACCCCGGCCAGTCGCGCAGCGGCACGCCGCCCGCATGCGCGCCCGACCACAGCACCACCTCCGAGTCGCCGTGCTCGCCGATCACCTGGGCGTGCAGCGAGCCGGTCGCCAGGCCCAGCCGCTCGCCCAGCATCTGCCGCAGGCGCGCGGTGTCGAGCATCGTCCCGGTGCCGAGCACCCGCGTCGGCGGCAGCCCGCTCGCCTCGACCACCGTGCGCACCAGCACGTCGACCGGATTGGTGACCACGACGATCGTGCCGGCGAAGCCGGCGAGCCGCGTCCCGATGCCGGCGACGATCCGCGCGTTGTCGCGCAGCAGGTCGAGCCGCGATTCGCCCGGCCGCCCGCCCCGCCCCGCAGCGATCACCACCGCCTGGGCGCCGCGCATCGCGTCCAGGTCCGCCACCTGCACCGCGCAGCTCGGCCGGAAGGCCGCGCCGTGCGCGAGGTCCATCGCCTCGCCCTCGGCGAGCGCGGCGTTCGCGTCGTGCAGCAGCAGCGTATCCGCGATGCCCGCGTGCAGCGTGGAGATGGCCACGCTCGATCCGACCCAGCCCGTGCCGACGATGCCGACGGTGACGCTCATTCGGGACTCCTTCGGGAACTCGGACGGCGGGATGCCGGGCCGCTGTCCGACCTTACCCGAGTCAGCGCGCCTGCAGCAGCTCCGGCACGCGCAGCAGGATGAACTCGTTGTCGGCCGCGCGGTCGACGAAGCGTCCGATGCTGAACGGCAGGTTGTTGTCGTTCGCCACGATGATGTGCTCGGCGTCGACCATGGCCACGTTCTCGATGGTGAAGAACGGGAAGGTGAACACGCCGGCCAGGTCGCGCCGGGCTTCGCCCTTGAAGCGCGCGCGGTTCTGCGGGTCGCGGATCGCCATCAGGTCGATGTGGCCGATGCGGCGCACGAAGCCCTGTGCATCGGTGGCCTGCAGATCGACGAGGACGATGCGCTTGAGCCGCGCGGGGTTGGCGAAGCAGCGGTTGTCCGGCGTGGACTGCGTGCCGGCCGCGCACGCCATCGACGGATCGCCCTCGCCGTCGTCGCGCTCGATGATCAGCGCACGCCGCGCATCGATCATGTTGAAGTCGCCGATCGCGGTCGCGCCTTCGTCGAGCGCGAAGCGCAGCTCGCGCCCCGTCCAGGCGCGACGCGCCGTCGCGAACTCGAAGATCCGCAGGAAGCGACGACCGTCGGCGGTCTCGGGCTTGCCGGCCGCGTCGAACATCGGCTTCTCCAGCAGCGCGTAGAGGTTCGCGCCGTCCGGCGACATCGCCATCCCCTCGTAGCCGCCCGAGCGCTGGACCGCATAGGGCACCGCGCGCGTCGGATCGGCGCCGAGCTGCAGCGCGGGATGGTCGGGGCTGCGCACCTCCTGGCCGCCCGACAGCGTCGGGTAGACGCCGGTCACGCGGCCCTGGCGGTCGACATGGACGAGGTAGGGGCCGAACTCCTCGCCGATCCAGAAGCCGTCGGCCACCGGCTGGATGCTCTCGGGGTCGAAGTCGGCGCCGGTCAGGTAGCGCTCGCGGGTGTGCTCGTTCTCGATGCGGAACGGCACGAGGCGGTTCGGGTCGCTGAGGAAGACGTGCTGGTGCACGGCCACGCCGCCGCCCTGCCAGTCGGGCGTCACGCGGCTGAGGAAGAGCAGCGCGTCGGGGCTGTTGCGCTTCGTGCCGAAGCCGTTGTCGGTCAGCACCCAGTAGCTGCCGTCGCCCACCGGCTTGATGCCCGAGAAGCCCTGCAGCGGTTGGCCGACGAAGGGCAGCGTGATGCCGGTGCGCTGGGGCAGGGCGCCCATCGCGTCGGTGCGGGTGCCGCCCGGGCCGGTGAAGCGGCCCGAGACGGCGAAGCCGGGCGGCGCGTCGGCCGGCGGCACGATCATCCGGTAGGCGGGGACCAGCGCGTGGCCGGCGAGCGAGGCCGGGAACTCGCGCGGCTGGGCGAGGACGGGCGGCGCGAGCGCGAGCGCGGCGGCGAGGCAGGCGAGGCGGATCTTCATCGGTGCTCCGCGAGGAGAGGAGGGAGGCGAAGCGGGAAGCGAAGCGGGAAGCGAAGCGTGGGCGACACCGCCCGGAAGGCGCTTGGCCGGCCTGCCGCCGCGGTGCGAAGCCTAGGGGGGCGCCGTGACATGTCGGTGACGCGCGTCGCGGCTCGGCCGTGGCCGGGCGTTCGCTGCGCCGAGACCCGAACGGGACGAGACCGAGGCCGCATCGATCCCCGCACGGGTCCGAAGCGAGCCGTGCGGTGCGCACACTTCATCCCATCGACGACGCGCAGAAAACGCCGCCGAGACGGCCCGGACAACGGAGCCGTCGACCCGCCAACACGAAGCGACCCCACAAGGACACCCGCCATGAACACCTTCACCAAGCTCCTCGCCCCCGCCGCCCTCGCGTTCGCCGCCTTCGGCGCGCAGGCCTCGGAAATCACCGCCGGCGACATCGGCGCGCAGCCGGTCACCGTCAGCACCGCCGCCGCCGTGCCGATCACCGGGCCGGTCGGCCAGAGCGGCCAACTCGCCGTCGGCGACCTCGGCACCGCGCCGGTCACCGCCTCGCAGCCCCGCGTGCAGCGCGACATGACGGCACAGCCGGTCCGCAGCCTGTACGTGATCGGCGCCTGACGACCCGCTCCGCTCGGCGACGGACCGCCCGTCGCCGACCGGACCGGATCGCTCCGGGCCCCGCCGCCGACCTCCCGTCGGCCGCGGGGCCCGGTGCGTTTCGCGGATCCGCCGACAGCGCCCGGCGCGGCCGATCTGCCACACTGCGCGTCCCCAGGAACGACCTCAGGAGACCCGCATGACCGCCCGTACCGGCCTGCAGCTGCGCTCGCTCGTCAAGCCCGACGGCGAGCTCGAGATCACGCTCGTCGACCACACCGTGCCCGAACCCGGCCCCGACGAGGTGGTGGTGCGGGTCGAGGCCACACCGCTGAATCCGTCGGACCTCGGCCTGCTGTTCGGCGCGGCCGACCTGTCGACGCTGAAGGTCGGCGGCACCGCCGCGCGCCCGGTCGTCACCGCGCGCATCCCCGAGCGGGCGATGCCGGCGATGGCCGCCCGGGTCGGCCATGCGATGCCGGTCGGCAACGAGGGGGCGGGCACGGTCGTCGAGGCCGGGACCTCGCCCGAGGCGCAGGCGCTCGTCGGCCGGGTCGTGGCGGTGATCGGCGGCGCGATGTACACGCAGTACCGGGTGGTCAAGGCGCGCGAGTGCCTGCCGCTGCCGGCGGGCACCGCGCCCGCGGCCGGCGCGTCGTGCTTCGTGAATCCGCTGACCGCGCTCGGCATGGTCGAGACGATGCGTCGCGAGGGCCACACCGCGCTCGTGCACACCGCGGCCGCGTCGAACCTCGGTCAGATGCTGAACCGGATCTGCCTGAAGGACGGCATCGGCCTGGTGAACGTCGTGCGCAAGCCCGAGCAGGCCGCGCTGCTGCGCGGGCAGGGTGCCGCGCACGTGGTCGACAGCAGCTCGGAGACCTTCATGGCCGAGCTGACCGAGGCGCTGGTCGCGACCGGCGCGACGATCGCGTTCGATGCGACCGGCGGCGGGCAGCTGGCCAGCCGGATCCTGACCGGCATGGAGGCGGCGATCACGCGCACGGCCAAGGAGTACAGCCGCTACGGCTCGAACGTGCACAAGCAGGTCTACCTGTACGGCACCCTCGACATGCGGCCCACCGAGATCGTCCGCAACTTCGGCTTCTCGTGGGGCATGGGCGGCTGGCTGCTGTTCCCGTTCCTGCAGAAGGTCGGGCCCGAGGTCGGCGCGCGGCTGCGTCAGCGGGTCGTCGACGAGCTGCACACCACCTTCGCCAGCCACTACTCGAAGGAGGTGTCGCTCGCCGAGGCGCTGTCGGCCGACGCGATCGCCGCGTACGGCGCGCGCGCCACCGGCACCAAGTACCTGATCGTCCCGAGCCGGGGCTGATCGCGAGCCTGCCGGGGCGGGCGCGAGCCGCCCGCCCCGGCGGCGTCCTTCACGCCGAGGCCAGCCTCACCGGGATGCGTCGCGCGCCGAAGGTCCCCGCGGTCTTCGCGAACCGGCCCGCCAGCGCGGTGCCGCAGTGCCGGCAGGCGCCGGCCTCGTCGAGCGCATAGCGCAGGATCGTGTAGCGGTCGCGCTCGATCACCGGGGCGGCGCAGCCGTTGCAGCGCGTGACGCCGCCCTCGAGGTCGCGGACGTTGCCGGTGTAGACGTGCCGCAGCCCGTTGGCGAGCGCGATGCCGCGCGCACGGGTCAGCGTCGACGCGGGCGTGGCGGGCACGTCGCGCAGCTTCCAGTCGGGGTGGAAGGCGCTGAAGTGCAGCGGCACGTCGGTGCCGAGTTCGGCGGCGATCCAGCGCGTCATCGCATCGAGCTCGGCGTCCGAGTCGTTCAGACCGGGGATCAGCAGCGTGGTGATCTCGAGCCAGCAGTCGGTCTCGTGGCGCACGTGCCGCAGCGTCTCGAGCACCGGTGCGAGGTGCGCACCGGTCTGCCGGAAGTAGAAGTCCTCGGTGAAGCCCTTGAGGTCGATGTTGGCCGCGTCCATCTTCGCGTAGAACGCGCGGCGCGGCTCGGCGTGCATGTAGCCGGCGGTGACCGCCACGCTGCGCAGGCCGAGCGCGCGGCAGGCGTCGGCCACGTCCATCGCGTACTCGGCGAAGATCACCGGGTCGTTGTAGGTGAAGGCCACGCTCGCGCAGCCCGAGGCGCGCGCGACCTCGGCGATCCGCGCCGGGCTCGCGCGATCGAGCAGGCGGTCGGTCTCGCGGCTCTTCGAGATGTCCCAGTTCTGGCAGAAGCGGCAGGCGAGGTTGCAGCCGGCGGTGCCGAAGGACAGCACCGGCGAACCCGGCAGGAAGTGGGCGAGCGGCTTCTTCTCGATCGGATCGATGCAGAAGCCCGAGCTGCGGCCCCAGGTGGTCAGCACCATCGCATCGCCCTGGCGGGCGCGCACGAAGCACAGGCCGCGCTGGCCGTCGTGCAGGCGGCAGTCGCGCGGGCAGAGGTCGCACTGCAGGCGGCCGTCGTCGAGCGCGTGCCACCAGCGCGCCGGATGCAGGTCGACGGTCTCGAGCGGCGTGTCGCTCACGGACCCACCGCCTCCTCGGCGAATTTCGCGACGCCGTAGCGCGACAGCGTCGTGCCCGGCGCCCAGCCGTCGCGCGGCAGGCCGGCCTTCTCGCGCAGGGCCGCGAAGAAGACCTTCGGATCCGGCAGCTGCGACCAGACCTGCGGCAGGAAGGTCGCGCTGCGGCCGGCGCAGGCGAGGATCACGCCATCGACGCCGGGGCGGATCGTCCGCATCGCCGCGGCCTCGTCGAGCTCGCCGAGCGGCTCCACCGGGCCGAGCAGCGACACCTCCACCGACAGGCCCGGCCATTCGGTCGCGGCCAGCGGCGCGAAGCGCGGATCCTCGAACGCGGCCCGGCAGGCGTTGCGCCGGACGTCGTCCTCGAGGCGGTGCGGGCCGGCCGCGAGGCGGCCGATGCAGCCGCGCAGCCGCCCGTCGCGCTGCAGCGTCACGAAGGTGGCACCCGGTTGCGCGAGCGCCGGGTGCCAGGGCTCGGGCACGCGCTCCGCCAGCCCGAGCGCGGCGGCCACCGCGTTGCGGGCGCGGCCGCACAGGGCCCGGCCGAGCAGGCGCGCGTCGGCCTCGGCAGCGAGGTCGGGCCGGTCGCCGCCGTTCGCGTCGCCGTCGAGCCCGGGTGCATGCCGGAACGCGATCGCGCCGTAGCCGACCACCCGCGCCGCGTCGCCGCCGGGTGCGTCGGCCGAGCTGCGCAGGTCGAGCAGGCTCGGCTCCAGCCGGTGGGCACGGGCCGCGCGCAGCGCGCCGTCGAGTCCGGTGGCGCCGCACGCCGCGAAGGGGCCGATGGTGTCGTCGCAGCGCAGGATCCGCGCGACCGTGGTCGCGTCGATCGCGCGGGCCCGCTCCAGCGGCAGGTAGTGCGACAGGTCGGTGCTGACCACCAGCAGCGTCTCGTCGCCGCCCCAGAGTCGCTCGACGACCTCGTGCACCACCGCCGGATCGACGTCGCCGACCACCAGCGGCAGCAGCGCGGCGCGTCCGAGCACGACCTGGAGGAAGGGCAGCTGCACCTCGATCGCATGCTCGCGCGCGTGGGCGCCGTCGTCGATCACCACCTGCGGCACCGCGGCCGCGAGCGCGTCGATGGTCGTGCGATCGATCGGCACCGCGCCCAGCGGCGTGTCGAACGCGGCGGAACCGGGGGCGGCCAGCGTGCGCAGCGCGACCCGATGCGCGGGCGCGAGCATCACGACCCGGGTGATCCGCTCGACCCAGGGCGCGAGCAGCGCCCAGCCGCGCGCCGCGCACGCGCCCGACCACCGGTGCCCGGCGTGCGGCAGGACCAACAGCTTCGGCGGTCGAGCGCCCGGGCCGAGCGTGCCCGGCGCGCGGGTCGGCGCGGCCGCGAGCAGCCGCTCGACGTCGGCCCGCAGCACGGCGGGATCGGCCGGGTAGAAGCTGCCTGCGACGGCCGCGGGGCGGTGCAGGGCGGAGGGGACGGAGGGGACGGAGGAGGCGGATCGGCCGGAGGGGCCGGAGGAGGCGGAGGGGCCGGAGGGGCTGGCGGAGGCGGTCGGGGCGGAGAGCGAGGCGGACATGGCGGGTCGATCCGGACGGCGCGGACGCGCTTCGCGACCCATCTTGAGCGGGTGCGTGCGGGCGTCAAGCAGGCCCGCGCGGCACGCGTCCGGGTCCGACGGGCGGTGGCGCGAGCGTCGCGCGCGTGCCGGTCCGGGCCGGGGCGACGCCACTTCCGCCGCCGCCGCGGCGCTCTCCCGGTGCGCCCCCGCCGCCCTCGCCGCCCGGCGATCGGCCGCGTGGCGGCCGCCGGCGACCGCCGGCAGGCGGAGCGCTGGATCGGCATCGCCCGAGCACGGAAGCTCGGACACCGTTCCGACACAGCGTGGGATCCCGAGCCCGTGTACCGCTTCGCCCCTGCCGAACTGGAGTCGCCGAGGAGCTGCCATCAGATCCTCGGCGTCACCCGTGGCGCCTCCGCCGAGGACCTGGCGCTCGCGTTCCTGCGGACCGGAATGGCCTGCCATCCGGCGAACGCCGGCAGCGAGGACGAGCGCTCCGTGGCGCGCCGCCGCCTGCGCGAGGCGGCCGGTGCCTGGGCGGTGCTGGCCGGTCGGCCCATCCTCGGCGGTGGCGCCGAGGCCGACATGCAGGCGATGCGGACCTTCGACGATGCGCTCGCCGCGCACGCCCTCGGCCTCGCCCAGAGCGGTCACGATCCGGATGCGATCCTCCAGGCCCTGGTGGCCGAGGGCTGCCCGCCGGCGGTGGCCTGGCCGGCCGCCGAGCAGGCGGTCGCGAGTGCGGCGCTGCTGCCGCGACCGCGCCGCGCCGCGCCTGCCCGGACGTCCGCCGACGCGGCGTCCGCCGACGGGTCGCCCGCCCGGACCGCGGGCGGCGCCCGCGCGGCGGGTGCCTCGCCCGCCCGGGCCGCCCGTCCGCCCGGGCCTGCCACTGCGCCGAGGCGATCGACCACCAGCGTCTCGGATCGTTCTGGCACAGTAGATTCGACGAGAGTACGTGCTCGCACCCAACCGGACGATGTGGCGGGAGAGACCGACAGCGGACCGGCACGCGGCGACGCCCGCACCTTCGCACGACGGCTGTCCGACGCCTCCCGCGTGCTGCGCGGCCTGCCCGTCGAGACCGCGGATGCGCACGAGATCGAGCCGGTCGACGAGACGGCCTTCGACGACGCGCCGCCCCCGCCCGATGCGCGCCTCGACCAGCGTGTGGCCGCGACCGTGATCGACGTCGTGCTGATCTTCGTCGTCTGCGCCGCGCCGGTGATCATGCTCGGCCGCGGCATCGACGCGGCACCGATCGTCGTCGAGCGGATCGCGATCGCCGCGATGCTGCTGGGCGGCGCGATCTACTTCCTGTGCGGCGAACTCGGCTGGGCCGGTACCGCGGGCAAGCGGCTGCTGGGGATGCGCGTGGAGACGCTGGACGGCCGGGCGCCGGGTGTCCATGCCGTGCTGATGCGCCACGGCCTGCGCACGATGTCGTGGTGCCTGTTCGGACTCGGATTCCTGCTCGCGCCGTTCACCGAGCGGCGCCAGGCCCTGCACGACATGCTGACCGAGACCCGGGTGGTCGCCGTCACCGAGGCCCGCCGCGAGATCGTCCAGGCACTGTGCGTCGTGCCTCCCGCGGCGCTCGTCCTCGCGTTCGTGCTGTCGCGCCTGGCCGGCTGAGCGCCGCGCACGGGTCGGCCGCGTCCGGTCTCAGCCGCGCCGCGCCTCAGCCGCGCCGCGCTTCGGGCAGGAAGCGCACCCCCGCGCGAGCCAGGCCGCCGCCGACGCCCACCGGCGTGCCGTCGGCCCGCCAGCACGCCGCCCCTTCCAGCGCGCCCTCGGCGCCGATGCCTACCGCGCACATCCCGCCGCCCACGTTCGGCACCCGCAGCACGTCGTGGCCGCGCGCGCGCAGCGCATCGGCCACCGCCTCCGGGAAGCCCGGCTCCAGCTCGAGCTGGAAGCCCTGCGTCCACAGCCGCGGGGCCTCGACCGCCTCCTGCAGCGACATGCCGTGGTCGATCAGGTTCACCAGCGCCTGCATCGCCGACGGGAAGATCCGCAGCCCGCCGGGCAGGCCGAGCGCCCAGCGCGGTGCGCCGTCGCGCAGCACGATCAGCGGCGCCATCGACGAGGTCACGCGCTTGCCCGGCGCCAGCGAGCTCGCGCGGCCCGGGCGGGGGTCGAACACGTACAGGTAGTTGTTCGGGATCAGGCCGGTGCCCGGCACCATGTAGCGGGCTCCGAACAGCGAGTTGATCGTCTGCGTCGCGCTGACGATCCAGCCGTCGCGATCGGCCACCGTCAGGTGCGTGGTGTGCGCCCCGTCCTCGGGGACAACGCCCGCCGCATGGGCCCGTGCCCGCAGGGGATCGACGTCGGCGCGCCTGAGCGCCGCGTACTCGCTCGACAGCAGTCGGGCGACCGGCACCGGAACGTGCGCCGGATCGGCGGTCGCGGCGGCGCGGTCGGCGAACGCGATCTTCAGCGCCTCGGCGAGCAGGTGCGAGGCGTCGGCGCTGCCGAAGCCGGCCGAGCGCAGGTCGAAGCCCTCCAGCAGGTTCAGCATCTGACCGACGTGCAGCGGTCCGCTGCACGGTGGCGGCGGGCCCACGATCTCGAAGCCGCGGTAGCTCGAGCGCAGCGGCTCCAGCGCACTCGTGCGGTAGCGCGCGAGGTCCTCGCGCGAGAGCCACGCGTCGTGGCGCGCCATGTCGTCCACCAGCGCCTCGCCGATCGCACCCGAGTACAGCGCCGCCGGCCCGTCGCGCACCACCCGCCGCAGCGTGTCGGCGAGCGCGCCGTTGACCACCCTCGCGCCGGCCCGCAGCGGCGCGCCGCCCGGCAGGAAGACGCCCGCGATCTCCGGGTCGCGGGCGAGGTCGGCCGCGCAGTCGGCCACGCAGTCGGCCAGGTAGGGCGTCGCCGCGAAGCCGCGCTGCGCGTGCCGGATCGCGGGCTCGACCACGTCGGCCAGCGTCAGGCGGCCGTGTCGCGCGAGCAGCTCGCACCAGGCCGCCAGATTGCCGGGCACCGCGACCGAGGTCCGGCCCACCGCGTTGCGACGCCCGATCGTGTCGAGCGATCCGGGCGGCGCACCGGGATCCGGCTCGAAGCGCGTCGGACCGACCCCCAGCGGACAGCGTCCCTGACCCTCGAGCACCTCGTGCGTGCCGTCCGGACGACGCAGGTGCGCGAAGCCCCCGCCGAGCGGCCCGACCATCATCGGCTCGACGACCGACAGCGCGAACAGCGCCGCGACCGCGGCGTCGACCGCATTGCCCCCGGCCGCGAGCATCTCCGCGCCTGCGGCCGAGGCGAGCGGGTGGTTGGTGACGACCATGCCGCGCGAGGCGTGCGCGGGGGTCTTCTCGAGCTCGAACGCGGCGGCGCGACGGCTTCGGTCGGGTGTGTTCACGGCGGATGTCTCCTGCGGTCCTGGCCGCATGATCCACGGCGCGGGCCGGGGCGTCACGCTGCCGGTCCGCCCTCGCCCGGCTGGATCGGCGGCGCGACCGGTCCGATGACGCCCGGCGCCCGCCCGGCGCGACCGGCCCGGTGGCGCCGGGGCCGCCTCAGGTGCCGATCCGCACCGGATCGACCATCCCCGCGAGCACCGCGCAGACGCTGTGCGCGGTGATCGCGCTGCTGCGCGGATTGGCCGCGCTCGGCCGGTTCTCGATCGACATGCGGATCAGCGTGTCCTCGGCGTCGATCTCGATCTCGTGGACGTTGCGGGCCAGCCCCGGATCGCTCCAGATCTCCACTTCGGTCCGCTCGCCGCCGATGCCCGCGAGGCTCAGCGTCGCGGCCACGTTCACGTTGCGCGGGAACGCGCGGCAGGCCTCGATCGCGTTGCCCGCGAACACGCAGGTCGGGCCGTCGCCGGCCGTGTCGAGCCCCGCGGGCGGCTTGCGCGTGCGCAGCCTGACCGACCGGATCCGCCCGATCGCGGCCGCCCGCAGCATGTCGATGCCGGCCACCGCGCCCGAGGGGACCACGATGCGCGTGCCGCTGCGACGCGCCCGCTCGAGCAGTCCGGGCCGTTCGAGCAGCGCGGCGACGCTGACCGTCACCACCGTCCCGCCGCCGTCGGCCACCGCATCGAGGAGCGCCGCCGCCGCCTCGGGCGCCAGGCACTCGACGAGCACGTCGCAGGCGCCGGCCAGCGCCTCGAGCGGGACCGCGCGTGCCTGCGGATGGCCGAGATCGGCCAGCCTCGCCGCGGTGGCCGCGACATCGCGTCCGGCCGCCGCCGCGAGCCTCAGCCCGGGCGGCGCGGCGCCCGCCAGCCAGCGGGCCACCTCCGAGCCGATGCCGCCGAGTCCGGCGATGCCGATCGCGAGCGGGGGAGGGGC
>Ga0105105_10000726_pt1 | contig 14627 bp, 15 predicted proteins | sample PPLLaktember2015_4_FD_79108 | JGI IMG/M metagenome (GOLD analysis project Ga0105105, IMG submission 79108) | Freshwater sediment microbial communities from Prairie Pothole Lake near Jamestown, North Dakota, USA - PPLs Lake P8 Core (1) Depth... | ecosystem: Environmental > Aquatic > Freshwater >... | reverse complement strand
CTTCGTGCGGGATCGGCTGTCGATGCCGCAGTGACGCGGCCGATCCGCGACCGCCGCCGGCCGCGCCGCACGCCGGCCCGAGCGCCCGGCCGGCACCTGCCTCAAATGCGAAGGGCCCGCGCGAGCGGGCCCTTCATCCGTCAGCGCGGCCCGCGCCCGGAGGCGTGGGCCGCAGGACGGCGCGTCAGTTGCCGCCGACGCTGGTGAAGCGCGCTTCCGGACGGTCGTCCGAGCGATGGACCGTCGTCACGTTCTTCTTCATCGCCCACGGCCGCACCTGGTGGTGGATGGGGATGTAGTACGCGTTGTCGGACGTGATCTTCAGGCCCTCGCGCAGCAGGGCGTCCCGCTTGGCGATGTCGGTCTCGGTCTTGCTCGCGTCGATGATGGCGTCGAGCTTCGGATCATTGATCCGGCCGAGGTTGAAGTTGCCGTCGGCACCGGTGGTCTTCGTCCGGATGAGCGACTGCAGCGTGTACAGCGCGTCGTACGTGGCCACGCCCCAGCCCAGCATGTACGCGCTGGTCTCGTGCTTCTGGATCTTGGGGATGAAGTTGGCGAAGGGCATCGCGTTGAGCTTGACCTTCATGCCCGCGCGCGCCCACATGCCGACGAGTGCCTGGCAGATCTCCTCGTCGTTCACGTAGCGGTTGTTCGGGCAGTCGAGCGTGAACTCGAAGCCGTTCGGGTAGCCCGCTTCGGCCAGCAGCTTCTTCGCGCCTTCCGGGTCGGCCGGCTTGATCGCGTCGGCTTCCTTGGTCCAGCCGTTGACGCCCGGCGCGACCATGATGCTCGCCGGCAGCGACAGCCCGCGCATGATCGTGCGCTGGATCGCCGCACGGTCGACGGCCATGTTCAGCGCGCGGCGCACCTTGACGTCCTTGAACGGGTTCTTGCCCTTGACGTCGGAGTAGGCGAGCTCGTTGTTGTGCTGATCGAGACCGATGAAGATGGTGCGGACCTCGTGGCCCTCGACGACCTTCAGGTTGGGGTTCTGCTTGAGGCGCGCGACGTCCTGCGTCGGCAGGTCGGTGACCATGTCGATCTCGCCCGACAGCAGCGCGGCCACGCGGGTCGCGTCGGCCTTGATCGGCGTGTACGAGACGCGGTCGACGTTGCCGTCCTTCTTGCCCCACCACTTGGCGTTGTCGGACATCACGATGCGCTGGTCGGGCGACCAGCCGTTGATGATGTACGGGCCCGTGCCGTTGGTGTTGCGCGACGCGAAGGTGTCCTCGCGGGCCTTGTAGTCCTGGACCTTCTCGGACTTGTTCTTGCCGGCCCAGCCGCGGCTCATGATCCGGAAGTCGATGATGTTGCGCAGCAGGATCGGCACCGGCGCCTCGAGCACCACGTCGATCGTGTGGTCGTCGACCTTCTTGATCTCCTTGATGCCGGTCACGTAGATCTGCATCGTGCCCTGCGGCTGCTTGATCCGCTCGAGCGAGAAGATGACGTCGTCGGCCGTGAAGGGCGAGCCGTCATGGAAGGTCACGCCCTTGCGCAGGTTGAAGCGCCACTGGGTGGGGCTCGTCTGCTGCCAGCTGGTGGCCAGCGCGGGTTCGATCTTGTAGTCCTTGCCGTACCGGGTCAGCCCCTCGTACGTGTGCATCAGGATCGCATTGGTGGTCGCGTGATTCTGCGAATGCGGATCCAGCGTCAGGATGTCGTTCTGGGCGCCCCAGCGCAGGGCCTCTGCGTGCGCGGTACCGAGCGCGAGGCCGGCGACCAGCGCCGTCGCCCCGAGCAGTTGCTTCATGGTGATCATCGACGGATTCTCCTCGAAGGGTGCGTGTGCCGGGCCGCCCCGGCTGACGCGAGCGGGGACTGTATCACGCAGGTACGCGGTTTCCGGGGGTTCCCGGTTGCCGCTCCCAGACGCCTATGGCGTAGTGCAGGCCCGTGCGGCTGACCGCCGGGGAACGGCTCGTGCAGGTCCATGCGGCGGGGTCGATCGACGGGAATCGAGCGTCGCCGTCGACGTCGAGATCGATGTCGGTGACGATCAGCCGATCGGCACGTGCCATGGCCTCCCGGTAGACCTGCGCGCCGCCGACCACGAACGCCTCCGGGGCCCCCGCGCACAGCGCGATCGCCTCGTCGAGCGACCCGGCCCGCTCGCAGCCGTCGCGGGCCCATCCCGCATCCCGGGTGAGGACCACGGTGCGACGTCCGGGCAGTGGCCGCCCGATCGACTCGAAGGTGCGCCGACCCATCAGGATCGGATGCCCCATCGTGGTCGCCTTGAAGTGCTGCAGGTCCTCGGGCAGGTGCCAGGGCAGCGCGTTGTCACGGCCGATCACGCCGTCGCGGGCGCGGGCGACGACCAGGGTCAGGCGGGGGGCGGGGGCGTTCATGGCGCTCGAGACGAACGGCGGTCGGGGCCGCAGGATACCGCCGCGGCCGGTGCCCGGGGCAGGCGCGTCGCGCGAGCGTCCGGCCAAGCTCCCGAAGCCGCTAGACTCGGAACGAGCCGCGCGCCGGCTCGGATCGTCGCAGCAGGACCGCAGACGGACATGTCACGAGCTCGAAGCACCGCCCCGCATGCCGGCTGGATCCCGGCCTTCGTGCTGTCGGCGTGCGTCGCGGTCGGCGCCGGGGCCGGCCTGCTCGGTCAGCGGCACCAGGGCCGGTCCGCCGAGACGCAGTTGCTCGTGACCGGAGAGATCGCCGCCGGACACTATTCGGGCCTGCTGGTGGCGAGGCTTCGCGCGCTGGAGAACGCGGCGATGCTCGACGCGTACATGCCGGACGCGGACGCCGGTCCGCGCGACGCGATGCGCGCCGCGCTCGTCGAGGGCCTGGCCGGTCGCTATCCGGAGTTCTCCTGGATCGGCTTCGCGGACGCGTCGGGGCTCGTCGGAACCGCCTCGGAAGGGCGCTCGACCGGGAGCGACGCGTCGGCGAGCGCATGGTGGCGGGCCGGGATGCAGGGGCCCTACCTCGGCGACGTGCGCGATGCCGAGGCGGCCGCAGCGTCCGGCGACGCGGCCCGGGATCGGTCCGCGCTGCACCGGCTCGCCATCGCGGTCCCGCTGCGGCGAGGCGATGCCGCGCCGCATGGCGTGCTCGCCGCGCAGGTCGACGCCGACTGGGTGATCCAGGTCCGCGAGGAACTGCTCGCGATCGTCCGGCCGCTCGGCGGGATCGAGCTGCGCGTGCTGCTGCGTGACGGCACGACGGTCTCGGGGAGTCGCTTCGAGCCGGACGCGATCCTGCCCGAGCGGCTCGACGCGGGCGGCTTCCGGCTCACCGGACTCGTCGACGGCATCCCTCGGATCGTCTCGGTGCATCGGGTCGGGGGCGACGTCGTGGTGGACCGACTGGGCTGGAGAATCCTCGTCGTCCGCGATCCGGACATCCATCAGGACTCGGGACGCAGGGCGCTCGGGGTCGCGCTCGCCACCGGCACGGGCGTCGGGCTGCTCGCCGCGGTCGCCGTCGCGCCGCTGATGCGACGCAGTCGGCTCAGACCGCCACCGGCGCCTTGATGGCCGGATGCGAGCGGTAGTCGACGATCTCGATGTCCGCGTACCGATAGTCGAAGATCGATTCCGGGCGGCGCGCGAACCGCAGTCTCGGCAGCGGATGCGGCTCGCGCGAGAGCTGCTCGCGGGCCTGGTCGAGGTGGTTCAGGTACAGGTGGCAGTCGCCCCCGGTCCAGACGAAGTCGCCCGGCTGCAGTCCGCACTGCTGCGCGATCATCTCGGTCAGCAGCGCGTACGACGCGATGTTGAACGGCACGCCCAGGAAGATGTCGGCGCTGCGCTGATAGAGCTGGCAGGACAGGCGTCCGTCGGCCACGTAGAACTGGAAGAGCGCGTGGCAGGGCGCGAGCGCCATCGAAGGCAGCTCGGAGACGTTCCATGCGGACACGATCAGGCGTCGGGAGTCCGGATCGCTCGCCAGGCGCTTCATCAGTTCGGCGATCTGGTCCACGTGACCGCCGTCCGGCGTCGGCCACGAGCGCCACTGGTGACCGTAGACCGGCCCGAGCTCGCCCTGCTCGTCGGCCCACTCGTCCCAGATCGACACGCCGTGCTCGCGCAGGTAGGCGACGTTGGTGGAGCCGCTCAGGAACCACAGCAGCTCGTGGACGATCGACTTCAGGTGGACCTTCTTCGTCGTGACGAGCGGAAAGCCCTCGGCGAGGGGGAACCGCATCTGCCAGCCGAAGACCGACAGCGTGCCGGTGCCGGTGCGATCGGACTTGCGCACGCCGTGCTCGAGCACGTGGCGCATCAGGTCGAGGTAGGCGCGCATGGTGGGGGGCTCAGGCGGCCAGGCCGCGGAAGCACGCCGACACCATCTGCTCGACGATCTCGGCGTCGGACATCGAGCCACCGGCCTTCAGGAACTCGAGGGTCGGATCGCAGGTGCGGGCGTAGAGGGAATAGAGGACGAACTCGTCGCGCAGCGTCGCGCTCAGGCTGCCCGCGGCGCGCGCATCCTGGATCATCTCGCCGATGCGCTCCGAGAGCCCCATCAGCGCATCCATGTAGCCGCGGTTGGCGAGCAGGCTGTTCTGCAGCGCCGGGCTCGTGGAGGGCAGGTGGGGCACGCTGCCCGACAGGCGCTGCGACAGCGTCCAGCGCAGCAGGCCCTCGAGCCGTTCGATCGCGGGCCGATCGGGAGACAGCGCGTCGAGCGCGGCGCGGGTCTGGTCGAGCAGGCGGACCATCACTGCGGCGGCGAGCGCTTCCTTGGATTCGAAGTGCTTGTAGAGGCTGCCCTTGGCGATGCCGACCTCGGCGGCGATGTCGTCCATCGACATCGCCTCGTACCCCTTGTCACCGAGCAGCCGATTGGTCGCGTCGAGGATCGCCTCCTCGCGGAGCTCGAACTGGGTCTCGCGGAACGACTTGCGGGGCGGGGGCAGATTCACGGGGGTGCGGTACCGGTGCGTGCACGGCGTGACGCATCCGTCACGCGACCGGTGATTGTAACCGCTACTGCTGGCCGATCGGGGGCTGGGGGCTGCCGGGCGCGAGCGCGGGCATGCGCGGGACGGACTGCCCCTGCGCCACTGCGCCCGCATTCGGATCCGCGGTCGGCAGCGTGCTCGACGGGGCGATGGCAGGCGGGGGCGGATCACCGACCGTGGCCGCGGCGCCGGCCGGCGGCAGCATGCGCGTCGGCAGCGGCGGCGGGCCGCCGGGCTGCCCCGGTCCGCCGACGGGCGGCTGGAATGCGGAGGGTGCGACCGGCGGCACCGTCGCGCCTGCGCCCGGGCGCTGCGGCCCGCTGGTCAGCACCGCGATCGATCCGCGGGCCGGCGCAGCGAGTCGCATCGGCAGTCCCCCTGCGCCACGGTCGAGCTCGACCGCATCGCCGCTCACCGACCGGACGGTCATCCCGTCGGAGACCGGCTCCCCGACGGCGAACGGCTTGGCGGGGCGACCATCGATCGCGAGCAGTGCCACGCCCCGCTCGCCGGAGGCCAGCACGCCGGTCACCTGGATGTTCGACGGCGCGGCCTGCGCCTGCGCGTCCTGCGGGCGCGGCACGCCGCCGAACAGCTGGCCCGCGGCCGACAGGTCCGTCGGGCCCTGGACCTGCGCGACGGAACCAGCGGGCGCGATCGGGGCTCGGGGTGCGAGCAGCTGCAGCGCCCAGCCGGCGATGATCGCGCACAGGGCCGCGAACAGCAGCACCGAGGCGATACGGGCTAAGGGGAGGCGGAGTCGCATGGTCGATACGGGCCGATCGGCGAGGCGCGACCCGGGCAGGGCGCCCGGAGGCCGCTGGTATCATAGCTTCATTGACCCCACGGTCGAGGCGGAGCGGACAGACGATGCATACGGGATGGCGAATCGCGGTCGGATCGAGGCTCGGGCGGCGTGCCGGCGAGGGCTCGCGTGCCCGCGGCTTCACGCTGATCGAGCTGATGGTCGTCATCATGATCCTCGGGGTGCTGGCTGCGCTGGTGGTGCCGCGGGTGATGAGCCGGCCCGACGAGGCCCGGGTCGTCGCCGCCAAGCAGGACATCGCCCAGATCATGCAGGCGCTCAAGCTCTACCGGCTCGACAACTCGCGCTACCCGACCACCGAGCAGGGGCTGCAGTCGCTCGCCGTTCGCCCGACCAGCGGTCCGGTGCCGAACAACTGGAAGTCGTATCTCGACAAGGTCCCCAACGATCCCTGGGGCAAGCCTTACCAGTACCTGAGCCCGGGCGTGCGCGGCGAGATCGACGTCTTCAGCTTCGGCGCCGACGGCCAGTCGGGCGGCACGGGCGTCGAGGCCGACGTCGGCTCGTGGGACCTCTGATCGGGCGGCCACGCATCGCTACCCGCGCCGGTCGCGGGCCGATCCCTGAGCGGCGCGTCCGGTCCCCGCGGTCGTCCCGCGGCTTCACGCTGATCGAACTCCTGGTGGCGCTGCTGGTCGCGGTGGTGCTGATCGGCATGGTGGCCGTCTCGGGGTCGCCGAACCCCGAGCGTGCGCTGCGCTTCGACGCGGAGCGGCTGGCGCAGCTGCTGTCGCTGGCCCGCGAGGAGTCCCAGCTGCGGGGCGCGCCGATCCGGTTCGAGAGCTCCTCCGAGGGGTATCGGTTCCTCATCTACAAGGAACGCCAGTGGCGTGCGATCACGGACGACGGCGACCTGAGGGCACGGCCGTGGGGCATCGAGACGCGGCTGCTGGTGGAGCGTGCCGACGGTCGACGCTCGCTGGACTTCGGCCGCGATCTGGTCGAGCCGCCGTACCGGGTGACGCTGCAGCGCCCGGGCGCCTCGGTGACCATCGTCGCCAACGGACTGGGCAGCTTTGAAGTCCAGGAATGACCGCCGGCCCGCCGCGGCCGCGGCCGGCTTCACGCTGGTCGAGGTGCTGGTCGCGCTGACCATCGTCGCGGTCGCGCTGATCGCCTCGCTGCGCGCGGTCGGCTCGCTGGCCACCAGCGCCTTCGACCTGCGCCAGCGGACCCTCGCGCAGTGGAGCGCCGAGAACCGCCTGGCGCAGATCCGCGTGGAGTCCGAGTGGCCGGCGCTCGGGCGCCGCGCCTACGACTGCTCGCAGGCCGAGTCGACGATGACCTGCGAGGAGGAGGTGTTCGCCACCCCGAACGCGCAGTTCCGGCGCATCGAGGTCAGCGTGTTCCCCACCGCCGGTCAGCGCGTGCGCCTGGCCCGACTGGTGGGCTTCGCGACGACCACCGGGAGGTCGCCGTGAAGGGGCGCCGCGTCCGGTCGGGGCGCCGCGCGGCGGGCTTCACGCTGATCGAGCTGCTGATCGCGGCGGCGCTGCTGGCGGTGCTGGCGGTGCTGTCGTGGCGGGGGCTGGACGCGGTGCTCGCGTCGCGCAAGCAGATCGTCTCGGCATCGGACGAACTGCGCGCGCTGATGGTCGCGTTCTCGCAGCTCGACGAGGACCTCCGTCGGTCGTGGCCGGTGCGGCTGCTCAAGCTCCAGACGCCGTCGATCGGGTTCACGGTGTCCGGCGAGCAGGCGGTGGCGACGCTCGAGCTGCTGCGCGAATCCGGTGGCGCCACCGAGGCGACCCAGCTGCAGCGGGTCGCCTGGCGGCTACGCGACGGTCGGATCGAGCGCGGCTTCGGTGCCTGGAGCGCGCTGCCCGGGGCGGGCGGCACGCCGGGTGCGGCGGCCGCGCCCACGGGCTTCGGCGCGACCGGCGGGCAGCCGGGCGGCGACGCCGCCGGTGCCGGCGGACTGATCTGGCAGCCGGTGCTGGTCGGCGTCGCATCGCTTCAGATGCAGGGCTGGGTCACCGGCCAGGGCTGGATCGCGGCCGAGGCGCTCGCGGGGCAGCTGCGCGGCGGCATGGATCCGCAGCCGACGGCCAATCCGACGGCCCCGGCCGCCGCGAACGCCCTGCCGCGCGTCACCGGCCTGCTGGTCCGGGTGATCCGCACCGACGGGCGCGTGATGCAGCGCATCTTCCCGGTGACCGACTGAACATGCGAGCCTCCGTCCGTCCGCCGGGCCGCCAGCGCGGGGCCGCGATCATCACCGCGATGCTGGTGGTGACGCTCGCCGCGGTGGTGGTCTCGGGCCTGTTCTGGCGCGAGCACGTCGCGGTGCGCTCGGTCGAGAACCGCCTCGCGCTCGCCCAGGCGCGCTGGATCGAGCGCGCGGCGCTCGACTGGGCGAAGGTGATCCTGCGCGCCGACGCCCGCAGCACCGGCGCGGTCGACCACCTCGGCGAGGCGTGGGCGGTGCCCGTGCTGGACACGCGGATGGACGAGACGGTGACGGCCGGCGCCAAGCTCGACGAGGGTTCGAAGCGCACCGCGATGCTCGCGGGCCAGATCTACGACGCGCAGGCCCGCTTCAACATCACGGCGCTGGTCGACGGGCGCGGCGCGCCCTCGGCGCCCAACGTCAAGGCGCTGCGCAGGCTGCTGTCCCTGCTCGGCAAGCCCGAGTCGGCGGCCGACCCGATCGTCGCCCGCGTCGTGCAGTCCGCCGAGTCGATCGCACCCGACGGCAAGGTGACGCCCGCCTCGCGACCGCCGCTCACCCGGCTGGCCGACCTGCTCGACGTCCCGAACCTGGACCCGTCGGTGGTGGCGGTGCTCGAGGCCCACGCGATCGTGCTGCCCTCGAACGCGACCCGGATCAACATCAACACCGCGGGACCCGAGGTGCTCGCCGCGGGGATCGAAGGCCTGGATGTCGCCGGTGCCCGGCGCTACGTGTCGACCCGCGAGCGGACACCCGCCACCGACCTCGCGATCGCCGCGACGCGGTTCGGCGGCAACGTGACGCTCGATCCCGCCCTGCTGTCGGTCGGCTCGACCTTCTTCCTCGTGAGCGGAGTGATACGCTACGACCGCGTCGAATCCCAGACCGAAACCTTGCTGCAGCGAAAGAACAACGACGTGGAAGTGATATGGCAGCTTCGCCTCTGAAGCGGGGCGAGGCCGTCGTCTGGCTGCCGCCGCGCAGCGAGGGCGAACGGGCCTTCGGCACCGAGGCGCGCTTGCTCGCGATCCGCGGCGGGGATCTGGCCAGCGGTCGTGCCGAGCGGGTGTCGCTCGACGGCCTGCAGGGGACGAACCAGGTCCGCCTGGTGTTCGATCCGCGCGACGTCGTGCTGCTGTCGCCGCAGGTGCCCGCGCTGACCGGCGCGCGGCTCGCCCAGGCGCTTCCCAACGTCGTCGAGGATGCGCTGCTGCAGGACGCCGCGACCTGCGCGATCGTGGCGGGCCCGTCGCTCGGCGACGGCCGCAGGCTGGTGGCGGTCGTCGACCGCGAGTGGCTCGAGTTCACCGTCGGCGCCTTCGAGCGCCGCGGCATGCGCGTGCGCGCTGCGTGGTGCGCCCAGCTCGCACTGCCCTGGGCGCCGCCATCGTGGTCGCTGGCCTGCGTGCACGGCGGGCTCGCGCTGCGCACCGGCGAGTCCGCGGGGATCGGCTGGACGGCGGGCGAGGACAGCGACTTCCGGACCGAGGCGATCGTCGCGGCGATCGAGACCGCGCTCGCCGGCGAGATGCGCCCCGCCTCGATCGAGGCGTTCGTCGACGACGCGTCCTGGGAGGCCTCGCTCGAGCGCGCCGCGGCGCGGCTCGGTCTTCCGGTGAACGTCTCCGGCCTGGCCGCGCCCGCGGCGGGCGGCGTCGACCTGCTTGCCGGTCGCGCGGCGGCCGGCAAGCGCATGATGGCCTCGTTCGATCCGCGCGCCTGGCGGCTGCCTGCGGCACTGGTCGCGGCCTGCGTGGTGGCCGGCCTGGCCGGCCTGAACCTGCACTGGGCCCAGATGGCCCGCGAGAAGGACGCGATCCGCCGTTCGCTCGAGGCCACCTTCCGCGGCGCCTTCCCGCAGGCGCAGGTCGTGGTCGACCCGCTGCTCCAGATGAACCGGCAGGTCGCGACGCTGCGCGCGGGCAGCGGCCAGACCGGTCCCGAGGACATGGCGCCGCTGCTGGCACGCTTCGCGCAGGCCCTGGGCAGCAGCGGCATCGACGTGCTCGCGGGCATCGAGTACCGCGAAGGGCGGCTCAAGGTGCGCTTCCAGCCGCAGCGCGTCGACGGCCGGGCGGCACGCGAGCAGTTGCGCGAGCAGTGCTCGCGTGCCGGGCTGAAGCTGCAGTTCGACAACGAACGGGACCCGACGGCCACCGTCGGGCTGCAGTCGTGAGCGCGGCCGCCGAGGCGTTCGAGCAGGTGATGCGCCGATGGGCGGGGCTGCAGTCGCGCGAGCGGCGCATCCTCGGGATCGGCGGCGGCCTGCTGGTGCTGGTGCTGGTGTGGCTGCTGGCGTTCGAGCCGGCGTGGGTCGGCCGCAAGAAGCTCGCGGCCGAGCTGCCGACGTTGCGCGGGCAGCTCGCCCAGATGGAGGGGCTGGCCGCCGAGGCACGACGCCTCTCGAGCCAGGCGCCGCAGGGCATCGACACGCCGGCGCAGCTCAAGGTGGCGCTCGAGCAGTCGATCGAGGCGGCCGGGCTCAAGGGCGCGGTGTCGCAGCTCACGGTATCGGGCGAGCTCATCGACCTGCGATTCAAGGCCGTGGCCTTCGCACCCTGGGTGGCCTGGTTCGACAGCGCGCTGCGCGAGACGCGACTGCGTGCGATCGACGTCGCCGTCGAGCGCGAGACCGCCCCCGGGATGGTCAGTGCCCGGCTGACGCTCGAGGCGCAGAAGCGGGGCCCGTGATCCGTTCCCGGCTCGGACAGACGTTCGCGGCCCGCCGCGCCCGCCCGGAGATCGCGCGGACCGGCCTCGGCTGGCGACTCGCGATGGCCGCGGCGGGCCTGCTCGCCGCGCTGTCGGTCCTCCTCACCCAGGCACCCGCGAGCTTCGCGGATCTCGCGCTGTCGCGGGCCACCCAAGGTCGCGTGCGGCTGGCCGAGGCAGCCGGCACGATCTGGCAGGGGCGCGGGCGCATCGTGTTCGCCGACGTCGTCGAGGGCGGCATGGAGCGGGCCGCCACCGCGACCATCCCCGGCGTCGTGCTGCCCGGCATCTTCGGCTGGCGGGTGTCGCCGTGGCCGCTGCTGGTCGGCGTGCTCGATGCGCGCGTCGAGCACGACAGCATGCGGCAGGCCGTGCTGCTGACCGGACGCGTCGGCGAGCTGCGCGCGACACCCGGTACGCTGACGTTGCCGCCGGTCGCACTCGATCGGCTGGGGTCGCCGTGGAATACAATTCGTCCGACCGGCGCGCTGACGCTGTCGTGGGACAGCGTGACCCTGCGCAGCGGACGGTTCGACGGCCGAGCCTCGATCGAGCTCCATCAGGCGGCCTCCGCGCTCACACCCGTGCGGCCGCTCGGCGCCTACCGGATCGACGTGGTCGGATCGGGCGCGCAGGCGCAGGTCAAGATGAATACACTCTCGGGGCCGCTGCGCCTGGAAGGCAGCGGCAGCTGGGATGCCAGATCGGGACTTCGGTTCACCGCCGAAGCACTGGCCGAAGGGCCGGAGCGGGTGAGGCTGCAGTCCCTGCTCGGGTTGCTAGGCCGCCGCGTCGGCGAGCGCACGATCATCAAGATAGGAGCCTGAGCCTTGCGTCTTGTTCAGCTGCTGCGGCAGGTGCCGGCCCGAATCGCGCACGCGCTCGTGCCCGCGCTGGTGCTGGGCGTGCTGGCGCTGGTGCAGCCGACGGGGACCGCCACGGCGCAGACCGCCGGCGTGCGGGCGCCGGCCAATGCTCCGATCACGCTGAACTTCAAGGACGCCGACATCGATTCGGTGGTCGGCGCCTTCGGCCACCTGCTCAACCGCACCTTCGTCATCGACCCTCGGGTGCGCGGCAAGGTGACCCTCGAGACGCCGCGTGCGGTGCCGCCCTCGGTCGCCTACGAGCTGCTGCAGTCGGCGCTCCGGCTGCAGGGCTTCGCGATCGTCGAGACCGGTGCCATCTCGCGGGTGGTCCCGGAGGCCGACGCCAAGCTGCAGTCGGGGCCGGTGACGGCGGGGCGCACGGGGCCGGCCGGCGGGGACAATGTCGTCACCCAGATCTTCCGGCTGACCTACGAGTCGGCGAGCAACCTCGTGCCGGTGCTGCGGCCGCTGATCTCGCCGAACAACACCATCGTCGCGTATCCGAACAACAACCAGCTGGTCATCACCGACTACGCCGCCAACCTGCAGCGCCTGGCGCGGATCATCGCGACGCTCGACAGCCCGGCGGCCGGCGAGGTCGAGGTGGTGAGCATGAAGCATGCGCTTGCGAGCGACGTCGCGCTGCAGGTCTCGCGGCTTCTCGACGACCAGGCACGCGCCGGCGGCGCCCCCGGGGCGACCACCGACCCGGGCCAGCGCGTCTCGGTGCTGGCCGACACCCGCATCAACTCGATCCTCATCCGATCGTCGAGTCCGGCGCGGATGAACCTCGCCAAGACCCTGATCAACCGGCTCGACCAGCCGTCGAGCGAGCCCGGCAACATCCGGGTGGTGTATCTGCGCAACGCCGAGGCGACCCGGCTGGTGCAGGTGCTGCGGGGCGTGCTGGTCGGCGACGGCGGCGCCGGCGCGCAGGCCGGCGCGTTCGGGCAGGGCGGCGCGCAGCAGGGTGGCTTCGGTGGCGCGGGGCTCGGCAGCGGCTCGACCGCGAACAGCCCGGTCACCGGCCTCGGCGGTCCGGCGGGGGCGAACTCCCCGGCCACGTCGGCCCTGGGGCAGGGCACTCCGCAGGGCGGCGGCGTGACCACCGTCGCAGCCGGCGGCGCCGTCATCGCGGCCGACCCGTCGACCAACTCGCTCATCATCACCGCGCCCGAGCCGATCTACCGGAACCTGCGTTCGGTGATCGACAAGCTCGACGCGCGCCGCGTGCAGGTCTACATCGAATCGCTGATCGTCGAGGTCAGCGCCGACCGGTCGATCGAGCTCGGCCTGCAGTGGCAGTTCCTGTCGCAGGGCAGCAGCACGATCGGCGGCACGAACCTGCCGGCCCGGGGCTCGGGCAGCAACATCCTCGACGTGACGGCCAACATCCTCGGCGTCGGACGCGGCCTGAACATCGGCGTGGTCTCGAACAAGCCGATCCTCGGCTCGACCGCCGCGGGCACCGCGATCAACCTCGGCGTGCTGGCCCGCGCGCTGGAGACGGAGACCGGCGCGAACATCCTCGCCACGCCGAACCTGGTCACCCTCGACAACGAGGAGGCGCGGATCATCATCGGCCAGAACGTGCCGTTCATCACCGGCTCGTTCTCGTCGACGGGCGCGGCCGGCGGCGCGGTCAACCCGTTCCAGACCATCGAGCGGCGCGACGTCGGCACGACGCTGCGCGTGCGGCCCCAGGTCGCCGAGGGCGGCACGGTGAGGATGCAGATCTTCCAGGAGGTCTCGAGCGTCCAGGACGCGACGCTGGCGGCCGGCCTGATCACCAACAAGCGTGCGATCGAGTCGAACGTGCTGGTCGACGACGGGCAGGTGGTGGTCCTCGGCGGCCTGATCGAGGAGCGGCTCGAGGGTGGCGTGAGCATGGTGCCCGGGCTGGGGCGGCTGCCGATCCTCGGCAACCTGTTCCGCTACGACAACCGCAAGCGGGTGAAGACCAACCTGATGGTCTTCCTGCGACCGGTCGTGCTGCGCAGCGCCGAGTCGTCGTACAACGTGACCGCGGACCGCTACGACTACATCCGACAGCTGCGCGGCGAGCCGGTGGTGCCGGGCAGCGAGCTGATGCCCGAGCGCGGACTGCAGCCGCCGGCGATGTCGCCGATGCCGCCGCGCCCCGGCCAGCCCGGCGTGATGCCGCCCGGACTCGCGCCGGCGATCAACGAGGTGCTGCCCGACCGCTGGCGGCCGGTGACGCCGCGCACGGCGCCCGCGCCGGGTGGGGAGGGCGCGCCCGGGGTGCCAGGGCAGCCGCCGGCGATCGACCAGCGTCCCGGTGCGCCGACGGCCCCGCAGGGAGGCATCGCGCCGACCGGAGTGCCGCCGATCGGACCGGATGGCAGGCCGCTCGGCAACGGCGTCGTCCAGACCGCGCCGAACGAGATCGTGATCCCGCGCCGGCTCGCGGACACGCCGCTGCCCGGCGCGCTGAACGCGAACTGAGATACCGATGAGCCAGGTCTCGCCCTCGCGCTACGTGCCCTACGGCTACGCCCGACAGAACCAGCTGCTGGTGTCGGGCGTCTCGGGTGACGCGATCGAGGTCTGGATCGGCGACGCCACGCCCACGCACGCGCTGGCCGAGCTGTCGCGCAACCTGCCGCTGCGTGTCGTGCCGGTGCGCAAGCCCGGCCCCGAGCTCGCCGCCGCGATCGCACGCGCCTATTCGCAGCAGGAAGGGTCGGCGGCGTCCGTCGTCGACGAGGTCGAGAGCGATCTCGACCTCTCGAGGCTGCTGCAGGACATCCCCAAGATCGAGGACCTGCTCGAGACCGAGGACGACGCGCCGATCATCCGGATGATCAACGCGCTGCTGACGCAGGCCGCGCGCGACGGTGCCTCCGACATCCACATCGAGCCGTTCGAGTCGTACTCGATGGTCCGTTTCCGCGTCGACGGCTCGCTGCGCGACGTGGTCCGCCCGCGGCGCGAGCTGCACGCGGCGCTGGTGTCGCGGATCAAGATCATGGCCGCACTCGACATCGCGGAGAAACGCCTGCCGCAGGACGGCCGGATCACGCTGCGGGTGGCGGGCAAGCCGGTGGACGTGCGGGTATCCACGATCCCCACCGGCCACGGCGAACGCGTGGTGCTGCGGCT
>Ga0105105_10000725_pt1 | contig 14639 bp, 12 predicted proteins | sample PPLLaktember2015_4_FD_79108 | JGI IMG/M metagenome (GOLD analysis project Ga0105105, IMG submission 79108) | Freshwater sediment microbial communities from Prairie Pothole Lake near Jamestown, North Dakota, USA - PPLs Lake P8 Core (1) Depth... | ecosystem: Environmental > Aquatic > Freshwater >... | reverse complement strand
AGCATCTCCCCCTTATCTACCGAGAAGGAAACGTCGTCGTTGGCCTTGAGGCCTCCGAACGCCTTCACCAGGTTGTGAACTTCCAGCAAAGCCATCAGATGTGCTTCCTCCGGCGGATCTTTGCGACGATGCCCCAGAGCCCGCGAGGCTCGAAGGCCGAGATGATCATGATGATGAGGCCGTAGATGATAAGGTCGATTCCCAATAGTCCGGCCGCAGCGCCCAGCCATTCCTTCAAATAGCTTTTAAGAGGGATTAGGACCCCGGCGCCGATGATGGGGCCCCACAGGGAGCCGGCACCGCCGAGCATGGCCATCAGGGCGATCAGGATCGAGATGTCCAGGCTCATGGTGTCTTCCGGTTCGATATTCTTGACATAGACGGCGTGAAAAGAGCCGACCACGCTGACAAAGGCGGTGGCGATGGCGTAAGTCTTGATCTTGGCCCAGTGAACATTGATTCCCAGCGAACGGGCCACCTCTTCGTTGTCCTTGATGGAGCGCAGCTGGAACCCGAGTCGGGATTTGCGGAACCAGTTCATGTAGAGCAGGCCGATGACGAAGAAGGCGAAGATGACGTAGTAATAATAGATGTCTTCCTTGAAGATCAGCCGCAGGAAATCGGGGGTTTGGTATTTGAACGGCAGGATGCCGAGGCCGCGGGCGGCGCCCACGAATTTCCAGATCTCGAAAAGGTCCTTGAGCACCAGAGAGGTGGCGATGGTGGCGATGGCGAAGTAGTGGCCCTTGAGCTTGAACAGCGGGTAGCCGATGATGAAGGACCACCCGATAGCGAGGCAGGCGCCGATCGGCATCGAAACCCAGAAAGGGATGTCCCAGCGCAGCAGGCAGACCGTCGTGGTGTATGCGCCGATCCCCACGTACTGGGCCTTCCCAAGGTCCACCTGCCCGCCGTAGCCGCCGATGGTGTTCCAGCCCATGCCGTAGAGCGAAAACATTAGGAACTGAATCATGGTCGCCATGGCAAAGGCGGAGTGTGGAAACAGCGGGAAGGCAAGCAGGAGACCGAAAACCGCCAGCGCGACCATTTGGTCAATTTTAGGGGAGTCGGAAAAATCAAGGGCGTTTTTTATTGCTTCCATCCGAACAATCCCCTCGGGCTGATCATCATGATGACGAAGTAGGCTACGTAGATCCAGGTGTACTTGAACGAGGTCATGGGCACGTCCGCCATCCACCCGATGTCGAACGTGATGGCGAAGAAGTCCCAGAAGCCCGGGATCTCCATGATGAACCCCACGACGAGGCCTGCGAAGAAGGCGCCCGGTACGCTGCCGAACCCACCGAGAGCCACCACGGTGAAGGCGATCATGGTGAAGACCAGCCCCACGTAGGGGTTCACCGACCAGAAATTCACGATGAGCGCGCCCGCGACAGTCACGGTGGCGCTACCGATCCCCCACGCCAGGGCGTTCATGCGCTCCGTGGGGATGCCCATGTAGCGTGCTCCCTGGCGGTTCAGGGCGGTTGCGGTGAGCGCCTTACCGAGCTGGGTCCGATTCATCAGCAGCCAGACCCCACAGAAGGACAGCACGGCCAGGACGGCCACGGCCAGCTTGGTGGCCGAAATGATGATGCCCATGCCGATGTCGAAGCTTTTTCCGACCAGCAGACCGTGGTGCAACGCCCGGTCCTCGGATCCGAAAAAAAGCAGCGCGAGATTTCTCAGCACCAGCATCAGGCCGAAGGTTCCAAGGAGCTGGGCGATCATCGGCCCGCGCAGCAGGAATTTGATAAACCCGCCATAGCAAAGGATGCCGAGCAGGAACCCAATGGCCGCCGCCAGCGGCAGGGTGAACAGCGGATCTATGCCCGTGGCCTGGGCAGTCAGCAGGCCCGTGTACATACCGATCATCAAAAACTCGCCGTGGGCGAAGTTGACGATGTCCATCAAACCGAAAATGATGGTCAGTCCCAGAGCGACCAGGGACAGAACCATTCCCAGGAGAACGCCGGAAGCTATGGACCCGAACAGGATGTCCATGAAAAACCTCTCTTGAAAGACAGGAAGACGTTGTCCCATCCCCCCGAGTCAGGCTCGGGGGATGGGGACAAGGGAAAAGCCGAAATCAACCCGCTAGAATTTCGGGAAGGGGTAGATCATGTTGGCCGTGGCGACGTTGAAGGGGTAGACGATTTCCAGGTCGATCTTGCCGTCGGTCCCTTTCTGGTACTGCCCGATGAGGCCCATGCCCAGGGTGTTCTGGCCGATGTCCTCACCCGAGGTGGCAAACTTGATCCCCTGCCAAGGCACCACCAGTTCATCGCCCGGGATTTCGATGGAGTTGGCGGCCTTCTGGATGTCGGCGGGCTTTACGGATCCGGCTTTTTCGAGGACGTGAACCCAGGCCTGCAGGCCAGTGAACGACCGGGCGGATGCGCCGCTGAGATCGTTGCCGGTCTTGGCCTTGTACATGGCGTTGACCTTGGCCGCGACGGGCTTCACCCGGGCTATTTTGGGGATAAAAACGGTCCGGGTGAGGGACCCGACGGTGGTGTCGCCGAGGGTGCTCACGAATTCAGGAACCTCGAATCCGGCGTTCTGGCCCCAGAGGAGTTTGGGAGCAGCCTTCTGGTCCTTGAGAGTTTTCATCATCAGGATCGCATCGGATCCATAGGAAGCAAACAGCATCGCATCCGGTTTGACGGCGGTCAGGGAACGCACCTCGCTGGAGAGGTCGGTGGCCTTGGCGGCGTAGAGAATCGACTTCTTGACCTCAAACCCATAGTCCTTGCCGAATGTCTCGATCAGTTCGGACACGGACGCTCCCCATTCGGTCTTTTCGCAGGCTGAGGCCAGGTTCATAATGTCTTTCTTGGGTACGGCGGGTACCCCTTTGACCTTGCCTTCGGTCATCCCCTTCAAAAACTCGAACAAGTCCTTGGTGAAATAGATGTCGTGCGGCGTGGTGCGCCAGAACCACTTGTAGCCCTGCTTGGTCAGGTCAGGGGAGGTGGAGGAGTCGTTGATCAGGGGGATGCCGTACTGCTCGGCCACAACGCTGACGGCTTTGGTCACCGCGCTGTGGTAGGCGCCCATGAGGCCGTGGACCTTGTCGTCGAGGATGAGCTTCTTGGCCAGGTCGGCTCCCAGGGTGGGATTGCCCTCGTGATCCTTGAAAATCAGCGTGATCTTGGAGCCGCCCATGCTCTTGATGCCCGCGTTCTTGGCCATGGTCATGTTGATGTCGGCCATCGGATTGTTGGCGATGTCGAGCGCCAGCTCGGCGCCAGAGCGTAACTCGCGTCCGGCCGACGCCGCGCCGCCGGTTAAGGGGAACAGAACGCCGATCTTGATCTCTTCGGCCATCACCGCGCTGGGAACTATCAGCGCGGTTAATAGAAAGACGCCTAACAACAATCGTGCACGTTTCAGCGAGCTTTTCATGGCGGGCCTCCTTAGTTGGTTCGGGTTAAGAGTAAACAGGCGGCAGGACCGATGGATCAGAAACCGGAGAGCGGTGCGGGCCGCGATTCCGACAAGTTGGATACGGTTACAGGAAGCGTTTCGGCCTGTCAAGAAATTTGGCGCGATAATGTTCGAGGACCTGCGCCAAATTACAGAATTGTCAAATCCTCATCTTTCAGATCGGACACGAACATGTGCCCGGGGGAATGGGTGATGACCAGCGGCAGCGGAACGGACGTGGCGGCCAGCTGAGAGGTCACCCCGCAGGCCCAGAAAACGGGGACTTCCCCGGAGCGAAGGGTGACCGGGTCGCCGAATTCGGGTTGGGTAAGGTCTTTGATTCCGATTTCGCGGTGATCGCCGATATGCACCGGCGCGCCGTGGGTGAGATGAAAGCGCGTGGTGATCTGCACGGCGCGCACGGCCTGCGCCGGGGTCATGGGACGCATGGTCACCACCAGCTTCGATGTGAAGGGGCCGGCTGGCCGGCAGTCGCGGCAGGTGACGTACATCGAAACGTTTTTACCCTCCTCGATGTTGCGGATCGGAAGGCCGGCGGCCAGCATGGCGTTTTCAAACGAGAAGCTGCAGCCCAGCAGAAAGCTGACCATTCCGCTGTGGGCCAGATCGCTGACATCCTCCGCCTCGTCCTTGAGCTTTCCGTCCACATAGATGCGGTAGCGCGGCAGGTCCGTGCGCAGGTCGGCTCCGCGTGCGATGGCCGGCTCGAAACAGCCCGGCTCCAGCACGTCCAGAATCGGACAGGGCTTGGGATTGCGCACACAAAAGAGCAGAAAGTCGAAGGCTTGCTCCTGGGGCATCATCACCAGGTTGGCCTGGATGTAGCCCTTGGATGCGCCGCTGGTGGGCTGGGTCCATTGGCCTTTGCGGATGCGCTTTCTCAGTTCATGCGGCGATAATTCGGCTGCCATGCGGTTCCTCCTCTTAGTGGATCGGGTGGCGCGGCGTTAAACGACGGTGATTTCGTCCGGATAATGCCCCAGCTGCTCCAGTCCGGTTTTGGTGACCAAGTGGATGTTCTCGATTCCGACTGCGCCGCGGCCGGGGAAAACCAATTTAGGTTCCAGGGCAATGACCATGTTCTCCTGCAGCTCCATCGTCTGACCGGCGTTCAGAAACGGAAACTCGTCCAATTCAAGGCCGACCCCATGGCCGACGAAGCGGATGCGCTCCCGGCCGACGCCCATGAAATGATCGCCCAAGCCATGCGTCTGGGCGAAGCCCAAGGCGAAGTCATAGATGGAGCCGGAAGCCACCCCGGGCTTGGCCATCGGCCGGATCCGGGCCTGCAGGTCCAGCATGGCGGCATGGGCCTGCACCAGGTCTTCCGGCAGCTTGCCGATGGCGAAGATGCGGGCGTGGTCGGAGATGTAGCCGCGATAGGCGAATACGTAGTCCACCAGCACGGGTTCGTGACGCTTGATCACGCGAAAGCTCGCGCTCTGCGCGACGGCCGGGCTGACGCCGCCGCCGCCGGTCGGGGATGCCAGATAGCTCGGCACGGCGCCGGACGGACCGGAGAGCAGGTGGCCGTAGAACAGCTCGCTGCCCCACATCCGCATGCGCACGATGCCTTGATGCCCCATGCGGCGGGCTTCGGCTTCGATGCGGCCGGCGAGATCGATCTCGGTCATGCCTTCCCTGAGAAGATCGGGCACGCAGGTCGCCACACGGTCGGAATAGGCGGCGGCTTCGCGCATGAGTTCGATTTCGTAGGCAGACTTCACCGCCCGCAGGATGCGGATGTCGGTCGAAATGTCGACGATCTCGGCTCCCTGGAAAATGTCGCGATAGCCGAAATAGAGATTGGTGGGCAGAACGTCCAACTCCAGCCCGATCCGGCGCGGCCGGGTGAGGTCGGATTGCTTCAACCGGTCCAGAATGGATTTGGGGCTGCCCAGCGGGACGATGCGGTCGATGGGAGACTCGGCTTTGGCGCGTGCCAGAACCTTGTTCACCATCAGAAGCGGCTCGCCGACGGCCGGAACATAGAGGCTGCCCTGCTGGATGGTCCCGGTGAAATAAAAAAGGTCGACTCGCTGCAGAATGAGAGCGCCGTCCACTCCGCTTCGGCTCAGGATGCGTTGCAGCCTTGCGATCCGGCTTTCAATTTCAGTTTTCGGAGTGTTCAGGGTTCGATCGTACACGTTCTTGCCGCCTTTCACGTTCGCCCACATCTCACATAGTGCTCTTCTCCGGCCTTCGTCAAGTCACCGCTGAAAAGCCGGCAGCGATCATCGGCCTCCGGGCACTTCGCCTGGAACCGGCAGCCGCCCGGCACCATGTGGCCGGGCTCCGGCGGCTGCGCTTCAAACGGTGCAGCCGGCGGCCGCTTTCCGTCCGCCGGATCGGGCAGGGCCGCCAGAAGCACGCGGGTATAAGGGTGCAGCGGGTTTTCGAATAGCTTTTCCGCCGGCGCGTACTCCATGATTTGGCCCTTATACATCACTGCCACCTGGTGACAAAGATACCCCACCACGTTCAAGTCGTGGGAAATGAAAAAATAACTCAGTCCCAGCCGGTCCTGCAGATCCTTCAGCAGGTTGATGATCTGGGCCTGGATGGATACGTCCAGGGCCGAAACCGGCTCATCGCAGATGATGAGCGCCGGCTCGACGCTCAGCGCCCGCGCGATGCCGATGCGCTGGCGCTGGCCGCCGCTGAACTCGTGCGGGTAGCGGTCGGCCGCGGACGGTGCCATGCCGACCAGTTCCAGCAGCTGTTCGATCCGCTCCCGCGTGCGGGAGTGATTCCGGATACCCGACTTGCGTACGCCCTCGCTCAGCGTCTGGCCGGCGGTCATGCGCGGGTTAAGTGACCCGTAGGGATCTTGAAAAACGATCTGGATCTCCTTGCGAAACGGCTTCATATCCTTGTCGGATAAGCCGCAGAGATCTTTGCCGTTGTAAAGGATCCGGCCGCCGTCGGCCGGGAGCAGGTTCAGGATCATCCGCGCCAAGGTGGTCTTGCCGCAGCCGCTTTCACCGACCAGCCCGAGGGTTCTCCCGCGAGTGAGGGCCAGCGAGACATTTTCGACCGCGCGCACCCAGCCGACCGTGCGTTGAAGAAAACCGCGCCGGATCGGAAAGTACTTCCTCAGTTTCTCGATTCGCAGGATATCCATTTGTTGGGTTGACAGGTTCCAGGTTTCAGGTTTCAGGGTTCAGGGGTTCAGCGGCTCAACGGTTTGAGGAATTGGGTCCTTTTCCAACCGTGAACCGGCCAACTGTGGACCGTTCATGCTGTTTTCAAGTAATGCACCAGTCAGTGAGCGTGCGGCCGGCCGCCACCGGGCAGCGGGCGAGCTGGCCGTCCTCAAACGTGCACATGCCCGGGTACTGCACACGGCAGGTGCCGATCGCCTGGGGGCAGCGCGGGTGAAACGGGCAGCCGGCCGGCTTGAAGGCCGGGTGCGGCACGGTGCCGGGGATGCTGTAAAGCCGGCGGCCCCGTTTCGTGCGGCTGGGCAGGGATGCCAGCAGGGCCTGAGTGTACGGATGCCGGGGGGTCCGAAAAACCGCGGGCGCGGCACCGGCCTCGACGATGACCCCGGCATACATGACGTACACCCGGTCGGCGATCTGCGACACCACGCCCAGGTCGTGGGTGATATAGAGCAGCGACATGCCGCGGGAGTGCTGCAGCCGGTTCATCAGGCGCAGAATCTGGGCTTGGACGGTTACATCCAGGGCGGTGGTCGGCTCGTCGGCAATGATCAGCTCGGGGCCGCATGCCAGGGCCATGGCGATCATCGCCCGCTGGCGCTGGCCACCGCTCAACTGGTGCGGGTAGTCCGCCAGCCGCTGCTCCGGCGCTTCGATGCCGACGTCGCCGAGCAGTTGCAGACAGCGCTGCCGGATCTGGGGCTCGGGCAGCGCCAAGTGGATCCGCAGCGGCTCGGCGATCTGCTCGCCGATAGTGAACACCGGGTTCAACGACGTCAGGGGCTCCTGGAAGACCATTCCGATGCGGCGCCCGCGGACGGCCTGCAGGGCCGCGTCGTTTCGATTGAGCAGGTCCTCGCCGCAGAAGCGCACCCGGCCTCCGGCGATCTCTCCCGGCGGACAGGGAACAAGGCCCAGCAGGGCCAGGGCCGACACGGTCTTACCGCAACCCGATTCTCCGACTAGACAGACCGTCTCGCGCCTCCGGACCTCGAAATCGACGCCGTCCACCGCCCGCGCGATCTCCTCTTCGCTGCGGAAGTAAACTTTAAGGCCCTGGACCGATAGAACAGTTTCGGGCGGCATATTCATTGGGTTGGTCTTCATGGACGTTTAGGCCGAAGATGGAAGACTGAAGGCAAGAAGTCATCTCACAAACACAGTTCAGGTCTTTCAATCCGCCTCGATCAACAACTTTCAGTCTTCGGTCTTCAGGCTCCAGCCACTATTTCCTCTCCCGCAATCTAGGGTTCAATAGGTCCCTCAGCCCCTCCCCGAAAAGATTGAACGACAGCACCACGATCAGAATGGCGGCGCCGGGGATGAAGGTCAGCCAGGGGGCGTCGAAGATGAAACGCTTGCCATCGGACAGAATGTTCCCCCAGGTGGCGTGCGGCGGCGGCACGCCGAAGCCCAGAAAGCTCAACCCCGCTTCGGTCAGAATGGCCGAGGCGACCCCTAACGTCGCTGAAACCAGCACCGGCGCGATGGCGTTGGGCACCATGTGGCGAAAGATGATCCGCAGGTTGCCCACGCCCAGGGCCTTGGCGGCTGCGACGAAGTCCTGCTCCCGCAGGGACAGGAATTCCGCGCGCACGAAGCGCGCCGTCCCCTCCCAGCTGGTCAGCCCGATCACGATCATGATGTTGTAGATGCTGGCCGGCAGCAGCGCCACCACCGTGAGGATCAAAAAGAAGCTCGGAAAGCACAGCATGATGTCCACGAAGCGCATGATGACGGTGTCCACCATCAGCGTGTTCCTGCGGAGGAAGCCCAGCCCGGCGGGCGGTTGCTTGCGGTGTTGAATTCCCCAGGGGGAAACCGACCAGAAGAGCCAGGCATGCCCCGTCAGCAGCAACCCGACGGCGGAGGCTTTCAGGCCGGCCGCCAGCAGGCCGGCGCCTGTAAGAAGCACGGCTGTCACCAGCAGCTGTTCGAGGCGAATGCGCCGATCCCCGTAAAATCCGGCCAATCCTCCCATGATCACGCCGATCGCCACCGAAATGCCGACCGCGACGAAGCCCACGGTCAGGGACACCCATGCGCCCTGAAGCATGCGGGCGAGGACGTCGCGGCCAAGATCATCGGTGCCGAAGAGATACACCCCTCCGAAGGGCCGCTGCTCGGGCTCAAGGGAGGTCTCGTGCGGCATCGAAAGCGGAGGACGCAGTTTTTCCTGGAGGCGCACCCGGGCGGGATCGAACAGCGGCCGGTTTCCGGACGTGAGCCCCAGACCGATCACGGCGCAGAAGAAAAAAAGGGCGAAGGTGACCAGGCCGGCCAAGGCCATCCGGTTGCGCCGGAACAAGCGCCAGAATTCCTCGAAACGCGTGCGCCTGGGTGCCGGCGGCTCCTCCAGGCCGAATGCTGGCGACGTTGCCTCGGGGTTCATAGGCGAATCCTCGGGTCGACGATCACGTAAAGAATGTCGGAAACAAACGTGCCGATCAACACCAGCACGGCCGCGATGAAATTGATGGTCAGGATGACCGGGTAGTCTCTCGCAAGAATCGCCTCATAGGCCATGCGGCCGAGCCCCGGCCATGAAAAGATCGACTCGATGATCACCGAGCCTCCGATCAGCCCCGGCAGAATGAGACCGAACATGGTGACGAACGGCAACAACGCGTTGCGCAGGGCGTGCTTGTAGTGCACCATCTCCCACGGCAGACCCTTGGCGCGCGCGGTACGCACGTAATCTTGATTTTCGACCTCGAGCATCTGGCTGCGCACATAGCGCGACAGCACAGCGATGCCGCCGGTGGCGCCGAGGATCGACGGCAGCAGCATGTGCCAGAGGCGGTCGTTCAGCCTGAACAACCACGGCGTGTCGGTCATCCCGAAGGTCTGCATGCCGATGACGGGCACCTGGAATTGGCCGACCACAAAAATGATGAGCAGGTAGGCAAAGAAAAATCCGGGGATGGAGATCAGCACGTAGGAAATAAACGTCGCGCTGCGGTCGTACACCCCCCCCCTGAAAATGGCCGAGCGGATTCCCACGGGAAAGGAAACGGTCCAGGTGATGAGGGTGCCGACGATGAAAAGCGGCAGACTGTTGAAAAAGCGCTCTCCAATTTTATGGAGCACCGGTTGGTTGTCTTTCCAGGAAACCGTATCCCCGGCGAAAAGATCGCGGTAGAAGAAGGCATACTGGACGTAGAGGGGCCGGTCCAGGTGAAACGCCTGCCGAAAGCGCTCCACCATCTCCGGGGTGAACTTGGGATTGAGGGGGTCCACCTGGCTGGGCTCGCCGGGGGCGAGGTGAATGATGAGGAAGGAGACCACCGAGACGAAAAAGAGGGTCACGCTTTTCTGGATAAGGCTGCGGCCGATGAAGGCGAGCATCTGGTCAATCCCTCCGACTTCCGGCTTCTTTATTGACTGAACTGCGGCCTTTCCGCCAGCTTGGTCCACTGGTTGAAATAGAACATATAGTTTCCGGCCCGGGTCGCCTGGATCGGTCGAAAGCGGTCGTTGCCCTGCGGGCCGGTCTCGCGGATGACGATGCGCCGGTCCAGCACGGCCGTCCACTTGCCGGCATAGAGGAAGGTATAGGGCTGATCGCCGGCGATGATCGCATGCAGTCGATGGCACAAGGCCGCTCGGCGGTCGAAGTCGTATTCCTGCCGGATGCGGATGATGAGATCGTCGGCCTCTGGGTTGCGGTAGCCCGCGAAGTTGAGCTGATGCGGACCCGTCTGGGTGGAATGCCATATCTGGTAGAGATCCGGATCGACGCCCATGGACCAACCCAGCACGACGGCGTCGAAATCCAGCTTGTTGATCCGTTCCTTGATGAACACCGACCACTCCACGAGATCGGTGCGCACTTCGATACCGATCTGCTTCCAGGCATCCTGGGCGATCGCCAGGATGGATTTGCGGATGTCGTTGCCGCTGTTGGTGATCAAGGTGAATTGCAGCTTTTGTCCGTTCCTTGCGAGGCGGCCCTCGGCATTGCGACGCCAGCCGGCCTCGGCCAGTAGCTTCAAGGCCCCCTCGGGGTCGTAGGGGACCGGCGCGAGGGCATGGTTGTAGTATTGGGTCTGCTTCAGAAAGGGTCCCGTCGTGCGCTCGCCCTGCTGGTAGAGGACAAAATCGATGATGCTGTCAACATTGATGGCCATGGACATGGCCTGCCGCACCCGTGGATCGTCAAAGGGCGGGCGTCTCAGGTTGTAGCCGATATAGGAGAAGGCGTAGGACGTGCCGGAGAAGTTTTGGAAACGCGGATCATCCTTGAGCCGCGCCACTTGGTAAGGTTGCACGCTGTAAGCGTCGATGGTGCCGGCATAGAATTCCATCTCCTGCGTGAGCAGGTCGGGTAGGATCCGGTAGATGTAGCGTTTGTAATTGGGGGCGCCTTCCCAGTATCCGGTAAAGCGATCCAGGCGGATGTATTGGTCGGCCTTCCATTCTCTGAAAACGAAAGGCCCGCTTCCGACCGGCCGCCGGTTGAAATCGCTCTGTCGCATGGAAAAGGCTGCGGGATCCTTGCCGGCGCTGATCGCCTCCTGCCGCAGCCGGTCGTCGTTCAGCAGGTGCTCGGGCAATAATCCCATGCTCCAGGTGCTCACTGCGGGCGAGTAAAGCCGCTTGTAGACGATGCGCACGGTGTGGGGGTCGACGACGTGGATGTCTTTGACCGGCTCGTAGTCGGCCACGCGCGGCGATAGATTTCTCGGGTCCATGATCGCTTCGTAGGTGAATCGGACGTCCTTCGCCGTGACCTCCCGGCCGTCGTGGAATCGGACCCCGGGCCGGAGTCGAAACTCGATGATGGGGTTGTGCTCGGTCGCCGGTAGAAGCTCTGCCGCCAAGCGCTCGAGTTCGGCTTTCTCGAAAAGGGTCATGGAAATGTGGCGATGGGGCTCAAAGGAGCTGAGATAGTCCGGCCCCAGGACGCTGGCCAGGTGCGTGAAGAGATCCTGATCGACTTCCCGAAGGGACAGTTTAACTCTGGGTGGAGCCGCCACCTGGATGTGCAGATCGACCTGATCCCGGCCGGCGGCAACCGGATGCTGGCGGCGGACGGTATAGGTGCGGGCCGGAACCAGCTCTATTTCAAGAATGTTGGCAAGTGCCGCCTGAACTTTTTCGGGCAAGGCTTCCGGCCGATTCCGCCGCGCTTGAAGATAAGCCACCAAGGTCTCGGCGTCCCTGGCCGCGGAGCCGGGGACCGGCCGCGCGGCGTTAACGAAGAAATAGGCCTCTTCAGAGACCGTCCAGGACTCCGCCACGCGGCCGCGGAAACGCAGGTTTTCATCGCGGTCGATGAGGCCCTCGAAGATGAGGTTGTCGATTTCGGAACTGGCCGAATCGGCCGAGAGGATCGGATTCAGAATGCTGGCATCGCCGATGGAGGCATTGATGAATTCCTCCAGGCGGCCGGGATTGCCCCGGGATTGTTCCTCATAGGAAGGCACCCAGAAATAGGACTGCAGGAGAACCAGGCTGAGCCCCATCGGGACCATTATCAGGAGCCGGCGAGTGCTCAATCAAAAAAATTCCTTTGCGCGCATTCGGGTTTAACCTATAATTGAGGATGACGGCGGCTTGCAAGCGGCCGTTGGGCGGCGTAAAACCCATCGCAAGCATGAACGCCTATTAAATTCATATAAAAGATCGCCGGCCCCGTGTAAACATCATTTTGACAAATCCACTTGGGAACCGATAACGGTTGAAGTGATTGACTTGATTGCGGGCAAAAAAAAGCGCCTCATGGAGATTCTGGAAGGCTATCCGGCCTTGGCCGTGGCTTTTTCCGGCGGAGTGGACAGCACGTTCCTGCTCGCGGCAGCCAAGGCCGCGTTGGGGGATCGGGTATCGGCGGTCACGGCGGATTCGCCCATTCATTCGCGCAGGGAGATGCGGGAGGCGCTGGCAACGGCGAAGGCTCTCGGTGTCCATCACATCATGGTCCCGTTTGAAGAAATAATGGCTCCGGGTTTTGTCGCCAACCCCCCCGAACGATGTTACACTTGCAAACAACTCATTTTCGCTGAAATTATGCGGGTGGCCGCATCCTTGGGGATCGAGCAGGTCGCACACGGTGTGAACATGGATGATCTGGGGGACTATCGGCCCGGGCTGAAGGCCGCGGAAGAAATGGGTGTCGCGGCACCGCTGGTGGAAGCGGGGTTGACCAAGTCGGACATACGTGCGCTGTCGCGTCGGATGCAGCTGCCGACCTGGAACAAGCCCTCCATGGCCTGTCTGGCCTCGCGCATCCCCTATGGCCGCCCGATTACGCGGGAAGCCCTAAGGATGGTGGAGACGGCCGAAGATGCTCTCCTGCAGTTGGGCTTCGACGGATGCCGGGTCAGACATCATGGCTCGGTGGCGCGGGTCGAGGTGGCGCCGGGCGATTTGAAAAGGACCCTGCACCCGGCCGTGCGGGCGGAAATCCTGAAGCGTTTGAAGACGATCGGATTTAAGCACATTGCCATAGACCTCGAGGGGTACGTTGCGGGCAGCTTGAACCGGTCGATTGAGCCGTAGAACTCCGCCGTTCCGGTCTTCATCGGATTCACGCGGGTGCAGCCTTGCGCCGTCGATGCGGTGGGGACCGAGCGTGGGTCGGAGGAGCGGAGATCAAGTCGGATAGGGTTTGAAACATGGCGCACTGGGCTCTTGTGGTTCTTCTGGCGTGGCTTTTTTCAGGGACCCCGGCAACTGCCGAATTCTACAAATATACGGACCGGAGCGGCAAGACCCATTACGTCGACGAGCTCTGGAAGGTGCCCGAAGCCTACCGCGGGCAAGTGGGCCGTTACCTCGAAAAATTCGACCATCTTCCCGACGGCCAGAAGGAAGCGGTTATCGAAACCGACCGCAGCCGGCAGCGGTTGTTGGAAATCGAGCAGCAGCGCCAGACGGAAATGCATCTTAAGGATTTGAATCAGCTGCAGGAGTCCGAACGGCTCCGGCAGGCCGAAGACGAGATTCAGCGGCAATCGAAGGCGGCGGAAACCCCCGTGACCATCGCCGACAACCAGATCCTCGTGCCGGTCGCCTTTCGCAACAACGGGTTGGCGGCTGCTGCCCACCTCGTCATGGACACCGGCGCCACGCACACGGTTCTGTACCGCTCCGTGGCGGACCAGCTGAACATCATCACCCTGTCCAAAGGCCAATCCAAGGTCGCCGGAGGCCACTTCATCCACTCCGAGGTCGGCAAGGTTGAATCCATGCAGGTCGGCCCCATCACGGCCGGAGATTTTGCGGTGGTCATCTTGGCGTTCGAGGGAAATTCTCCCGTGCATGGCGGATTGCTGGGGATGGATTTCCTCAGCCGCGTGGAATACCGCATCGACTATGAAAAATCAGTCATCCGCTGGAAACTGCGATCGCGATGAAATCGGAAGGGAGGTCAAACCATGCCGAAGCTGATCTCTTTCCAGACCGTCACCGCGTAAAAGGGCTGGGACTCGAAGGCATCAGCTTGATTTGGTCGGAACCAAGCGGATCACTACACGGCGATTCTTGCTGCGGCCCTCGGGTGTGCTGTTGGTTTCGATCGGCCTTTCCGACCCGAATCCCGCGACAGACATCCGCGAAAGGGCAATCCCCTGTCCGACCAAGAAATTCTTGACCACCGCCGCCCGGTTTTCCGAAACCAGTTTGTTATAAGCGGGATCTCCCACTGAATCGGTGTGGCCTTCGATAACCGCCGCGGTGTTTGGGTGGCTTTTCATCAAAGCCGCGGCAGAGGCGAGTATTGCGTTGGCATAAACCGGGATTTCGATCGAGTTCTGGGTGAAAAACACAGTAAAACCTTTCAGGGTGAAAGGCTCCGCGGCAGCGGTGGCCGTGTCTTCGACCGGGGCCGATGCGGTCGGTGGGGGTGCCGTCGCCGCCGGCGGCAACGGTGCGGCGGGCGGAGGTTCGGATTGCGCCAAGGGGGTCGATGCGATTCGAGCTTCCGAGGCCGCTTGGGTCGGTGCGACCGGAGTCGGCCGAGGTGGCGGCTGTTGGGCCGGTGCGACCGGAGTCGGCTGAGGTGGCGGCTGTTGGGCCGGT
>Ga0105105_10000723_pt1 | contig 14657 bp, 16 predicted proteins | sample PPLLaktember2015_4_FD_79108 | JGI IMG/M metagenome (GOLD analysis project Ga0105105, IMG submission 79108) | Freshwater sediment microbial communities from Prairie Pothole Lake near Jamestown, North Dakota, USA - PPLs Lake P8 Core (1) Depth... | ecosystem: Environmental > Aquatic > Freshwater >... | reverse complement strand
TGTGATCCCAGGCTCTCAGCAGGCCCGAACATCCCGAACGTAGGCAGCAACCTGCAAATCGACCCCGGTGATTGCCGTGCCCACAACCACGGCATCAGCGCCGAGGTCGAGCGCTTGACGGGCCTGCTGGGGGCTTGATATGCCGCCCTCGCAGATCAGGCTCACCTCAGTAGGCAATTGCTGCCGCAGCAGAGGCAACAGATTCCAAGCTGGTGGTTGCTGGCTTGAGGTTGATTCCGTGTAGCCATAGAGGGTGGTGCCTACCCAGGTACAACCCAGCTCTGCGGCGCGCAGGCCATTGGCAACGCTATCGACATCCGCCATCAGCGGGGCGCCAAGTTCCTGCTGGGCGCGGGCGATCAGGGCTCCCAGGGTTTCGCCGCCGGGGCGATGCCGCTCGGTGGCATCAATCGCCACCACATCGGCTCCTGCAGCCCAAACAGCACGAATCTCCTCCCACCCAGGCGTGATGTACACCGAGCTATCTGGGTAGCTGCGTTTCCAAAGTCCAACGATCAAGGCCTTGGGGCAGCGCTGACGCACCGCGCCGATGTGTTCTGGGCTTTCTAGGCGCACACCGGAAGCGCCATTACGGAGGCTGGCATCCGCCATAGCCGCGATCACATCGGGATCGCGCATAGGTGAGCCCTCGGGGGCCTGCACCGAAACAATCAGTCCGGAGGGCTTCACTTAGCTGGCCAGGGGAAGGTCATGGCCAGCAAGCCCATCTGCATCAGGCAGCCAGGCCCGCAGGGAAGAGTGGGTATGGGGCGCAGGAGCCGCATTGAAAGGTGCCGGAGCCAAGGCATCCTGCACAAGGGCAAGCACCGCCCGTTGCACAACTGGTTGAACGCTAGGCCGAACTTCCGGTTGGACGACCGACATCCCAATCTCCTGGGAGATTTCAGAGTTACTTGCCAGACCAGCCTGAAGCTGCAGCCATTCAACTGCCTCTACTCCCTGGCCGGCGCAAAGGGGGCCGGCGATCAGGGCATCGAGCGTCACCAACCCGCGACGATGAACCCACTGCTGCACCAGACGCTGGGCCATGGCCTGATCCCGTTCAGCCACCGCCGCCAGCAAGCGGTCCGACAGGTCTGGTCGGTCTGTCGGGGGAAATCTGGAGGGCTGCGTCACGAAAGGGCTGGCTAGTTGAGCTTGCGATCCAAAAGAGGCCGAATCAGCAGGAACAGCCCAGCGGCCAACACTGCGAGCACCCCCAGGCAGGTGGCGCTGCTGAGCTGGCCGTAGGGGGCCTCCAGCACCACGGCGGTGAGGGAGACCTGTCCGGCGTAAGCGGCACGAATCGGTTCTATGGCGAAGGTAAGGGGATTAAGGGCAGCTAGCCAGCCCAGCCAGGCCGGCATGAATGACAAGGGGGCCAAAGCGGTGCTGGCAAACAGCAGTGGCAGGTTGGCCACAAAGATCACCGCAATCAATTCAATGTGGCCTGGCAGCGCAAAAGCCAGCCCCAGACTCAGGGCCGTTACGGCAAAAACCAACAGCAGCAGGGTGACCAACACCAGCAGCAAGCCGGCCGCTCCAGGCCAGCCATAACCCAGCAAGGCAGCAGTGCCCATGATCGCCAGGCTCTGCACCAAGCTCAGCGTGGTGATGTAGAGCACCGAGGCGAAAACAATCGAGCTGCGCGAGCGCAGCGGCGCCACCAGCAACCTGTTGAGAAAACCAAATTCCCGATCGAACATCAACGGCAGCCCGGCGTTTAGGGCCGCACTGAAGGCCGTGAACACGATCACACCGGCGCCAAGGAAACGGCCGTAGCTGATGCCGCCAGGCAGAAGGCCCGCCGGAGCCTTAGCAAACAGGGCGCCAAACAACACAAGCCAGATCAGGGGCTGCAGTACCCCCGCCACCAAGGTGGAAGGCCGCCGCTGCAGCTGGACGAACAGACGTCGGGTAAGGGCCAGGGTTTCCTGAGTGATTTCTGCAAAGGCCGAAGCCTCGCGCTGGGAGCCTGGGAGGGTTGTTGTCATTACATGCTCGCTTTGCGTTCAGCCTTTGGGTCACGACTGCCGGCCACCGCCAGCTCCGCGTCCATCAAGGTGCGGCCGGTGGCCTGGAGGTAAACATCATCGAGGCTCGGGCGGCTCTGGGCGAGAGCGAAAACCGGCAGGTCGGCTCCTGCCAAATGGCGGCGCAGCTGCTCCACTACGCCGTCGTGCTCAATCACCAAATTCAAGGAGTAGCCCTGGGCCTGGTTCACCACCACCTGGCGCACCCCGGCGCAGTCGTGGAGCAAGCAGCGCACCCGTTCAGCCTCCTCGGCATCACTGAACTCGCGCACGCGCAGGGTCACTCGATCGCCACCCAAGGCGGCCTTGAGAACCGCAGGGGCGCCTTCGGCGATGACCTTGCCGGCCTCGATGATCGCCAGATGGTCAGCCAGGGCATCCACCTCCTCTAAGTAGTGGCTACTGAGCAAAACGGTTGTGCCGGCATCGCGCAGCTGGCGCAGCACGGCCCAGATGACCGCGCGACTCTCGATATCAAGGCCGACGGTGGGCTCATCTAGCACCAGCACCTGGGGGGAGTGCAGCAGGCCGGCGGCCAGATCGAGCCGGCGCCGCATGCCACCCGAGTAACTGCCGCAACGCCGATCAATCCAATCGGCCATGCCAAGCAACTCGATCAACTCATCCATGCGCCGATTCCGGGCAGCCGGAGCCAGGTGGTAGATGTCGCCCTGCAGCTGCAGCAGCTCGCGGCCAGTAAGAATCTTGTCGATTGCCACTTCCTGGGCCACGTAGCCCAACAAGCGGCGCACCGCCCGGGGGTCGGCCAGTGCATCAATGCCGCCTACCCGCACGCTGCCGCTGTCAGGGGCCAGCAGGGTGCAAAGGATGCGCAGGGCAGTCGTTTTACCAGCGCCATTTGGGCCCAGCAGGCCATAAAGGCTGCCGGCCGGCACCTGAAGGGAAAGGTTATCGAGGGCAAGCACGGCGGTTGCCGTCTTTTTGCCCCCGTAACGCTTGCAGAGCTGCTGCAGTTCGATCACCGACTCAGGCCGCTCCAATCAGCCAACCAATGTAGGCAAGGCAGCAAAGGGGACGTTGAACAGCTGGGGGCCCAGCAGGGCTGCCTGGGGTAGGCGGGACAGCAGAAGCAACGCACAGATGCCAAACAGGTAAAAGATCGACCAGCGGAACATGGCCCGGGCCCGTTGGGGTTCGTCAGGGTGGCTGCGCAGCTGGGAACTCAACTGCAACAGGCGGGCGTTGAACGGCAGCACCATTAAGCCGTAGAGCAAGCCACCCGTTGGCAGCGCCACGATCCCCAGCAGGCTCAAGCCAACGGTGGCCCAGGCGTAGTGGCTGATTGCCCGGGTGGTCACCGCTACTCCCTTGACCACAGGCAGCATCGGAATTCCCACCGAGCGGTAATCGTCCTTGAGCAGCAGGGCCAGGGCCCAGAAGTGGGCTGGTGTCCACAGCATCACCAGGGAAAACAGCCACCAGGAAGCCCAGCCAAGGGAACCGGTGGCAGCAGCAGCTCCCACCAAGGGAGGAATCGCCCCAGCCACCCCGCCGACAACGATGTTTTGGCTGGTACGGGGCTTGAGCAGGGCGGTGTAGAGCAGCACATAACTGCAAAGGCCGAGCAACGAGAGGCTGGCAGCGAGCGGATTGACGCCGATCACCAGCACCGCCACCGACAGGATGGTGAGGCCGATGGCCAGAGCAAAGGCCTGGCGCTGGGCTAGGCGTCCGGAAGGCAGCGCCCGGCGACTGGTGCGCTGCATGCGCCCATCGAGATCCTGCTCCCAGAGGCAATTGAGCACCCCAGCAGCAGCCGAAGCCAGGCTGCCGCCCACCAGGGTGCAGACGATCGTGCTGGTGGAGGGGGCAGCGCCAGAGCTAAGGGCCATCCCGCCGACGGTGGTAGCGAGCAGCAGTGGGATCAGGCGGGGCTTGGCAACTTCAAGCCATGCCGGCAATTTCACCGAGGGGCGGATCGCCGGGGCTACGGCGATTGGAGCTGTGACCGTTGCACTAACCATGGGCCACCTCGGCAGAAATTGGAGTGATCGAAAGGGACCGGCCAGAGTGGCCGAGGGAGCGAGCAAGCACCGCCGCAAGTAGGCCGACCAACAGCGCTGCCATGAGCTGGTGGGCGATCGTCACCAGAGGCGCTTGCAACTGCAGTTTCAGGGTCCAGATGCCAAGGCCCACCTGAGCCAGCACCAAAACAGCCGCTCCCTGGGCAAGGGCGGGGAGCTGACCCTGACCAGCGGGCAAAAGTGGAGTTGCTGCAGCCAAGGCGAGCACCGCAAGGGCGGCGGGCATGGCTACCTGCCGATGGGCAAGCAACCAGCGGCAACCACTGCCAGCACTGAAGCACTGGTCTGCCGCCCACTGGCTAGCCATCGATCCACCGAGCAGGCACTGGGCGAGAACCAGAAATAGTGCCGAAGTGGCCAGTAACTGCCACCAAAAGGGAGGGCCCACCTCCGGACTATTCACCATGGCAAGCCGCTGATAGAGGCAGCTGGTGAGAGCAACGAGCAGCAGTGCCGTGGTGAGGTGAGCCGTCACCAGCGGAGCTGCTAGCAACTGGGTGACAGTGAGAGCCCCCAAGGCTCCCTGCACCATCACCAAAAAAAGAGAACCCCCAGCTAGCCAGGGCAACCAGGCAGGCAGGCGTCGCCTCCAGAAAAAGCTCGCAGCCGTAAGAACCAGCAGGGCCACCCCCACTACGAAGGCGTCGAGACGGTGAAACCACTCCAGAAAAACTTGAAGATTCATCTGGCGACCTGGCAACAGCCGGCCGTAACAGAGGGGCCAGTCAGGACAGGCCAGGCCGGCCTCCATCACCCGGGTGGCCCCGCCGATGCCCACTAAGGCAACCAGTGCCACAACGAGGTGGGAGGCAAGCAAAGCGAGTCTCTGGCGCAGAAGAGGGTCTGGACTGTCAGCGGAATCCTGTCTGAGATTTGGCTGGAGATTCGTCGTCACAGAAACGACCATCCGGGGGTTCTGAGAACCTAACCAAGTTGTTCAAAACGAGGGTTCCTTAATTCCCCAGATCACGAAGTGAAAACATCAGCCATTGCCAGCAAGCCGCTGACGCGTTGATTTGCCAACCAACTCAACGATCGTCACGCACAGCGTTGCAACCACCCATAGGCTGTTCGAAGCTCCAACAGCACCGTGCCAATTCGCACTGCCCTCGCTGTTCTCACGGCCACCACAGCCCTTGTGCTGACTGGGCTATGGGTTGGCAACAACGTCAACATGCTGCCACTGGGCGCCAGTAGCAACGCTTCCACATACGACGACCTTTTTAAGGTTTTGTTCAGCATTGGCACCGTGCTTTTTCTGGGCATCGTGATCCTGCTGGTTTACAGCTTGTTTCGATTTAGGCGCCGCAGCGGCGATATGGGTGATGGCCTGGCGATCGAGGGAAATCTGCCATTAGAAATCGTCTGGACGGCAATTCCCGCTGTTGTTGTTTTGTTTGTCGGGCTCTACAGCTACGACATTTACGAGCGCATGGGCGGCATGGCCACCCTCAACGACCACATGTCCATGGACCATGCCGCTATGCAGCAGGTCAGCGTTAAGGAAGGAGATTCAGCTGGCAGGGTTTGGGGTGGCATCGGCGTCGCCGGCTTGGATGCAGCACCTGGTGGTCCTGTTTTGCCAGTTGAGGTTACCGCCATGCAATTTGCCTTCATCTTTCACTATCCAGGGGCAGACATAACCAGTGGCGAACTGCATGTCCCGACCGGTCAGCAGGTGGAGTTGCGAATGGAAGCTCGCGACGTGATCCACGCCTTTTGGGTGCCCCAGTTCCGGCTCAAGCAGGACGTGATTCCCGGCCAGCCAACAGTGCTCTCCTTCACAGCAATTCGCGCTGGCACCTACCCAATTATCTGCGCCGAACTCTGCGGGCCGTATCACGGCGGTATGCGCTCCAACGTTGTCGTACACGAGCCGGAGGCATACGCAGACTGGTTGCAGCAGAACACCCCTAATCGCACCACCGCCTGACCCGCCATGACTCTCGCCAACCCAAGCGATTTCAACGGCAACCTGCAACCCCAAGGCTGGCTGCGCTACTTCAGCTTCAGCCTCGATCACAAAGTGATTGGGCTTCAATATTTAGTTTGCGGCTTCATCTTCTATTTGATTGGAGGTGCCCTGGCTGGAGTTATCCGCACGGAACTGATCAGCCCAATTTCTGACTTCGTCAGCCGTGAGACATACAACGAGGTGCTCACCCTCCACGGCACTGTGATGATCTTCCTGTGGATCGTGCCAGTGGTTAATGGCGCTTTCGGCAACTATTTGATTCCTTTTTACGTGGGCGCCAGAGACATGGCTTTCCCGCGCCTTAACGCTGTGGCCTTCTGGTTGATTCCTCCGGCAGGCATACTGCTCATCAGCAGTTATTTCATCGCTGGAGCGGCTGCCCAATCCGGCTGGACCGCTTATCCGCCCCTGAGTCTCACCACCCCGGCAGCTGGTCAGGTTGTTTGGATTTTGAGCGTGCTACTGCTTGGTGGTAGTTCAATTTTTGGTGGCATCAATTTCATTGCCACAATCCTGAAGTTGCGGCGTCCAGGCTTGAAGTTGATGATGCTGCCAATGTATTGCTGGGCCATGCTAGGCACCAGCATTTTGGTAGTGCTTTCCACGCCTGTTTTGGCAGGCACCTTGATTCTGCTTAGCTTCGACATCATTGCTCATACAGGATTTTTCAACCCCACCATGGGTGGAAATGTTGTCGTTTACCAGCACCTTTTCTGGTTTTATTCTCACCCAGCCGTCTACATCATGGTGCTGCCAGCCTTCGGGCTGGTAAGTGAAATCTTGCCCATTCACGCTCGCAAACCCCTATTCGGCTACACCACGATGGTGTATTCGATCATGGCCATCGTTTTTCTGGGCTTAATCGTTTGGGCTCACCACATGTTCACCAGCGGCACACCCCCCTGGATGCGCTTGTTCTTCACGATCGCAACCTCCTTTATCGCCGTACCCACCGGCATTAAATTCTTCAATTGGCTGGCTACCCTCTGGGGCGGCAAAATCGCCTTAAATTCGGCGATGTTGTTTTCCTGCGCCTTTATTGTCAATTTCGTGTTTGGCGGCATCACCGGTGTAGCTCTAGCCCAAGTGCCTTTCGACATTCACGTACATGACACCTACTTTGTGGTGGGCCACTTCCACTACATCGTTTACGGAGGTACGGTGTTTGTGATTTTCGGATCGCTCTATCACTGGTATCCCAAGTTCACTGGACGCCTGCTCAACGAAGACCTGGGCAGGCTTCACTTCCTGCTCACCTTTGTTGGATTCAACCTTTGCTTCGCCCCCCAGCATTGGCTGGGACTGAACGGTATGCCTCGCCGAGTTGCCGAATACGACCCAGCTTTCACCACCCTCAACCAGGTGAGCAGCGTTGGCGCCCTATTGATGGCGATCAGCACCCTGCCACTGCTTATTAATGTTGTTGTCACGGCCATCAACGGCAAAGAAGCTGGAGATAATCCCTGGAATGCCTTGACCCCAGAGTGGCTTACCAGTTCGCCGCCGCCTGTTGAGAATTGGCCTGGCGAAGCCCCACTAGTAACCGAGCCTTACGGCTATGGCCAACATCAGGAGGCAAAAGCATGACCAGTACCACACCCCTGCAGGATTCCAACACCATTGAGGCCGTCCACGGCTCAGCTGGCGAGGGCCACGGCGATTTCCGCCTGTTTGGCCTGGCCACCTTCTTGGTTGCTGATGGCATGACCTTCGCCGGTTTTTTTGCCGCTTATCTCACTTTCCGGGCCGTGAATCCTCTGCCAGAAGGCGGAATTTATGAACTCGAGCTGCTGCTACCCACCATCAACACGGTGGTATTGATCATCAGCAGCTTCACCTTTCATCGCGCTGGCAAGGAATGCCGGGCTGGGCAGCTTGGGGCCAGCCGCCTCTGGCTAGCAATCACCGGCGCTCTAGGTGCCATTTTCCTGGCCGGTCAGATGTTCGAATATTTCAGCCTGCCCTTCAGCCTCACCGACAACCTGTTTGCCAGCACCTTCTATGCCCTGACGGGCTTCCACGGCTTGCACGTCACCCTAGGGGTGATCTGTATCGCCATCGTCGCCCTGCAGACCCGCCCCGGAGGGCGCATCAGCGCCAGCGACCACTTTGGTTTGGAGGCAGCTGAGCTCTATTGGCACTTTGTAGATGGCATCTGGGTAGTGCTTTACGGCATTCTTTATCTGCTCTGAAACCGCCAGATAATCAATTGCTGGCAAGGATGGCGATTTCCGGGCACACCGGGCACAATCAGTTGATATTTCTGCAAAGCGCGGGCATTTCCCATGGCGGCCAGGAGCGGCGACAGCCCCGCGGACATGCTGGAAGGCCAGGCCCTTCTTGATCGGGCCCGCGCCCTGAGCAACCGCCCCGAAGACGAAATCGCCCGGGGCTGTGGCTATGTGGGTCCGAGCGGACGGGTGCTCAAAAAAAGTTTTTATCGAGCCCTTGTGGCCGCCAAGGGTTACGCGTTGCCGAGCAGTGTTGGCCGTACCGGCACCAGCGGCCTTGGCAAGGGACGGCAAGCTGATTTCCGCACCCGGGTGCATGGCAACGGCAATCTGTTAATTGGCCAGGCCTACACCCGCCGGCTGGGGTTGGAGCCGGGTCAGGAATTCCGAATCGAAATTCACCCAGACAACGGCTCGATCAGCTTGCTGCCGCTCGAACCCTCCGATCCCTAGGACCTTCTCACCAGGCGCCCCTGCTCAGTCGTCGCCGTGGAAACGGGCACTAAAGGCCAGTAGGTCGAGGCCACTGAACAGGAAGCTGATTCCAACCAGCACCCCTATTACCCAGAGCAGGCCCCAACCCTGCATGGTCACGATCAGCACGCCGAGGATCAAGGTGACGATGCCGTTAAGCAGGCCCCAACCCCAACCGCTCACCTGTGTATGGCCAAGGGCCACCAGCATCGAAACCACGCCCTCGACGATGAATACGATGCCGATGGCGAAGGCCAGGCTGGCCACCACCGCCCCGCCCTCGAGCGGACCGCCGCGGAACTGCTGAATCATCCAAGCCCCCACGACGATGAAGAGGGTGGAGATCACCAGTCGCCAGAAGCAATACCAGCGGCCCAACTGGCGGGAGCGGGCCAGGTTGCTGACCCAGCCCACGATGCCGCCCACCAGAAAGCCCACCGCCACGATCACGGTGATCCAGGCCGAAGCCAGCACCGGGAAGATCAGAGCCAGCACCCCAAGCACCAGCATCAACACCCCCTCAAACAGGGTGAAGGCCTTCAGCTCCTTGTCTTTGGATGAAAACAGACTTGAACCCATCGATACGGCAGCAACATCCACCGGACCGTAGTCACGTCAACCGCAGACTTCAGATCCAGCCGTGATCAGCCAGCCAGGGGGCATTAATCGGCTCGGCCGCGCCGCTGGGGCCGCTGGCCGCCAGCAGCCGCTCGGTGTATTTGGCCAGCAGATCGGCCTCCAGATTGACACCGTCCCCTACGGCCAGGTGCGCCAGGGTGGTTGTTACCCAGGTGTGGGGAATCACGGCGATCCAGAAACCGGCGCCATCGGGGTCGCAGCCAGCCACGGTGAGGCTGATGCCATCCACCGCCACACTGGCCTTTTCGCAGATGTAGCGACCGTAGGCGGGGTCCTGCCAGGCAAGCTCCAGGCGCCAGGAGGCGGACTGGCGGGCGATGGCCCGCACTACCCCCAAGCCATCCACATGGCCGCTCACCAGGTGGCCGCCAAGCCGGTCGGCCAGCCGTAGGGCCGGCTCGAGATTGACCGTGCCGCCCCGGTCTGCTTTTGCGGCCAGAGTGGAGCGGCCCAGGGTTTCCTCACTGACATCGGCGCGAAAGCCATCGGCCAACCGCCCAGCCACTGTGAGACACACCCCATCCACCGCCACGCTGTCGCCCAGGGCCAGGTGAGCTGGGGACCAGGAAGCCTCCGGAGCAGCAGTCCACCGCACCTGAACCCCCTGGGGAGAGCGGCGGATCACGCCTGTCGCCTGCACCAGCCCGGTAAACATCTGCTATCGAGCCCAGGAGGTTCCATCCTCGCCATAATCGGGCAAAAGGCTGCGCTGGGCCATGGTGGAAATGCGCGTTGCCGGAATTGCCCTCGATGCGGCCAGTCGCAGCCCAATCGTGCTGCTGCGCGACCCCTCGGGCCGGCGCCAGGTGCCGATCTGGATTGATCAGGCCCAGGCCCAAAACATCCTGGCTGGCCTCAGCGATGAACCACCGACGCGGCCCCTCAGCCACGACCTGATGGCCGACCTGCTCGAGGCGGGGGGGCTGCAGCTCGACCGGGTTGTAATCCACACGATCGAAGACAGCACCTTCCGAGCTGTGCTGAAACTCAGTCCTGCTAACGATGGGGAAGCTGGAGCCCCTGGCGACGAAACGGCAACCTCATGCATCGAGCTCGATGCCCGGCCCAGCGATGCCATCGCCCTCGCCCTACGCACCGGCAGCAGCATCTGGATGCTCGAAGAGGTTGTGGCCGATGCCTCTATTCCAGTGGATGCGGAGGCTGACGCCCAGGAGCAGGACAATTTCCGCCGCTTCCTAGACAGCACCAGCCCCGCCGACCTAGTGCGCCACCTCAAACAGACCCGCCCCGAAGCCGACGAGCCTGGGGGGGATGTACCAACCCTCTGAAAAACAGCTGCTGCGCCCCTACGGCGCCGGGCCGCCGGTGTCGGCCTTCAGCCTCGGCACAATGCGGGCCCTAAGCAGCCCCGCCCAGATGGAATCGGTGCTGAGGGCAGCCTTGGCCGCCGGCATCAACCATCTGGAAACGGCAGCCGCCTACGGGCCCGCCGAAACCTTCCTGGGCCAGGCCATGGCGGCCCTGCAACGCGACAACCTGGCCCCCCCGGACGGCTGGCGCATCACTAGCAAACTGCTCCCCGGCCCCGACCTGGCCACCGGCCAGGGGCAACTGCACTCGATCCTGGAGCGCCTTGGCGTCGCCAAGCTCACCAGCCTGGCCGTGCATGGCCTCAACCGCCCCGAGCATCTGGAGTGGGCGATTAAGGGGCCCGGCGCCGACCTGCTGGCCTGGGCCAAAGACGAAGGACTGGTGGGCCAGGTGGGCTTCAGCAGCCACGCCACGCCCGAGCTGATCGAAACTGCCCTGGCCTCGGGGAGATTCACGTTCTGCAGCCTGCATGTGCACCTGTTTGACCAGACCCGGCTGCCCATCGCCCGTGCGGCCCTAGACGAGGGAATCGGCGTGCTGGCCATCTCCCCCGCCGACAAGGGCGGCCGCCTCTACGACCCACCAGCCGAGCTAGTGGCCGACTGCGATCCGTTTCACCCCCTGGAACTGGCCTACCGCTTCCTGCTCGATCAGGGAATCTCAACTTTGAGCCTAGGGGCTGAGCAGCCGGAAGACCTGGCCTGGGCCGCCGCCATCGGCGGGCCCTCGCCCTGGCTAAGCCCCGAGCAGCGCCAGGCCCTCGCCCGCCTGAAGGCCGCCGGCCAGGAGCGCCTGGGGGATGAGCGCTGCGGCCAGTGCCGCGCCTGCCTGCCCTGCCCCAACGGCGTGCCGATCCCCGAACTCCTGCGCCTGCGCAACCTGGCCGTGGGCCACGGCATGGAGGCCTTTGCCCAGGAGCGCTACAACCTGATCGGCCGCGCTGGCCACTGGTGGGAGGAGCTCAACGCCGAGGCGTGCCGCTCCTGCGGCGCCTGCCTGCCCCGCTGCCCCATGGATCTGGCCATCCCCGCGCTGCTGGCCGACACCCATCGGCGCCTGGCCGCCGCCCCCCGCCGCCGTCTCTGGGGCTAGGGCCTGGGCGCAGCCGCATCCCAGATGTTCTGCTGGGCCAGCTGCTGGGGCACGGAAAGGGGTGGCAGGCTCCAGCAGCGCTGCAGCAGGCTGTCTCCAGGCAGCAGCAGGGCTGTAATCACCTCCGGAAAGCGCCGCGCTACAGGGGCCAACTGAGCCTGGGGCAGGGGCGGCACCCAGCCCCGGGCCAGCAGCCCTTCCAGCAGCGGCTCCTCCAGAACTGCCCCCAGCCACTCCAGCGGTGGCGACACAGACGAGGCGCCCCCCGCAGGCCGCAGCAGCAGCTGCCAACTGAGCGGCGCGCCACTCTGTGGCCAGATCACTGCCAGGCGCTGGTCGCGGCGCAGCAGGGGAATCAGACGCTGCAGCGGCAGTACCGCCGCCTCAGCATCACCACTGAGCAGCAGATTGAGGCCGTCGCGGTCGTCGTAGGCGAGGGCCTGGGCCCGCAAGCGCTCCAGGCGGTCAAAATCACCGCCCATGATCTCCAAGCTGATGCGGGGGCTGGAGGGCAACACCAACCGGCCGCGCAGGCTGGGATCAAGCAGCAACTGCCAGCCCTCCTGGCGACGGGCGGCCAGGTCGGGGCGACTGCGCAGGGCGATCACCCAGGGGCTGTAGGCCCAGGGGAAGGCCAGCTGTGCGTCACCCACCGGGGCAAACAGACGGGCCACCGGGGCACTGAAGGCAGCGAGCCGGGCCCACAGGCGCGGCGCCTCAAAGGGCTGAAGCTGCTGCCGGCTCAGGCCACTGGCCCAGCCGTCGCTGAGGGCCACCAAGCCAGGCGCCGGCAGTTGCCCAAGCTCCAGCAAGGCCTTTTGTACAGCAGCAGCATCAGCTACTTGACGCGTCCGCCAGGGAGCGGGCAGTTGCTTCAGCCAGGCTGCGGGCAGGTCTGCTTCTGCCAGCAGCAGCTGGGGGCCATCGGCAGAGCGGCAGGCGGCCAGCAGGCCCGCGCCAGCACCCACACCGAGCTGCAGCAGCCGGCGACGGGAGAGCACAGCGGGAGTGAATGCCATAACAGCGACCCTAGGCACCAAGCTCCAGCCGGCAGGCTGCATCGCAGGCCGACGCCAGGGCCGCTGGCTCCCGGCCGGCCAGCTGCCAGAGCAGGGCTAGGCCGCCGGCCCCCACCCCCTCCTTGACGTAGCCGCGCTCGTAGTCGAGTAGGGCCGCACTGCTGCAGTCCCGAAAACGCAAGGCCGCCACCTCCAGCTGCGGCCGCACCTGCCAGCGGGCACCAATGCGCTCCAGCAGCAGGGCCAGGTTGCTGCCTGACTCCTCGGCCACCCAGGCGGTGGTGGCCACCACCAAGCGCTCCGCCAGGACTGGCCGCAGCTGGGGTTCGGCCAGGGCCAAGGCCAAGGCCAGCACCGCCGCCATCTGGCTGCCACCGGCCAGCAGCACCGGCGTGCCTCGGGCCGCAGCCGCCCCCACCAGCCCCGCAGCGAAGGCCTGCATCGGATCCCCCAACGCCGCCAACACGTTTAGAGGGTCCGCAAATGCCGCCAGCTTTGCCGCTTCAAAACCTGCCGCAGCCAAACCCTGAGCCACCAGGGCCGCCTTAAGCCCGTGGGCTGGTTGGCGCAGGCTGCCACTCACCAGCCCCGCCGCCGCCACCCCCAGGCCCTCGAGCACCGCCAGGGCCGTGGTGGTGCCGCCGGGCACGCATTCAGCCAGGAGCAACGGCTCAGCCGGATCCCAGCGCATCCCCCAGGTGCGGCCGCGCTGCACCAGGGCCACCACCCTGGCCGGGGCAAGGGCCTGGCCCGTGCTGAGGCAGCGGGCCGGGCCGGCACTCTCCAGCCCAGGCAGGCGTAGGTGCGGCACCGCCGCCGCAATCGCACAGCCCAGATCAAGCACCTGGGCGCGCTCCAGCAGCCCGAGCTGGCGCAGCGCCACATGGCTGATCAGGGCTGGGCTCACCCCCGCCGGCAAGGGAGGCAGGGCATGGCAGCGGTGGCCACCGGGCCCCTGTAGCAGTAGTTCGGCATCGGCGGCAGCCGTGCCCAGCCGGGCCTGGGGCGAGGCACCAGCGGCCGAAATCCCGGGCACCGCAGCGGTATCAGTGGCGGCGAGCAGGAGCAGGGTGCGGCTGCGGTGCCAGCCCAGTTCCAGGGTCTGGCGCCAGAGATCAGGGGCCTGCTGGTTGGGGGCCATCAGGCCGCTCAGAGGGGATCAAGGGCCACGAGGGCCCTCAGGGCATCCGGTGGCTCTGGGATTGGAGCTTGCAGGCGCGGAAAAATCCAGTAGGCCACCGCATGCAGGGCCAGCACCACAATCACGTTCTGCACCCATACCAGCACCAAGGCGGCCAGCTGAACCTGGGCCAGCTCGATAGATGCACTAAGGCCCACCCAGCCAGCCAGCTTCTCCAACAAGCCTGCAGCCGCCGTGGTGATCAATACCCAAAGGTTCTCGCCCACCAAAACCGAGAGCACCGCCACCCGCACCAAAAAGCCAGCTGCGCTGATCAGGCTGCCAACGCCCCAGCTCAGCCACCAACTTGAGCGCCAACCGGCCCTCGCCCGCCAGCACCAGCCCAGCCAAAGCGCCAGAAAGCCATAGGGGAAAACCACCAACGGCCCCCGGATCGGACCCATCAGGGCGACCAACAACAGGGCGGTCACAACCAGACCCTCAACGGCACAGCGCCAGCCATGGCGCAACTGCAACAGGGCCAGGGGCAGGGGCAGGGCCAGCCGAAACAGGGGGCTACCTACCGGCAGGTAGTAGAGCGCCACCCACAGCAGGGCAGTGGCCGACGCCAGATAGGCCGTATCCATCAATTGGCGGGCCTGCCCCCGCGTGAGCTGGCCCCGACTGGGCCGACCTC
>Ga0105105_10000722_pt1 | contig 14668 bp, 12 predicted proteins | sample PPLLaktember2015_4_FD_79108 | JGI IMG/M metagenome (GOLD analysis project Ga0105105, IMG submission 79108) | Freshwater sediment microbial communities from Prairie Pothole Lake near Jamestown, North Dakota, USA - PPLs Lake P8 Core (1) Depth... | ecosystem: Environmental > Aquatic > Freshwater >... | reverse complement strand
AGGCCCGATGCCCCGACCATGAAGGCGACCACCGCCAGCCCGTAGATCAGCGAACCGATGATGTCGAAGGACTCCCCGCGCGCGCCGGCCCACTCGCCCTTGAGCTTCCAGAGGATCAGCACGATCACGGAGAGCCCCATGGGCGCGTTGATCAGGAAGATGCTGCGCCAGCCCAGGTGCTGGGTCAGCCAGCCGCCGGCAAACGGTCCGCAGGCAAGCCCGGAGTAGACCGCGGCCACGGTGATCCCGATCACCCGCCCGCGCTCGGCGAGGGGGAAGACCGAGGTCAGGATGGCGATGCCTGTCGCGAAGATCATGGCGATCCCCACGCCCTGGAAGACGCGGAAAAAAATCAAGGACTCCGCCGACCACGACAACCCCGCCAGAAAGGAGGTCAGCGCGAAGATCACCATGCCCCACAGCTGGACTTTTTTGCGGCCGTGAATGTCGGCGAGCTTCCCGAACGGCACCAGCGACACGGCGGCCGCCAGCAGGTAGGAGGTCGCCACCCAGCTCAGGAGCACGGCATCGGTCTCAAACTCCTGGCCGATCGTCGGCAGGGCGATGTTGATCGACGACAGCATGAAGGGCGTCAGGAAGGAGCCCAGCGAGGCAACGACGAGCGCGGACCAACGCTCCGCCTCGTTTGAAACGTATTGCTCACTTTCCGCTTTCATATCGACGGACTCATACTGCATTTCCAACGCAGGTGCAAACCGGGACCCGGCGGGATGCATGCTGCGGGAGCGGCTTCCCGCCATGGTTTCAAGCGGCTTTATAGCTCTCAGGTGGTTAGGCTGAAGGCTGAAGGGTAATAATGATCGCGCATGTCGTTACCTTCCACTGAAGTTGTTTTTTTCTGTGGGAGTCCGCCGCGGCGGACCGCGATGATCGTGGATGGAAGCCACTCCCATCCCACAGGGGGCCTTCATTACCGATTAGGATGGCGTCGCGCGCCATAACCTGCTTCCAAGCAAACCGCTTCCCGAATCCCCCCAACCCCCTTAGCCGATTCAACTGCCCGAATTCTTGTGTGATCACGCAGGGGTTGCCCCTGAAAGCCTCCAGTCTTCAGCCTTCAGTCTATCAACCTGAGTAGTTGTGCGTCTTTACTTGAGGCATTCCCGCCGCTATAGTTGCGGCATGACATCCGAGCACCCGAAACCCAGACTGATCCTTGCCCCTTTAAAAGGCCTTACGGACGTGGTCTTCCGCAATACCTTTGCCGAGCACTTCGACGGCTTCGACAGTGCGCTCGCCCCTTTCGTCACCACGGTCGCCGCCGACCGGCTCACCGACCGGCACGTCCGGGATCTCCTGCCGCACCAGAACGCGCGCATGCCGATCGAGCCCCAGATCCTGGGCAACAGCGCCGATGATTTCAGCTTCCTGGCCCGGCACCTTTTCGACATGGGCTACCCGGACGTGAACTGGAACCTGGGCTGCCCGTTTCGGCCGGTGACCAAGAAGCGTCGCGGCTCGGGGCTGCTGCCCTTTCCCGGGCAGGTGGACGAGTTCCTGGACAAGACCGTGGCCGCCATCCCCGGACGGCTATCCATTAAGCTGCGCTTGGGACGCAACACGCCGGATGAGATCGTGAAGCTGCTGCCCATCCTCAACCGCTACCCCCTGAAGGAGATCACCATCCACCCGCGCACGGCCCGGCAATTGTACGGGGGCCGGCCGGATCTCGACGCGTTTGCGGCCTGCCTTGCGCAGTGCCGGCACCCGGTCGTCTACAACGGGGACATCACCGACCTGAAAGGCTTCCGGGAACTCTCGACCCGCTTCCCGCAGGTCGACTCATGGATGATCGGCCGCGGGGCCCTGTCCAGGCCCTTTCTGCCGGGCATCATCAAGTCCGGCAAGGACGACATCCCCGACAAGATCGCCCCATTCCAGGCATTCTACACGGACCTGTTTGGCCGCTACCAGGCACTGCTCAGCGGCCCCGGACACCTGCTGGACCGGATGAAGGGGTTCTGGAAGTACTTCGCGGTGGGTTTCAAAAACGGCGCTGTGTTCGAAAAACGCATCTACCACACCTTCCAGCTGCCGCGATACCTCGATATCGTTGCGCGCTTTTTCGAGGAAGAGGCGCAGTGGGTGGGGTGAGTATAAGCGGCAGAGGGTCCAGGGAAAATATTTGTGGGAGCGGCATCCTGCCGCGATTTTTTTGAGATCACGCAAAAACGGCGGCACGCCGGAAGATCCTGGCGTGCCGCCCTGGTCGGAAATCACTTCGTAATTTTCAACACGATGAAGCCGGAGTCCCCGCGTTTCACGAGGAGCTGCAACTGTTCACCGGCCTTGGCCTTGCCGAGCTGGCTTTTCATCTCGGCCACCGTCTGCACCGGAACCCGGTTGACCTCCTTGACGATGTCGGCCTGCTGCAGGCCGGCCTGATCCGCCTTGCTGCCGGACCGCACGGCCACTACCAGGACGCCCTTCTCCTTTTCGTCCACGCCGAAACGCTTGGCGGTTTCGGGGCTGAGGTCCGCCGCCCGGATGCCGAGTTCATCGGACTCCGGCGCCTGCCCGCCCTGGGCCACGGTCTCCATCTCCTTGCGCTCGGTCAGCTGCACCGTAACGGTCATCTCCTTGCCGTCCCGGAACAGCTTCACCGGCACCGCTTTGCCGATCGGCAGGCCCGCCACGGCCGAGGAGAGCTCGCGGCCGGTGGCCACCGCCTTGCCGTCCACCGCCACGATCACGTCCTTGGCCTTGATGCCGGCCTTGTCCGCCGGGTTGTCCGGGAACACCTGGGTCACGAGCACGCCCTTCTGGCTCTTGAGACCGTAGTACTCGGCCAGTTCGGGGGTCAGGTCCTGGATGCCGACACCCATCCAGGCGCGGGTGACGCCGCCGTGCTCCTTGAGCTGGGCCACGATGTTGCGCGCCAGGTTGACCGGGATGGCGAAGCCGATGCCCTGGCCCTGGGCGACGATGGCCGTGTTGATGCCGATCACCTCGCCGCTCATGTTGAGCAGCGGGCCGCCGCTGTTGCCCGGATTGATGGAGGCGTCGGTCTGGATGAAATCATCGTAGGGGCCGGCCCCGATGAAACGGCCCTTGGCGCTGACGATGCCCGCCGTGACCGTCTGCTCCAGGCCGAAGGGGCTGCCGACGGCAATGACCCAGCTGCCGACCTCGGCTTTTTCAGAGTCGCCCAGCTTCAAGGGGTTGAGGCCGGTCGCACCCTCGATCTTGATCAGGGCCAGATCGGTCTTGGCGTCGCGGCCGATCACCTTGGCATCGAATTCGCGTTCGTCGAAGAGGCGTACCTTGATCTGGTCGGCGTCTTCGACGACATGGTTGTTGGTGATGATGAACCCCTCCGCGTCCATGATGAACCCGGAGCCCAGGCTGCGCTGTTTCTGCTCACGCCCCGGCATGCCCTCGCCGAATGGGTTGTTGGGGTCCCGTTTCTCGAACGGTCCGAAGAAGTGGCGAAACACCGGGCCGCCGCCCTTGAGGGTTTTCACCGTCCGGATGTTCACCACCCCGGGCTGGGCCTGCTTGGCCAGGGCCGAAAAGTTCGGGACCACCATCTGATACTTGGAATCGGCCGGCGCGCTTTCCGCGGCATCGATCCGGCTGTAGCCCCAGATGAAACCGGTCAGAACGAGGACGACGGCTCCTGCCGCCAGCATTTTCGTGAAACGTTTCCGCATGCTCAAATCTCCTTGGGTTAGGCAATGGTGTTTAGGCTGAAGACCGAAGACTGAAGGGCAATATCGATATTCCATAGACACAGCCACCTGCCAATGTATCCAAACGATGTCGGCTTTGTGTGATTGCGCATTTCTTTTCTTTCAGTCTATCTGCCTTCAGCCTGTCTACCTGAGTTGCTATATCATAGTAACGGACCCACATCACCGCAAGCTGACCCGCAGATGATCAAAATGTCATGTTCGAGGGATCGGATTGGATTTTGGGGAGGAAACGATCAGACAGAGCGTTTTTTGAACTCCCGCCAGGGGGCGATGGTCTTTCGCAGCAGGATCTCGGAATGGCCGCGCACGACGAAATCCGTGAGCTCGCCGATGGCCTCGTAGCCCAGGCTGCGGTAGAAGCGCTGGGCGCCGGCGTTGAAGGAGGAGACGCAGATGAACACGTTGGGCGCTTCTCGGAAGATCCGCTCCTCGGCATACGCGACCAGCCGCCGGCCGATGCCCCGGCTGCGCCATTCCGGGGCGACGCCGATCGACTGGATGTAGCCGGTGAAGCCGCCCTGCATGTTGAGGATGATGAAGCCCAGGATTTGGCTGCCGTCGGCTGCGACGTACACCTCCTTTCCGGGGGAGGTGAGCGTTTGCGCCGAGGCGTCATAGTCCCGCTGCAGGGTGATCCACGGCTCGGAGCCGGCCATCATGCGCGCGCAGACATCGATTTCCTCCCGGCCCTGGATCGGCCGGATGGTTGTTTCCATCAGCCCGGCCTCACGCCGCGCTGCGGCGTCTGAACACATAGAACAGCACCGCCATCGCAACCGCGACACCGATCATGATCAGCCAGACGTAGCTTTTAACGTAGGCCGCCAGCACCAGCGATAGCCCGAGAAAACACCCCAACAGCATGACCAGGGGGCCGAGTTGCACCCCGGCGGCAAAGGTCGTCATGGCGAGCATGAGCAGGATGATCAGCCCCGTGTTCTCGCTGTTCAGACGCCCGGAGTGCAGGAGCATGTAGATCAGCAGCACCCCCACGGCCAGGCTCAGCCACAACAACAGCTGAGTCCTCAACACGTGAGTCCACTTCAGGCCCTTGCCGCGAAAGCCCAGCCATTCGAGCAGCAGGCAAGCGCAGGCAAACACCGGCACCAGCGACAGCCAGTACAAATGGCTGCGGGCGGGATTGACATCGGTGAGCCCGACGCCGCCGAGCGCCAGCAGGATGAGGAGCGCAAAAAGGATCTTGTAGAACTTCATCTGCCGGTGAGAACTCTTGGGGGCCGATTCGTCCATTTTTCTCCTCCTTGAGGGGTGGGGAAGGACACCAGCGCATCCGAGCGTCGCTAATCAAGAGAACCACACCTTTACAAAGAAATCAACACGCCCGAAAGCCGCACCCCATGCAGGCTTTTTATTGACATGTTTGTCGTCATATGGCATGTAATATGACCATGGGCACGACACATATAAAAGCCAATGAAACATTTCCGGCGGTCCCGCGTCTGCTGAACCTGGAAGAGCTCCTGCGTCAAAAATCTCACTTCCTGTTCGGACCCCGCCAGACTGGCAAGACGTTTCTGGCCCGTCGCATGCTCAAGAATGCGCGGTTTTACGATCTCCTTGATTCATCGACCTATCTGGCGCTGAGCCAGAACCCGGGGCGAATCGCCGAGGAAGTGTCGTCGTTGGACCGCATCGTTGTGATCGATGAAATCCAGCGCATACCCGGGCTGTTGAACGAGGTGCACCGGCTTATCGAGGAGCGCGGCATCCGGTTTCTTCTCACCGGCTCGAGCGCGCGCAAACTGCGCCGCGGCGGGGTCAACCTTCTGGGGGGCCGCGCCCGCACCCGCCACCTGCATCCGTTAACCTACCGGGAACTGAAAGGCGGTTTTGATCTCAATCGGGTCATTGAATCCGGGCTTCTGCCTTCCATCTATTTTTCAGACAATCCCGGCGCAGATCTGAAGGCCTATGCCGGAACGTACCTGCAGCAGGAAATCGTGGCGGAAGGCGCTGCGCGAAACATTCCGGCCTTCAGCCGTTTCCTTGGCGTTGCGGCGTTCTGCAACGCCACGATCGTCAATTTCACAAACGTGGCCAACGACGCTCAGGTAGCCCGAACAACCGTTTATGAATATTTCGACATCCTGAAAGACACCCTCCTCCTACATGAGCTTCCGGCTTGGCGCCAGTCCAAAAAGCGCAAGCCGATCGCCTCGTCCAAATACTATTTTTTCGACGTCGGCATCTTGGCCACACTGCAGGGTCGGGAGTTCCGCCCGCGCACACCCGAGTTCGGGGAAGCATTCGAGACCTACCTGATGCACGAACTCATCTGCTACCGAGACTATGTGACCGAGGAGCCGCTCTCCTACTGGCGGTCCACCTCGGGGTTCGAGGTCGATTTCATCATCGGCGGCCACACGGCGATCGAGGTCAAGGCCAAGCAGAATCTGTCTCCGGTCGACCTGAAATCACTGAATGCCCTATCCGAAGAAAAAAAGTTGAAGCGCTATTTGTGTGTCAGCATGGAGCCGCGCCGCCGCCGGATCGGCGATGTGATCGTCCTGCCGTACAAGGAATTTCTCGAGGAGTTGTGGGGCGGCGCGTATGCGTGAAACCGGGCGATGCTCACCGTCTTCGCCCGCAGCGGGCTTCCGCATGCCTTTTCGTTCGAGGAGATCCTTGAAGCGGCCGTATGCGCCACGGTGACGGAAGAAGGTGGCCACTGTGTCGCATGACTCAGGCAGCTTTTCGTCCATGAAGTTCAGAGCCAGATTCTTCCCGAGATAGAGATCCCGCTTGTGTGGGACTGCGACATAGATGCTACCGTCCTCGATGTCTTCAGGGAGTTCGTCTTCGAGCTCCATGAGCACGGATGCCCAATGCGTGGCGCCGGTCTTCCGTGATACGAAGGCGGAGTTCTCCATTGGGGCGCTTGAGCTGACCCATTCGAAGGCTTCCAGAAGGTCAGCGTAGCTTACGAGTGCGTCCGATTCCATAGCTCTGAGGGCTAACGAAAAGATCACCGGCCAGAGGAACGAGGGTCCGGTGGATTGATTGGTTGGCCATTTTTATTTCTTTGGGGAAATACTTCACATCTATCTTCTTCTCGTTTGAATTCCGTATTGATGCCCTTTAGGAATCCACGGAGTTCTTTGATATCGCGTTCCGGTATAAGCTCGACACGTCCGGCATATACCATTACCTGCATTTTCTGGCCTGGACGAAGATGCAATGCCTCCCTGAAAGTCAGTCAAAATCCGACTGCTGTCGGTTAAGGCCTCCTACCAGTGGTCAGTGGCCATAACGTAGACTCGGAACAAGGTCTACAAATAAAGCCTTAAAGCAAGACCCATTCACTTAATCACGTCAACTCTGCGCTCAAACGGGAAACAAGAGGTCGAATAGAGCCTTGGTCTTTGGCGTTAGGTTCTTTGGGTCGGGGCGGTGAAGACCGTGCTCTGGCACCAGCACTTTTGCGTAGACTGCCTCATACACGCGCTTCACAACACCGGCTGCGACTACCTCTCTGTCATAGCCGGGGGCAAATCCGACCAGTTGATAGCCCGCTCGCTCCAGCGCGAGTTGCATGTTGGGAATCTTCAACGTTGCCAAGACGTACATGAATTCCGCCCCCATTGCCAGCCCCATACGCTCCGTGCCCACCATGGCGTTACCAGCCACCTTTGAGCCGCGATGTGCCGGGGCCACAATCATTAGGCGGTGATATAGGGCCAATGCGTCCGGCTCCTGCTCAAAGGACCAAATGCCGACCAGTTCATCATTGAATTTGAACAGGAGCACGCAAATGTCCCTCTCGGCCTCACCCTCAAGAAATACCTTTTGCGTATAGAAGTCTTCGCGCAAATAGCAACTAGCGGCCCCGACAGAAATGTCCGGATGCCAGACCTTGATCGCCGCAATGAGAGCAAGAATTCCGGACCGGTTGAGGCGTTCGTAGGTGTAGCCATCTGGAAGAGGCGCCAAGGCTGACATTTCTTCGACGGTGCGCCATTTCATACTCAGTCTCCCTTGTGAGAGTAAGTGTTTAGGGGACAGACATGTGGGCTGATGGGGACGTTGTTTCAACGCTGCTTAACTTTGCGTTTGGTAACACTCTATAAAGGTCATCACGTCGTCCACATCTTCGTGCCTTACGAGAAGCCATCGGCGGTTTCTGGCTTGACTTTGATATTCCGAAGGTTAATCCGATGCGGGAAACTCGCGTGACATGCCTATCGGCTTTTTTCACGAATAGAGAGGGCGCCTGCACTTTTTTGTCATCAGAACCGCATCTTGACGCTGTAGGTCATTTTTACTTCCTTGTCCTTGGGGACCGTCAGTATGAATTCGGCCATGTGGGCATTGGTTTTCTTGTACTCGTGGGAAGAACCGATCATGGTCCAGGCGCCGGGGATGGGTTCCACGACTTTTACGACCACGTCTTCTTTCTTGTGATTTCGGACGGAGATCTCGAAAGCGGCTTCGTAGGTGTCCGCGGTTAGTTTCTTCCAGTCCGTCTGTTTGCGGCCGCCCACCACGTCGAAAGCGTTTCCCATCTTGATCCGGATTTTTTCGTCCTTCGGGGTGTGGTCGATGGAATCCTCGCCGACAAACTGCAGGCTGCCCTCCGCATCCTGTTTGTAGACGCGGACCACGCCTTTGGGCAGGGGGATGCCGAGGTTGTTTTCTTTCTTGTTCTGCAGCTCGACGATCACGTTGATTTTCTGGTTTGAGACCGCCTCGACGTAACGGCTCTGGTAATACTGGCGCGCACCGAAATAGACGAGCTCCTTCTTGACGGGTACTTGGTCGGCGGTGACGAGACTGATCTGCTTGGTCTGGTTGTTCTTGAGGGTGGACGGTCGTTGCAGCGTGTAAATGTGGTATTCGAAAAATTCCTCCTCCTTGAACTGGGGCGCCGCCGCCTTGGGCGCGGCGGCTTCTTTGGCGAGAATCCGTGTGCGAAGCTCCTGCTCGTCCCGCACGCGGTTGACGTCCCCGGCCACCAGCTTCAAGGTGGCGTTGGAGTAGACGGCCCCGCTCTTGTTGTCGATGGTGACCCATCCCGAAAGATCGGCGCGGTCATCGCGGGCGTTGAGCGTCAGCACATAGTCGGCGCGCCAGTTGATGGCGTTGGTGAGGTAGGTGGCCTCGATCCGCTGGGGTTTGGTCAGGCTGTTTTCGAGCAGCCACACCAGCGTGGGCTTGGAGGCCAGGCTGTCGGGCACCTTGGGGAACAGGATCCGCCCGGGGTGGCCGAAGGTGATATCCTCGTCGACTTTGAAAACAGGGCCGCCGTCAACGGACAGCAGAGTGGCCGTCACGGTCTCATCCCGCTCGGTGTATTGGTTTTCGGTGTAAAGCTTGACCTCCTTGCCGACGTATTTTTCAAGGAGCCGCTGCGGGTTGAGCAGATCGTATGCGTATCTCTGCTCGAGGACGCGCAGGCTCGACGGGCCGGCGAGTGACCTGACCTGCACGCTGGCGGGGATGATCTGGGAGGCCACGTCCATGAACCCCAGTTCAAAGGTGCCTGCGGGGAGCGTCGCCTGCCGCTGGTCCTTCACCAACCCGAGGTTGACGTTGTAGATGGTCAAAGCGACGGCCACCTGGTCCTCAACGCCGGTCACCAGGCGTTTCGCATTTTCGCTTTTTTCAGCCGCCACGGCATCGGCGATGCCGGCAAGGGCGCTGATGACCAGAACCAGAATTGCAGTGCGCTTCCAGTTCGATTTCATGGGTCACTCTCCTTCACGTGAGGGTCAAACGGCCAGCGGGTTCCCATATTAGCAGGAAGCGGCGGCCTTAAACAAGGGTCTCGATCCGGTAAAGTCGGCAGGTATTCTCGAACACCCTGCGGCCCAGCTCCTCCGGGTCCTCGCCGCGGACTTCGGCGATTTTGATCAGAACGGACCGCACAAACGCCGGTTCGTTGCGGCGGTGCCTGCGCCTTTCCGGCTCCGGGGTGAGGTAGGGGGCGTCGGTCTCCACCACCAGTTGGTCGGCAGGGATCTGAGGAATGAGCCGGCGCAGGGACTCCCCGCGCTCCTTGAGCGTCACGATGCCGGTGATGCCGATGTAATACCCCAGGTTGAGATAGTTCGTGAGCTCAGCGCGGTTGCCACTGAAGCAGTGGATTACGGCCGCTCCGGCCGGCGGCGGGCAGGTGCGGAGCAGCTCAAGGAAGCGGCCGCCGCTGTCGCGCTCGTGAAAGATCAGCGGCAGCCCCAGCTCGGCGGCGGTCTCGAGCTGCTGCACGAACCATTTTTCCTGCTCGTCCCGGGGGGAATACATACGGTTGAAGTCCAGGCCGATCTCCCCCCAGGCCCGGACTTCGGGGTTCCGGGAGAGGGAGACCAGGGAGGCCAGCACGGCGTCGCTGCACTCCTGGGCATCGTGGGGGTGAACGCCCACCGAGGCATAAACGCCCGGGTGCGTTTTGGCCAGATCGACGGCCGCACGCGATGTGCCGAGGGTGACGCCGACGGTCATCATGCGCGAGACCCCGGCCGCACGGGCGCGCTCGAACACGGTCTCACGATCGCCCGAGTAGGACGTATCGTCGAGATGGCAGTGGCTGTCGAATAGATCCATGTCCGTTCCAGTCCGGTGCCGCAGTTCGAGAAAGCCTCTGTGAGAGATGGCTTCCAATGAAGCTGTATGTTTTTCTGTGGGCGCAGCATCTTGCCGCGATGATCGTGGCTGAAGCCTACTCCGCCGAAGTAGCTGCCTACTCCGCCACGGCAGCCCCGCCTGCGACTCCTGCGACGTTTGGATTGGCTGTATCGGCTACGAAGGCCGGGAGCCACTCCCACAAAGGCGACACTCCATTGCCGACATGACGGTACCGCGTGTCGCAACCCGCTTTTTAGCACCCTGATCGAGGAATTTCAACGCGTGGGCGAAGGCGTTGACAGTTGCGATGGAAATGAACGGATCCGGGTCGGGCACCGGGACCTCGTGCTGCCCGGCAGGCGGGCCTGGCGGACCGGGTGGCCCACCGGCTTTGATCGGGAGCATCCAGCCGCAGAGTTCCATCCGTAATTTTTACCTTGATTTGATTGCTTTGATTTGAGATTATCGAACTTCCAGAAAATCGATGCTGTTTGATCTCACCGCATGGAGGTAGACCATGTTCAAAATCGTCAAGCGCGAGGAAATGTCCCAGGGCACCGTGGTTCTTAACGAAATCGAGGCGCCCCTCATCGCCAAGAAGGCCAAGCCCGGCCAGTTCGTGATCCTCAAGGCCAACGAGAACGGGGAACGCATCCCGCTCACCATGGCCTATACCGACGCTAAAAAGGGGATCATCGCCGTGATCTACCAGGTCGTGGGCAAGTCCACCGCACTGTTCAAGACCTTGAAAGTGGGCGAGGGCTACCAGGACGCGATCGGTCCGCTGGGAAAAGCCACCCACATCGAGAAGCTCGGCAAGGTCGTATGCGTCGGCGGCGGCACCGGGGTCGCCGTGCTGCACCCCATCACGCGGGGAATGAAGGAGGCCGGCAACCACGTCACCGCCATCATCGGCGCCCGTACCAAGGACCTCCTCATCCTGGAGGATTTCATGCGCGCGGCCTCCAATGAGCTGCATGTCTGCACCGACGACGGCTCCTACGGCCGCCACGGCTTCGTGACCCATGCGCTCAAGGACATCCTGGACAAGGAGAAGATCGACCTCGTCGTGGCCATCGGCCCCGTGCCCATGATGAAATTCGACTCCAAGCTGACGAAGGAATACAGTGTGCCGACCATGGTCAGTCTCAACCCCATCATGGTGGACGGCACCGGGATGTGCGGCGGCTGCCGGGTGTCGGTCGGCGGCAAGACCCAGTTCGCGTGCGTGGACGGGCCCGAGTTCGACGGCCACAAGGTGGATTTCGACGAACTCATGCTGCGGCTGCAGGCCTACTGCGAAGACGAGAAGGCCTGCCACAATGAATTCTGTATGATGGAAGAGGCGTGGCATAAATAAACAGCCGCCCATAATGCCGGGCGGCTGTTTATTTAGCCATAAAGCCAAAGATACCGGGCCTGAATAACAGGACATCGCCGTGGAGGGAGCCATATGACGGAAGAAGCGACGCCGAAAGAAAAGAAACAGAAAAAAGGCAGAGTGCGGATGCCCGAGCAGGAGCCCAAGGTCAGGGCCCGCAACTTCATCGAGGTCCCCACGGGCTACACGCCGGAGATGGCGAAAGAGGAAGCCTCGCGCTGCCTGCAGTGCAAGAACCCCGGCTGTGTCGACGGCTGCCCCGTGGGGGTCGACATCCCCGGCTTCATCAAGTTCATCCTGGAGAGCGACTTCACGCAATCCATCCGCCATATCTGGAAGCAGAACAGCCTGCCGGCCGTCTGCGGCCGGGTCTGCCCCCAGGAGAGCCAGTGCGAAGGCAAGTGCATCCTGGCCAAGAAGGGCGAGCCGGTGGCCATCGGCAACCTGGAGCGGTTTGCGGCGGACTGGGAGCGGGTGAACGGCACCGGTGCGCTGCCCCCGACGGCCAAGGCGACCGGCAAGAGAGTCGCCGTGGTCGGCGCCGGACCCGCCGGCCTGACCGTGGCCGGTGACCTCATCCAGAAGGGCCACGACGTCAGCGTGTTCGAGGCCTTTCACAAGCCGGGAGGGGTGCTGCTCTACGGCATCCCGGAGTTCCGCCTGCCCAAGGAGATCGTGGCCCAGGAGGTCAACTTCCTGGAACGCCTGGGCGTGAAGGTGGAGTGCAACGCGGTGGTGGGCCGGACCGTTTCCCTGGATGAGCTTTTCGAGGAGGGCTATCAGGCCATTTTTCTGGGCCTGGGGGCCGGGCTGCCCAAGTTCATGAACATCCCGGGTGAAAACCTGGTGGGCATTCTCTCCGCGAACGAATACCTCACCCGGGCCAACCTGATGAAAGCCTACCTCTTCCCGAAGGTCGACACCCCGATCCCGCGCGGCAAGGACGTGGTGGTGCTCGGCGGCGGGAACGTGGCCATGGATTCGGCCCGCACGGCTTTGCGCCTGGGGGCGGACCGGGTGCGCCTCGTCTACCGGCGTTCGCGGGACGAGATGCCGGCGCGGGCCGCCGAAGCCCACCATGCCGAGGAGGAGGGCATCGAGTTTTACCTGCTCACCAACCCGACCCGCTACATCGGCAACGAGAAAGGGCGCCTGACGGGCATGGAGTGCATCAAGATGGAACTGGGCGAGCCGGATGCCTCCGGCCGGCGGCGTCCGGTTCCCGTGAAGGGATCCGAATTCGAGCTGCCCTGCGACCTGTGCATCGTGGCCGTGGGCACCGGCGCCAACCCGCTGCTGACAAGCTCCACCCCGGATCTCAAAATCAACAAGTGGGGCTACATCGAAGCCGACCCCACGTCCGGCAAGACCCTGAAGAAGGGGGTCTGGGCCGGGGGCGACATCGTCACCGGCTCGGCCACCGTGATCCTGGCCATGGGCGCCGGCCGCAACGCCGCCAACTCGATCCACGACTACCTGGTGCGCGGCTGGTAACGTTGAAGGGTTGTTAAAAAATTCACCTTTTAAAGCAAACGCCGGGTTTTCTCCCGGCGTTTGCTTTTAGACCTCCGATCTCTCATTCCTGCCGTACAGTTTTAGTCGCCTATATTTTCATCATTATTTCGATTTCGCCGTATAAAATTGAAATATAAGATTGTTAAGTCTGATTATTTCGTATAAGACCTATTGCGTTTTCATTCCATACAGGCGCGGCGCACATTACCGCCAGCGTTCCTCCGGTACGGACAGGAAATAGACGCCAAGGAGGGGGCCATGTCATTCCGACTTTTCCCGAAAGCGCCCAAGTTTTTCGAATTTTTCCGCGAACAAAACCGAATCATTGTCGAAGCCGCGACGGTGCTCAACACCATCGTTCTTGACTTCCGCGACTGCGACGTGCGCTGCCAGATGATCAACCGACTCGAGGCCGATGGGGATGCCCTGAACCGGACTATCTCCAAGCTGCTCTCGACAACTTTCATCACTCCCATAGACCGCGAGGACATTCACCTGATCAATTCATCGCAGGAAACCATCCTCAATCACATCCAGGCCATTTCGAACCGCATCGGGGTCTACGAGTTCACCCGGATGCGGTTTCCGGCACAACGGATAGTGTCCAACGTGAAGGACATGGTCACTGCGATCGGAGTCCTGCTCGGAATGCTGGAAAACAAGGGGGAGGTGGCCGACTACGTGGGGCAGGTCAAGCATCAAAAGAAAGAGTGCGAGATGCTGCTGCTGAGCGGTTTGGGCGAACTGTACGACGACCCCAACCTTTCTCCGGCTGAGATGATGGAAATCATCAAGTGGACCCACGTGTACGATCGCATCGACAAAGCATTCAACAGGGCGTGGCAACTGGCCAAGGCCATCGAAGGGGTCGTGTTGAAAAATGCCTGATCGGATGAAGAGGTCCCATTACAGCTCGCGGTTGCAGGCAGGGGGGGCAAGTTGAGGTGGAACTGACCGGACTCTGGATGCTGGTGATCGGCACGGTGGCGGCGGCACTGGTGTTCGATGTCATCAACGGCTTTCATGACGCCGCCAACTCGATCGCCACGGTGGTTTCCACGCGGGTGCTTTCGCCGCGGACCGCGGTCCTGTGGGCGGCTTTTTTCAACTTCGTGGCCATGTTCATATTCGCGCCCAAGGTGGCGGACACGATCTCCAAAATCGTCCACATTCAGCAGGGAGACCCGGTTTACGTGGAGGTCGTGCTGGCCGGGTTGGTGGGTGCCATCGCGTGGGACCTGCTGACATGGTGGTGGAGCCTGCCCACCAGTTCCTCGCATGCCCTCATCGGCGGGTTTGCCGGCGCCGGCATCGCTTTCAAGGGCTGGGAAGCTGTGCACTGGGATAAACTGTGGGCGGTGATGCTTTTCATCCCCATCGCACCGCTGATCGGCTTCGCCTTCGGATTCGGGCTCATGGTCGCCGTATACTGGATCTTCCGCCGCTGGCGTCCCGTGGCGATCGACCGGTTTTT
>Ga0105105_10000720_pt1 | contig 14678 bp, 15 predicted proteins | sample PPLLaktember2015_4_FD_79108 | JGI IMG/M metagenome (GOLD analysis project Ga0105105, IMG submission 79108) | Freshwater sediment microbial communities from Prairie Pothole Lake near Jamestown, North Dakota, USA - PPLs Lake P8 Core (1) Depth... | ecosystem: Environmental > Aquatic > Freshwater >... | reverse complement strand
TCTATGTTATGAATATCCTGGATACGAAGCCCAGCTGCAGCATATTTTTTTTGATACAAAGGGACCGTATCAGCATACTGTAGTGCCCTGAGAAACACCTTGTTTCGATATTTTCTGATTTTTTCCGAGGAATTGGTGTTCAATCTGCGTGTATCAAAGAGATAGTTTTTTAAAAGAGGGATACCAGAGATAGGGTTGAGAAACGGATTCATGTTCTTCTCGCGGGCATACAAATGTTAATTAATATATTTTATTATTGCCTGAAGCGGGCTGAAGCGTGAAATACACACTGAAATGTCTGAAATGCGGTAAGACGTACTCTCCGGATCACTATATCTGTTCTTGTGAAAATAAATGTGACGCACTTTTAAAAACAGTCTATGAACAAAAAAGTTTGACGATCGATGAATCCTACCCTGGCATCTGGCAGTACCACCAGTGGCTTCCGATACAGAAAATAGACCAACGCCTCATCGACCATGGGAGTTGTTTTCGTACTTATAAAAGCACAAAACTTGCAGCACATCTTGGGCTGCAGAACCTCATCATCTGTCTGAACGCATACCCACACTGCCATACAGGATCCTTTAAAGACCTTGAAGCAGAAGTCACCTTCCAGCGAGTCATGAGCACGTTTGACGCAGGAAAACCACTTGTTATGTCCTCCGATGGGAACAACGCTATTTCCTTTGTCCATTATTCCAATGTGATACGTTATCCTATTTTCTTGTTTGCGACGGAAGATGCCCGCATCAGACGCATTTGGTCCTTTTCCAAATCCAACCCCTACACACGCCTCTTCCCTATCTATGGTGATTACTATGATGCGATTAACCTAGCGAATCAATTCTCCCGGGTCGAAGGGTACCTCTCTGAGGGGGGTTATCGAAATGTGGGTCGTCGCGATAGCGTTGGAACCATGATACTGGATGCGACCCGGTTCCTTGGCCGAATACCAGATCATTATTTCCAGGCACTTGGCTCAGGACCTGGTGCGATTGCAGCCTATGAAGCAGCAGAACGACTCATCCTTGATGGACGATTTGGAAAAAACCTACCAAAGATCCACGGCTCTCAAAACCACCCGTATACCCCGATGTACGAAGCATGGGACAATCACTCTCGAACGATCGATGAACGGTTCCAAAAAGAGTCAGCAAAACAAATAATCGACCAGACCATGGCCCATGTGTTGACAAACCGCTTCCCAGCATATTCCTTGATGGGCGGCATCTATGATGTGTTAACAGAAACCAAGGGAGAAATGTACAGCGTCACCAACGAAGAAATCGGACAAGCCCAACAATTATTCGAGAAACTTGAAGGTATCAGCATCGTCCCTGAGGCAGGGGTAACGATTGCTTCATTACAACAGGCGATACAGAAAGAAACGATCTCACCGCAGGATTCCATTCTTGTCAACATCACAGGTGGTGGAAGAAAAGAGATCAAAAAAGAACGGATGCACATAGAACCATACAGGTTTCTGACAAAAAAACTTCAAATCAGCCAGAAGACACTGGAGGAGAAAATACAACATTCGAAAGACCTCATCCAAGACGCTGTTCAGACCTATGGAAACAGAATCGCTGTTGCCTGCAGCTGGGGGAAAGACAGCATGGTCCTTCTCCATCTTGCACGATCCATCAACCCTGAGGTCCCTATTTTTTCCGTGTTAACCATCCATAAACCAAAGGAGACATTTGATTTTATCGTCAAGGTCGTAGAACAATACCACCTGAAACCAAAGATTTTCATGGTAGGTGACATCATACCAGAGGTGTTCCTGGAAAACAACATCGATATCATTTTATTGCCCATGGGTGAGTATCGGTTACAGGAAGAAAAGATAAAAAAAGAGACAGGTCATGACATCTATTACGTAGACCCAGATCTCTGCTGTAAATTATTAAAAGTCGTCCCGGTTCGTTACGCGTATACAACACTTGGACTGCAGGCATGGTTCAGTGGATTACGCAGCACAGAGGGATTCACAAGGAAGTATCTCGCTGAAATTGAAAAAATAAGTGACCATGAGACAAAAATCAATCCACTTCTCGCTTGGACTGAAGAGGAGATATGGAAATATATCAAAAACAATAAAATACCTGCACATCCCTGGTATAAAAAGAAGTTTGGGGACGGCCGAAGAATCCGGTCCTTAGGATGCGAACCATGTACTGTGCCTATTTTCGACCATGAGAGCGAACGAGATGGTCGATGGAGAAAAACCCTTAAAAAGGGCGGGGAATGTGGGATTCATACACGATCGGCTGGTGAGAGGATATGAGAATCGCTAAGGGTTGTTGGTCCTGGGTCGCCCCCCCGCTGCTTCTGAGTATATTGTTTTTAACGTTGAGTTGGTTTTCTCTATGGTTCCTCGCTGGTTTTATCCCTGTTTTTTGCATCCTTATATTTTTCCTTATTTTCTTCCGAGACCCAGAGCGAACCATCGCCCCGGGTATCATCGCACCAGCAGATGGACAAATACGGGACATTAAACAGGAGAAAAACCAGATCCTCATCTCGACATTCATGGAGGTTAACAACGTCCATGTCAACAGGATGCCTCTTGACGGACACATCATAAAAATGACGCATTTCCCAGGCTATCATCTGAGAGCGTGGAAAAAAGAATCAGATCTGAATGAACGAGTGGTAATTACCATCGATACAGCGATCGGGGAAGTTACTGTAGTGCAACTCGCAGGGCTCATCGCTCGACGCGTCTACCCGTACATCAAAGAAGGGGACGTCTTGAAGAAAGGGGATCGAATCGGAATCATCAGGCTTGGTTCACGGGTCGATGTGTATCTGCCTGCAGATACAATACAGTCAATCCCTGTGAAAATCGGTGATCCCGTAAAAGCAGGGGAAGACACCATAGCTATTTTAAAAGAGAAATGAGGACTTTTACTCTTTTGCTTTGGTTTTTTTTGTTTTCTTTGTACTCTTCTTTTTCGGTTTGGGTTTTTCCTCGGTTTCCTTAGTTTGGGTCGGTTCAAGTGTTATTTCTTCAGTTTCAGCCACTATCGTTGGATCTGAAGTAGAAGGTGAAATATCTGAGACCTCTGCTTTCGATATATATTGTGCATCGATCCGCTCTGTGATATAGACATCCTTTCCTGCGCGATAGATCTTTACACCATCGTCTATCGCTTTCTTCCCATTGATGTGCAAGATCAAAGGAATCTCGGTTCGGACCTTCCCTGCCTCAATTGCTTTTTCCATGCTTCCGCTGAGATGGACGTGTTTCCGATCGATAGGATTCAAACCACCTTCAAGGATGATGTCGATTTCCTCTTCAGTCACCGGGTAATAAAAATCATCAATCTCTGCAAGAGGCAAATCATCAAGTCGGATATCGATGGTATGTCCGTAGGTCGCACGGATCATCCCTCCGTCTACCTGATATCTTCCTTTTGGATCGGTCAGTGCTATTGCTTCGATATGATGGTCACGAAGCCATTGGAACCCTGACCGGCTCCCACCGACTGCTTCGACAAACTCGGAGATATCAACCCAGCCATGACCATCCATGGTTACTCCAAGTTTTTCCGGGAAATGGCGGAGAACACCGGCCATGATACGACCAAGGGAATCAAGCTCACGATCACTCATGAGAAACTTGCCTTTTGTTTTACAGACCGGACAGACTTCACCACGGTAATACCCGTGTTCGTCACATTTTTCTAGCATAGTTACACGTTCCGTAATAGCATAAGATGTATAAGTTTTTGTATTCCTTGTTCTATTACCCTGTTGGTGGACCCGTGGAACAAGAAGAAATGAAAAAACAAGCTGCTGAGAAAGCAGTACAATATATTGAAGATGGGATGATTGTCGGACTGGGGACAGGCTCCACTGTGGAATTCGCAGTAAAAAAAATCGGGGAGATGGTAAAAAACGGTCTGAAAATCGAAGCGATCCCAACCTCGTTGAAAACCAAGCGATTAGCCACAGAACTAAAAATCCCGTTGGTAGAGCTTGATGACCGTGTTGAGATTGATATCACAATTGATGGTGCTGATGAGGTTGATTCGAATCTGAATTTAATTAAGGGTGGCGGGGGTGCTCTTACTAGAGAGAAGATCATTGCGTACCATTCGAAGAAGGTCATCATCATTGTTGATGAAACAAAGATAGTAAAAGGCCTTGGATGCGACTGTTCCCTGCCTGTTGAGGTCACAAAGTTCGGTTGGTCAGCCACAAAGAAGGCACTGGAAGGATTAGGGTGTACTGCAGAATTACGGAAGATCATGGACGAGGCGTTCATCACGGATAACCAGAATTACATCATTGATTGTGATTTCGGGAAGATAGCAGACGCTGAGGTAATGGAAAAAGAGATTAACAACGTCCCTGGCGTCCTGGAGAATGGGTTGTTTATCGGTCTTGCTGATGAGGTTATTGTGGGGAGTAGACAAGGGATGATGACGCTCGAGCGGCAAGATATCGTACAATAACCCTTGTTGTATCCTTAGAAGGATGGCTTACACAAAATGCTTTTATCAGAGATGACGACAAAAGACGTCTTTAAGAACACGAAACAAAGGATGTCGAAATACCAAGACGATTTTTTAGAACAGCTCACTGCAATCGAGGTTGATGCTCATTGGTTCCGCCGCGTGTTCCATACGTTTGCTGCATCGTTCTTATTCTACTATCTTCTACCAGATGAGGAATGGATGAATGCCATCAAGATAGTAGTTCCGATCCTTATCGTCTTCTGCATGATAGTCATCGAATATAGACGGCTACGAGGTACTCTTGATCATCAACGGTTCTTCGGTTTGCGAAGCTATGAGAAGAAACAACCGGCAAGCTACCTGTATTTTGGCATCGCTGTCGTATTGTTATTTCTCCTGTTCCCTCAACAAATTGCTATCCCTTGTATCCTGTGTGCCTCTTTCACGGACCCAATCATGGGTGAAACACGACATTATTTCGGGAAAACAAAGGCGTATGCAATCGGATTTATCGTATCGCTGTTCTTTTTCTGTATCACATGGTACCGAGCGGACTGGTGGATACTGTTGCTTGTCTCAGTCATTGGTGCTGCGGGAGCCTTGATTGGTGAAGCAAAGAAACTCAGATTAATCGATGATGATTTCATGATCCAGATACTACCAGCAATCCTGCTATTAGTGCTTTGGCAAGGACTGCGCTTCTTTGGGATTGAGCTCTTACCTCCACCATTGATTCATCCTTTGTAAAATGAGATAAAATCTATGCAACAAAAAAAAGATACCCGTAAAGAAAATATTCAGAAACTCTTGGTACGACTTGAATTATGGTTCGCTCCTTTGTTGATCATCATGCCGATGAGCGTGTCTATGTTCTTCCTGGGAGATTGGTATATAAGAGGTTTTTCTCAGGGATCCTCCATGTATGATGGCGAGCTCATCCTTGGTCTCTTACTCTTATTTGTGAATTTCTTCTTTGATGTGTTATTTCTCAGATCAATTCGAATGCAAAAGAAAAAAGAATGTTAGACGCTGAAAAAGAGGTACCCAAGATATCCACTGTACAACAGAAGCATGAAAACACCATTTAAACGGGACAGTTTTCCCCCTATGTACATCAAGGGGACCATCAGTAGACTTACGGCAAGAAGGAAGAAGAGATACACAAGGGACATTGTTGCGTTCATAGGTATAAACAACAAAGCGATTCCTAGGATAAGCAGAATATTGAAAATGTTCGATCCGATGATATTTCCTATCGCTATCTGTGATTGTTTCCGGTACGCTGCAAGGCTTGAAACCACAAGTTCAGGAAGAGACGTCCCAACAGCAACCATGGTCAATGCTATAATGAGTTCAGGGATGCCAAGAAACCGAGCGATGGAGACTGAGGATTCCACAAGCAACCATGCTCCAAATATTACTCCAAGAATGCCACCGATGATGAACATAATATACTTCTGTGTTTTTCCTAGTTGACTGGTGGGCGAAGGTTTCCGCTCTTTGAGAGCGGACCTGAGGAAATAAAAGATATATGCAGCAAAGCAAATCAGAAAAATAATTCCAGCAATCCATGATGGAACACCTGTGAACTCAAAAAGAGGTACAAGAAATAGCAATGCTGTTGCTCCTATCATAATTAAGAGTTCTCGTCGGATGATCCCACGCTCAATAGTCAAAGGTCGAATCAATGCACCGATTCCAAGGATTAAAAGGAGATTTGCTATGTTGGAGCCGATAACATTCCCTAACGATATCGCTGGGTGCCCTTCAGCAGCAGCGGTTACAGATATCGCTAGCTCTGGCATTGATGTTCCATATGCTACGAGCGTCAAAGAAATCACTAAGCTAGAAACCCCAAATTTCATCGCAGTTTTTGCAGTCCCTTCAATAAGAAAGTCAGAACACTTGTAGAGAAAAAGTATCCCAAGTATCGCAGCAGGGACCGCAAGCTCGATAGAAAGCATAGAGGTGAATGAAAAATCATGTTTAAATAAATACGTAATAAACCTTTCCATCTATTGAAATTTTAATCGAGAAAACGATTACGAATTTTTAGGTTCTTTCGTCCGTGAAAACATAATGAACAATGCCAGAATCTCGACCCGCCCTAGTATCATCAGAAAAATAAACAAACATTTTAATTCAAGAGCTAGAGATGGTCCAACAATTCCCGTGCTTAAACCGGTGCAGGTAATTGCCGAGGTAGCCTCAAATAAAGCATCCACTGGTTGGAAACCGTAGAAGACGATGACAAACGCACTTCCAAAAACAAAACCTATCATCAAGACAACTAAGACCATTGAGTGAATGATTTCCGGGTTCGAATATTCTTTTCCAAACAGGGTGATCGGTGTGTACTTTCCTGTGATACTTTCCGTAATAACTTTTTTTGTTGCTTTGAACAACAACAGGAATCTGTAAATTTTTATACCACCCGCTGTCGAAAAACTTGCCCCACCGACAAACATAAGAAATACAAGAAAGAGTTTCAGTCCATCTGAAAAATTCGCTATAGAAAGATAGCTAAAACCAGTCGTTGTCATTGCACTAGCGACATTAAAAAGAGCGTCGAAAACAGACAAATTAAACGCGAATATGACAAAAATCACAGATACAATCAGAAGAATGAAAAAAACTGTGATTTCTGATTTGAAGAACTCTTTAATCTTTCCTTTAAAAAGTCCAGCAAGGACAAGGAAATTACAAGCACCAAGGATCATCCCCAGGATAAGAATATAATTTATGGGAAATTGGGTAACAGTAGTTGATATATCATTAATCGGAGCAAATCCTCCTGTACTTAATGCTGAAAAAATAAATGAAACAAGATTGATGACATCATGATACCCGAAGAGCAAACCAATGAAAATCATGACAAGTGTATAACTAACATAGATAAGCAGAATCAGCAGAAACGTCCGTTTAATTTTTTGTTTTTGACTAAAACCCATGCTTCGGAAGAACTCTTTGAGTTTCGCCTCAGGGTAGAAAAACGCAAGCAGGACAAGGACGATGCCGATACCGCCGATGAACTGGGTGAGAGCTCGATAAAAAATGATTGATCTTGGTATGGTTGATAAATCTGGTATTACGGAAAATCCTGTTGTTGTGAACCCGGAAGCTGATTCAAAGAGGCTATCCGTAATATTACTAATGAAGTCACCCTGTGAGATATTGATGTACATATAAGGGATGGCGCCAATAATGCTTAGTAACACAAAAACAAGTATGATAAGTGCACATGATTGTTTGTAACTGAGTTCTTTTCGTTCACACAATGCATTTAATAGAAATCCTAACGCAAGAAATACGATGGCAGCTACAAACAACGCCACGGTCGCGACCATGTCGTTGTCAATAAAAGACAGAATGATAGGCAGGATAATAAAAATCCCAGACATCTGCAGAACAAAACCCATGTTTGACAAAAGAGCTTTTAATCTCATTTGAAGCTATGAACAAAAAACAAGTTTTTATAGGTTCTGTTATTCAAAATACTGTTAAGGAATTAAATTAGTAAAATATTTTATTTAATGAACCGTGACGTCAACAGCATGGGGAGAACACAAAGACTTGCGATAAAGGAAAATCCGATGAGTGTAATTACGACAATGCTAAACTGATGCAGGGATGGGATATTCACCGCAAAGGTTGAAAGCAACGCAACACAAGTTGTTGCTGCCGCACCAACCAATGACCATCCTGTTGTTTCAATCGTAGTCCTTACTGCATCGGTTTTTGATAGTCCTTTAGCGACTTCCTCCCGGACACGCTGGGTGGTCTGAATACTGTAATCAATGCCGGTTCCTATCATGATAGAGGCGACGGTAATGTTGATGATGGACAGGGGAATATCAAGCATGACGAGTGCTCCAGGTTCCCAGGCAAGAACGACAAGAACCGGAGTTATTGCAAGAATTCCAATACCAATAGAGTTAAATCCAATGATTAAACAGGCAAGTACCAACAACAAGGCAATCAAAAGAGAGGTTGCTTGTGAGCTCATGATCTGTTTATTGATCTCGACATTCACAACATCCTGACCCGCAAGAGTCGAGACATACCCGTTCTGCGGCAGTTCGGTGTTTTGTACAATCTCATTTACCTTATCTATCATCTGTTCTAATTGCCCTACGCTAGTCCCAGCAGGGAAAGAGACAAGGATAAATGTCTTTGAATATTGTTCATCGACAAGTCCTTTCTTCGCTATTTTATCAAGAATGATCGTGTCAACACCGATGAACTCTGCGATTTTTTCTATAATGACACTGCGCTCTAACACGTCATTAATCTTCTTTATTTCATCAGCGATAGAATACGCAGACCCCCCTGCAGCCCTGATCTGGACTTCCATAGTATGAATCGCTTCAATAACCTCCGGATACGTCAAACCCTGGCTGTCTGTTTCAATATACAATGCGTTAAAATTCGCTCCAGTCCCAAAATTCCTTGAATACTCAAGGAGTTTTTCTACTTCAGGGATCCCCTGCGGCGCCATATCATAATAATTCACATCGGTTTTAATCTGAGGAAGGACAAGTAACGAGAGAACAACAAAGAAACAAGAAATCGCGAAAAATTTCTTCCTGTTCTCAACAAGGATCTTGGCGAAGCGTTTCCACTGATGAATGGTTTCATGTTTTTCGAATTTAAGAACAAGACAGAGACAAGGGACGAGTATCGTTGCTGAGAGAAACGCAAACATGATACCAATCGCGCATCCAAAACCAAACGTCACCATCGGTGGCAAGGTCGACGTCATTAAGGAACTAAACCCGATAATCGTTGTAAACGCACATAAAAACACTGCTTTTCCTGTACGTCCCAAGGTACATTCCACCCGCTGTATCTTATCATTTAGGGTACATTCTTCAGCAAATCGATTAGCAAGATAAATCGAATAATCGACCCCCAACCCAAGAAGTAACGCAGCAACAGCAATCGAAAGAATCGTAAGTTCGGGTTGAATTGTCCCAAGCACCCCAAAGGTAAGTAACAATGCATAGCTCAAAGGCATAAATCCAATAAGAAGACCTTTCAGGGTCCTATGGAAGAAAAACAAAACACAGGCGACACCAAGAGCTGCCAAGGGAAAAACAATCGTTAAGGACCGGAGGTTTTGGTCTCTCATCGCTTGCTGCATCGCGATAGAACCAGTAATCGTCATCGTCGAATAACGGGCTTCTTTAGCAAGTGTTGCTTTCACATGGTTCAATATCTGAGTGTAATCCGCATTATCAGAGAGTTGGAAGATAATGACCGCAACCGTATAGGTATTAAGGAACAGGATCCCTTCTGATGCTTGCAGACGAGCCAGATACGTGATGATGAGGTCAGAATCCTTAGGGATCTCATATTTTCCGGTCCCACCAAGACCCATAGGAAGGGGTGGTCTGGCGTTTTGCTCTTTGATCATCTGAGCAATGCTGTTTACTGAAAAAACACCATCGCTTTTTCCTTTATCAAGCTCATACGTGTTTATCTTTGTCGTCACCCGATCCATTTCCTGTAACACATATGGATCCCGGATATCGTCTGCCTCGACATAGATAATGATGGTTGATCCTATCTGAAATTCATCATTAATCTTGTTCCATAACCGTAAGGTCGGATCATCTTTTGGTAAAAATGATGTGAGGTCTGATTGCATGTACACATTGCGGATTTGTGAACCAATGATGATGGTAATAATCGTATAGACGATGAGAACGGTTTTTGGTCGTTTCACCAGGATTTTTGCAAGGGAGTGTGCTATCTTCATACGTTGCCTCCCTTGTTGTCTATCGTAATCTGCACGCACCTGGTTCCATTGGATGTACCTGCCAGGTTTGCAATGGTATTCAACCGTGATTCGATGATTTTCACCCGACGCTGCAATAAGATAACAGGGGAAACAGCACCGTAGAGAAAAGGATTTTTCCCAATACGGTCTGTCTTGATTTTTTCCCTGAAAATGACCTTGTTATCATACATCTTCGACAGAAGTTCTCGGACGGTACTGGGATGCAGTTTGGTGCCTCTGATGATCTCCTCACTGCGTGCCCGGTTCTTCCGAAGTAAGTAGATGTAGATACGAGACTCTGCCCTGGAGTCCAATAATTCATGGACTGCGGTCTCAATGTTTTTATTGATAGGTGAACGGGCTTTCTTCATTACGTGACACCAATTTTATGTGACTATATTGATAAAAAAAGTTGTTTTCTGGGTTTAAATACCTTTCCATTTTGTCGTCTCCCACCCGACAAAACATTTTATCGCCTGAAAAACGATAAAAATACCAACAATGCAAACCTTTATTTCCCCACACAACCTCCCGTAAACAACAACATCATGGATGAAAAAACCCGGGTCCAAAAAGACATCATAATGTTCGAAGAAAACATCAAACAGATCAACGAAAACACACTTACAGAAAACCAAAAGAAAACCCTTGAACTTGCGTCACAATACTACCACGATACAAAATACTATTCGGACAAAAAAGATTACTTCACCGCGTTTGGCTGCATCAACTACGCTCATGGTCTACTTGATGCAATTCTTAAAACACAACAATAAGAGGAAAAATCTATGAAAGTCCAAGGAACCATCGAAAAATATTACCAGTACGCCTTCCCCATGCAAACCGTGTTAGTCACCTGTAATGATGCAAAAGGGAACTCAAACATCATCACCCTTGCCTGGCATACCACCATCTCACGAAACCCACCCCTCTATGGAATCTCCATTTCCCCGAAACGATACTCTTATGCGCTTATAAAAAAAAGCAAGGAATTCGTCATCAATTTTATGCCATACTCCCACGTCGAGGCAACACATTACTGTGGAACCCATTCTGGAAGAACAACCGATAAGCTGTGCAAAACAGGACTTACCCTAATACCTGCTCAGAAACTCTCCACACCCCTCATCAAAGAAGGATACGCACATCTGGAATGCAAACTCGTAAAAAGCATGTCTCTTGGTGATCATACGCTTTTCGTCGGTGAGGTCGTCGCAGTCTCAGCTGACGAAAACGCGTTTCAAAACGAACTCCTCAGGACAGACCGTATCCATCCTGTCTACTACATCGGACAGAACGCTTATACGACACTTGACAGAGTAAAACGAAAAACATTCTAACCGAAAACTAAGGAGACCTCAGAGTCAGCCTGCATACCCAACGACTTGGCTGCATCCCCTTGATTGATGCTGATTTCAAGAAAATGATTACTCCCAACAGTGATAAGCAGCTCCCCTTGTTTTGCATAACCGTACGAAGGAACACATACGACCTGATCCCATCGACGATCGCCAGACATCACAGAGATCGTTTTCCCTTCGATATCACTTGGAAGAATATCATCAGGGATGTTTGTAACCAGGTTCCCAAACCGGTCAACATAAAGGACTTTTCCAACGATCCGATCCCCTTGATGCTCACCAAGAGAAAACCGCATGTCAACAAAATGCGTCGTCGGTGTACCAATCTCACCAAAAGGCACACCACGAGCGATATAGGCGGCCACAGGTGCAAAGATATCACGACCATGGAACGTGCGAGACAACGGATGAACCATGTATTTCGGATTCGTAATCTCATAGACAACAAAATCCCCAAGCAGATGCGCCGTTGGCAACAGAATACCATTATCCGGACCAACAAGTATCTGTTTTTTTGTCGTGATAACCAATCCTTTCCGCTGCGTTCCCACACCAGGGTCAACCACTGCAACATGAATAGTACCCACAGGAAAAAACGGTGCCGTTGTCCACAACAGAAACGCACCTTCACGGATATTCTGAGGAGACACCTCATGAGTGATATCGATCATCCGGGCATCAGAGATACTGGAAACCACCCCTTTCATCTGCGCAACATACGCCCCTTTCGTACCAAAATCTGTCAGAAACGTAATACTTTTCATACCACCGACCTCAACTCAAGTCCCATCCAATATTGTTGAATCATACAAGAGCTTTATCATTCTTTTATGTCTTATTTTTAGCAAAACTATATATGGAAGAAGTATGTATAATAATACAGATTGGAGAAGAAGGAATGGAGTCCGGAGAGATGAGTTATAAAAAAACAAGTGTCGCAGAGGACATCTGGGAACAAACCGGAAAACGAAGCATGACTTGTCCTCAATGCAAAGGATTTCTAACGGTCGTACAAGTCGAACCCATCTACGACCCTGAGAACGCCTACACCCCCTATAGAACGATAGTAGAATGTTCTGGCTGTTCATTCCGCATGGTAACAGAGTCATTCACCATCCTTGGAGGCATAAAGGATTTTGACAACGAATACGTCGAAATCGGCAGCTGGGGGCCAAGCGGAAGTCGTGTCCTCTCACGATTCAAACATTCCATTAGCTCCAACCTCCTTGATGAACTGAAAAAAAGCCAAGAACTCGTCGAATTCCTCGTCGTCAACGAACACGTCGTCCAAGTCATCGGATAGATCAGACAAAGAAAGAAGACACACAGACAAACAATACAAAATTTTTATAAACTTCAGATTTATTTATAGAAGAGTTTAAATAATTATTAACGGACTTTAACAGAACAAAGAAAAAAGTCAAATAAAGAACAAAACCATATAGTCTCGTGAGAATTATGATAAAAAAAGCAGTTATTTTAGCGGCAGGCGAAGGAAAACGACTCAGACCTTTCACCGAAACCATGCCAAAAGTCATGCTCCCTGTCGCCAACAAACCACTGCTCGAATATGTCTTTGATGCAACCAAAAAAAGTGGCATAGAAGAAATCATCGTCGTCGTCGGCTACAAAAAAGAAGTCATCATGGAACACTTCAAAGACTACAAGAACATCAAAATCACGTACGTCACCCAAGACAGACAACTCGGCACCGCTCATGCCCTCATCCAAGCAAAGAAACACATTAAAGACTCCTTCATCGTCCTAGCCGGAGACAACATCATTGACCCAGGAAGCATCGCAAAACTCATGAAAGACCAATCAGAATACGCACTCCTCATAAAAGAACACCCCCATCCATCCAAATATGGAGTCGTCTTTGTCGAAAACCGCAACATCAGCCGCCTCGTAGAAAAACCAAAAGAAGACATCGGCAAATACATCTCAACTGGCATCTACAAACTCCCACACTCGGTATTCACTGACATTGAACGATGCACCTCAGAAGGAGCCCATGCGCTCTCCTCCGTCATCCAATCCTTAATCCAAAAAGGAAAACATATCAACACCATTCTAGCAAAATCATGGATGGACATCGTCTACCCCTGGGATCTCATCACCGTCAATGAAACAATGATCCAAACAACAAGCGAATACACCAGCGGCACCATCGAAAAAGGCGTCACCATCAAAGGCCCAGTCTCCATAGGAAAAGACACAAAAATCTACGCAGGCTGCTACATCGTCGGACCCGCCGTCATCGGCGACGGCTGCGAAATCGGACCACATGCATGCATCTTCCCCTCCACCAGCATCGGAAAGAACACGGTCATACACCCATTCAGCGAAATACGAAGCAGCGTCATCATGGATGACGTCCACATCGCATCAAACGCCCATATCTCCCATTCCATCATCGGAAAAGGATGCATCATAGGAGACAATTTCTCAACGATATCAGGAAAAGCAATCATAGAGATCGACAACGAGTTCAAAAAACTCGAAACACCCATAGGAACCATGATGGGAGAAGACTGCATCATCGAAAGCCACGTCGTGGTCGACCCAGGAAAAATCATCGGAAGAAAATGCAAAATCAGCCCCATGAAACAGATACGAAAAAACATCCCAAGTGAAACAAAAGTGATGTAACGTGTGCGGAATCATCGGCTATGTAGGATTTCGAGAAGCCAGAACCGTCTTACTCGAATCATTGAAACGACTCGACTACCGAGGATACGACTCCGCTGGCGTCGCCATCATCGATAAAACCTTAAAAAGTTACAAGGAAACCGGCGAGATCGCAAACGTTGAAAAAAAAATACCGCTGCTGAAAGGAACAACCGGAATCGGCCATACCCGATGGGCAACCCATGGCGGCGTAACAAAAGAAAACGCACACCCACACCTCAGCTGTAATAAAAAAATCGCAATCGTCCATAACGGAATCATAGAGAACCACACCAAACTCAAAGAGGAACTGAAAAAGAAAGGACACCGATTCCTCTCACAGACAGACTCAGAAGTCATTGCTCATCTCATTGACGATGTCTACAAAGGAAACCT
>Ga0105105_10000719_pt1 | contig 14735 bp, 18 predicted proteins | sample PPLLaktember2015_4_FD_79108 | JGI IMG/M metagenome (GOLD analysis project Ga0105105, IMG submission 79108) | Freshwater sediment microbial communities from Prairie Pothole Lake near Jamestown, North Dakota, USA - PPLs Lake P8 Core (1) Depth... | ecosystem: Environmental > Aquatic > Freshwater >... | reverse complement strand
TCCTGCTCGATGAACTGCAGCAACCGATCGAGCTGGTGGTGCTGATGGAGCTCGACGACGCGGTGTTGATCCAAAGGCTCCTGGGCCGTGGCCGGGCTGACGACAACGAAAGCGTGATTCGCCACCGTCTTGAGGTGTACCGGGAGCAGACCGCACCCCTGATCCGCCACTACCAGGAGCAGGGCCTGCTGAAGGCCATCGAAGCCAATGGCAGCGTCGATGCAATCGCCGAACGGATCGCCACGCTGCTGGTCTGAATTGCTAGTTGGTGTTGACTCGTGTGATAGGTTGTCGGTTTGAAAATTAGGAGAGCACAACTTCCATGAAGGTACGTGCCTCGGTCAAGAGAATGTGCGACAAGTGCCGGGTGATTCGTCGCCACGGCAGGGTGATGGTGATCTGCACCAACCCCAAGCACAAACAGCGCCAGGGCTGACCGGCCCTAGCAAGCCCCGCCTGGGTGCCAGCTGTGCATCATTTACCCCGCTCCGCTTAGGCGGAGCCCCTTGCCCCCTCATCGAATTCCTACGTGGCTCGGATTGCCGGCGTTGATATCCCACGCGAAAAGCGCGTTGAGATTGCCCTCACCTACGTGTATGGCATCGGTCTTACCCGTGCCCAGAAGATTCTGGCCAAATCCGGTGTCAGCCCTGACATCCGGGTAAAAGACCTCAGCGACGCCGACGTCCAGAAGTTGCGCGGTGCGGCGGAGACCTTCACCCTTGAGGGCGACCTGCGCCGTCAAGAGGGCATGGCCCTTAAGCGCCTCCAAGACATCGGCTGTGTTCGCGGCCGCCGTCATCGCATGGGTCTGCCTGTGCGTGGCCAGCGCACCCGTACAAATGCGCGCACTCGCCGTGGTGCTCGCAAAACCGTGGCCGGCAAAAAGAAGTAAGGCCTCGCCTTATTTCACCTGCTCCCATCCTGCCGCCAGCAGCGAAAGCGCCTGGCGTCACCAGGGTGGTCCCCGACGTTCCCCTGATCACCTCCTGCATCAGCAGGCCTTCCCGCCATGGCAAAGCCAGCCAAAAAATCCGGCGCCAAGAAAACGAAGCGCAACGTACCCAACGGCGTTGCCCACATTCAAAGCACTTTCAACAACACGATCGTGTCGATCACCGACACGGCCGGAGAGGTGATCTCTTGGAGCTCAGCCGGTGCAAGCGGCTTCAAAGGAGCCCGCAAAGGCACACCTTTTGCCGCCCAAACCGCAGCTGAAGCTGCCGCCCGCCGCGCCCTCGAGCAAGGCATGCGCCAGATCGAGGTCCTGGTTCGAGGTCCTGGTTCCGGCCGCGAAACCGCTATCCGCGCTTTGCAGGTGGCCGGATTGGAAATCACCCTGATACGCGACGTGACTCCGCTACCCCACAACGGTTGCCGTCGCTCCAAGCGCCGTCGCGTCTGAGTCGTCGTCTCGTTTCTGCCCCCAGGGCCTTCTCCAACCTTTCGACCCTTCAGACCGTGCTGCACTATCAAATTGACCGCATTGAGCATCAGGTCGCGGAAGACCGGTCACAGACCGGTACCTTCCTGATCGGCCCGCTCGATCGCGGCCAGGCCACCACGCTTGGCAATGCCTTGCGACGCGTCCTCATCGGCAGCCTCGAAGGCAGCGCCATCACTGCGGTACGTATTTCCGGCGTTAACCACGAGTACGCCACCGTGCCTGGAGTTCGTGAAGACGTGCTCGACATTCTGCTCAACTGCAAGCAGATTTCCGTTAACAGTCGCAACCGCGAGCTGGAGATCGGCCGTTTGGTGGTGAACGGCCCCGCGACGGTGACCGCCGCGGATCTGCAGTTTTCCTCCCAGGTCCAGGTAATCGATTCAGATCGCCTGATCGCGACCGTGGCCGAAGGCCACAGCCTCGAAATGGAGGTACATGTGGAGCGAGGTGTGGGCTATCGCCCTGTCGATCGCCACAGCGAAGACACCAGCGCCATCGATCTGCTTCAGATCGATGCGGTGTTCAAGCCGGTTCGCCGGGTCAACTACACGGTGGATGAAACCGCTGTGGGCGAAGGCGGCTCTGCTCGGGAAAGGCTGCGCCTGGAGATAGAAACCAATGGCAGCGTCACTCCAGACGACGCCATGGCCCAATCAGCCAACCAGCTGATTGGCCTGTTCCAGCCCCTGGCCAGCTTGACCATGGTGGAAGAGCCCGGACTTGAACCCGAGCCCTCCGCCGAGGCCCAAATTCCCCTCGAAGAACTCAACCTCTCCGTGCGGGCCTACAACTGCCTGAAGCGCGCCCAGGTCAACTCCGTCTCCGACCTGATGGGCTTCAGCTACGAAGATCTGCTGGAGATCAAAAACTTCGGCTCCAAGTCAGCCGACGAGGTGATCGAAGCGCTGGAGCGCATCGGTATCACCCTGCCCCAGAGCCGCACCAGCGCCTGATCGGCGGCGACTTTCCCGACAGCCTTCTCACCTGAGTCAGCCCCATGCGACACCAGTGCCGAGTCCCCATGCTGGGACGCCCCGCCGACCAACGCAAAGCCATGCTGCGTGGTCTCACCACCCAGTTGATCCGCGAAGGTCGTGTGACCACGACCAAAGCCCGTGCCAAGGCGTTGCGCGATGAAGCTGAGCGCATGATCAGCCTGGCCAAAGACGGCAGCCTGTCTGCCCGTCGCCGCGCTATTGGCTACATCTATGACAAGCAGTTGGTTCACGCCTTGTTTGACAAAGCCCAAGACCGCTACGGCGAGCGTCAAGGTGGCTACACCCGCATCATCCGCACCGTTACGCGCCGCGGCGACAACGCCGAGATGGCCATCATCGAATTGGTCTGAGCTTCTCCCCATCTGGCGAGACACCAAACTGCCGCGGTGGCGCAACCCCACCGCGGTTTTTTAATGGCTGCATGGTGCCCGTGTTAACAACCGCCCCTGCCCTGCGTCGCATCGCTCTTTGCCTGCAATACGACGGCTCCGCCTACTGCGGCTGGCAACGGCAGAGCAATGCCCACAGTGTGCAGCAAACCCTGGAGCAAGCGATCGCAGGGCTGGATCCCCAGGGAACCAACCGCACCATGGCGGCTGGCCGCACCGATACGGGCGTACATGCTGCTGCCCAGGTGGCACACTTCGAAACTGCTGGGCCAATTCCAGCGCAGCGCTGGGCCAAGGCCCTGAATGGACGCCTACCAACCTCGATCCGCGTCCGAGCAGCCGTCGAAGTTGCTTCCAGCTGGCACGCCCGCTTCAGCGCCAGCTACCGGCGATATCGCTACACGATCTACAACGCCCGCACACCCAACCTGTTCCTGGCCCCCTGGAGCTGGCACCGCTATCGGTGCCAGCTCGATGAAGAGGCCATGGGCCAGGCCCTGGGGGCCATGCTGGGCGAACACGACTTTTCCGCTTTTCAGCGAGCGGGCAGCCGCCGAGCACACGGCCGCACCACCCTTCAGGAGGTGAAGTTGGAGCGCCAGGGTGACCTGATCAGCGTGGAGCTGCAAGCCAGCGGCTTTCTGTACGGCATGGTGCGCCTTGTGCTCAGCCAACTCGTGGCGGTTGGCGAGGGGAGGCTCAGCAGCGACGCCTTCGAGCGCCGCTGGCGCGAATGCCGGCGTGTTGAAGTGAAAGACGCAGCACCACCCCAGGGCCTCTGCTTGCTGCGGGTGGGCTACCCAGAACCAGTGTTCCCGAGAGCCGCCTGGTATGATTGCCAGCCGCGGTATCAGCTAGAGATTTCCGACTCTCCGGATCTCCAGCCTGGTTCAGCTAAGCCTTTCGTCAGCTCAGCGCCGCTGCCTCCAGGGAGCGCGCCGGCCAGGCGGTAAGGTCTCTGAACACGGACGTTGGGTTTCCAACGACCAGCTGTCCTGCCCCACTTCCGGCCTGCCGGTGCCTGATCAGGCGAAATGAACAAGACCCCCCTGCCCTCTATCGATTCCCTCGACCGCCAGTGGTATCTGGTGGATGCAGAGAATCAGACCCTCGGTCGCCTGGCGAGCGAAGTGGCCCAAGTGCTGCGCGGCAAGAACAAGCCCTGCTACACCCCCCACCTCGACACCGGCGACTTTGTCATCGTCATCAACGCCGACAAGGTGAAGGTGAGTGGTAACAAGTCGACCCAGAAGATCTACCGCCGCCATTCCGGCCGGCCTGGTGGCATGAAGACCGAAACCTTCGCCCACCTCCAAGCCCGGATTCCCGAGCGGATCGTGGAGAAAGCCATCAAGGGCATGCTTCCCCACAACGCCCTCGGCCGCCAGTTGTTCCGCAAACTGAAGGTCTACAAGGGCACTGAGCATCCTCACGCTGCCCAGCAACCCCAGCCCCTTGCCCTCGATCCCGCCACTGCCGCCCAATGAGCACCAACAAAGTCGTCTATTGGGGTACGGGTCGTCGTAAGACAGCAGTAGCCCGTGTGCGTGTGGTTCCCGGGAATGGCACCGTCACCATCAATGGTCGCCCTGGCGACAACTACCTCAACTACAACCCCGTTTACCTAGCAGCAGTCAAAGCACCCCTGAAGACTCTGGGTCTCGCAACCGACTACGACCTCCTCGTAAACGTTCGTGGCGGCGGTCTGACCGGCCAAGCCGATGCCATCAAGCAAGGTGCAGCTCGTGCCCTTTGTGAGTTGTCCCCTGACAACCGCAAGCCCCTAAAAACCGAGGGACATCTCAGCCGCGACCCCCGCGCCAAGGAGCGCCGTAAGTACGGCCTGAAGAAAGCCCGTAAGGCTCCCCAGTTCTCCAAGCGCTGATTTCCTCTCCTCGCCATCAGCCCCACCCAGTCATGCCCAAGGCCGAAATTCATCCCACCTGGTATCCCGATGCCAAGGTGATCTGCAACGGAGAGGTGGTAATGACCACCGGTTCCACCTCACCCGAGCTTCACGTCGATGTTTGGAGTGGCAACCATCCCTTCTACACCGGTACCCAGAAAATCCTCGATACCGAGGGCCGTGTCGACCGTTTCATGCGCAAGTACGGCATGGGTGGGGCAGATTCCCTCTCCAACGCCTCTGCCAAGCAGGAGTCCAAAGTTGAGGCTACGACCGAGGCCCCAGCTGCGGCCGAAGCCTGATCTCCTCAGGCCTGATTGAACCCCCCAGCCGGGTGCTTACGGGCACCCGGCTTTGTGTTGTCTGGTGCCCATGTGGGCTCCTACCACCTCGCTGATGGATCCTTCCCTGCTGCATGAGCGCCTGGAAACGGCCCGCCGCACCTTCGAAACCCTGGAGCGCCAGCTGGCAGATCCAGCCGTGGCTGCAAACCCCAGCCAGATGCAGGCCATCGCCCGAGAGAGAGCACGACTCGAGCCCTTGGTGCAGGACCACCTGAGCCTGCAGAAACTAGAAAAGGAAGAACGAGAAGCCCGCGCCCTGCTGAAAGAACATCGGGGCGACCCCTCGATGGAGGAACTTGTCACCGAGGAGCTGGCAAGCCTGGCGGAAGCCACCGCCAGCCTGCGCGACAAGCTCACGGTGGCCCTACTGCCACGAGACCCCCGCGATGAGCGCAGCGTGATGCTGGAGATTCGCGCCGGCGCCGGTGGCGATGAAGCGGCGATCTGGGCCGGGGATCTAGCCCGCATGTATGAGCGCTATGCCCAAGGGGTGGGCTGGCGGGTGGAACCTGTGAGCGCGTCCGAAGCCGAGCTCGGGGGCTACAAAGAACTGATCCTCGCCATCAAGGGTGATGGGGTTTTCAGCCAGCTGAAGTTCGAGGCCGGCGTGCATCGGGTGCAACGGGTGCCGGCTACCGAATCCCAGGGCCGGGTACATACCTCAACCGCAACGGTCGCCGTAATGCCGGAGGCCGATCCCGTGGAGGTTCAAATCGACCCCGGCGACATCGAAATCAGTACCGCCCGCTCCGGTGGAGCCGGCGGCCAGAACGTCAACAAAGTGGAAACGGCCGTGGACCTGCTGCACAAGCCCACCGGCATTCGGGTGTTCTGCACCCAGCAGCGCTCCCAGCTACAGAACCGCGAGCGAGCCATGGAAATCCTGCGGGCCAAGCTCTATGAGCGCCAGCTGGCAGAAGCCAACGCCCAGGAACGTTCCACCAGGCTGGCCCAAGTGGGCAGCGGCGACCGCAGCGAGAAGATCCGCACCTACAACTACAAGGACAACCGCACCACCGACCACCGCCTCGGCCGCAACTTCGCACTTGAGCCGGTGCTCAACGGCCAGCTGCACGATCTGATCGGAGCGTCAATCGCCGCCGATCAGAGCCGCCAGCTCGAAGAGCTGGCCCAACAAGTAGCTAGCTGATGGGCCTCAAGAACCAATCACATATTTGGCCCACTCGCCATGCTGCCCTGCCGAAATCTGGCGACTGGCTTCAAAGCTGAAGCCGCTTAAAGGGCGATGGGGTGGGCGTAGTAGGGGCATAGCCGCCTCCCGCGGCGTGCGGTTGCCCTTACGAACATTGCAGGGCAGACAGGCAGTGGTGACGTTTTCCCAGGTATCGAGGCCTCCACGGCTGCGCGGCACCACATGGTCAACGGAGAGCTGGTCTGCACTGGCACCGCAGTACTGGCAGCGATGGCCATCGCGGTGAAACAGGTTGCGGCGGGTCAGGGGCAACTGCTTATAGGGCACCCGCACGAAATGACGCAGGCGGATCACTGTTGGCAGCAGGGTGTCCTCGCGAATCCTGTGATCGGGGTCATGCTCAAGACCCTCCGCCTTCCCCTTCAGAACCATCACCACGGCCCGACGCCAGGTGGTGATATTGAGGGGCTCGTAGGACGCATTTAGAACGAGAACGTGGCCCATGCCAGCACCCGTGATGGGAGGCATGCTAGTGGCAATATTCGCTGGCATCCGTGACCCAGGCGACCGATACCAGCGGGAGCGCCACGGCCCATGAGGCGACCCTGGCCCGGCAACGGGCCTGGGTAGAGGTGAACACCGCAGCCATAAGTGCCAACGCCCGCAGCCTTAAACGCTGCATCGGCGCCGACGCCGAGCTGATGGCCGTGGTCAAGGCCGACGGCTACGGCCACGGCTCGATCCCCGTGGCCCGGGCCGCCCTCGCCGGTGGAGCCAGCCAATGCGGCGTCGCCACCCTGGCTGAGGGCATCGAACTGCGGCGGGCTGGCATCGAGGCGCCGATCCTGGTGCTCGGCAATCTCACCCAGGCAGAGGAGCTGCGCAGCTGTCTGCACTGGCAGCTCATGCCCACCATCAGTGGCATGCGCGAAGCCCTGCTCTGCCAAAACCTCGCCAGCGGCCAAGGCCGCCCGATGGCCCTGCAGCTCAAGCTCGACACCGGCATGGCACGGCTAGGGGCAGACTGGCAGGAGGGCCCCAGGCTCGTGGCCGCGATCACGGAACTGGAAGCCGTGGAGTTGGCCGGCCTCTATTCACACCTCGCTAGTGCCGATGCGTCAGCAGACGCCGATGACGGGCTCACCGATCAACAGCAACGGCTTTTCGAGACGGTTCTGCAAGCCCTGCAGGACCAGCGACTGCACGGTGGCATCCGCCACTTGGCCAACTCAGCCGGCACCCTGCGCAGCCCTCGGCTGCACTACGACCTGGTGCGCGTCGGCCTGGCGCTATACGGCCACAGCCCGGCTCCCCACCTCTCCTCTGTAGCACCCCTACAGGGCGCCATGACCCTGCACGCCCGCGTCAGCCTGATTCGGGAGGTGGGCGCCGGGGTGGGGGTGAGCTACGGACATCGCTTCCGCACCAGCCGCCCCAGCCGTTTGGCCGTTGTTGGCATCGGCTACGCCGATGGCGTTCCCCGCCAGCTCTCCAACCAGCTGGAAGTGCTGTTCGCTGGCCAACGTTTACCCCAGGTGGGAGCCATCACCATGGACCAGCTAGTGCTCGATGCCACCGACTGCCTGGGATTGGAGGTGGGGTCGGTGGTGACTCTGCTGGGCCAGGAAGGAGGCGAACAAATAACCCCCACCGACTGGAGCGATCGCTGCCAGACCATCCCCTGGGAAATCCTCTGCGGCTTCAAGCACCGCCTGCCGCGACTCACCCCCGCCCAGGCAGCTTGGGAGGCCCCAGGCGATGGGGCTCACTGATAAGCTCGTCTGGCCCCTGGAGAGGTGGCTGAGTGGTTGAAAGCGGCTCCCTGCTAAGGAGTTACAGGAGGCAACTCTTGTCGAGGGTTCGAATCCCTCCCTCTCCGTTGTCAAACCCGGATGCTTAGTTACTGCTGGCTCCGGCCAGTCGGCTAGCTATTTCGGGCAGGAGTCTGGGATCCTGGGCGCAGGCCTGGCCCTCAGAGAAAATGACCAGCAGGAATGGTCTTGCTTTTCGCGAGGAGTCCTCGGCTGGCAGCTCCACGTAGGCGGCATCGTGCCGGGCCTGGCTCATCCAGCCCGCCTTGCTCCAGAGGCGAGAGCCCACGGGCAATCCCTCCCCGATGAAGCCGTCCACTTGGTTTTCCGGATCCGCAAGGCGCAGGTCCCGATCCAGACTGCGGGCCAGCAGGGCAGCCATACGGGCACAGGCCGGTGGCGACACCAGGGCCGACGCCAGCACAGCCTGCAACAGACGGGCGACCGCATCGGTGCTGAGCCGATTGCGGTTTTCCAGTTCGGCACCGTAGAAGTCACGCTCCCGGCCGTAGGGCCCGTCTCCCCAGGTTTTCTGGCAGGCATTGCAGCCCTGCAGCTCCGGCCAGCCAAGCTCGCTCAGCCAGCGATTCACCAGCTGACGCTGCTCCACCCAGTGGGCCATGCGCTCGGGGGGCAGGGAGGGGCCGCTGGTGGTGCCACTCAGCAGATCCACTACAAGGGAGGTGGCGTCGTTGCTGGAGTCGCGAATCATGTCTGACAGGGCACGCCGAAGCTCAGGCGTGTCGGCAAGTAGATCAGCCTGGCGCCAGGCCTCAGCTGCCACCAAATACACCAGCTTCACAACGCTGGCTGGGTAGCGAGGACGCTCTCCCGTCCAGCTCGCACCTTGCACCGGCTGGCCCCAGAACAGATCTGGATCCAGATCGGCGGCTCGGCCAATCAAGGGCTGGTCGTAGCGGAGCCAGGTAATGGAAAGGTGCTGGGCCAAACCCGGCCTCCCCTCAAGCTCCAGAGCCCGCACCAGATCGGCCAGGATCTGAGCCATGGCTGGATCGGGGCTGTAAAAAGCCATCACCGCCGGCCAACGTTGTGGCGAGATTAGGTGTGGCGACAGTAAACAACATTGACCCGACCCAGCTGACTGCCGGCACCCCTGCCGCACCGGAATGGCTCATCGCCGGCACGATCTGGCAGCTCACTGCCAGCGTGGATCTCTACAGCCAGCCCCGCAGTGGCGGTTTGGCCAGCCAAGCCTGGCCAAACCGCCACCTGCAAATCCTGACCAGCCCTGCAGCTTCAGTGCAAGGGATGCGATTGCGGGTACGCCTGCTCGACGATGGCTACCCAGGCTGGCTCGAGCCCGATGCCCTGCTGGGAAGAGCACTAGCGAGCACCCGGCCCCAGCCGCAACTTCTGCACCGCTGCCATATTGCCCGCAAGCTGGCCCCGGTACTGGCCTTCGCCGAGTCCGCCCGGTGCATGCCAAACACCTACCTCTGGGGCGGCAGCTTGGGCCCCAACTACGACTGCTCCGGGCTGGTGCAGAGGGCCTACGCCAGCGCCGGCATATGGATTCCGCGCGATGCCTACCTGCAGGAGCGTTTCTGCCAGCCGGTGGCGGTGCAGCCGGGCCAGGTGCAGTTGCTGGAGCCCGGCGACCTGATCTTTTTTGGCACACCCCAGCGCTGCACCCATGTGGGACTGCATCTCGATCGCGGCCGCTATCTGCATAGCTCCGGCGTAGCCCACGGCCGCAACGGCATCGGCCTCGACGACCTTGCACCCCACAACCCCGATCCGGTGGCGCGCCACTACCGACTGGAACTACGGGGAGCGGGGCGGGTTATGCACAGCCATGACGGCAGTCCCCTACCCACCTAGGGTCGACGCCAGGGCGCAGAACGAAATGCAGCAAACGGGAGAAGGCAAGCCCGAGCTTTCCGTCGTGGTGCCCCTCTACAACGAAGAGGAGAGCCTGCCTCAATTGGTGGAGCAGTTGCTGGCGACGCTGCGACCGCTGGGCCTGGGCTTTGAGTTGGTTCTGGTGGACGATGGATCCAGGGATGGCACAGGGACGGTGCTCGGCCAGCTGGCCGCATCGATACCAGAGCTAGTGGCCGTACTGCTGCGGCGCAATTACGGCCAGACGGCGGCAATGGCAGCCGGTTTTGACGCCAGCGGCGGTGCGGTGATTGTGACCCTCGATGGCGATCTGCAGAACGACCCTGCTGATATCCCCCTGTTGTTGGCCGAGCTCGAGCAGGGCTTCGACTTAGTAAGCGGCTGGCGCCACCAGCGCCAGGATGCGGCGATGCAACGGCTGCTGCCAAGCCGAATCGCCAACCGCTTGATCGCCCGGGTCACTGGGGTGCGCCTGCACGACTACGGCTGCTCGCTCAAGGCTTACCGGCGGGAGGTTGTAACAGATCTAAACCTCTACGGCGAACTGCACCGCTTCCTGCCCGCCCTGGCGTTCATCGAAGGAGCCCGTATTAGCGAGGTGAAAGTGAACCACCATCCCCGTCGCTTTGGGGAGAGCAAGTACGGGCTCGACCGCACTTTTCGGGTTCTGATGGACCTACTGACGGTCTGGTTCATGAAGCGCTTCCTGACCAGGCCCATGCATGTGTTCGGCTTCGGCGGCCTGGCCGCCATGGGTGCAGGCCTGCTGATCGGCCTCTGGCTGGTGGGCGAAAAACTACTGCTTGGCGCCGACATCGGCGATCGCCCCCTGCTGTTGATGGCCCTGCTGAGCTTTCTCACGGGGGTGCAACTCTTCTGCTTTGGCCTGCTAGCCGAACTGCAGATGCGCACCTACCACGAAAGCCAGGGGCGGCCGATTTACCGGGTGCGCGCCACCTTGCGGGGCAGCGGCCCCTGAAGGAAGTGAAGGGTTACTGGGATTGAATTTTTATGTCGCCCTAGCCAGCCCCTAAGGCTGCATCGGGTGGTCTCCGTACAGTATTGATGGTTGCTATTGGCCCGAGCCATGACTGGAGTATTTGCCGCCGCCTGGTTGCCCTCGGTGTTGGTACCACTTGTTGGAATCCTCGGCCCAGCCGTGGCCATGGCCCTGCTCTTCAACGTGATCGAAGCCCGCGACTGAGCCCGATCCAAAGCCGTCGCTCAGCCTCACCGCCTACCCCCGCCACCATGACCGTGACCCCCGTGGCCGACCCCTGCGTCGGCAATTTGGCAACACCAGTCAACAGCAGCTATTTCAGCCGGGCCTTCCTCAATGCCCTGCCCGCCTACCGCCCCTCCCTCTCGCCGAACCGTCGCGGCTTGGAAGTGGGGATGGCCCACGGCTTCTTCCTGTACGGCCCCTTCGCCATCTGTGGACCCCTGCGGCTCACCGAGTACGCCAGCACCGCTGGTTTGCTCGCCTCGATCGGACTTGTTTCGATACTGACCGTGTGCCTCTCGATCTACGGCACCGCTGGCAACGGCCCCAACATCCAGCCGGCTGACGCCACCATCGACAATCCTCCCGCGGACCTGTTCACCAAAGCTGGTTGGGCAGAGTTTGCCAGTGGCTTCTGGCTCGGTGGCTGCGGCGGCGCAGCATTTGCTTGGTTCCTTGCCGGCACAACCATCGTTGCCCCGCTGGTCAACATCGCTGGCGGCGTCTGGAGCGTCAACTGAATCCCAAGCGGCATTCACATCCTCTAAAAGCCCCGACTAGTCGGGGCTTTTTTATTGGAGTTTATTTGAGTTATCTATTGAGCACGGCTCAATCAACAATCGCTTCCGGGCACAAAGCAACGGGTGACCCGCCTGCCCAGCGAGTGGAGACAGCAGCCAGACGGCGTTGAGTTGCAAGCGGGGAGAGCTGACCTTCTGGGCAGGAGAACTATCCCCGAGTGGCAAGGCAAACAACAACCAATAGACAACAAAAAACCCCGGCAAACGCCGGGGTTAATTCGTCCCTCGAGGGAACAAGCAGACTGCGATTAGCCGAACTTGCCTGAGGTGGAGGCAATCAAGAATGCTGCATACGTGAGTATGTAGCCGATAGTGAAGTGAGCAAGACCCACCACACGTGCCTGAACAATCGATAGGGCAACTGGCTTATCACGCCAGCCCACCAGGTTGGCGAGCGGAGTGCGCTGATGAGCCCAGACGATGGTCTCGATCAGTTCCTGCCAGTAGCCGCGCCAAGAGATCAGGAACATGAAACCAGTAGCCCAAACCAGGTGACCGAACAGGAACATCCAGGACCAAACGGCCAGGTTGTTGCTGCCAAACGGGTTATAACCGTTGATCAGCTGAGAGGAGTTGAGCCACAGGTAGTCGCGGAACCAACCCATTAGATAGGTGCTGGATTCGTTGAACTGAGCCACGTTGCCCTGCCATATGGCGAGGTGCTTCCAGTGCCAGTAGAAGGTGACCCAACCAACCGTGTTCAGAGCCCAAAAGACACTCAGATAGAAAGAGTCCCAGGCACTGATGTCACAGGTACCACCACGGCCGGGACCGTCGCAGGGGAAGGAATAGCCGAAGTCCTTTTTATCAGGCATCAGCTTGGAACCCCGAGCATCCAGGGCACCTTTCACCAGGATCAGAGTCGTGGTGTGCAGACCGAGCGCAATAGCATGGTGAACAAGGAAGTCACCAGGACCAATCTGCAGGAACAGATCGTTGCCGCCATTGATTGCATCGATCCAACCAGGCAGATAAACAGCGCTAGCCGTACTAGCCGCGGATGCAGAATTAGATAGCAACACATCCATGCCGTACATCGCCTTGCCGGAAGCGGCCTGGACGAATTGAGCAAAAACGGGTTCAACCAAGATCTGCTTCTCGGGAGTACCGAATGCCACGACCACGTCGTTGTGAACGTAGAGACCCAGGGTGTGGAAACCGAGGAACAAGGAGACCCAACTCAGGTGGCTGATGATGGCTTCCTTGTGCTCAAGCATCCGAGCCAACACGTTGTCCTTGTTGGCTTCCGGGTCGTAGTCGCGGATTAAGAAGATCGCACCGTGGGCGAAAGCACCGCACATCAGGAAGATGGCGATGTACTGGTGGTGGGTATAAAGCGCTGCCTGCGTTGTGTAGTCCTTAGCGATAAACGCGTAGGACGGCATCGCATACATATGCTGTGCCACCAGACTGGTGACCACACCCAAAGACGCCAGCGCCAGACCGAGCTGGAAGTGGAGCGAATTGTTGATCGTGTCGTAGAGACCCTTGTGACCGGCGCCGAGGTCACCAGGGGTGCCCTTGGGTGGGTTGTGGGCTTCCAGAATCTCGCGAATCGAGTGGCCGATACCGAAGTTGGTCCGGTACATGTGGCCAGCGATCACAAAGATGCAACCGATCGCCAGGTGGTGGTGGGCGATGTCCGTGAGCCACAGGGCTTCCGTCTGGGGGTGGAACCCGCCGAGGAAGGTGAGAATCGCGGTGCCTGAACCTTCAGCAGTGCCGAACTGCTGATAGACGGTGTCGGGGTTCTGGGCGTAAACACCCCAGTTGCCAGTAAAGAAAGGAGCCAGACCTGCGGGGTGAGGCAGCACTGAGAGGAAGTTATCCCAACCCACGTGCTGACCACGGGCCTCAGGGATAGCCACGTGAACCAGGTGACCGGTCCAAGCGATGGAGCTGAAACCGAACAGAACCGCCAGGTGGTGGTTTAGCCGGGATTCAGCATTTTTGAACCAGGCCAAAGATGGCCGGAACTTGGGCTGAAGGTGGAGCCAGCCTGCAAACAGGGCCCAAGCCGACAGGATCATCATGAAGATGGAACCCTGATAAAGCTCAGCGTTGGTGGTCATACCGATCGTGTACCACCAGTGGTACAGACCCGAATAAGCAATGTTTACAGGGGAGGAAGCGCCAGCCTGTGTGAAGGCGGCGATGGCTCCTTGGCCGAAGTGGGGATCCCAGATCGCGTGAGCGATGGGACGGACATGCAGAGGATCGGCGACCCACTGCTCAAAGTTGCCCTGCCAGGCGATATGGAACAGGTTGCCCGAAACCCATAGGCCAATGATGGCCAGGTGACCGAAGTGGGTTGAGAACAGCTTTTGGTAAAGCCGCTCCTCGGTCATGCCGTCGTGGCTCTCGAAATCGTGAGCCGTGGCAATGCCGTACCAAATCCGGCGGGTTGTCGGGTCCTGTGCCAGACCCTGGCTGAACGAAGGAAATTTCGTTGCCATTGGGAGAGGTCAGGAAAGGTCAGCCGACCGCGACGATGCGGGCCAGGAAAAATGCCCAGGTTGTTGCAATACCGCCCAACAAATAGTGAGCGACACCGACAGCACGGCCCTGGGTGATGGAAAGCGCCCGCGGTTGGATGGCGGGTGCAACCCTCAGCTTGTTGTGAGCCCAGACGATGGACTCGATCAGCTCTTGCCAGTAGCCGCGGCCACTGAACAGGAACATCAGGCTGAAGGCCCAAATGAAGTGGGCTCCCAGGAACATCAAGCCATAGGCACTGGAACTCGAGCCGTAGCTGTTGATCACCTGTGCGGCTTGGGCCCAGAGGAAGTCCCGCAGCCAACCATTAATGGTGATGGCGCTTTGGGCAAAGTTGCCATTGGTGATGTGCTGGACGCTGCCGTCAGCGTTGACGGTGCCCCATACGTCGCTCTGCATCTTCCAAGAGAAGTGGAAAATGACGATCGACAGGGAGTTGTACATCCAGAACAGGCCAAGGAACACGTGGTCCCAAGCCGACACCTGGCAGGTACCGCCACGGCCAGGGCCGTCGCAGGGGAAGCG
>Ga0105105_10000718_pt1 | contig 14736 bp, 14 predicted proteins | sample PPLLaktember2015_4_FD_79108 | JGI IMG/M metagenome (GOLD analysis project Ga0105105, IMG submission 79108) | Freshwater sediment microbial communities from Prairie Pothole Lake near Jamestown, North Dakota, USA - PPLs Lake P8 Core (1) Depth... | ecosystem: Environmental > Aquatic > Freshwater >... | reverse complement strand
TGTTGGTGTGCACATTGCCGTCGCCAGCGTGCATGTGCAGTGCCACCCAGACGCGGCCTTTCAGCACGCGCTGGTGGATGGCCGTGCATTCGGCGAGGATCGTGGTGAACGCTGCGCCATTGAAGATGCCTTGCAGTGGTGCGCGGATCTGCGTCTTCCAGCTGGCGCGCAGGCGGTGATCCTGCAACTGCGGGAACAGCGCATCCACATCGCGCAACCAACCGGCCCAGAGCGAACGGACCTCGCGCACCAGCGCCAGCGCCTGCTGCACGCGGTCTTCCAGCAGCTCGGCGCTGGGGATGTCGTTGGCGTCGTCGGTCTTGCCCAGCGGCAGCTGACCGCGGGTGAAGAAGGTTTCCAGGGCTTCGCACAGCTTGAGCTTGTTGCGCAGCGAGAGCTCGATGTTGATGCGCTCGATGCCCTCGGTGTACTCGCCCATACGCGGCAGCGGGATCACCACGTCTTCGTTCACCTTGAAGGCGTTGGTGTGCTTGCTGATGGCCGCGGTGCGCTTGCGGTCGAGCCAGAACTTCTTGCGTGCCTCGGCGCTGATGGCCACGAAGCCTTCACCGCTGCGGCCGTTGGCCAGGCGGATCACCTCGCTGGTGGCGCGCGCCACGGCGTCGGCGTCGTCGCCCACGATGTCGCCCACCAGCACCATCTTCGGCAAGGTGCCGCGCTTGCTCTTGGTCGCGTAGCCCACGGCCTTGAGGTAGCGGTCATCCAGGTGCTCCAGGCCCGCGAGGATGGCGCCACCCGGGCGCTTCATCTCGGCGAACATGAAATCCTTGATGTCCACGATGGACGGCACGCAGTCCTTGGGGTTGCCAAAGAACTCCAGGCACACGGTGCGCACATGCTCGGGCATGCGGTGCACCAGCCAGCGGGCGCTGGTGATCAGGCCGTCACAGCCTTCTTTCTGGATGCCCGGCAGACCGGCCAGGAACTTGTCGGTCACGTCCTTGCCCAGGCCTTCCTTGCGGAAGGTGGCGCCGGGGATCACCAGCTGTTCGGTGCGGACGTGCGTCTTGCCGTTGGCTTCGAAGTATTTCAGTTCGAAGGTGGCGACCTCGGCGTCGTGGATCTTGCCGCGGTTGTGGTCCAGGCGCGTGACTTCGAGCCACTGCGCCTGCGGTGTCACCATGCGCCAGCTCACCAGGTTGTCGAGCGCCGTGCCCCAGAGCACGGCCTTCTTGCCACCGGCGTTCATGGCGATGTTGCCACCCACGCACGAGGCTTCTGCGGAGGTCGGGTCCACCGCAAACACATGCCCCGCGCGCTCGGCCGCATCGGCCACGCGCTGCGTCACCACACCGGCTTCGGTCCAGATCGTCGGCAGCGCCTCGGTGTGGCCAGGCACCGCCACGAACTCCACCTCGGTCATGGCTTCGAGCTTTTCGGTGTTGATCACCGCGCTCTTCCAGGTCAGCGGGATCGCGCCGCCGGTGTAGCCGGTGCCGCCGCCGCGCGGCACGATGGTGAGACCCAGCTCGAAACAGCCGCGCACCAGCTCGGCCATCTCAGCCTCGGTGTCGGGCGTCAGCACCACAAACGGGTATTCCACGCGCCAGTCGGTCGCGTCGGTCACGTGCGACACGCGCGAGAGGCCGTCGAACTTGATGTTGTCCCTGGCGGTCAGGCGGCGCAACGCCTTGGTCGCGCGCTGGCGCAGCGCGGCCATCTCTTCGAACGAACGGGAAAATGCATCGACCGCGCCACGGGCAGCGGCCAGCAGCTCGGCCACCAGCGCATCACGTGCCGCATCATCCTGCGGCGTGCGGCGCTTCTGCACCTCGCCCAGGCGGTGGTGCAAGGCGTCCACCAGCGCGGCGCGGCGCTTGGGGTTGTCCAGCAGATCGTCCTGCAGATACGGGTTGCGCTGCACGACCCAGATGTCGCCCAGCACCTCGTACAGCATGCGCGCCGAACGGCCGGTGCGACGCTCGCCCCGCAATTCATCCAGCAAGCTCCAAGCCCGGGAGCCCAGCAGCCTCAGCACAATTTCACGATCCGAGAAAGAGGTGTAGTTGTACGGGATCTCGCGCAGACGCGGCGCGTCATCGGCAAGGGTTTCCAGTAACGAAATCGGCGTGGGGGCGTTCATGTGAGGTCGCAGGCGGTCAGCGAAAGGCGCTGGGCCGACGATGGTACCGCAGCGCACCAAACACACATCTGCGCTCCGGGTACTGGCACACTCGCGTGCACCACCCTTTCACGCCGCGATGAACGACACGCTACACCCCAGCGGAAACCGGTCCGCACCCTGGCCTTACCCAAGCTGGATCGCCCACCGAGGTGCCGGCCAGCTCGCCCCGGAAAATACGCTGGCCGCGTTTCGCCTCGGTGCCGCACACGGCTACCGCATGTTCGAGTGCGATGCCAAGCTCAGCGCCGACGGCGTGGTGTTCCTGCTGCACGACGATACGCTGGATCGCACCAGCAACGGCCATGGCCTGGGAGGCGACCTGTCGTGGTCGGAACTGAGCCAGCTGGACGCGGGCAGTTGGCACTCTCGCCCGTACGCTGGTGAACCGCTGCCCACACTGGCAGCGGTGGCACGCTTCTGCCAGGCCAATGGCTGTCTGTTGAACATCGAGATCAAGCCCACGCCGGGCACCGAGGACGCCACGGGCCGCGCGGTGGCCCTGGCGGCTGCGCACCTGTGGGACGGCCCATGCCAAGTGCCAGGGCAGCCGGTGCCGCCCGACCAGCAGCCCCCACTTTTGTCCTCATTCCAGCCAGAGGCGCTCGCTGCTGCACAGGCCGCTGCCCCGGCACTGCCGCGCGGCCTGCTGCTGGAAACGCTCTGGACCGGCTGGCTCGAAACGGCACACACGCTGGGCTGCGCGGCGGTGATCTGCGACGAGTTGCTGTGGGACCAGACCACCCTGAGCCGGGTGCACAGGGCGGGCCTGCGGGCCCTGGCTTACACGGTGAACGAAACAGCGTCTGCAGAACGGCTGATCGGCCTGGGCCTGGACGGCCTCATCACCGACCGCATTGACCGGTTTGACCCGGAAGGACAGATGAGCACCTGACTCAACGGCGTTGCAAGGTCGCCGCCAGCGTCCCCTGCACCAGCACCAGAGCGGCGTAGGTCAACATCTTGCCGTCGCGGCCGAAGACCCCCAGTCCCACCAGCAACACCAGCACGCCGGCACCCACGAGCCAGCCCAGCTCCCGCCGCCAGGAGGCCTGGCCACGGCCCCAGCGCAGGGCCAAGGTCAACAGGATGGCCAGTCCGATGGCTGGCGCGACAAAGCCCAGCAGATGGGCCAGGAAAGTGGTGAATGTCATGCCCCACCCCGGTGAGGCATGGGCGCAATGCGAGGAAGCAATGAAGGCATACAGCTTCAATTTTATAATCCGGCCATGTCTGTCTGGGCCCTCGGCATCAACCACCACACGGCTCCGCTCGATTTGCGGGGCCGGTTTGCCTTCGCCCTCGACCAGATCCAGCCCACGCTGAACGGTTACCGGCAGAGCCTAGCGCGCCAGCCCGAAGCCACTTTGCTCTCCACCTGCAACCGCACCGAGTTGTACGGCGCGGGTGACCCGGCCGCCGTGGAACCCACGTTGGAATGGCTCGCCCACACCGGTGGCGTGAGCAGCCACGTGTTGCGCGACCACGCCTACATCCTGCGCGAGGACCAGGTCGCGCGCCACGCGTTTCGCGTCGCCAGCGGGCTGGACAGCATGGTGCTGGGCGAGGCCCAGATCCTGGGCCAGATGAAGGACGCGGTGCGCGCCGCCGACGAGGCCGGCGCGCTGGGCACCACGCTGCACCAGCTGTTCCAGCGCTCGTTTGCGGTGGCCAAGCAGGTGCGCACCTCCACCGAGATCGGCGCCCATTCCATCAGCATGACAGCCGCAGCCGTGCGCCTGGCGAGCCAGCTGTTTGAAGATCTGAAAGACATCAAGGTCCTGTTCGTTGGCGCCGGCGAGATGATCGAGCTGGCCGCCACCCACTTTGCAGCCAAGACACCCAAGGCGATGGCCATCGCCAACCGCACGCTGGAGCGCGGCGAAAAGCTGGCCGGGCGCTTCGGCGCCGAGGTGATGCGCCTGGCCGACATTCCAGACCGCCTGCACGAGTTCGACGCGGTGGTCAGCTGCACCGCCAGCACGCTGCCGATCATCGGCCTGGGCGCGGTCGAGCGCGCCCTGAAAAAGCGCCGACACCGCCCCATGTTCATGGTCGATCTGGCCGTACCGCGGGACATCGAGTTCGAGGTCAAGGGTCTGAGCGATGTCTACCTCTACACCGTGGACGACCTGGCCAGCGTGGTGCAGACCGGCAAGGACAACCGGCAGGCCGCCGTGGCCCAGGCCGAAGCGATCATCGACGCCGGTGTGCTGAGCTTCATGCACTGGCTGGAGCAGCGTGACCCCGCCGCCGGCGTGGTGCCTCTGATCCAGCAGATTCATGCCCAGACCGACGCGTGGCGCAACGCCGAAATGGCCCGGGCCAAAAAGCTGCTGGCCAAGGGCGAGTCGGTGGATGCGGTGCTCGAAGCCCTGTCGCGCGGGCTCACGCAGAAGATGCTGCATGGCACCCTGGCCGAACTGCGAGCGGGCGACGCTGAAACGCGCGCAGCCACCGCGCAGACGGTTTCGCGCCTGTTCCTGCGCGAAGATCCTGTCAAGCCGCCGCGGAATTCCTAGCGTCCCGGATCGCCGCCGCGCGCCGGTCCCCGCCCCGGCGGGCCAGCCCCCTCGCCGCTCTTGCGGCGCCACCGAACCCCTTTTCCAGCCCCATGAAACCCTTCGTCCGCGACACCCTGATGCGACAACGTGCCCGGCTGCACGAGCTGGACGCCTTGCTGGCCGCGCCCGACGTGGTGGACAGCATGGACCGTTTCCGCGCGCTCAGCCGCGAACACGCCGAGGTGGGCGCCGTGGTCGAGGTGTTCAACCGCTACCTGCTGCGCGAGGCCGACCAAACATCAGCCAGCGAGCTGCTGCGGGACCCGGACATGGCCGAGATGGCCGAAGAAGAGATCAGAAGCGCCCGCTCCGACCTGGAGGCGCTGGACGCTGAACTGCAGCAACTGCTGCTGCCCAAGGACCCGGACGACGAACGCAATGCTTTCGTGGAAATCCGTGCCGGCACCGGCGGCGACGAGTCGGCCCTGTTTGCCGGTGATCTGGCGCGCCTGTACACGCGCTACGCCGAGGCACAGCGCTGGGCAGTCGAGGTGGTCAGTGAGTCGCCCAGCGAGCTCGGCGGCTACAAGGAAGTGGTGCTGCGTATCGCGGGTCATGGCGCCTACGGCAAGCTGCGTTTCGAATCGGGCGGCCACCGGGTGCAGCGCGTGCCTGTGACCGAAACCCAGGGCCGCATCCACACCAGCGCCGCCACCGTGGCGGTGATGCCAGAGCCCGACGAAACCGAGGCCGTGAAGCTCAATCCGGCCGAACTGCGCATCGACACCTACCGCGCCAGTGGCGCCGGAGGCCAGCACATCAACAAGACCGACTCGGCCGTTCGCGTGACCCATCTGCCGACCGGCATCACCGCCGAATGCCAGGACGGCCGCTCGCAGCACAGCAACAAGGCCAAGGCCCTGCAGGTGCTGACCGCGCGCCTGCAGGAAAAGGACCGCAGCGAGCGCGCCGCCAAAGAGGCCGCCACCCGCAAGGGGCTGATCGGCAGCGGCGACCGCAGCGACCGCATCCGCACCTACAACTTCCCCCAGGGACGGCTCACCGACCACAGGATCAACCTCACGGTCTACAAGCTGCTCCAGGTGATGGAAGGCGATCTGGGTGACGTGATCCATGCGCTGCAGGTGGCACGCGGCACCGAACTGCTGGCCGAGCTGGAACAGCGGAACAGCCTTTGAGCTCTGCGGATCACGCCTTCGGCGGCTTCCCCACCCGATTCCTTCCGGCCGCATGAACACCACCCTGCGTGAAACCCTGCGCCAGGCCCAGCAACAAGGTCTGGACCGGCTCGACGCCCAGATGCTGCTGCTGCTGGCACTGGGCCGCGACGTGAACGAGCGCGCCTGGCTGCTTGCGCACGACAGCGACCCCATGCCCGCCGACGCGCTCGGGCGCTGCGCCGAACTGGTGCGTCGCCGCCTGGCGGGCGAACCGGTGGCCTACCTGTCGGGCAACAAGGCGTTCTACGGCATCAACCTGCAGGTGGACGCCCGCGTGCTCGTGCCCCGACCGGACACCGAAACCCTGGTCGATTGGGCGCTGGAGGCACTGCAGGGCTGCACAGCCCCGGCCCGCATGCTGGACCTGGGCACCGGAAGCGGTGCCATCGCCCTGGCGGTCAAGTCGCAGCGGCCAGACATCGACGTGACGGCCACCGACGCGAGCGCCGACGCGCTGGGCGTGGCACGCGCGAATGCCCGGCGGCTGGGTCTGGCGGTGCACTTTCATGCCGGGCACTGGCTGCAGGCGGTGTCCGGGCAGCGTTTTGACGTGATCGCCAGCAACCCGCCTTACATTGCCGAGGGCGACCCGCATCTCGCTGCTCTCGGTCACGAGCCGATCAGCGCCCTCACAGCGGGCCCTGATGGCCTGGATGACATCCGCGCCATCGTCTCCGCCGCGCCTGAAGCCCTGCAGCCCGGTGGCTGGCTGCTGCTGGAGCACGGCCATGACCAGGCTGGTGCGGTGCGCGCCCTGCTGGCGCGCCGTGGATTCGAGCAGATCAGCAGCCGCACCGACCTTGCGGACATTGCGCGCTGCAGCGGTGGACGCTGGCCGCAGCAGCGATAATCGGTTTTGTTTTCGGGTCGCAACCGGCCCGCCCAGACCAGGAGTTTCTGCCATGAGTGACGCCCAGACCCAAATCGACCAGCTGGTCAAATCCAACGACATCGTGCTCTTCATGAAGGGCAACGCGAGTTTTCCCATGTGCGGTTTTTCCGGCCGTGCGATCCAGATCCTGAAAGCCTGCGGCGTCGAACCCAAGACGGTCAAGACGGTCAATGTGCTGGAAGACGAAGGCATCCGCCAGGGCATCAAGGAATACAGCCAATGGCCCACCATTCCGCAGCTCTACGTGAAGGGCGAGTTCATCGGCGGCTCGGACATCATGATGGAGATGTACGAATCGGGCGAACTGCAAAAGGTCATCAGCGGCCAGGCCTGAACGCCTGATCGGTACCAGCCAGGCCACCTCCGGGTGGCTTTGTGCTTTCTGGCGTGCGCACTGTGCCACGCCAGCGATCAAAATGCGCGTATGCCCTGTGTTTCACCGGCTTTTCCAGCATTGAGGTCGGGCACGTCTTGTGCTTGAATGAAAGCGTAGTCCAACTCCACAGGAGAACCGCATGAGTTCCCGCAGTCTGGTCGCTTCGCCCTCCCTCGGTCTGCCCATCGCCCAGATGCGCAGCGTGTTCAGCGCTGACGAGGTCGAGCGCAAGCTGGCGCACCTTCAGGCCAGTGGCAATGAACGCGAATACGAAAGCCTGCGCAACACCTGGCAGCGCATGCTGGAGCGAGGACCACAGCGCTTCGCCGTCAAACCCTCGGGCGTGCCCGACATGGCACCCCTCTACGATCTGTTGCCCAACTTTGGTGAGGTGCTCGATGACGTGAAGCGCCATGTGGCACTCAGCCAGGACAGCCGTGACAGCCTCGAAGTCACGCCCATTCTGCTGCTCGGGCCGCCGGGGGTCGGAAAAACCCACTTCGCCAAGCAGATCGCCGATCTCCTGGGTACCAGCATGAGCCTGGTGCCCATGAGTTCGATGACAGCCGGCTGGTTGCTTTCAGGTTCTTCGTCGCAATGGAAAGGGTCCAAGCCCGGCAAGGTGTTTGAGGCCTTGGTGGATGGCCAGTATGCGAACCCGGTGATCGTGGTCGACGAGATCGACAAGGCCAGCGCCGACGCCCAGTACGACCCACTGGGCGCCTTGTACAGCCTGCTGGAACACGACACGGCGCAGAACTTCGTGGACGAATTCGCCGAGGTGCCCATCGACGCCAGCCAGGTGATCTGGATCACCACCGCCAACGACGAACGCGCCATTCCAGCGCCAATCCGCAACCGGATGAATGTCTTTGAGATCGCTCCTCCCTCAGCCGAAGCTGCGCGCAAGATCGCCGCCAACCTCTACCGCGGTATCCGGAGCGAACACGACTGGGGGCAGCGCTTCGCGCCCGAACCATCAGACGACGTGCTGGACCAACTGGCCAGCCTGGCACCGCGCGAGATGCGCCGCGCCCTGGTCACGGCCTTCGGCAATGCACGGCTGGACAACCGCTTCAGCGTGGAAGCCGACGACCTGCCAAAGGCCGCCGTGGGCAAGACACGCATCGGTTTCCTGCAGTAGGGCATCACCAGCGTGCGGAGAGCTACGGGCGCGGAGGAGCAGAACGCCGTGGAACCGGCTTCGCCTGCCCTCCCGCGTTGCCCTTGGGGCGGAAGGGCTGCGCGAAGCGAGCGAGCGACGGGGTTGGGCCAGATTCAAGCGTCTGGATGTACCCAGTTTTTCGCGGCGGCATAGACCGCGTTCGGGTATTCTGGCCGACCCCGGCTACCGTTGTAGCGGCCCAGCGCCAGGTAGGTATCGCCGCGTTCGCGGTCGAGATAGTGTCGCAGGATGACACAGCCAAAGCGCAGATTGGTCTGCATGTTGAACAGGCGGGCCGGGTCCCCGTCGCCAATCACCCGTGACCAGAAGGGCATGATCTGCATGTAGCCTCGGGCACCCACGCGCGAGATCGCGAACTTGCGGAATGCACTCTCGACCTGGATCAACCCCAGCACCATCGTGGTGTCCAGCCCGGCACGGCGGCTTTCGTACCAGGCGGTTTGCAGGAACTCGATACGGGTCTGGAAGTCTGGCTTGCGCTTTTTCAGGCGTTCGCTCATGGCGCCCAGCCAGCGCAGGTGCGCCAGGCGTTGCTCGGTGTCAGAAAATTCGGGCACCGGCGGTGCGCTGTTGGCAATCGCCGCACTGAGCGCGGAGCGCACCGAATCGGCCAGGGGCTCCTCGGCCTGCCGACCGGCCCAGGCACTGCCAGACGAGGCCAGCAAACCCCAGCCACCGAAGCCCAACACGCCGGCCGTGATCAGACAGTCGCGCCGCGTGGACAGCACGCCGTGATACCCGTCCGCGCATTTCGCGGCAGACTGATTCAGCACCAACCTCATGCGCCGAGTCGGGCTTTCAGGAAATCGGCGATGTCGGCTGCACCAACTTTGGTCGCCGAGGTCTCGCGGCGGTGCTGGTACTCGACCTGACCTTCCTTGATACCGCGGTCGCCGATGGTCACACGGTGCGGCACACCGATCAGTTCCCAGTCAGCAAACATCGCGCCAGGGCGCTCTCCACGGTCGTCCAGCAGAACATCCACACCGGCGGCCACGAGCCGTTCATGCAGTTGCTCGGCAGCGGCCTTCACTTCCGGACTGCGGTCCATGCCGATGGGACAGATCACCACGGTGAACGGCGCGATCGCGTCCGGCCAGATGATGCCGCGTTCGTCGTGGTTCTGCTCAATGGCTGCGGCGGGCAGGCGGGTGATGCCAATGCCATAGCAACCCATCTCGAAGTGGGCCGGCTTGCCGTCCTCGCCCAGAAAGGTGGCGCCCATCGCCCTGCTGTACTTCGTACCCAGGAAGAACACATGACCGACCTCGATGCCCCGTTCGATCGCCAGCACGCCGAGACCATCCGGTGAAGCATCTCCCTCGACCACATTGCGAATATCGGCCACCAGATCGGGTTCGGGCAAGTCGCGACCCCAGTTCACACCGGTGATGTGGAAGTCGGGCTCGTTGGCACCACAGATCCAGTCGGCCATGAACGCGACTTCGCGATCGGCGATCACGTTGACGGTTTTTTTCAGGTTCAGAGGTCCGAGGTAGCCTGGCTTGCAGCCGAAGTGTTCCTCGATCTCGGCCACCGTCGCGAAGCGGAAGCCCAGATCCAGGCCCGGCAGCTTGCCGACCTTGACCTCGTTCATGTCGTGGTCGCCGCGCAGCAGCAGCAGCCAGATGCGGGTCTTGACGATCTCGTCGCGCTCGTTGATTTCATCGGTGGCCAGCACCAGCGACTTCACGGTGGTGGCCAGCGGCACACCCAGCAGCTCCGCCACGTCGGCGCAGGTACTCTTGCCCGGCGTGGGCATTTTCGTCATGGCATTGGCACCCGCAGGGCGCGGCCCTGCTGGCGCCAGCGCCTCGGCCTTTTCCATGTTGGCCGCGTAATCGCTGCCCGGGCAGTAGACGATGGCGTCTTCACCCGTGGCTGCGATGACCTGGAACTCCTCGCTCAGTTCGCCGCCGATGGCGCCGCTGTCGGCCGCTACCGCGCGATAGCGCAGGCCGAAACGGTCAAAGATGCGGCGGTACGCTGCAGCCATAACCTGGTAGCTCGCCTTGGCGCCGGCCTCGTCGCGGTCGAAGGAATAAGCGTCCTTCATGATGAACTCGCGCCCGCGCATCAGGCCAAAGCGTGGGCGGCGCTCGTCGCGGAACTTGGTCTGGATCTGGTAGAAGTTCCTGGGCAGCTGCTTGTAGCTGCGAAGCTCCTGGCGCGCGATGTCGGTCACCACCTCTTCGCTGGTCGGCTGCACCACATAGTCGCGACCATGGCGGTCCTTGATGCGCAGCAACTCCGGCCCCATCTTCTCGAAGCGTCCTGTTTCCTGCCATAGCTCGGCCGGCTGCACCACCGGCATGGTGAGCTCAACGGCACCGGCGCGGTTCATCTCTTCGCGCACGATCGCCTCCACCTTGTGGATCACGCGCAGGCCCATGGGCATATAGCTGTAAATGCCGGCACCGAGCTTCTTGATCATGCCCGCACGGGTCATGAGCTGGTGACTGACCACCTCGGCATCGGCCGGGGCTTCCTTGAGGGTGGAGATGAAGAACTGGGAAGCTTTCATGGGTGCGGCTGCCGCCGGGCAGTGGATTGGGTTCGAAGGTGGTTGGAAGAGCGCTGGATTCGCTGCAGCGATGACCGACAGCATCGGGATTTACCCCTCCTTGCCGTGCAACAGGTGGGCAATCACTTCGCAAGCCACAAGGGGCGATGCATAATCCAGACAGTTCAAAAATTTGGGGTTGATTATGCTTGACAGAGAAGGCTTCAGGCCCAATGTCGGCATCATTCTGCTCAACCAGAGAAACCAGGTGTTCTGGGGCAAGAGGATCCGTTCCCACTCCTGGCAGTTTCCGCAAGGTGGCATCGATCGGGGAGAGACACCCGAACAAGCGATGTACCGCGAGCTGCACGAGGAAGTGGGCCTCATGCCCGAGCACGTGTGTATCGTTGCCCGCACGAGGGACTGGTTGCGCTACGAGGTGCCGGACCGCTTCATCCGCCGCGATGCCCGCGGACACTACAAGGGTCAAAAACAGATCTGGTATCTGTTGCGGCTGGTTGCTCAGGACTGGAACCTGAACCTGCGCGCCACCAGCCATCCGGAGTTCGATGCCTGGCGCTGGCACGACTACTGGGTGCCACTGGATGTGGTGGTGGAATTCAAGCGGGGCGTCTACGAGATGGCGCTCACCGAACTGTCCCGCTACCTGCCCCGGAACGAAAACCGAAACCGTTACCTGCGTTCCGGCATGCGTCACCGTGGCACGGAAGAGATGGAGCCGCGTCTGCCCAGACCCAGCCATGCGCCCATCGGCATGGAGTTGCCGCCGGGTGCCAGCTTCGACCCAGATCCCCAGAGCGAAGCAGGCGCTGGACTCGAATAGCCCCGTGGGGACGATCTCAGCCGCGCGCGAGTACCAGGTTGTCGCGGTGGATCATTTCCGGTTCGGCCGAATAGCCGAGCAGGCGCTCGAAGTCGCTGGAGGATCTTCGGCAGATCAGGCGCGCTTCGGAACTGGCGTAGTTGGCCAGTCCACGCGCGATCTCCTGACCTTCCGGGTCGCGCACCGCGATCACGTCGCCGCGTGAAAAATCGCCCTCAACGCCCGTCATGCCGATGGGCAGCAGGCTCTTGCCCTCACGCACGATTTTGCCCGCCGCACCGGAATCCACCAGCACCGAGCCGCGCATCTGCAGGTGATCGGCCATCCACTGTTTGCGTGCCTGGTTCTTGGCGGTCTGGGCCACCAGACAAGTGCCAATGGCTTCGCCCTGGCACAGCCGCTGCAACACGCGCGGCTCACGACCCCAGGCAATGACGGTCGAAGCGCCTGATCCGGCGGCGCGCTTGGCGGCCAGGATCTTGGTGATCATGCCACCCTTCCCGATGCCCGAACCCGCCCCGCCCGCCATGGTTTCCAGCTGCGGATCGCCCGCGCGCGCCACGTGCACGAACTGCGCGGAAGGGTCACGCCGGGGGTCTGCGGTGTAGAGGCCCTTCTGGTCGGTCAGGATCACCAACGCATCGGCCTCAACGAGATTCGCCACCAGCGCGCCAAGAGTGTCGTTGTCGCCGAACTTGATCTCGTCATTGACCACCGTGTCGTTCTCATTGATCACCGGCACCACGCCCAGCTGCAACAGCGTGAGCAAGGTCGAGCGTGCGTTGAGGTAGCGCTCGCGGTCGGCCAGGTCCGCATGGGTCAGCAGCACCTGGGCACTGCCCACGCCACACTCACGCAACTTGGTTTCGTACATCTGCACCAGACCCATCTGGCCGACTGCCGCTGCGGCCTGCAGTTCGTTGATTTCCTTGGGCCGGGTAGCCCATCCCAGGCGCTTCATGCCCTCGGCCACGGCACCGCTGCTGACCATGATCAGTTCACGGCCCTGCTGCACCAGAGCCGCCAGTTCCTGACTCCATTGACCGATCGCCTCTTCGTCCAGTCCACGCCCTTCGTTGGTCACCAGACTGGAGCCCACCTTGACCACGATCCGCCGCGCTGTTTTCAGCACACCGGCCTGCTGCACATCGTCATTCCCGCTCAACGCAAAGTCAGCCATGGGCTCAATTCCATCATGCTTGTCAGAGTTGGGAGGTGGCGGCATCAAATGGCGCGCGGATCGGCCGAAAAACGCGGATCCACATCGACAGGCTCCTGATGCGACCGGAACTCCTTGGCCAGATATTCGTAGACCGCTTGCACCAGACGTTCGCAGCCTTCACGCGTCAGGGCCGAGATCTCAAACACCGGCCCCTTGTATTTCAAGCGCTTGACGATGTCCTTGACCAACGCTTCGCGAGCTTCAGACGGCACCATGTCGAGCTTGTTGAGCACCAGCCATCGCGGTTTCTCGTACAGCTTGGCATCGAATTTTTTGAGTTCGGCCACGATGGCTTTGGCCTGGGCCACTGGGTCCACACCCTCATCAAACGGTGCCACATCCAACATGTGCAGCAGCAGCCGGGTGCGCTGCAAATGGCGCAGAAACTGGTGACCCAAACCTGCTCCCTCGGATGCACCTTCAATCAACCCCGGCACGTCGGCAACGACAAAGCTCTTTTCTGGTGCCACCCGCACCACACCCAAATTGGGATAAAGCGTGGTGAACGGGTAATCGGCGATCTTGGGTCGAGCATTGGAAATGGCTGCGATCAAGGTGGACTTCCCCGCGTTGGGCATGCCCAGCAGACCCACATCGGCCAGCACCTTCAACTCCAGCTTCAAGCTCTTGCGCTCGCCCGCCCAACCCGGGGTCTTCTGCCGAGGCGCCCGGTTGGTCGAACTCTTGTAGTGCATGTTGCCAAAACCGCCATCCCCACCCTTTGCGATCGTGGCCTGTTCCCCAGGCTGGAGCAATTCGTGGAGCACTTCGCCGGTTTCGGCGTCTGCAATGATGGTGCCCACCGGCATCTTCAGCACGATGTCGTCACCCTTGACGCCGAACATGTCCGAACCCTTGCCGTGTTCACCGCGGTGCGCCTCAAATCGTCGCGTGTAGCGAAAATCCACGAGCGTGTTCAGGCTGGGATCGGCCACAGCGTAGACGTGGCCACCGCGGCCTCCGTCCCCCCCATCGGGTCCGCCAAATTCTTTGTATTTTTCATGCCGGAACGACGCGCAGCCGTTGCCGCCATCGCCAGCGGCGACCTCGATCGTGGCTTCGTCCACAAATTTCATGACTTCTGTTCCTGCGAAATACCAACACAAAAGGCCCGCATGGGCGGGCCTTTCAATTTCAGAACATCACCTTCGCGCGTTTCGCTGGACAGATTTGGAGAATCCGACCTAGCGAAGGCTCCCGTCTCAGACAGGCGTGATGCTCACCACGTGACGGTTCATCTCGCCCTTGATGGCGAAACTGACATGACCATCGGTCGTTGCAAACAAGGTATGGTCCTTGCCCAGTCCGACGTTCACGCCGGGATGGAACTTCGTACCGCGCTGGCGCACGATGATGGAACCCGCACTGACCAGTTCGCCACCGAACGCTTTCACGCCGAGCATTTTGGGCTTGGAATCGCGCCCGTTTCGCGTTGAGCCGCCGCCTTTTTTCTGTGCCATGTTGACCTACTCCTCAGGCTGCGATCGACGAGATCTGCAGTTCGGTGAAATTCTGACGGTGACCCTGACGCTTCTGGTAGTGCTTGCGACGGCGCATCTTGAAGATGTGAACCTTGTCGTGTCTGCCGTGGGCCAACACCGTGACCGTAACCGTTGCGCCGGAAACCAAGGGAGTGCCGACCTTGATCTCACTGCCGTTACCGACAGCCAGAACCTGATCAAACACGATCTCTTGGCCCACATCCGCAGCAATCTGTTCTACTTTAATTTTTTCGCCAGCAGCAACACGATACTGTTTGCCACCGGTTTTTATGACCGCGTACATATGAACCTCTTGTAAAAAATCCACGAATGGATATTCAGCA
>Ga0105105_10000717_pt1 | contig 14740 bp, 13 predicted proteins | sample PPLLaktember2015_4_FD_79108 | JGI IMG/M metagenome (GOLD analysis project Ga0105105, IMG submission 79108) | Freshwater sediment microbial communities from Prairie Pothole Lake near Jamestown, North Dakota, USA - PPLs Lake P8 Core (1) Depth... | ecosystem: Environmental > Aquatic > Freshwater >... | reverse complement strand
GATCGTCTCGTAGAGCCACTGGTGCTGGACGAAACCGGAGATCGACAGGGCGGCGCCCTGCGGCACTGCCGGGGCGGCGCCCGCCAGCGTGACCGTCTGCCCGCTGACCTGCGCGATCGTGGTGTATCCGGTGTTCGGCCACCGGGCCTCGGTCAGCGCCGTGTTCCTGACCACGACCTGCGAGTCCTTGCCGAGCGTCGTGTAGGCGGCCACGCGGACCAGGTCCGGCCGGGTCTCGTGGTTGCTGCGGGGCGCGCCCTGCAGGCGGATCGATCCGACCAGCCGGGTCATGCGCACGCCGTTGGTCGTGGTGCCGCGGATGATCACCGGCGCGTCGGCGTTGCCCGAGTCGCGTACGTCGAGCGCGACGGCACGGTTCAGCTCGAAGCGTCCGGCGCCCAGGATCACGACGAATCCGCCGGTGGGCCACGCCTTCTGCGTGCGGGCACTGCGGATGATCTCCTGCGCCCGCTGCAGGGTCCTCAGTGGGCCGTCCGAGCCGCTGACGCCGAGGCAGCATCCGTTCCGGAGGTCGTCGCCGTCCGGCGTCACGTACAGCACGCGGGCGCCGGCGGGGATGACGGTCGGGTCGGGCAGCGCCGACGGGGTCGACGGCGTCGGCGTCGGCGAAGCGGTCGCGGCCGGGGGCTTGGCGACCGGGGGTTTCGCGGTCGCCTGCGCGACGAGCTTGCCGTCCGAGATCTCGCTCGGCAGGGCGGTCGGCTCGACCGAGAGCGGGTCACCGAGCAGCGCCGCATCGCTCGAGGACAGGGTGTCGGTCGCGGCGCCGCCGCAGGCCTGAAGCGTCGCCGTACACAGCAACGTCGCGAACACGAACATCGGGTGAGTCCGGGAGGTCTGGTTGTCGAGGCGCACTAGACCGCTCCTTGAAATGCGTTGTCAATGCGTTTACGCTCACTTTGAAAACTTGTTGCAATGCGTCTGCGTGAACGGTACGAGGCGACCGATATTCGGCTGCCGTGACCCGAACGACCCGCGATCTGCTCGCATCCACGGCCATCTCGCCGTTGGCCGTACACGACGTTCTCGAGCGCCCGCCCATCACACCCCCTCCCGTCTCCGTACCCGTGGCTTCCCTGCGGTGATCGACCTCCACTGTCACTACCTTCCCGGCGTGGACGACGGCGCCCGGACCCTCGGCGACGCGCTGGCACTGGCCGCCGCCTCCGTGGCGGATGGCATCACCACCGCGATCCTCACCCCCCACGTCCACCCCGGCGTCTTCGACAACCGCCTGTCGGCGCTGCGTCCCGCGTTCGAGCTGTTCCGCCAGGCCCTGGCCGAGGCCCGCATCCCGCTCGAGGTGTATCTCGGTGCCGAGGTCCGGATCCATCCGACCGCGTTCGAGCTGCTGGCGATCGACGAGCTGCCCTTCATCGGTCACTTCGGCGAAGACCGGCTCGTGCTCCTGGAGTTTCCGGACGGCCAGCTTCCGGTCGGCGGTCTGGCCGCCGTCCGGTTCCTCGCGAACCAGGGCGTGCGGGCGCTGATCGCGCATCCGGAGCGCAACAAGGAAGTGATGCGCGATCCCGACCGGATCAGGCCCTACATCGATGCGGGCTGCCTGCTGCAGGTGACGGCGGCCTCGATCACCGGGCGGTTCGGCGCGCCGGCGTTCCGCACGGCGCGCCACCTGCTCGAGAAAGGCTGGGTCGACGTGGTGGCCTCGGATGCGCACAACCTCTCGGCGCGTCCTCCGGTCATGCAGGAGGCGCGCGCCGAACTCGTCCGGCACTTCGGCCTGGGCATCGCCCATCGGCTGACCGAGGAGCGGCCCGGCGAGCTGGTCGCCCGCCGCCGGACCGAGACCGCGGCGAGCGGCGTCGCTTAGGCGCGGGGCGGAGCGATCGCCGGCGCGTCGCCCGGCGCCTCGGCCCGGCCGCGTGGGGCGACCGTCTCCTAAGCGTTGACCAGCGCGTCCCCGTCGATGCGCGCCGCACCCGCCTTCAGCAGCCCCGCGATCGCCCAGTCGGTCAGCGCGTCGGGTGCCATGCCGATGTAGCGCGCATTCGCGTTCGTGGTCAGCGGGATCGACGCCAGCAGCGGGCCCACGCCTTCGAGCGGCACGCGCTCGTGCTCGAGCAGCAGGAACTTGAGCAGCACCTTCACCGCCTGCAGCGCGTTGCGCGCCGGGTCGGCCGACAGGTACTCGAGCCGCTGGTGCGCGGTGCGCAGCGCGCCGCGGACGTCGGTGAACATCGGCCCGTGGCCGGGGATCACGACGGCGACGTCGAGCGACTCGATGCGCTCGAGGATCGCGCGCTGCTCGGCGAAGCCGGACTCGCCCTCGAGCTCGGGGAAGATCACGCCGAAGCCGCTGCCCCACAGCGCGTCGGCCGAGATCAGCACGCGCTCGGCGGCGCAGTGCAGGATCAGCGCCTGCGGGTCGTGGCCGGGCGCGGCGAGGGCCTGCCACGACAGGCCGCCCAGCTCGATCGTCTGGCCGTCGTCGAGCGCGCCGTCGCAGACGAAGCGATCGCAGCGCTGGCCGGTGGCGGCGAAGGTGAGCGCGTCCTCGTCCCAGGCGCGCACCGCGTCGACGCTGGCCGCGGGCACGAGGGTGCGCACGCCGTAGTGCGCCTGCAGGATCGCGTTGCCGCCGCAGTGGTCGCTGTGCAGGTGGGTGTTGACCAGCAGGTCGAGCGGGCGCTCGGAGAGCGCGCGGCGCACCACGGCGAGCGTGAGGTCCCGGTGCTTGACGTAGCCGGTGTCGACGAGCGCGGTGCGCGTGCCGTCGTCGAACAGGATGCCGTTGGCCGACAGCCAGTCGCGCTCGATGAAGCGCATCGTGGCGGGCAGGCGGGGCGTGCTCAACGCAGTTCCTCGATCGGTGCGGACAGCAGGCGCACGACCTCGCGGAACGCGCTGTCGAGCTGCGGGTCGCCGCTGTAGAAGACCCGCGCGCGTCCGAGTCCGATCGAGATGATCAGGCGCGGCGACAGCGGCATGGGCACATAGCGGATCCGCTGGACCTGGATCCACTTGGCCTCGCGCCCGTACCAGCCGGGCTGGCGGATGCCGGTTGCGTCGATGACGGTGCGCCCGAAGAGGAGCGAGGGCATCGGCCAGAGCAGCGCGATCGCGACCATCGCGGAGGCGCCGATCCTCGTCCAGTCGAGCGGCATCCGGAGGTCGGCGACCAGGCCGGCCCCGCCCCAGACGAGCAGGCCCGCGACCAGCGTCGCCGCGAGCACGCGGGTGACCGGGCGGTAGGTCGGGCCCGAGACCGGCTCCCTGAAGGTCCGGGCGAGCGCTTCGAGCCTCGGGTTCACGAATGCGGGATTCGCGGACGCGGGGTCCGCGGGCAGCGGGTCCACGGGTGCCGGAGTCACCGCGGTACGCGCTGCACGCCGTCGGGCAGCGTCGCTGCGCGCGCCATCAGCGGCGACGCGAAGATCGGGTCGCCGCGCAGGCAGGCGATGGCCGCATCGGTCATGTCGAAGCCCCAGAAGTGCTGGTCGTCGACGGCGAGGGTCGGCACGCCGAAGAGCCCGGCCTCGATCGCGGCCTCGGTGTTCCGGCGCAGCGTGTCCTTGACCTCGGGGCGGGCTAGGGCGGCGGCCGGATCGTCGACGCCCAGGCGGGCGCACAGCGCCGCCCACGGGGCCGCGTCGGTCGGCAGGTGACCGTCGACCCAGACGTGCCGGAACAGCGCCTGCACGACCTCGGGCGTGTTGCCCAGCGCGATCGACAGCCGCAGCAGGGGCAGCGGGTTGAACGGGTGGGCGGCCGGCAGCGCGAGCGGGATGCCGTGCTCGCGGGCCAGCCAGACCACCTGGCGGAAGGTGTGGACCTTCTTCGGCGCGATCTCGGCGGGGCCCTTGTGCGCATGGTGCTGCAGCAGGCCGGCGAACAGGATCGGCACCGGCTCGATGCGCGCATGGGCCGCGACGCGCTCGAGCACCGCGCTCTGCAGGTACGCGTACGGCGAGATGAAGTCGAAGTACCAGCGGACGGTCTTCATCGGATCCCGCGGCTCAGCGTGCGCCGGCGTCGCGCCGCTCGACGATGCGCTCCCAGACCTCGAGTCGCCCGGCGTCGGCCATGGCGCCCCAGTCGCCGATCTCGTCCAGCGTCCGCTGGCAGCCGATGCACAGGCCGCTGCCGGCATCGATGCGGCAGATCGACACGCAGGGCGAGCGCACCGGGCGCGTGGTGTCGCCGGGGGCGGGCGGTTCGGCGCGGACCGGGCGGACGGGGCGGGGGGGGGCGTTCATCGCGGCGCAGTGTACAAGACGGGCCGCGGGCGGCCCGCGCCCCGCCCGGGGCCCGACACGGGTTCTGCGGGACGGCTGCCGCCCGGGCCGCGCCCGTGGCAGCATCGCTCCCATGCCGCCCGTCCAGCCTCCCCCGGCACGTGTCGACCCGCAGGCCCGCGCCGGGCCGCTGGCCCGTCGCGCGCTGCTGGCCGGGGCGGCGCTCGTGCTGGCCGGCTGTGCCGCGCGGCGGGCGTCGCCGCCTGGCGCCTCGGGCGCATCGTCCGCGCCTGGCGCATCGTCCACATCGGGCCCATCGTCCGCCTCGGGCGCATCTCGCGCCGCCGTCCCACCGGCCGGATCGCGGCCCGCGCCGAGCGCCGCGGCGCTGCGCGAACTCGCGCCCACCGGCCGCCTGCGCGTGGCGATCGCCGTCGGCCCGAGCGCCAGCACCTTCCGCGGCACGGTGGAGGCGGCCGGGGGGCGGCCTCGGGGCGTCGCGGCCGACCTGGCCTCGGCGTTCGGCGCGCGCGTCGGACTGCCGGTCGATCTGGTGCCGTTCGGCAACTTCCCCGACCTGCTCGACGCCGGCGCGCGCGGTGCCTGGGACCTCACGTTCCTGCCCTACGACGACGCCCGGACCCGGGTCATCGACTACGGCCCCGCCTACTTCGAGCAGTCGTACACCTACCTCGTGCGGGCCGGCGTGAAGATCGCCCGCGTCGCCGACCTCGACCGCACGGGCATCCGCCTCGCGGTCGCCGACGGTTCGGTGACCGCGCGCAACCGGGAGGCCGCGCTCAAGGCCGCGACGGTCGTGCGCTTCCGCACCCTCGACCAGATCCGCGAGCAGATGCGCACCGGCACGGTCGACGCCACCGGCGCCGGCCGCGAGACGCTGGTCGGGCTGGCCGCGCAGCTGCCGGGCTCGAAGGTGCTCGACGACGCCTTCCTGGTCGAGCGCGTCGCCATCGGCGTGCCGAAGGGCCGTGCCGCGGCGCTCGGTCTCGCCGCGTCGTTCATCGAGGAGGCCAAGCGCGACGGCACGGTGCGCCGTGCGTTCGACGCGGCCGGCTTCAAGGACGCGGCGGTGGCGCCCCCGGCCGCTCGCTGAGCCGCGGCGTCGCTTCAGCGAGCGGTCAGCCCGGCCGCCACGAGGAACGCGTCGTTCTCGGCGGGCGTGCCGACCGTCACGCGGATGCAGCCCGCCAGCCCCGGGAGCGCGTCCTGCCGACGCACCAGCACGCCCGCGGCGCGCAGGTCGGCGTGCGCCCGCGCGGCGTCGGGCGTGCGCACCAGCAGGAAGTTCGCCGCCGACGGATAGGCGTGCCACGACGGATGCCGCGCCAGCGCCTCGGCCATCCGCTCGCGCTCGCGCACGACCCCTGCGATGCGTTCGTGCAGGACCGCCGCATGCTCGAAGGCGACCTCGGCGCACGCGGCCTGCATCGTCGACACGCCGAACGGCGGCGACAGCTTGCGCAGCTGGCGCGCCACCTCGTCGCTGGCCAGCGCCCAGCCCAGCCGCAGCGCGGCGAGTCCCCAGCCCTTCGACATCGTGCGCAGCAGCACCACGTGGGGATGCCGGCGCGCGAGCGCGATCGCCGTGTCCGGGGCGAAATGGTGGTACGCCTCGTCGACGACCAGCAGCCAGCCTTCGCTGCTTCGGGCCAGCCGCTCCAGGTCGTCGAGCGTCACGAGCGAGCCTGCGGGCGCGTGCGGGCGCGGGACGAACAGGACGCCGCCGCTGCCGGGCGACTCGCGACGCAGGGTCTCGAGCGCCTGCAGCAGCCCGTCGACGTCGGTCGACAGGTCCGCGCGCAGCGGCACCTCCGTCAGCGCCGCACCGAGCAGGCGCGCGTCGAGACCGTAGAGCGCGAAGGCGGGCGCCACCGTCAGCACCCGGGCCCCGATGCCGGCGAGCGCGACCAGCTGCGCGATCAGCACGTTGCTGCCGGTGGCCGGCACGACGCCGGCCTCGGGCCAGCCCTCGTGCGCGGCGATCCGGGCGGCGAGCCCCTCGGCGTTGAGGTCGGGGTAGCGGTTCCACGGTCGCGCCGCCAGCCGCTCGAGGGCGAGCGCCTTGAGCGGCGCCGGGAAGTCGTCGGGCGCCTCGTTCTGGTCGAGCTTGACCGGCGCGTCGACCGGCGTGAACGGGTAGTCGGGGCTCGCGACGACGGCGGGACGGATCGGCGGATTCATCGGCGCAGTGTAGCGGGGCGGTGCGCGCACCTCGGGCGTGGCGCCCCGCGGCGGCCTCAGGCGGTGGCCGCGTCCGCCCGCTTGGCCGCGAGCGCGTTGCCGGCGCGCGCCGACCCCTTGCGACCGAGCAGCCCCGAGACCCACTGCCCGATGTCGACGACCTTCGCCAGGTCGACGCCGGTCTCGATGCCGAGTCCCTGGAACAGGTAGAGCAGGTCTTCGGTCGCGACGTTGCCGGTCGCGCCCTTGGCGTACGGGCAGCCGCCCATGCCGGCCACCGACGCGTGGAAGGTCGAGATGCCGGCCTCGAGCGCCGCGTAGGTGTTGGCGACCGCCATGCCGTAGGTGTCGTGGAAGTGGCCCGACAGGCGCCCGGGCGGCACCACGCGCAGCGCGGCCTCGAACACCGCGTGGGTCTGTCGCGGCGTGCCGGTGCCGATGGTGTCGGCGATGTCGATCATGTCGCAGCCGAGGTCGGCGAAGCGCTGCACGACGTCGGCGACCGCGGCCGGCGACACGTCGCCCTGGTACGGACAGCCGAGCGCCACCGACACGCTCGCCCGCAGCCGGATGCGGTGGGCCTTCGCGGCCTGCGCGACCGGCTCGAAGCGCGCGATCGACTCGGCGATCGAGCAGTTGATGTTCCGCTGCGAGAAGGCCTCGGACGCGGCGCCGAAGATCACCACCTCGTCCGCCTTGGCCTCGAGGGCGCCCTCGAAGCCCTTCATGTTCGGCGTGAGCACCGAGTAGGTGACACCGGGCTTCCTGCGGATGCGCCGCATCAGCTCGGCGGTGTCGGCCATCTGCGGCACCCACTTCGGCGACACGAAGGACCCGGCCTCGATGTTCGGGAACCCGGCGTCGGTCAGGCGGTCGCAGAGCTCGATCCGCATGTCGGTGGTGATCGGGGACTTCTCGTTCTGCAGGCCGTCGCGCGGGCCGACCTCGACGATCGCGACGCGCCTGGGGAGTGCGGAGTTCACGGTGGGCATGGGGGGTGTCCTTCAGTAGCCGCGCGTTCGGTCGACGAGGCCGCCGACCGCCTCGCCGCGCGCGATCGCCGCGAGCTTGGCCGCGACCTGCGCGGCGGAGACCGCGACCTGGGTCGGCGCCGACGAATGCGGCGTCACGCGGATGCGGGGATGGTGCCAGAACGGATGCGAGGCGGGCAGCGGCTCCTCGCGGAAGACGTCGAGCGTGGCGCCGGCGAGGGTGCCCGCGTCGAGCGCGGCGACGAGGTCGGCGTCGACGACCAGTGCGCCGCGCGCGACGTTGATCAGCCAGCCGCCCGGCCGCAGGCGCGCGAGCGCGGCGGCGTCGATCAGGTCCTCGGTCTCGGCGGTGCGCGGCGCGAGCAGGATCAGCACGCGGGTGGCCTCGAGGAACTCCTGCCAGCGCGATGCGCCGTGCATCACCTCGACGCCGTCGACGAGCTTCGGACCGCGCGCGAAGCCGCGCACCGTGAAGCCGGCGCGCGCCAGGTGCCGCGCGACATGCGCGCCCAGCACGCCGACGCCGACGATGCCCACCGGCAGCTCGGCACGGGTGTAGCCGGTCAGCTCCTCCCAGTGCGCGCGCGTCTGCTGTGCGGCGTATGCGTCGTGACGGCCCGCGATGCGCAGCAGCTCGAGCAGGCAGTAGTCGGCCATCAGCTCGCCCATGCCGGCATCCTCGAGCCGGATCAGCGGCAGCGCCGCCGGCAGGCCGGGGTGGCGCAGCAGGTGGTCGACGCCGGCGCCCGAGGAGAAGAAGCCGCGCAGCCGGGGCTGACGCGCGAAGAGGTCCGCCGGCGGCCCCCAGCCCACCGCCCAGTCGGCCTCGAAGCCGGGCGGGGCGCCGTCGGGGCCGGCGCCGTCGGGCGTGCCGGGGTCGATGGCGACGTGGGCGGCGGGCAGGCGCGCGGCGAGCGCATCGCGCCACGCACGGCCGGCGCCGGGTTCGGAGTGGGCGACGAGAAGACGCATGGGCGCAGGCATGCCGGCGATCATAGGCGATCGGGCCGGCGCGCTACCATCGGGCGTTCCGACACGGAGGAGACACCCCCATGCGCCGCTACCGTTCCATCTCGCAGCACGCCGCGGTCCGCCGCCGCGCCCTCGCCGCCGCCGCCACGCTGACCGTCCTGTCGGCCGTCGCCGCGCCCCAGGCCCTGGCCCAGTCGGACTGGCCGTCGAAGCCGGTGCGCATCGTCGTGCCGTTCGCCGCGGGCGGCACCACCGACATCGTCGCGCGCGTGATCGCCGAGCAGCTGTCGCCGGTGCTCAAGCAGACGGTCATCGTCGAGAACCGGGCCGGCGCCGGCGGCAATGTCGGCGCCGACGTGGTCGCCAAGTCGGCCCCCGACGGCTACACCTTCCTGATGGGCACGCCGGGCACGCAGGCGATCAACCAGTTCCTCTATCCGAAGATGCCGTACGACACGGCGAAGGACCTGATCCCGGTCTCCTACGTGGTGCGGGTGCCGAACGTGATGGTCGTGCCGCCCTCGCTCGGCGTGAAGACGATGGACGAGCTGATCGCGCTGGCCCGCTCCAAGCCCGGCAAGCTGACCTACGGCAGCCCCGGCAACGGCTCGACCGGCCAGCTCTCCACCGAGCTGTTCAAGACCCGGGCCAAGGTCTTCGTCACGCACATCCCGTACCGGGGCAGCGGCCCGATGCTGCAGGACCTGCTCGGCGGCCAGATCGACATGTCGATCGACAACCTGCCGTCCGCGCTGCCGCACATCAAGTCCGGCCGGCTGATCGCGCTCGGCGTGACCTCGGCGGCCCCGAACGCGCAACTGCCCGACGTCAAGCCGATCGGCGCGGCGCTGCCCGGCTACGAGGCCGAATCGTGGTTCGTGATGGTGGCGCCGCGCGGCACGCCCGAGACGATCGTCACGCGCGTCTCCGCCGAGGTCGACCGCATCCTGAAGAAGCCCGAGGTGATCGAGCGGTTCCGCGGGCTGGGCGCCGAGCCGGTCGGCGGCACGCCGGCCGACCTCGCCCGCCACATCGCGAGCGAGACGACCAAGTGGCGCCAGGTGGTCAAGACCTCAGGCGCGAAGATCGACTGAGAAGCCGCGAATAAACCTACTGCGCGTCCCGATCCGACGCCTGTGGTGCTCGCCGTACATCACGTACGGCTGCGCTCCTCGACGTCGGCTCGGGCCTGCTCGCTACGGTTTCTTCACGGCTTCTGAGAGCGCGTACCGCGCGAGACCCTACGGAATCGAGCTTTCAATGCGACCCATCGACAACCGCGTCACCCGCCTGCTCGGCGTGCCGTATCCGATCGTGCAGGCGCCGATGGGCTGGATCGCCCGCGCGCAGCTCGCCTCGGCCGTCTCGAATGCCGGCGGCATGGGCATCATCGAGACCTCGTCCGGCGACCTCGACGCGATCCGCGGCGAGATCCGCCGGATGCGCGAGCTGACCGACCGGCCTTTCGGCGTGAACATCGCGCTCGCCTACGTGCGCGACCCGGACATCGTGAAGTTCGTGGTGGACCAGGGCGTGCGCTTCGTGACCACGTCGGCGGGCGATCCGTCGCGCTACTGCGCCGAACTCAAGGAGGCGGGGCTGACGGTGTTCCACGTCGTGCCGACGCTCAAGGGCGCGCTCAAGGCGGTGGAGGCCGGCGTCGACGGGCTGATCGTCGAGGGGGGCGAGGGCGGCGGCTTCAAGAACCAGCGCGACGTCGCCTCGATGGTGCTGCTGCCGCTGGTGTGCTCGAAGGTCGACGTGCCGGTGATCGCGGCCGGCGGCTTCTGCGACGGGCCGTCGATGGCGGCCGCGTTCGCGCTCGGCGCCGAGGGCATCCAGATGGGCACGCGGATGCTGTCGGCCGCCGAGTCGCCGGTGCACGACAACTGGAAGCGCGCGATCGTGGGCGCCGCCGAGACCGACACCGTGTTCCTGAATCGGGGCGGGCAGGGGCCGGCGCTGCGCGCGCTGCGCACGGCGCGCACCACGCGCCTGGAGGCGACGATCCCGGAGAGCGTGCGCGCGGAGTTCGCCGGCGTGCAGGACCTGTACTTCGGTGGCGACATGGAGGCCGCGGTGCCGCTGACGGGGCAGGTCTGCGGCCGCATCGAGTCGGTGGAGACGGTCGCGCAGATCGTCGACACGACGATCGCCGGCTTCCACGAGCGCGTCGCGGCGCTCGCCGGGCGCTACGCCTGACGGCCTGCGGCGGGCGCCCGCCGCGGCGCGCTGCGGGTCGACGCGGGGACGGCGCCGCGGGCCTCGGCGCCTGCTCCCCGGCGCCGCGCAGTCAGCGTCCCGTCCGCTTCGACGCGCGCGCCATCCCGACCCGAGCCGTCTTCGATCGCGTGCCGGCGGCCTGCGGGCGGGCTCGGCCCGTGCGGCCCGTGCCTGCGGCGGGCGCCGGCTTCGGCGCCGCTCTGCGGGCCTGCCCCGCCCGGGCGGCACCTCCGGCGGTCCCGCTGCCCGGCGTGCGGCCGGCGTCGCGGGCGACCGCCTCGGCCGCATCCGCCGCATCGGCCACCTGCGAGACCGCCCGCGTCAGGCCGTCGGTCGCGCTGCGCGTCACGACATCGGTCACGCTCACCGTCGCGGTCTCGGCGAGCCGCCCGAGCGCCGCCATGCCGCGGCTCATCGCGGTCTGTGCGGCCCCGGCGGCATCCGCGGTGCAGCGTGCCGCGTCGTTCCGCGCGATCCGGGACAGCGATGCGACCTCGGCCTCGGCGCCGCGCATCTGTGCGGTCAGCAGCGTCGCGACCGAGGTCGCGGCGGACTGTCCGATGCCGGCCATGCCCATCGCGTAGCGCCACACCGGCTCCATCGACGACGTGGCGAGCATCGCGTCGCGCAGGGCGCCGCGCGGATCAGACAGCGCGTGCCGGGACTGCTCGAGGCCGACGCCGACCAGCTGGTCGACGAGCTGCGCGTGCAGCGACATCGAGCGCTGGCAGGCGGCGACGACGATGTCGGTGACGGCGGAGGCGGCCGGCATCGGGAACGACGCGGGCATCTGGAACGCAGCGGGCAGCGGAAACGAGGCGGGGAGGGAACGCAGATCGAACGAAGGCGTCATGGCGGTCTCGCGCGAGGAGGGACGAGTGATCCGGGCGGGCCGTGGCCGGCGCCCGGTGCGTCCGGTCCGGCAGGCAAGGCGGATGCCCGTTCGAGGCGCGTCGGCCGTCCGTCCGCGGCGCGTCAGCGCGCCGGTCGTCCCACGCCGGGCGCGCGCCGGAACGGCAGCGTCGACAGGTCCGCCGCCGCCGGCCCCGGGCAGTCGACGTCGACGATCGCACCGAGCAGCGGCGCGAACGCCGCCCGGAAGTGGTTCTTCGCCTTCACCGCCAGCAGCCTCAGGCCTGCCGGGTCGATGCCGTGCAGCGCGAGGAAGCCCGGATCGTTGGCCGCGCCGACCGCGCTGGTCACGACCACCAGGATGCCCTCGACGTCGAGCACGACGCTCGGACCGACGTCGACGACCGAGCCGCGCTCCATCGGCCCGGTGTTCGCGAAGCGGCCTTCGGTCGCGCGGACGACCCGTGCGTGCACCGGCACCGACGCACCGAACGCGGCGCCATGCCGCGCGCCGAGCGTGGCCTCGAGCATCGCGCCCGGCCCCGCCGCACGGGCCCGGGCGACCAGACCGGCGTCGGCGAAATAGGCGAACGCGATGCGCCCGGCGGGCAGCACGGCGAGCGGCCCGCCGGCTTCGCGGCGCATCGCCAGCAGGGTCGCGAACAGCGCGGGCGTGTCGGCGCCGCCGCCGGACAGCGGGTTGTCGGCGGGGTCGGTGACCGCCACCGGCCCGGCCGCGGCGGCGAGCGCGTGCAGGATGCCCTCGCGTGCCGACAGCAGCCGCGGCTCGAACTCGGCGGCCCGTGCAACCATCGCGTCGGCGAGTCGGTGCGCGACGCGCCGGGCGGTCGCGCCGTCGTCGGCCCAGGCCATCACCGATGCCCCGGTGGCCGCGGTGTCGGCATACGGAAAGCCGCCGAAGAGCGAGACGTCGTGCACGCCCGGCTCGCGCTCGGCGGCGCGGGCGAGGGCCTCGAGCGCATGCATCGGTCCGGCCTCGGTCCGCATGTTGAAGCTCGGCAGCACGCGTCCGAGCGGCACGACCGCGCCCGCGCCGCGGGGCGCCCCGCCCAGTCGGCGCTCGAGCGCGGCGAGCGCGCGCGTCGCCGTCTCGTGCATGTCCACGTGGGGGTAGGTGCGGTAGACGGTGCCGAAGTCGAGCGGCGCCGCGATCCCGGGGTCGAGGTTGCCGTGCAGGTCGAAGCTCGCGACCACCGGCACCGCGTCGCCGACGGCCGCGCGCACCGCGCGCAGCGCATCGAGCTCGGGCGTGTCGCGCGCGGTGGTGATGGCCGCGCCGTGCAGCGACAGGTAGACGCCGTCGGGTGCGACGCGGCGCAGGCCGGCGAGGACCTCGTCGAGCCAGCGCCCGAACACCGCTTCCTCGATCGGGCCGCCCGGGTCGGCCGACGCGCAGCGCAGCGCCTGCACGGACCAGCCGGGGCGCGCCGCCGCCACGTCGACGACCGCGCCGAGTTCGGTCGCGGTGCCCCGCCCGGCAGCGAGGGCCGCCTCGCCGACCCGCCACTCGCGGCGCGCGAACTCCGCCTCGCCGGTGAGCGTCGGCGAGAACGCGTTGCCCTCGAACCAGAGCCGCGCGACCGCGATGCGGGTCATCGCCCGCGTCGCCGGTACGCGCGCGCGCCGTGCGCCGGCCGCACCGCGCGGATCACGCCGGCGCGGGCGCGGAGACCGCGAACCCGACCAGCGCCGCGCCTTCGGCCACCTGGTCGCCGACGCGGTAGAGCAGCGTCTCGACGACGCCGTCGGCGGGCGCCGCGATGGTGTGCTCCATCTTCATCGCCTCCATCACCAGCAGCGGCTGGCCGCGCCGCACGCTCGCACCGGCCTCGACCATCAGCGCGATCACCTTGCCCGGCATCGGCGCGGCCAGGCTGCCGCCGGTGTCGTCGGCGTCGCCGGCATGCGCCAGCGGCGGCGCGTAGCCGAGCTGCCAGTGGCCGTCGGCGCCGAACAGGTGCAGCGTCTCGCCGGCATACACCGCACTGGCGTCGAAGCGCGATTCGCCGGCGATGCCGCTCACGCGAACGCCGTCGCGGCGCAGCGCCGCCAGGCACAGCACGGTGTCGCCGATGCGCACCGCATGCCCGCCGCGGCCGTACGCCACGACCGCCTCGTGGCGCGACTCGCCGTGGGTGAAGACCAGCGTGCGCGCGAGCGGCGCGCCGATCCGGAAGCCGTCGGCGACCGACCACGGATCGGACGCCGCGCCGCGCGGCGTCTCGGCGGTGAGCACCGCGGCGGCGGCGGCGGCGAGCACGGCGGGCGGCGGCGCGGCCGTGCGGGGGGCCAGGGCCTCGCGCTCGCGTTCGATCAGGGCGGTGTCGAGGTCGGCCTCGGCGAACGCGCGGCAGCGCATCAGCCGGCCCAGGAAGTCCACGTTGGTCGACGGTCCCACCGCCTCGAAGCGCGCGAGCGCCTCGCGCATCCGTGCGATGGCCTGCGCGCGGTCCTCGCCCCAGACGATCAGCTTGGCGATCATCGGGTCGTAGAACGGCGTGATCGCATCGCCCTCGCCGATGCCGCTGTCGATGCGCACCGCCGCGGGCCGTCCGCTCGCGTCCGCGCCGACCGTGAACTGCACGGCCGCCGGCGTGCGCAGGTGCACGAGCGTGCCGGTCGAGGGCAGGAAGCCGCGGTCGGGGTTCTCGGCGTAGACGCGCGCCTCGATCGCATGGCCGTTCACGCGCAGGTCCGACTGCGCGAGCGGCAGCGGCTCGCCGCAGGCCACGCGCAGCTGCCACTCGACGAGGTCGAGCCCGGTGATCATCTCGGTGACCGGGTGCTCGACCTGCAGCCGCGTGTTCATCTCCATGAAGTAGAACGCGCCCGAGGCGTCGAGGATGAACTCCACGGTGCCCGCGCCGACATAGCCGACCGCGCGCGCCGCGGCCACCGCCGCCTCGCCCATCGCGCGCCGCGTGGCCTCGGGCAGGCCCGGGGCGGGCGCCTCCTCGATGACCTTCTGGTGGCGGCGCTGCACCGAACAGTCGCGCTCGAACAGGTAGAGCGCGTGGCCGTGCGCGTCGGCGAACACCTGGATCTCGACGTGCCGCGGCTTGGTCGCGTAGCGCTCGACGAGCACCGCGTCGTTGCCGAAGGAGGCGGCCGCCTCGCGCTTGCACGAGGCGAGCGCTGCCGCGAACTCGCCGGCCTCGCGCACGATCCGCATGCCCTTGCCGCCGCCGCCCGCGCTCGCCTTGATGAGCACCGGGAAGCCGATCATCGCGGCCTCGCGCGCGAGCAGCGCCGGGTCCTGGT
>Ga0105105_10000716_pt1 | contig 14756 bp, 17 predicted proteins | sample PPLLaktember2015_4_FD_79108 | JGI IMG/M metagenome (GOLD analysis project Ga0105105, IMG submission 79108) | Freshwater sediment microbial communities from Prairie Pothole Lake near Jamestown, North Dakota, USA - PPLs Lake P8 Core (1) Depth... | ecosystem: Environmental > Aquatic > Freshwater >... | reverse complement strand
GAACCGAGCGGCGGCCAGCAGGTTCTCTCCGGTCATCGACTTGGAGGCGCCGCGCCGGATCTGATAGATGGCCTGGGGCTTGATGCCCAGGTGCCGCGCCAAGGCGCTCGGGGTGGCGCCGCGCAGGGTGAGTGCAGTGTACAGGCGGTCGCCGAATGTAAGCATGGGCGGAGGGTGCCCGGGCTCGTGAAAATGATGGTTGCACTCTAAGCTGTAATTCGTCTTACAATGGGGGATGCGACCCCATACCGTAATCGACAAGCTGGGCGGCCCGGGTGCCGTCGGCAAGCTCTGCGAGATCACCTCGCAGGCCGTCTCGCGCTGGAAGGTGTACGGCATTCCGCCGGCCCGTCTCATGTACTTGCGCGCGATCCGGCCGGACGTATTCCCCACGTCGCGGGCGGCGCTCAAGTCGTTGTTGCCCAAGAACTCGCGGTCTAGCTCGAAGTGATTGGCGCTGTCATCCATGGCCGCTCCCAAACCCGATCTGCATCTCCGGATACCCGAGGAAGCGGACGCCGTGCTGGAACTGCTGGCGACTGCAGGCGACAAGACGAAGACGCGCGTCGCCGAGGAGCTGCTTACCGAGGCGCTGCTCGGCAAGGGGCACGCCTTGAAGGTAGCCGCCTTGCGCTATGCCCGCCTGGGATTCGGTGGGAGCGGACGGGAATGAGTCAGCGCCGCAGCCGGAACGTCACGGCCGCGCTGGCGGCCACGGTGGCGATCACCTCGCCGTCGACCACCACCTCGAGCATCTCCTGCGCCGGCGCCCGGCCGCTCGACTTGTCCAGCCATCCGACGGGCAGGCCGACGTTCTCCTCGATCTTGCGGGCCGCCCGCTCGCCGATCTCCCGGCGCCCGTTGAACACGTCGCTGATCCACTGCGTCGGCATGTCGCAGGCGCGGGCGGTGGCCGCCTGCACGCCTTCAAACCTCTTTTCCATCAACTCCCGCAGCCGGGCCTTCCGAGTGTCGCTGTTCATGGCAGTGCCTCCTGTGAAAGCGCGGAGTGTACACCCCCGAGGGTACGAATGACCAAGAGACTTCTGAAACGCGCCGTGATCTATGCGTGGAACCGCGGCTGGATCTCGCTGCTGACGACCCAGCGCCTGTTCGATCGCTTTTCGCTGGGACGCTTCTGATGACCCGGCTGAATGTTGACCGAATCCGGACCGACGGGGCGACGCAGCCTCGGGCGGCGATCCACGAGCCGACGGTGGCCGAGTACGCCGAGGCGATCGAAGCCGGCGTCGTTCTGCCGCCGGTCACGGTGTTCAACGACGGCGGGACGTACTGGCTGGCCGACGGCTTTCACCGGCTCGCCGCCACGAAGCGCATCGGGTGCCTGGACATCGAGGTCGATCTGCGGGTCGGCACGCGGCGCGACGCGATGCTGCACTCGTTCGGGGCGAACGCCACGCACGGGCTGCGGCGCACGAACGACGACAAGCGGCGCGCGATCGTTGCCCTGCTTTCGGACCCGGACTGGTCACGGTGGTCGGACCGGGAGATCGCCCGGGTGTGTGCCGTCGACCACAAGACGGTCGCCAAGGTGCGTGCCGAGGTGGCACCGCATCTGGGGATTTCCCCAGATAGAAGCGATGACGGCGCGCCAGAAGCCGGGCCCGGCGAGGAATCGCAGACCCGCAGGACAGTCCAGCGCGGCGACACCGAGTACGAAATGGCCGTGGGGCCGATCAACGCCGATCGCCCCAAGCCGGCGCCGGCGGACCCGGACCGCGCACTCGACCGCGAGCTCGCCCAGGCCGAGTCCGAGGTCGGCTCCGACGAGATCAAGACGCTGCGCGAGCAACTGGCGCAGGCGCACGAGACGATCGCGGAGCTGACGATCGAACTCGAGACGATCTCGCGCGGCGTGGACGGCGACATGCTCGTCGAGATCAAGAAGCTGTCGGTCTACGTCAAGACGCTGGAGCGCGGGCGCGACGACGCGCTCCTCGCGAACAACACGCTCAAGGCGGAGATCCGCCGGCTGCAGAAGTTCACGGCGCGCAGCACGCCGATGGCGAGCCATGGCTAGGCGCGAGGATCTGCGGCCGAAGCAGGCCGAGTCGATCGACGCGCTGCGCGACGGGCTCGTCGCCGGCCACAACCGGCAGCTTCTCGTCGGGCCGACCGGGTTCGGCAAGACGACGTGCGCGGCTCACCTGCTGCGGCTGGCCTACGAGAAGGGCTCGCGCTCGGCGTTCGTGGTCGACCGCACCTCGCTGGTCGACCAGGCGTCGGCCACCCTGGACCGCTACGGGATCCCGCACGGCGTCATCCAGGCGAACCACTGGCGTCGCATGGTCACGGAGCCGATCCAAGTCTGCAGCGCGCAGACGCTGGAGCGCCGCGGCATCCACGGCGACTGGAAGCTGATGATCCTCGACGAAGCGCACTGCGTCCGGCAGGGGCTCGTGAAGTGGATGCAGCGGCACGACGCGGTGCGGATCGTGGGCTTGACGGCCACGCCGTTCACCGCCGGCCTGTCGGACCTGTACAGCAACGTCGTCAACGTGACGACGACGAACGAGGAGATCGCCTCCGGTTACCTCGTGCCGCTGCGGATGTACGCCGCGCGCGCGATCGACATGACCGGCGCGAAGGTCGTCGCCGGCGAGTGGGCGGAGTCGGAGATCGAGAAGCGCGGCACCGAGATCGTCGGCGATGTCGTTTCCGAGTGGGTCACGCAGACGCAGAAGCACTTCGGCGGCCCGGCGAAGACGCTGGTGTTCTCGGCGACGGTCGCGCACGGCGATGAACTGGTCCGCCAGTTCCAGGCCGCCGGCTACAACTTCATCCAGATCAGCTACAAGGACGGCTCGGACGAGGACCGCCGCGCGATCATCGAGGAGTTCCGCAAGCCCAACAGCAGCATCCACGGGCTGATCTCGTGCGAGGCGCTGACCAAGGGCTTCGACGTGCCGGACGTGCTGGTCGGCGTCGCGTGCCGGCCGTACCGGAAGTCGTTCTCGTCGCACATCCAGCAGCTCGGGCGCGTGATGCGTGCCGCGCCCGGCAAGACGTTCGGCCTGTGGCTCGACCACTGCGGCAACGCGCTCCGGTTCCTCGAGGATCAGACGGCGCTGTTCGCGCATGGCGTGCAGGCGCTCGACGAGGGCGAACTCGATCGCAAGACGCGCAAGGAACCCGACGAGGGCGAGAAGGCGGCGATGAAGTGCCACGCCTGCGGGTTCGTGCTGCCCGGCGGCGTGCGGGCCTGTCCTGCGTGCGGCGCCGAGCGTGCGCGCCGACAGTCGACGATCGACGCGATCCCGGGGCGCATGTTCGAGCTCGACGGCAGTCCGGCGGTCGACGCGACGCCGGCGTACCTGCGCGATCGCACCGCGGTGTGGGCGCAGCTCACCGGCATGGGGCTCGACCGGAAGAAGGGCGATGTCGATGCGGCGCGCAAGTGGGCGACCGGCCAGTACAAGAGCCTGTACGGCGAGTGGCCCGGTCTGCCGTTCAACCCCGACATGGGCGTGCCGCCGTCGGACGCGGTGCGGCGGAAGGTGATGCAGCAGGTGATCGCATTCGCGAAGGCGCGTGAGGCGCAGAGGGCGCCTGCGTGATGGACTTCGCCGACTTCCTCCGCGCCTCCGGTCTGATCGTGCGCTCGCCGATGCTCGACGGCCGCATCCATCGGGTGCCGACCGTCTCGAAGCCGCGCAAGAAGAACGGCGCGTACCGCTACATGGGCGACTGGGGCTGGGCCCGGTGCTGGGACTCGATGATGGAGTCGGCGATCTGGCGTGCGGACGGCCCCGTCAAGGGCGCCCCGGCGCGGCCGCTGCCCGACATGGCCGAGATGATGCGGCAGGCCCGGGAGGAGGCTGCGGCGGCCGCCCAGCGCGCGCGCGAGCTCGTTACCGGCTGCGTGTTCGACCGGCACCCGTACCTCGAGCGCAAGGGCTTCCCGAACGAGCGCGGGCTCGTGCACCGCGACGGGCGCCTGGTGGTGCCGATGCGCTGGTTCCGGTCCGCCAATCGGCTGCAGAGCGTTCAGTTCATCGAGCCCGACGGCACGAAGCGGTACCTGCCGGGCGGCGTGGCGAAGGAGGCGGTCTTCACCTTCGGCGCCCCGGATGCGCCCGAGACGTGGCTGGTCGAGGGGCTGGCGACCGGCCTGTCGGTGCGGGCCGGTCTGCTGGCGATGCGGCGGCCGGCTCGCGTGATGGTGTGCTTCTCGTCCGGGACGATGGCGCTGGTGGGCCCGCAGCTTCTCGGCCAGGTGTACGTCGTCGCCGACTACGACTGGCCGAACCCGCAGACCGGCGTGCTCGCCGGCGAGGTGGCGGCGGCGGCGACCGGGCACCGGTGGGCGAAGCCGCACGAGCAAGGCATGGACGCCAACGACGTGCACCAGCGCGACGGCATGCCGGCGTTGCTCGAGCTACTGAGGCGGGCCATGGAATGACCCGACCTCGATGCCCTGCGTGGACGCTAAGCACCAGCGCGCAGGACACGACACCCCACTGGGAGGAAGACGCGGAAGCAGGGGGCAACCGGGCGGCGAAGCCAGCACCCGGGCGTCGAGAGGCTGGCGGGTCATGCGGCTCCGACGGAGGGCATGTGAAGGCGGACCGGTCCCCGGAAGGTGGGCTAGGTCTGCCCACCAACAGAGGACGAGGGTTGAACCCGAGTGGCGGGGAGATACCTCACTTAGACGCACCCCGCGCGACGCAGGTTTGCGGGCACTCACTTAGGACGACGAACTATGACGAGCAGATGTGACGTGACGATCCGAGAGGCCGACAACGGCTACATCGTCGAGCTGCGCGAGGAGCGCGCGTTTCCGCCCGGCCGCGGTGCCGCCGGCAAGCGGGTGTTTCCCGACTACGAGACGCTGTCGGCGTGGCTGGCCGTGCACTTCTCGAAGGCCGAGAAGGTGGGGGCGACGGATTGGGGGCTGGACAGGGATCGCAACGTCTCGGTCGAGAACTGCCGCTTCCAAGCCGGCGGGGTCGGCGTGAGCGCCAACACGCTTCCGGAGCCGCGGTGATCGAGGTCTGCTGGTTCACCGTGCCCGGCGATCCGGTCGCGAAGGGGCGTCCGCGGGCGACGACGATCGGTGGCAAGGCCCGCATGTACACGCCGGCCAAGACCGAGCGGTACGAGTCGCGCGTGGCCGTGTTCGCGCAGCAGGCGATGGCCGGCCGCACGCCGGCCGACGAGGCGCTCGAGGTGTCGATCGTCGCGACGATGGCCGTGCCGGCGAGCTGGTCGCGCAAGAAGCGCGAGAGGGCGCTTGCCGGCGAGTTGTCGCCGCTGTCTCGGCCCGACGCCGACAACATCGCGAAGGCTATCACCGACGGCTCGAACGGCATCGTGTGGGTCGATGACTCGCGCATCGTGTCGCTGTCGGTGATGAAGCTGTACGGCGAGACGCCGGGCGTCAGCGTGCGTGTGAAGACGCTTCGATATTCGGGTGGTGGCGGTGAATGACCAGGCCGGGCTATTCGATGCGGCTGCACCCGCACTTTGTGTGGGCGGTGGAGTCGGGGGTGCTGACGTGGGCCCAGGCGCAGACGCTTCAGGAGCTGCCGCCATGGGAGACGGAGCAGACGGTGGACGACGAGACGGCGGCGGTGATGCGCCTGTACCTGTGGTGGCTGCGAACGACGGACCGGGCGCAATAGCGGCGTGCCGGTACTGCGAGGAGGGTGTCGAATGTCCGGAATACCTTTTGCCGCACTGCGTGAGCTGCGTGGCCCGATCGCTGACGAACTGGCCGACGCTGACCGCCCGCAGGGAGGGCAAGGCGCACCTCGAGGCGACGCTGCCGCCGGCGGTGGCCCCGTTGCTCGAGCCGCTGATCCTGCATTGGTGGCCGCTGCGCCGAGCGGCCGCGCGGGAACGCGAAAGGAGATACCTCGAGAGCTCATGAGCCTGCACGGGCGCCGGATCGACGATCTGTGCCGGTGGGGCTGGACGTACCGGGAGATCGGCCGGCGGGTCGGCTGCACGCAGTCGGCGCTGTCGCGGATGCGCTCGAATCCGGCGTACGAGCCGCACTACTGGATGGGCCTGGCGCTCACCCGGCTGTGGATCGACGCGGCCCGCAAGCGCCGGGACATGCTGCGCGCAGGCAACTCGTAGGGCGGTAGCCTGCCCGGATCTAGGAGTTGGCCATGGCTGCGAACATCAAGATTTTCCCCGCAGCATCGGCGCGTTCCGTGGCCCAGGCGGTCGCCGGCGCGCCGCTGGGCGGCAAGGCCGCGGCGGGGCTCACCCGCCTCTCGACCGAGGTGGGCGCATCGTACCGTCAGCGGCTGATCCGGTCCGGCGTGGTGGTCGCCGACATGGCGTACACCGGCACGCTGCCGATCGTGGGGTCGGCCATCACGCTGCCGGCCTTCACGGCGCTGAACAACCTGTCGAACGCGGACATCGACACCGGCGTGTGGGTGATGCGGGTCGGCCGGGCCGATGACAGCGTGTACGTCGAGGGCGCGATCGGGCGTGCCGGCGGGTCGGCGCCGTTCGTGCTGACGGGCGATCTGTCGACGACGAAGGGGATCAACAACGGGCCGGTGCTGCTGCGGTTTCCGGCGACGCTCGACGGTGTAGCGACGCCGCCGGCTGCGGTCGCGACGTGGCTGGTGCGCTCGACGGACACGCCGGTGGTCGTGCCGGCGGACTACCTCGGCGTGCACTCGGACTACCGCCCGGGCGCCACCTACCCGGTCAACCCGAACGTCCAGTCGAGCCTGGGCGCGGTCCGCAGTCTGGATCACGACCCGAGCCGCGGCTACTTCCCGGCGCTGTCGTGGTGGGCGCTCGAGCCGACCCCTGGCGTGTTCGCCACGGCGGCCATGGACGCATGGGTGTCGCACAACACCGGCAAGCGCCTGCTGTTCGTGGTCGATCGGACGCCGGCGTTCTACCAAGACCCGGCCCTGCCGAGTTCGTACAGCGGGCGGTACCCGAGCTACACCGGCGCGAGCGCGCCGCCGGCCGATCCGCTGAAGATGTCGGCGCTCATCAAGTGGATCTTGACCCGCTACCCGACCGAGCGGTGGCTGTTCTCGCTCGCGAACGAGCCGAACTTCTCGTTCAACGATGGCGCCCTGTCGACCGGCGGGGCGCGGATCACGTCGGGCAACCGGTTCGACGTGCGCTGGGACGACACGTTCGCTGCGGCCATGCAGGCGGCTGGGCGCTACCCGCATCCGTTCTCGGCGACGACGCCGCGCAAGCTCGCGAACGCCTACAAGATCGTGAAGCAGGATCTCGTGGCGAGTGGGTTCGGCCAGGCCAAGCTCGCGACGCCGGGCTGGGAGGGCCAGCACGCCGACAGCATCAGCAACTCCTTTCGGCGGTGGGCGGAGTGCCCGACGGACGGGGGCGGCGTCGGCGCCGACTGGGCGGACGAGGTGGAGTACCACTACTACTCCTACAACCGGACGGACAGCACGTTCCTGACCGAGACGAACGGCATCATCAATCTGACGGCGGCGCTCGGCATGGGCAGCAAGCCGATCCTGTGCTCCGAGGCCGGGCTCGAGATCCAGTACGCGAGCGGCATGTCGAACGAGCAGCAGTCGCAGTTCTTCATCAGCCTCGCGATCCAGGGTGCGGCGCGGGGCATCAAGAGCATGGTGTTCTACAAGTTCTCGAGCGAGTCGGACGGCGAGGCCGAGAAGACGATGAAGTACAACTCGGTCGAGGACACGCCGGCCAAGGTCGCGGCGAACGCTGCGCGGCGCGCGGACTTCGCCGAGATGGCCGTTCTGAACGGGGCGACGATCGTGCAGGCCGCGGTGCTTTCGGATGGGCGGAAGTGGGCGGCGCTGAGTAACGGCCTGACGCTGGTGAGGTAACCGAATGTCGATCCGATTCAACGGCGCGAGCCGCGCGTCCCGCACCACCGTACTGTTCGCCAACGCGAACTCGTTCACGGCGTGCGGCTGGGCCCGGATCAACTCGGGCACGCTGACCGGAGCGATCTTCAAGACGAACCGGCCGTCGGCCCCGAGCGGGCAGATTTTCGTCGGGAACATCGCCGGATCGACGGACATCTCGATCGTCGTCAACTTCGGTGCCGACGGCGCGTACCCGGCATACACCCCGACGGTGAACCAGTGGTTCTTCTGGGCCATCACGCAGTCGGGCGCGAACATCAACGCCTACTTCGCGCCGCTGGGTGCGGCGGTGTGGGCGGCGACGTGGTCGAGCTCGGCCGGCACGTCGTTCGTGCCCGACGTGATCGACGTGGGTGGCACGGCCGCCAACGAGTTCTTCAACGGCTCGGTGGCGCTCTACAAGGTGTGGGACGGGGTTCTGACCTCGGGGCAACTGTTCTCGCAGATGGAGCAGACCGCGCCGATCACGGCGACCGGCCTGGTGTCGTCGCACCTCATGGACGGTCCGGATGTGTCGGCCGACTTGGTGGCGGATGCGGGTGGCGCCTCGGCCAACCTGGCGCTGACCGGTACCGGCACCACCTACGACTCGGCGTACCCGCTGTCGACCTCGAGCACGGTCGCGGTGTCGTCTGCGACGCCGGCCGGGGCCACGGTGGCGGTGGCGGGCACCTACACGAGCGGCGGGTCGCCGACGATCAGTGTGTCGCTGGTGGCCGGCGCCACGGGCGTCACGCAGGCGCCGGTGGCGGCGACGCTCGCGGCCGGCAACTGGTCGTGTTCGTTCGCCAACGTCCCGCCGGGCGTGTACACCCCGCAGGCGGTGCTGACCGATGGCGGCGGGTCCGTGTCGGCCACGGGGGCGGCGGCCGAGATCATCGGGATCTCCGGGACGGGCGAGCTGCCGAGCGTGTACGTCGCCGGGGCCATCAGCATCACGCCCGAGGTGCTGTCTCTCGCCGGCGCGGGCACGGCGACGCTGACGGTCGTCGACCAGGCCGGCATGCCGCTCGACGGCGTGACGGTCCAGTCGCTGAACGCCACGGTCGTGACGGTCACCTCGCCGACGAACGCGGCGGGCCAGGTGGTCGCCACCGGCGTCGGGTCCGGTGTGGCCACGATCACGGCATCCTTCGCCGAGGGTGGGTCGACGCTGTCGGATTCGGTGTCGGTGACGGTGGGCTCGACGCTGCCGTCGGCGCCGACCGGCCTGGTGGCGACGGCGCTGAGTTCGACCGCGGTGCGGCTGACCTGGGTGGACAACACGAGCGGGGAGACATCCTTCCTCGTCGAACGCGCGCCCGCGCTGGCAGGCGGCGCGGCGGGCACGTACGCCACGGCGGTGACGGCGGCCGCCAATGCGGTGACGGCTGATGACCTGACCGCGCAGCCCGGGACGACGTACTTCTACCGCGTGCGGACGGTGGCGGCGGCCGGCCAGTCGGCGCCGTCGAACGTGGTGTCGGTGACGATGCCGGCCGCGGTGGACGCCACGCCGCCGGCGATCACGCTGTCCTCGAGCAGCCCGACGGTGACGGCCCCGAACGGGGTGCTGACGCTGATGGCGGTGGCCACCGACAACATCGGCGTGACCGAAGTCCGGTTCTATCGCAACGGCGTGCAGATCGGCTCGACGCTGACGGCGCCGAACGCGAACGGGTCGTATGCGGTCACGCAGACGTTCGCGAGCTCCGCCGACAACGGGACGATCCAGTTCACGGCACGCGCGAGCGACGCGGCGGGTAACTCCACGCTGTCGGCGGCCGTGCCGGTGGTGGTGAACATCCCGATCGCGCAGCAGCCGACGCCGGCGCCGAGTGCGCTGACGGTCGGCGCGGTGACGGCCACGAGCATGCGGCTCGCCTGGACGAACAACGCCACGGACTACACGGCGGTGTTCGTCGATCGAAAGCTCGGGGTTGGCGGGACGTGGGCCCGCGCCGCCGCCTTGCCCGGTGATGCCGTGGAGTTCCTCGCCACCGGCCTGCTCGGCAACGCCCTGTACGTGTGGCGCGTGCTGGCTCAAGGTCCGGCGCTCCTGAGCGGGTACAGCAACGAGGTGTCGGCCGCCACGTCGTCGGTCGGCGTGACGGCACTCGCGTCCCTCGGCGTGTCCGCAGAGACGTTAAGCGGCCTGTCCGGTCAGGCCGTGACGGTGACGTACACGGCGCGCGGCGGGAACGGGACGACGCTGCCAGGCGTGACCATCACCCCGTTCGTCAGTGTGCCCGGTGTGGCTACGGTCGTGCCTGAGAACGGAGTGACCGACTCGAGCGGCGCCGCGGCGTTCACGGTCACGTTCGGGTCGTCGGTGGCGCAGGCGCAGCTCGAGGCGAGCGCGTCCGATGGTCAGTCCACGCTGTCGCGGTCGGACTGTCCGGTGGTCCAGGTGTTCACGCTGCCGTCGGTGACGACCGCGCTGGTCAAGGAGTTCCAGCAGGAGCAGCTAGATCCGAAGTACGTGGACGAGATCACGCCGCTGGTGTGGGACTTCTCTCCGTACCTGGGGCGCGGCGAGGTGCCGGTGACGATCGTCGCGCGCGAGAGTGCGCCGACCACTTCGCCGGACCGCGACCCTGCGTCGGCGTCGATGCTGTTCGGCGATGCCATCATCGTCGGGGACCGTGTGCTGCAATGGGTCCGGGACGGCGTGCCCGGTGTGTCCTACTTCCTGCGGTGCCGTGTCCGCACGTCGATCGGGCGGGTCGTGGTGGCCGAGGTCCGGATGCGGATCTACCGTGCGCCTGGTGCGCGCGTGGCGAGCTCGAGCCCGGTCGTCGACTGAATCGCGTCTCCTCCCCCGCCACTGGCGCGGGATTCGCCCCGGGTGCCCCCCAGGTGCCCGGGGCTTTCTCTTTCCGGGCGCCGGAATGGAAACGGCCCGCGCGAGGCGGGCCGTCGGGGCGGGCGGGTCCGGGTCAGTTCGGCCAGCGCCCGATCTCGAGTCCGGCCTGGAGTTGCGCGTCGGTCAGGCGCGGTGCGGCGCGGGCCGGGTCCGTCTCGCCGAGGGCGACGAGGCCCGCGCACTCGGCCTCGGCGATCGCGCGGCGGCGCAGCTCGGCGTCGGGCAGGGCGGCATCCTCGCGGCGGGTCAGCAGGATGGCGTCGCCGGTTCCGGTGTCGTAGTAGGCGCAGCGGAACGAGGCGGCTACGGCCACGGCCTCATCGCAGTAGCGCAGCCAGTCGGCCTCGGACACGTCGGCGGTGTCGATGACGTTCTCGCGCACGAGGATGGACGCCATGGCGGCGGCCTCCGTCTCGGTGGCGCAGTCGCCCATCCGTTCGGCGATGGCGTGCAGGGGCGTGGAGTGGTTGATCTTCATGGCGGGCTCCGGTGGGTCAGAAGGGGGCGGGCGGGAGCGGTGCCGGCGGCGGGGCCGGCACCGGGTGAGGGTAGCGGGCGAACGGGTCGCCCGGGTAGCGGGGTCCGGTCACGCGGGCTGGCCGGTCCCGCCGGTGCCTGGGTGTGCGGCCGCTCGGATGTCGATCCAGTCGCGCGCGGCGGCTCGGGCTTCGGCGAGCGTCGAGAAGCTGCCAAGGTTGTTGTCCCAGGCGCCCCCATGGCCCAGGCGTTGTATTGGCGGGACGCGTCGGTCCATGTGATGCGGACCCAACTGTCCCAGTAGGCTTCGCTGTGAATGTTCTCGATCGTGCGGTGGGTCATCAGAGTTGCCCGTGCTCGGCGAACGAATAGTGTGCGGTGCCCGCGATGATGAGGTGGTCGAGAACGTTGACATCCACCATGCGAAGGGCGGTCTTGAGGTTCTGCGTCAGCATCTCGTCAGCGCGGCTCGGCTCGCGCGTGCCACTCGGGTGGTTGTGGTACAGGATCACGCCATGGGCGCCGAGGTCGAGCGCGGCCCGCACCACTTCGCGCGGGTACACGACCGTCTGCGTCAGGGTGCCCCGGAACATATCGCGTGCTTCGATCACGCGGTTCTGCGCGTCCACGAAGATGATCCCGAAGATTTCGTGCTGAAGCTCGGCGAGGCGCAGCAGCAGGTAATCGCGGACCGTCTGCGGCGAGCCGAGGACATGACCCCCGCGTTTCTGCCCGAGGCGGCGGTCGAGGATCGCGAGCGCGGCGGCAATCGTGGCGTTGTCGGCGGCGATGGTCATGGTCACAGTTCCTTGGTGGTGCGGATGGCGACGACCGACTGCGTGCGCCTGTTGATGACGAGGACGGGACCGAATCCGGCCGGGTACTGGCGCATCCAGTCGATCGCATCCTCACGGGTGTGCGCGTAGTGCGTGGCGCCGTGGCAGCGGACGGCGAACGGGGCGAGCAGGCGGGCGATGAGGCGGGTCATGAGTGGATCTCCGCGTTGAGTGCGTTGAGCAGGTTGAGGACCGCGACGGGCGCGGGCGACACGCTCGGCTCCAGCCGGTAGCCGGTCACGCCGACGATTCCCGGGTTCCATGTGAGCGTCCATGCGTGCGCGCCTTCGATGGCGTCCTCGTCGTCGCCCATCCATTCCTCGTCCTCGCCGGTCCACGATCCGTCGGCGTCGAACCACGGGGTGACGCGGTACTCGCCGATGGTGACGGTCGACCCGTAGAGGGGAAGGTCGGGCGCTTCCAGTTCCGATGCGATCAGCACGTTGCCATTCGCCGGGGTGTGGATGCAGCGCGCACCGAATCGCACGTTGAGCGTCCAGCCTGCACGGTCGATGGACCGGCACATTTGGATGCGCTGCGGCGCGTTGTCCTCGTCGTCCCAATCTTGCATCTCGGATCCCTCCGTGTTGTCCCGTCTGCACACTGCATCGGGTACGCTTGCAAAGGTACGCGCACCGGGGTACACTGTCAACAGTCGATGAGCGATCGACACAACAGACGGAGGGATCCGACGATGGAAATGCTGGTAGATAGCTTCGCGGGTGGCGGTGGTGCATCCACCGGGATCCGCATGGCGATGGGCCGCGAGGTCGACATCGCGATCAACCATAACCCGGAGGCGATCAGCCTGCACCGGGTCAATCACCCGGGCACCGTTCACTACTGCGAGTCGGTCTACAAGGTCGATCCCGTGGAGGCGACGGGCGGCCGTCCCGTGGGCCTGTTTTGGGCGTCGCCCGATTGCAGGCACTTCAGCAAGGCGAAGGGCGGCGCGCCGACGAGCCCCCGCGTGCGTGGGCTCGCGTGGGTCGTCGTGCGGTGGGCACAGCGCGTCCGGCCGCGCATCCTGATGCTGGAGAACGTGGAGGAATTCGCGACCTGGGGTCCGCTCAAGCTCGACGGGCGCCCCGACGAGTCGAAGATGGGCATGACGTACCGGCTTTGGACGAACCAGCTTCGCGGCATGGGCTACGCGGTCGAGTCGCGAGTGCTGCGGGCCTGCGACTACGGCGCCCCGACGAGCCGGAAGCGCCTGTTCGTCATCGCGCGGTGCGACGGTGCCCCGATCGTGTGGCCGATGCCGACGCACGGCCCGGGCACGGGTCAACCGTGGCGCACGGCCGCCGAGTGCATCGACTGGACGATCGAAGTGCCGTCCATCTTCGGGCGCGACAAGCCGCTCGCAGAGGCGACGCTGGCGCGGATCGCCGAGGGCGTGCGGCGCTACGTCCTGACGAGCGCGGATCCGTTCATCGTGGGCGTCGGTGGTCGCATGGGGCAGTCGGTGGCGCGTGCCGTCGACCGGCCGGCTCAGACGATCACGACGAAAGCGGATTCGTGCATCTGCATCCCGACGCTGGTGCAGACCGGCTACGGCGAGCGGCCGGGCCAAGCGCCCCGCGTGCCTGGACTGGACAAGCCGTTGGGCACGGCCGTCGCAGGCGGTCAGAAGCACGCGCTGGTGGCCGCGTTCCTGTCGCAGAACAACACCGGCATGGTCGGGCACGACTGCCGTGAGCCGCTGTCCACGATCGTCGGCAAGGGCAGCACTCAGTCGCCGATCACGGTCGCGCTCGGCTCGCCGGACGACCATCGCGAGGACGTGACCGCGTTCCTGATCCGCTTCTACTCGTCGGGTGGCCAGTGGTCGCGCATCGACGCGCCGACCCCGACGATCACGACCCGCGATCGCATCGGACTGGTGACGGTGCACGGCGTCGAGTACCGGATCGTGGACATCGGCCTGCGGATGCTGACGCCGCGCGAGTTGTACACGGCTCAGGGATTCCCGGCCGACTATCAGATTGCCGTGACCCACGAAGGTAAGCCGCTGTCCAAAGCCGCGCAGGTGCGGATGTGCGGCAACAGCGTTTCCCCCCCGACGGCGCGTGCGCTGGTCGAGGCCAACATGGTCCGCAACGCAGAGAGGATCGCAGCATGAGGAACGTACTGGAGCAATGGACGGTGGAGGTGGACGGCGAGACGTTCACGGTGCGCGCATTCGACGACGAGCACTCCGACCCGCCGTGGGAGAACAGCGACGGCCACGGCCCCGTGCGTGCGGTTCGGCACAGGGACGAGAAGCGCCCGGGTGAGCGGCCGCTGAATGACCTGAGAGACAGTCGCGCGACGGGCTACGTCTACGACTGGCAGGAGGCCATGCAGCGGGCTGTGCGCGAGGGATGGGGCACGGGCGACGGTCGTCGCGATGGCGAGACGGCGCGGGCCCATGCGGCGCGTGCGGTCCAGGCGGACTACGACTACCTGCGCGGATGGCTCGCCAACGACTGGTCGTACGCGGTGATCGAAGTGGTCGACCGCCATGGCGAGGAGGCATTCCTTGGTGGCGTCGACTACCGGTACGGCGACGGCGAGCGCGACGAGTACGTCCGGGAGATGGTCAAGGACATGGCGCGCGAACTGATCCATCCGCGTCGTCTCGCGTGGCGCGCGGCACTCGCCCAGGCACGAGCGGAGCGCGCCCGCTTGGCCGCTGCGTGGGCAGGCTGGATGGCCGTCGAGGTGGCGGCATGAGCGCGACCGTCG